>JABAOD010002627.1_pt1 | contig 11431 bp, 9 predicted proteins | sample 7062151 | NCBI WGS metagenome assembly JABAOD01 (sample SAMN14538626, study PRJNA623070) | marine sediment metagenome | biome: marine biome [ENVO:00000428]; feature: marine pelagic biome [ENVO:01000023]; material: deep marine sediment [ENVO:00002113] | place: India: Gulf of Khambhat ...
CGCATCGAGCGACCCAGCGCCGAGACCACGCCGGCGGTCAGCGTCGACTGGAAGCCGTAGGGACTGCCGATCGCCATGACCAGCTGGCCCACGCGCAGCTCATCGGCGTCGCCGAAATCGGCGGCGGGCAGGCCGGCGGCGTTGGCCCGGAGCACGGCCAGATCGCTGGCGGCGTCGGTGCCGAGGACCTCCGCCTCCGCCTCGACGCCGTCGGCGAACGTCACCTCCACGCGCCGTGAGCCCTCGACCACGTGGTTGTTGGTGACGACGAGCCCGTCCGGCGCCATGACGATGCCGGACCCGTTGCCGCTGGGCGGATCCTCGAAGGGGCTTCGCCGGCGCCCCCAGACCGAGACGTTCACCACGGCCGGCCGCACCTTGTCGGCCACCTCGATGACCGCCCGGCTGTAGGCGTCGAGGAGCGCGTCGCCGGCCGGCGGCGCTCCGGACGGGGACGGCGGCGCGCCCGGATACTCGGGGGACTGCAGCAACACAGCGCTGTTCATCGGCCTCCTGCCTTCTCGCGGATGTGTTTGGACTGGCCCTAACTACCCGCGGTGACCCGAAGGGTTCGCTCTACCTACGAGTTCGACGTCAGCGGCGCTTCACTCCTCCTCGAACTCCGCGTCCCAGGTGATCTCGACGCCGCGGGTGAGGGTCTGCGCCACCGGGCACTTCTGCTTGTGGTGCTCGAGCGCCCGCTGTGCCGCTTCGCGCTGACCCTGTGGCAGCTTGATACGGTACTTTACGCGGATCTGGGTGACGGCGATGGTGCCGTCGACCTCCTCGATCACGCCTTCCACTTCGGACGAGAGCTTGTCCGGATGACTGGGTATCCCGCGCGCTTCCAGCGCGCCTCCGAGCGTCCCGGTCAGTCAACCGCCGGCGGCCGCCACCACGTAGTCGAGCGTGGTGGCGATGGGCTCCGCCGTCTTGCGGCCGTAGAACTCGGCGATCGCACCGTGCACGCCGAACTTCACCGGCTGGTTGAAGGGCGTTATGTAGGCGTGGCGCAGCGGCCCTTCGAATTTCTCGATGCGGACCTTCGAGCTGTAGACGGGTGAGGTCATACGGCTGCTCCTTCCAGGTTGTCGCGGGAATGATGAATTCAAGGTATTGGGCTTGACGACGCAAGCCCGTGTGGCCGCAGGGACACCCTGCGTTGCCATCTGCCACCTCGGGCTCACGGCCCAGAAACCCCTACCAGAGGCTTAACCTCGTGAGCTGATTAACATCAGAAACCGATATGAGGTAAGCGCAGGATCAGCGCGATGCGCTCGTCAACACTTCACTCTTTTCCGGGATCGCCAAAGTCGAACTCCACTTCCGGTGCCTCTTCGGCCCCGGGCGCCGCTTGGAAGTAAGCCCTTTCGCTGAAGCCCAGCGGCCGAGCAAACAAGACGGTGGGGAAACGCCTTATGTTCGAGTTGTATGCCTGTGCGGTTTGATTGAACCGCCGTCGTTCCACGGCAATCCGATTCTCTGTGCCCGCCAACTCGTCTTGGAGTTGGACGAAGTTCTGGTTCGCTTTGATGTCCGGATAACGCTCCACAACAACCATGAGCCGACCGAGTGCCTGCCCCAGTCCGTTTTGGGCTTGCTCGAAGCGGGAAAGCGCCTGGGGATCGCTGAGCATTTCCGGCGTCAGCTGGACGGCGGTGGCTCGCGAGCGAGCTTCGATGACTTCCCTTAGAGTCTCACGCTCGAAATCCGCTGCACCCTCCACTGTTTTCACCAGATTCGGAATGAGATCGGCTCTTCTCTGGTAGACGTTTTCGACTTGCGACCACCCCTCCTTGACACGCTCGTCGAGTTGGACGAGTCGATTGTAAGTCCCTATTCCCGTGGTGACGAGGACGACAGCGATCACGACGATCGCGCCACAACCTATGGCTAGATATTTTTTCAAAGCGACGATCCTCCTTCCCTAATCTCTCTATGCTTGCGATGCTTCATCGACCCTTCTAGCTGTGAAGCGGTCGACTCGACGGACCGCCCTCGTGAGTTCACCGTAGTAATCGGAGAACAAAGATCTAGGGTCGGCCTCGGTTTTCTCCCCCCGCTTGAGTTTTCCCACCGCGTCGAAGGGGGAGCGATCGATCTCCGCGTGGGCGCAAAAGGCCCGAACCACATCGTCATTGTGGACCGGTATTCCCCCACCGAGCAAATGTAAGCAACCTCGGAAGAGCGCCACGAAGGTGGTGAAAGACTCGGTCAGCAGGCGCTTCAAAGCCCGGGGTCTTCCTTGAGTTTCCAGGTAACCTTCGCGGAGGCGCATCATCTTTTCCCTGAGCTCCCTTTCACACTGAAGACGCAGCTGGTCTCGGTGGATCACGACATCGGCAAAGGGATCGCCTCCGTAGAGGACGACATGATGCGCCTGAATGTCGAGAAACTCGATGGGAAAGACGTCCGCCGAGTCGGAAATGAGCTCTGGCGAGAAGAGGCGAGGAAAAGGTTGGCGTTGTCGGCGCCATTTCGCCACGATGGGTGACAGGGTCTCGAGCGTAGACGGATCCAGGTTCTCGAGTACCACGAGCAAGTTGAGATCACTGGTTTTCTTTTGGAAATCGCCTCGGGCGGCCGATCCATAGAGCACGACGCTAACGAGACGGTCGCCCAGGGACTCGCTCAGTGAGCGGACCATCTTTCGCAGAACCGGATTCTCTATCGCTTCCGACGCCTGCATCCTTGGCCCCCGTGTCCTCTAGAAGCTCCGCCCTGCACCGCCGCCACCGAATCCGCCGCCGCCGAATCCGCCGAATCCGCCACCGCCGCCGAACCCGCCGCCGCCGAAGCCGCCGCCCCGCCTACCTCCACCGCCTAAGCCGGACGAGAGAAGCAACAAGAACAACATTGGATGGCGGATGAACAGATACGCCATGAAAACGAAGAACAAGATACCCAACAGGCCGGCGAATGGGCTCGTTCTCTCGTTCCGAGTGGGTCTCGTGGGCCGCGTGGACGGAAGACGGGGGGCTCCCTCGATGGTGACCCCATACTCGTCGGCTGAGGCGGACACCAAGGCGGCGCTGGTCTGGTGCATGGCGGTGGAGTAGTCGTCTTGCCTCAGGTAAGGGACGGCGTAGGTGTCGAGGATCCTACCCACTCTTCCATCGGGCAGGTATCCTTCCACGCCGTATCCCGTTGCGATGAAGACCCGTCGGTCCTCAATGGCAAGTGCGACAACAATCCCGCGGTCTTCACCCTTCCTGCCAACGCCCCACTCTTCACCAACTCGAACCGCAAAGTCCTCGATCGGCTCGCCCTCGAGCGCAGGTACGGTCACCACCACGATGGCCACACCGGTCTTCTCGAAGAGCTCCTTGTGGAATCGCTCCAGCGTCTGGATATGTTGAGGCAGGAGAACTCCGGCCAGGTCGTGGACGGACCGATCCCCGTGAGGTGGAAGCTGAACTTGCCCCGCCGCTGGCGTGAGCGCCCCGAGCAGTAAGAGAATCAACAGGAGGCCGGGACGCCTAAAGCTAATCCTGGGCATCATTCGTCGACCCGCGAGTTCGGGGAAGAATAAAGGAACGCTGTATCGTAGGCTAGGCCAACGAGTCCTCGACCGCGGTGCCCCTCTATGGCACGAGGGCCCGTTGTGCATGGACCCGATTGGAGCCGGCCAAGGGGATCGTCTTCGGCTCGATCTCTTCGTATGTTCTGATTCAATTCGCCAAAGCTCACACTGGGAGGCCGTATGACGATTCGCCTCGCGCTCACCCTGCTCGCCCTGCCCCTCGCCGCTGCGTCCGAACCGCTCGAGGCGCAGGAGTTCGCGCGGCCGCTTCGCCCCGTGCACACCTACTCGATCGTCGCCCGCGACGCCGCGACCGGCGAGCTGGGCGTGGCCGTGCAGTCGCACTGGTTCTCGGTGGGCTCGATCGTGTCGTGGGCCTGGCCCGGCGTCGGCGCCGTGGCCACCCAGTCGTTCGTCGAGGTCTCGTACGGGCCNNGCCGACCAGGCGCTGACCGCGCTGCTCGCCGCCGACGAGCACACCGACGTGCGCCAGGTGGCGATGGTCGACTCGGAGGGGAACGTGGCCGTCCACACCGGCGAGAACGCGATCATCGAGGCGTGCGATCGGACCGGCGAGGGCTACTCCGTGCAGGCGAACCTGATGTTGAAGCCGACGGTGTGCGACGCCATGGTGCGGGCCTACGAGAACACGCGCGGCGACCTGGCCGAGCGCCTGATGGCGGCGCTGGAAGCGGCGCAAGCGGAGGGCGGCGACATCCGAGGGCGGCAGTCGGCGGCGCTGCTGGTGGTGGCCGACGACCCGACGCTGCCGGCGTGGGACGGCCGCATCTTCGACCTGCGCATCGAGGACCACCCCGAGCCGATCAAAGAGATGCGCCGGCTGCTGACCGTCGCTCGCGCCTACAACTACATGAACGAGGGCGACGAGCACATGACCCAGGGCGACGTCGAGGCGGCGGTGGCGGCGTACAGCAAAGCCGAATCGCTCACGCCCGGCAACCACGAGATGGTCTTCTGGCGCGCAGCCACGCTGGTCGGGGTCGGACGCGTGGACGAGGCGCTGCCCATCTTCAAGAAGGCGTTCGAGATGTGGCCCGACTGGAGGACGCTGGTCCCGCGCCTGCCGGCTTCAGGGCTGTTGCCCGACGACCCGGCGCTCATCAAGAGGATCGTCGAGGTCAAGTAACGACGAGTCTGTCTAGGTCGAGGGGAGTGCCGGTGGCGAAGAAAGACGAAAAGAAGAGCGAGAAGAAGCCGAGCGCCGAGGGCGGAAAGAAGCGGCGAAAGAAGAAAGCGGGCGCCGAGCCGAAGTCGCGGGGTCTGGCGGCGTCGGCGCTCGCGTCGGCGTCGCCGCCCGCCGCCGTTCAGAAGCTGGNNGTGCAGGCGACGCCGTTTCAGCGCGACCTGTCGCAGGCGCACGCCGACCGGCTGGCCGCGGCGATCGACAAGCTCGACCGCTTTCTGGATCCGGTGATCGCGGTGCGCACCGACGAGGGCGTCTACTGGACGCCGAACGGCTACCACCGGCTGGAGGCGCTGCGGCGGCTGGGCGCGAAATCGATTGCCGCGCTGGTGGCGCCCGAGAAAGAAGTCGCCTACCGCATCCTGGCGCTCAACACCGAGAAGGCGCACAACCTGCGCGAGCGCGCGCTGGAGGTGGCGCGGTTGGCCCAGGGGCTGGCCGAGCTGGATGACCGGCCGGAGCGCGAGTTCGAGACCGAGTTCGAGGAGCCGGCGCTGCTCACGCTGGGGCTCTGCTACCAGCAGCGCGGGCGTTTTTCCGGCGGTGCCTACCACCCGGTGCTGAAGCGCGTTGAAGCGTTCCTCGGCTCGAAGCTGACCAACGCGCTCGATACCCGGCGCGAGCGGGCCGAGCGGCTGCTGGAGGTGGACGACGCGGTGAACGCCGCGGTCAAGGCCCTCAAGGAGAAAGGGTTCGAGAGCCCGTACCTCAAGGCGTTCGTCGTCGCGCGCATCAACCCGCTGCGCTTCAAGCGCAAGGTCAGCGCCGACGTGGACGAGACGATCGAGAAGATGCTGGCCGCGGCCCAGCGGTTCGATGCGGGCAAGGTGCGGCCCGATCAGCTGGCCAGCGCTTCGGGGCCGCCGGAGGATTAGCCGCCCCTGAAGGGGCAGCAGTCACAGTCGGCGCGGCCTGTCGCCACCTTTCCCCTTGCCAATACAGCTCGCGTGCCCGGGCCGGATTGCTTCCTCAGCGACGTGCCGCGCGGATCTGATCGAGGATGTTCGGGTCCTTGATCTCTTTGTCCCGGGCCAACAGCAACACCTTCGACAACACTTCCGCGGTCCGCGGGTCGTCGTCGGCGAAGGGAAGGAACAGCCGGCCGCGGTGCTGGGAGTGCACCGCCACGATGACCAGGGCGCTGCCGGGCAGCACACGGGTGACGGCGCTTCCCAAGTGCACGCTGTACCTGCCCAGCTCGCCGTCGATGAAGGCGTGGCTCTCCTTGACGTCGACGTTCTTCAGCTCCAGCAGCGCCGAGGTCTCGCGCAGCAGCGCCGCGCGCATCTCGATGGTCGATGCGCTGGCCTCCGGGTCGACGCCGCCCTGATGGGCGACGCTGACGACCAGATCCAGGTCGCGCATCGCCTCGCTGAAGACCTGGGGCGGTATCTCGCTCAGCGGCAGCGGTTTCCATTCGTTCTTCTGGGTGAAGCAGGCCTCCTCCAGCGTGAGCCCCTCGATCTCGGCTGGTGTGAACCAGGTCTCTTGGAAGTCGAGCCGCGCCGTCAGCCCTTCCTGATGAAAGGTCTTCTGCACTCCCTCCTCCGGGTGTGATACCCAGCCTCGCGAGCCGAGCAGGGCCAGCGCCTGCCGGGGCGCGACCTGGTGGCCGGCGTAGCGCCGGGTGCTGGTGCGTCCTCGTTCGTCCTCGGTCAACAGATACAGCTCCCGGAACAACTGCTTGAAGGGCTGCACGCGCTCGGCCTGGAAGCACTCGCGTTGCCAGCCCGACCAATCCCCCATCTCCAGCAGATCGTGCGGGTGAGCCAACCGCAGCGACTCACGGACGCCCACCGCGTGGAAGGCGCCCGCAGCGTCGCGCAGAGCCTTGCCGGCCTTCGCCGGATACCCGGCAAAGTCATCGGCCACGAAGACCAGTCGCGACAGCCCCGGTGCCAGGACGGGGTGCTCCAGCAGCTCTCGCAGCTCGCGACCGCTGAAGGTGTCGCCCCGGCACATGCAGCCCTCCAGCGAGTCGCGGACCCGCGAGGCCTGGCGCCGAAGCGCGGTCACACGCTCCTTCAGCTCGACCACCGCCGGATCCTTGCGAATTGCCTGCGGGATCGACTTGAGCGTCTTCCCTTTCTTCTCCACCGTCAGGTCCGGCTTGCCGTCCGCGTCGATGCTGAGGACGAGGCGGGTCTCTCCTGTGACGAGCGTTACCGGTCCGTCGATCAGGTCCTTCACCGCCTCACGCTCCATCGCCCACTGCAGGCGCAGCGGATCGGCGTAGCCCGCGGTGCGCGCCAGGTTGGCCTGGCCGATGTCTGTCGCCCGCCCTTCGCTGGCCTTGCGCTGCGAGCCGAACTTGCGGCTGCCGCGCCGGAACTCCTGCAACACGTGGTAGCGCTCGAGCAGCTCGGCCCGGCCGGCCGCGCCGTCGGCGAGGGGAAGCAGGCCCAGCGCCCGTACCGAGTCCTGGTGCCGCTTCGTCTCGATGGCGGCCACCAGCTCCTCCTGGCGGGTCTCGCCGAGCATGGCGGCGGCGAAGAGCTGCGCGCGCCGGTGTCCGGCGCTGCTCGAGGCGTACTTGGCGGCCGCGTGGACCATTGCCCAGCGCTCGGCGCCGAGCTGTGCGTGGGCTTCGCGGAACCAGCGGACGTCGACGGCGCCTTCTTTGAGGTCGGCGGCGGAGAGCGGCGTCCGCTCGCTCACCTGTGCCGTCCAGAGCTCCTGCAACTCGGGCAGCCCCCAGGAGCGGTCGTCTTTGGTGTGGGCCTGTATCCACCAGACGGCGCTCTCCAGGCCGGGCCACTCGAGTACGTGGTTGACGAACCCGGCCCATTGCGGGGCGTAGACGGCCAGCTCGACCAGCCGCTTCTCGTTGATGCGAGCGCGTTTTACCCAGGCGGCGAAGTCCTCCGGCTGGTCTTCCTCGCGGGGCGTGCTTCTCAGCACCAGGCGGCTGAGGGTGTGTTGGCGGGATCGCGGATCCGACCAGTAGACCCCGGTCCGGGCGAAGCTGGTTTTGCCGAGCTTCTCCACGGCCCGGGTTACGGTCTCGAGGCCGCCGCTCCAGCGCAGCTCCAGCGCCAGATGGGTGGCAGCGCTCTCTCGATCGCCGCGTTGCGACTCCACCTCGACGATGCGACGCCGGCAACGGTCCACCAGTTCGACCAGCCGCGGGTGCTTGGCCAGCTCGCCCTTGGTACGGCGACCGGAGATGCCCGCGAGGAGGTCGAGCCGCGGCTGATGAGTCCAGCGGCCGACGAGCGTATCGATGATCTCGCCCTCGTCGATCCGGCCGGTCCGCCAGACGTCGAGCAAGTCATGCGGCCGTATCTGCAGCGCGTTGCCGCCCCGTGAGCGGTTCTGAAACCAGCGCAGCAGACCAAAGAGCCGCTCCGCATCTTCCTCGCTCCAGTCAGTAGGCGTGACGTCGCGCCACCAGCGTACGCGGCGAAGCCACGCGTCAGCATTCCAAGCCCGCAGGGCCGATTCGTAGTCGGGCCTCTTCGCCATGTACTTGATGCTGTACCAGGACCAGTCGGGCTCGGTGGCGAGTTTCTCGAAGTCCTCCTTTCGGATCGCCGCGAGGCGGGACTCGAGACCGTCGAGGAGAAAAGCGGCTGCCCCGGGTGGGTGCTGCCAGTAGACGGCCCATTCGAGTAACGTCTGCAGGGTGTGAGACGGTTGACTGTACTCGTCCTGTCCGGTCAACTGGCGCGTGTGGGGGCCGCTCCATGGCGGGCTACCTTCTTCGGCCAGCAGGGCTCGCAGCAGCTCCATTCCGTCCGGGTCTCGCAGCGATTCGGCCCGCTCGAGCAGCCAGCTCTTCCAGGTGTCCGCCAGCGGGAGCTTGCTCTCCAGCTCCTCGATCTCCGCGGCCAGGCGCGGCCCTGGCAGCCAAAAGCCGAGGGCCGCAAACGTCGTATCGTCGCGCCCCTCGCGCCGGACCTCGTACTTCTGATGTTCCAGGACCAGTTGGGCCAGCGAGTCGAGGCTTCCCCTCGCGGCCGGCGTATGCAGCCGAAAACCCTCCGCCTTCGGTTCGGGCCAGGTCCGAAGTCGCGCCGGATCGATCAGGCCGAGGGCGTCATCGGTGCTCGCCGGCCCGACGTCGGGCTCCAGCACGGCCTCCAGATGCGCGTGCTCCGCCTCGCTCAGCTTGTCGCGTTCGTCGCGGTAGCGAGCGGCCACGCCGTGCAGGCGTTCGCTTGCCCGCCCATCGTCAACCGCGTGGCGCAGCAACTCCAATCCAGCCGTACGGCGACCGGCGGAGCGGTCGGCCAACAGCTTCTCGATCAGGTTCACGAGCCGCCCGTCGTCCAGGGAGCCGAGCCGCTTGATGCAACCGTTGCGCAGGTCGCCGGCTTTCCGGTGCAGCAGCTCGACCAGCCGCTCCACTTCGTCCGTCTCGAGCGGCTGTCCTTCGAGCGCCTGGAAGGCGACCCAGCGGACGTCGGGCGAGGGATCGCCGAGGAAGTCGAGGGCCACTTGTCGGGACTCAGCCGACAATGGTTTTCTCGATGGTTTCACTCGCGGGTCCCACCGGGATGGCACGCCGCAGAGCTCGGCCAGGATCGAGGCGCGGAGGGACGGATCGAGATCAGGCAGGTAGGGCACCAGCCGGGTCATCGAGCGAAAGCCGACGTGCTCGACCATAGCCAACGCGACCTGACCGCGCTCCAGCTTCTGCTCCCACCAGGGCCAGACGAGTGCCTCCAGCTGCACCACGCGTGAGTCAAGACGCTTCAGCAGCTCCTCCAGCCGCGCCGTCAATAGCTCGCCGTCCACCCAGCGGGTGGCCTTCCAGGCTGAGACAACATCCCGTCCGTAGCCGAAGTAGTTGCCGAACGCATCCAGCGCGCGCCCGGCGACGCGCAGATCGCTGTCGGCCAGACCCTTGTCGGTGAGGTGGGGGAGCGCGCCCGTCCACCGCGCTTGCACGAGGAAGTGAGTCGCGACGAAACGGATCTCCGCCGACCCGGAGTCGAGGAGGGTGACCGCCGCCGGGATGGCCGACTCGACGTCATCGAAAGCCAGCGTCCAGAGCGCCAGATAAGCCGTCTGCGCATCCTTCTCGTCCAGCGCCGCGTGTCGCTCGTCGGGGTGGTCGAAGAAACGCAACACCGTGTCCACAACGTCATCCAACTTCATCTTGGCCGAGCCGTCCCACTTGAAACCGAACCACCAGTCGATGGCGCGGACGACTGAGGAGAAGCGGGCGAGCCGCTCCTCGCGGATCAAGCGAAGCAGCCGCCGGAAGGCTTCGGGGTGGGATTGGTGGGCGCTCTGCAAGATAGCGTCGCGCAGACCCTCTTGCCGTTGGGCGGCCAGAAGCATCTTCTCAATGTACTCCCAAGCCTCCTCCCGACTGCAGCTCATCATCGCCTGGGTCACGTGACGGCCCATCTCGCCGATGGGGTGCTCGCCGGCAGCGGACTGTTTCAGGATCTCGAGCACGTTGTCGCCGGTCTCACCGCCCAGTTCCAGGGCCCCGGCCAGCAGCCAGCCCAGATCGGCCTCCAACCAGTAGCCGATATGCGCCGCTCGTTCAGCCACCCACTCGATGTCGCGTTCGTAGGAACCGAGCACCGCCGTGATGTTCGTCAGCCAGTCGAGACGGATCTGCGCGAGCGTCTCTTTGCAGTGAGCCGCTCTGAACGGCTTTCGCAGCGGCGCGTACGGACGGCGGGCGAGCAGGTCCCAGCCGGCGTTGGCGCTCGGCGCGACATGGGGCAGGAGTGTCGCGATCAGCGCGTCTCGATCCGTGTCTTTTAGACGGCCAAATGGATGATCGAAGGTGTCCGGCCCGCTGAAGACCGGGACGTGGTGCGCCAGGCCGCGCCCGTCGTACAAGCGGATGAAGTGCTGGGAAACCTCTTTCGGTATGCCGCGCGAGCGCTTGAGACGCTCGAGCACGGCGCCATCGTGCGCAGCTGCCTCCAGCTCCTGCTTTACGATCTCCGCATCCATTACCCTATGCTCCCGCCAGGAACGTCAGCCGCAGGAATAGCAGGCGGCTGTCTCGGTTCACGTAGACCTGCTCGTCAAGCTCCCTCTTCTCCTGACCGTCGACGAACACGAGGTAGAGGCCGTCCTCGAAGGCCGCGAGCGCTACGCCCACCGCCGCCTCGGGATCGACCTCTTGCTCGAGGTCGCGGCCGCCCATCTCGATCTTGCCGCGCCGCCGGCCCGCCTCGATCTCCCGCTGGGAGAGCACCCGCAGGAGCCGGCGCTCGCGCTGGCGCTTCTTGAACGCGGCGACCTCGGCTCGCACGACGCCGGCGATGAGCTGCCGCAGGGTCAGGCCACCGCCACCGCCTTCCGGTTCGATCGGCGGCAGATCGACGGACCAGCCCTCGATCAGCGGCCGTTTCTTTCCCAGGGCGCGTGCTTCGACTAGTACCATGTGGGACAGCGCTTCGGGTTAAGCTGGGTCCGGTGTGTAAGGCGGCGGAGGAAAAAGGCGAGGGTTTCCAGAACCACAGCACCTAAGATATCAACTCGGCGTATCGGGCGCCACGACCCCAGCCCCATAGAACGGAAGTTTCCGAGCATTCCCAGGGTCTCCGTAACCCTGCCCTCGAGGGGTTCGACTGGCGGGACCGCCGCGGCTCCCATATAAGGTTGGGATAACCGGAACCCAACCGACGGAATTGACTTCGGGGTCGTTTCATGAACCGCGACTTACCAATCGAGCACCAGCCTCTGGCTGACCGTACATACGCCGTGATCGGCGCGGGACCGATCGGCCT
>JABAOD010046617.1_pt4 | contig 11431 bp, 12 predicted proteins | sample 7062151 | NCBI WGS metagenome assembly JABAOD01 (sample SAMN14538626, study PRJNA623070) | marine sediment metagenome | biome: marine biome [ENVO:00000428]; feature: marine pelagic biome [ENVO:01000023]; material: deep marine sediment [ENVO:00002113] | place: India: Gulf of Khambhat ...
ACGAGCTCGCTCCCGTCGTCCCAGAAGTCGTTCCGGCCGTCGATCCGGATGGTGTGGGTGACGTTGCGGTCCGTGGAGGTGGTGTTCCCGTACCACGTCCCCTCCGCCTCGCCGTTGTTCATCATGAAGCTGGACATGGAGAAGGGGTCGAAGGCCATGGGCCAGTTGTCGTAGTGCCGGAGGTGGGGCTTCGCGGCCTGGATGTTCGCGGGGAGGTTCGTCCAGTTGAACCGGGCCATGGTCCCCATGAGGTCCGGGTGGGCGAAGTCCACCCCGTCGTCCATGACGGAGATGCGCACCCCGTCGCCCGTCCACCCCGCGGCCCACGCCTGGGGGGCCAGGTGGTTCAGGGTGGAGTTGAGGTTGCTGGGGCGCACGCCCTTCTTCGAGAAGGTGTCCACGGTCTCAACGACCTGCCGCTCCGGGGGCCGCCACTCCATGATGGCGACGGTGGAGTCCAGGGCGGCGATCTCCTTGAGGCGGACGCCCTGGAGGTCCACCATGGGGACCGCGAGGCCGGGGGCCTTGGCACCGAGGTCGGCGGCGTCCACCGCCCCCGCCCCCAGGGCCACGCCGAGGGCGCCCACGTCGTAGGTCGCGATGAGGACGCGGACGGTCTCCTTGGAGTCGAGGTGGCTTCGGAGGCCCGCCTCGAGTTTATAGAGGCCCGCGATCGTCTGCGGGTCCTCCGTGGTGGGGGCCGCGGGACCGAGGGAATCGTCCGCGGGGGCCACGTCCACGCCGTCTGTGACGTCGCCCGTCGCCGCGGGGAAGAACGCGAACGCGGAGGAGGACAGCGTGACAACGACCAATACGCTCAGTAGGCGCGAGTGGATGCGCGGGCTCAAATCGACTCCTCCATTCCCCACCAACCACGGACTGGACGCCCGCGGGGACGTGTAGATAGGCGCAGTCTATTTAAGGGCTTTTTCGGGGCTGGAAGGGGCCACCTCCATCGCGAAACCTATTTACCGCCGCCGGGTCTCACCGCGGGTGCGGGCCCATAGATCAGCCTGGAAGATCGCCAGCTTCGCAAGCTGGAGGCCGCGGGTTCAAATCCCGCTGGGTCCACTCTAACCACGGCGGGTCCCGCCTACTTCTTGTCCCGCTCCACCATCCCCATGAGCAGGAGCCCTCCCAGCACCACCCGGCGGTCCAGGTAGGGCGGGAGGTTCATGCACTTCAGGTCCCAGATGTCCCCGATGACCTTGAACTGCTGGTCGATCTCCGCGACGGGCGCCCCCTGGAACGTGAGCGTCAGCTTCTCCGGGATGAGGGCCCCGCCCGGCAGCAACCGCCGCGCCAACCCCCTCCCGGCCTTCTCGTAGATCCCCGCGACGAGCTGGTTCTGGGCGTCGTACACCTCCCACTCGTCCCGGATGATGGAGGCCATCATCTTCCGGCGGATCGCCCCCAGGTAGGCGTTCGTCGCGCTGTCGAAGACCGCGAAGGTGCCCCAGGTGTCCACGAGCTGTTGCTGGTGCACCCGGAAGAGCTCCTGGCTCATCCCTTCGTCCGTGAAGATGCGGATGTCCTCCTTGAGCCGGAAGAGCTTCTGCTTGCTGAAGCCCAGGACCGTCCCCCCGCCGTCCTCGATCCAGTACTTGTTCCCCACCGTCAGGACCTTCTTCCGAATCCGGTAGTGGTTCTGGTGCCACAGGCCGTTCCCCCCCGCGGGGGCCGCCGGCGCCGCGGGCTGCGCGGGCGGCGGGGCGTACTGCTGACACTGCTGGCAATACCAGGCGTTGTGCTGCTCCACGTAGGTCAGGCCGGTCCCGCAATTCGGGCAGAAGCTCATGGGATATCACCTCGGGCGTCCCGTGAGGGGCCCATCCCGGCGGGGCGGGGATAAGGTTTCCTCTCCCGTTCTCACCGCGGCGACCTACCCTCCGTTCTCCAGGGCATACCGGTGGTACTCCGTCTCGCAGGGGGGACCGGGGGCCAGGAGCATCGACCGGGCGTCCAGGTCCAGGACGACGGAGGCCACCGTCTCGTACCGCTGCTCCTCCGGCCAGTCCACCAGGTCCTCCTGGTGGCGGCAGAGGGACTTCGGCCGCCCGTGGTGGTCGCTCAGAAGCTGGATGGCGGCCTCGGCGTCGAAGGTCCCGCTCCCCAACCGCTCCGCCATGAGGGCCCCGATGCGGTCGTGGCGGTCGAAGGTGGAGGTCTTCTCGAGGATGAGGGGCTGCCAGATGCCCAGCTCCGCCTCGCAGTGGAAGTGGTTCGTGTGGGTCAGCACGCCCTCCTCCGGGCGCAGCTCCGCCGTCCCCACGGGGGAGGACTCCACGTCCACCGCGACCGCCTCCCCCCCGCCCCACTGGGCCAGGAGGAAGTTCGCGGAGCAGGACCCCGCGGACCCTTCGAGGCGTTCCCGGGCCTCGTCCACGGTCTCCGATTGGAGCACCCGCCAGCACCGCACGTGGAACGGCGTCCCCAGCCGCTCCCAGTCGTCCTCGTTCGAGAGGAGGCCGTTGATGAGGAGGCCCAGGCGGTGCTCGTTCAGACCGATCTTTCCGCCGACGATGCCCGCCTCGGTGAAGGCCAAAACCTCCGGGCCGTCGCGAACGCGAGTCTGCAGGACGAGCCCGCGAATCCCGGGAATCCAGTCCCAGTTCTGGGCGAGGACGAGGCGCCCGCCCGCGCGCTCGGGCAGGACCGCGAAGGACGTGCACTCGCCAGGCGGCGGGGCCCCCCGCTGGGCCTTCCCCAGCTTCGTGTGCTCGCTGTAGACGATCTCGTAGCGGACATTCAGGGCGATGAGGTCTTCGAGGGGGAGGCCGGAGCCCTCCGCCACCCCTTCCAGGGCGTCGCCGTAGTCCGGTTCTTGGTCCCAGATCACCGCTTCATACATCCGTGCCCGCCGGAGGATTTCCTCTCGGGGCAGCCCCCATTCCTTCTGGAACCGGTGGAAGTACAGCTGCAGGTTCGCCTCGATGAGGTCCCGGGCCGCCTGGCCGTGGGCCAGGCCCACCTCCCGCGGCGTGCCCGCCGCATACACGTGCAGGGGCCTATGCGTCATCCGAGCCCCCCAGCTCCTTCACGTAGGTGATCCACGCAGGCTCGCGCTGAAACCCCAGTTTCTCGTTGATGGCCAGGATGCCCACGTTCATGGAGTCGTTCCAGGTCCGCACCCGCGTGTACCCCTGCTCCTTGGCCCACTGGAGGGCGGTCACCTTCAGGGCCATGGCGAGGCCGCGTCCCCGGTGGGTCTTGGCGACGCCGGTGAGGCCGTGGGTGAGCTCGCCCTCGGACTCCATCTGGGCGACGAGGACGCACTTCCCCACGTAGTCGCCCCCCTCCTTCGCGAGGAAGTAGCCGTCCGGCAGGGAGCCTGGGTCGTCGAACCATCCTTCGAACATCTCGAACGAGATGGGGGTGTACGGTCCGGGAAGGGGGACGTCGCTCATCAAGGAGGTCTCCTGCTCGTAGAGGGCCTCGTGGAGGTCCGGGCGGCTGCCCTCCTCCGCCGCGAGGGTCGTGAACTCGATGTCCTCCAGCCCCTCGAAGTACCGGCCGAACGGCGACGGGTCGAAGGCCGTGAGGTCTAGCACCGACTCCCAGGTTCGCATGACCTCCACGAAGCCCCGACGCTCGAGGAATCGAATGCTCTCCGGACTCGTCTCCCGCGCGTTCGCCCGGAGCTGCAGCGGGTCGAACTCATCGAGGGCGCGCACCGCGTGGTTCCATAGGCGGGTGCCGATCCCCCGACGCCGCTGGGAGGGGTGGACGTCCACCTCGATCCAGAACTTCCGCGGGTGGAAGACGGCCGGCGAGTGCCCCCACTCCCCGAAGGCCACGATCTCCCCGTCGGCGGTCTCCGCGACGTACCGCCGCCGCTCGTAGCGCGTGTGGTCCCACGTCTCGTCCCAGTGCTTCATCTCTTCCAGGCTCTCCCGGTGCTCCGGGTAGGTGGCGTTGTAGACCTCCTGCAGGCCCGGGTAGTCGGCGTCCCGGAAGTCCCGGATCTCGACGTCGGCGGCCTTCCCCATCTTCGATCCCTTCGGAACGGCCTCCACAGGCCCGGCGCTGGATATACCTTTTTCCGGCGGCCCGGAGCCCTGGAAATCACCCGGCGTCCTGGCCCCACAACCCCTAAATAAACCCCGCCGCTTACTTCGCTTCAGGTGCCCCCATGACCCACACGACCCTCCGGTTCGTCTTCATCTCGGACCCCGAGAAGCCCGTCGTTTCCCTGAAGGTGCCGAACGCCATGCTGTTCCAGGAGGCCCTGGTCATGGCGGCGAAGCGCCAGGGGCGCGACCCCTCCATCCTCACCGCCACGTTCCCCGGGGGCTCCCCCATCGAGGGCGGCACCGTGGACGAGGTGGCCCAGAGCGGCACCAACATCCACGTCATCGATCCGAGCATCGTCGGTTGAGCCCATGGCTAGGGAGGACGACCTCTTCTACTTCCTGCAATGCGCGACGGTCGCCTCCCCGCGGGACGACGCGTGGCCCACGCGGGTGAAGGAGGAGCGCTACGCCCTCCAGAAGTTCTCCGAGTACCTGCGCTACCTGGAGGGCAATGAGTGGTTCACCCTGGACGCCCGGGATCACAATTCCACCCGGTGGACGGGGGAGGTCCGGGCGGCGGACCAGGCCTTCACCCTGGAGCTCGTCCTCAAGGACGCCTACCCCCACACCCCCCCTGCGGTCCGCATCCCCGAGCTGATGCACTACACGGACCGGAAGCTGGACGACCCCGTCCTGGGCCTCCGGATTTGCGACATGCACATGGAGCAGGACTACTGGTGGGACGACCACGCGGGGATGGCCCTCTACCTGAAGCGGGAGGTCTCCTACTGGCTCCGGAGCGTGGTCCATGACATGAAGGCGAAGGGGTGGATATGACGGAGCGCTACGCCCGCCTGCGGCTCTTCGAGTTCGCCGACTTCTCCGGCCTGGTCGACAAGCGGGTCGCCATCGTGGGCGTCGGCGGCCTGGGCGCCCTCTCCGCGGACATCCTCGCCCGGTGCGGCGTCGGCCATCTGGCCCTACTGGACTACGACACCCTGGAGGAGGCGAACCTCAACCGCCTCATCTACGACCCCTCCCAGGTCGGGATGCCGAAGGTGGACGCCATGAAGGCCTACATCCACCGCGCGAACCCCGACGTGGAGGTGACGACCCACCCCCACGACGTGACGGACGGGGAGGGGTACGACGCCCTCGCGGGCGAGATCGAGGCCTCGGACCTCATCCTGGGGTGCGTGGACTCCTTCCAGGTGCGGATGTTCCTCAACGCGAAGTGTGTCCCCGCGAAGCGCGCCCTCATCGACGCGGGGGCCTCCCAGGACGGCATCAACGGCTCCGTCCACGTGATCCTCCCCGGCCGCACCCCGTGCTACCGCTGCAACAAGCCCCTCGCCACGGAGGAGGGGCGGGTCGAGCACCGGCGCGATGAGTCCGGCCTCTGCCACTTCACCTCCCTCCCCACCACCATGGCCATCGTGGCGAGCCTCCAGTGCCAGGAGGCCCTCAAGTACCTCCTCCAGTTCGGGAACCAGGCCGCCTACCTCATGTACAAAGGGATGGACGGCACCCTGGAGCGCTACGACTGGGAGCGGGACCCCAAATGCCCGACCTGCGGGGGGCTGAGCCCGTGAGCGTCGTCCTGCAGCGGTCCGCCTTGGACGCCCTCCTAGACCACGCCCGGCGGGGGTGGAAGCGCCGCGGGCGGGAGGTCATCGGGTGGCTCGTGGGCTTCGAGGAAGGCGGCACCGTGCGGATCAGCGAGGCCATCCCGTGCACCGTCTACCGCCGCCAGAGCCGCTTCGGGGCGGAGGCGGACCCCCTGGAGGAGGCGAAAGTCGCAGGGCGGTACCCGCGGAACGTGGGGATCGTGGGCCTCTACCACTCCCACCCGTCCATGAGCGGCCACGGCGGGGATTTCCGACACATCCACTCCCCGGAGGACGTCTTCCACAGCGGTGTCGACGACCGCACCCTCCTCTCGCGGGCGGGGAAGGACCGGAACCGGGTGTCCCTCGTCACGAACGGCACCCACTACCGCTGCTACGCGAAGGGGAACGGGGTGGAGGAGGTCCCCGTGGATGTCACGCAGCGGGTGTCCTATCGCTCCACCCTCCACGCCTTCAAGTCCTCCGTGGGTATCGTGTACTCCAAGGAGGTCGAGGCCGCGTCGGGTACGGACGCCATCGGGGAGCTGGCCCGGGCCCTCACGGAGCACGTCGTCGCGTCCCTCAAGGCCGAGACGGTCTCCGTGGAGGAGGGGCGCGGTCACGAGCACCGAATCCGCGCGGGACCCTTCGAGGGCTCCGCCGGGGGCGAGAATGTCCTCACGATCAGCCGCGAGGACGGGACGCTGAGCGTCAACCTGAAGGTCTCCCTCTCGCCGATGATCTACGCGGCCACCGTGGAGCCGGAGCCGGCGAAGGCCATCTTCGTCGACGAAGTGGTGGACGACATCACCTACCTCCTGTGGCAGCCCCTGGCGGAGGGGACGATCCCTGCCCTGGAGGACGACGTGGAACGGGTGGAGGTGCACCTCGGGCGGTTCGAGGTCACGGAGGGGGACCCCCTCCCCACGAAGACCTACGCGGGCCCCGACCGCAAGGTCACCGTTAAGCGGTCAAAGTGAGGCGCCGCACTTCCCGCAGAACTTGTCGCCGGGCTCCATCTCGGCGCCGCACTCCGGGCAGGCGGCCTCCGTCGCCGCACCGCACTTCCCGCAGAACTGATCGCCCGGGTGGAGGGGGGCGCCGCAGGAAGGGCATGCGACCCCGCCCGCGGGCTCCGCCGGCTCCTTCGGGGCCGTCTCCTGCTCGTAGCACGCCTGGCAGGTGAACTCCCACTGGCCGCCCACCTCCACCTCGACGTAGGGCTCCTTCTCTTCCCCGCACACCATGCACCGGCCGCTCCGTGCCCAATCCGAGTACTCCCGGATGCGCACGGGGGTCTCCGGCGACCCCTCCTCCGGCGGGTACTCGGCCTCGAAGTCGAAGTCGTCCTCTTCGGACTCCTCCCGGATCTGCTTGGCTGTCCGGAGGCGGGAACGGGGATCCTCTTCCTTCATGGAACCTGGCCGTATGCCTCAGGCTTCTTTCGCCTTAAAAGGATGGTCTTGAGGCGCGGCACCCCGTCGCCGGGGGTCGCCAGGTAAGTCAGGTAGCCCGAGCCCACGTTCAGGTGGACGACCGTGACCCCCCGGCGGATGTCCAACATGCTCTTCCGACTCCGACGCTTCATGGGGTTCCCGCCTGAGCTCGGGTTCTCATCGGAGGCGACGCTATTTGAAGGGCCTCACCCTGCTATCAATTCTGATAAGGTGGAGCGACCAGGCCCGATAGGTTCCACGGAAGACATATATAGAAGGACAAACACAATAGAAGTGAGGAGGAGGAGCGGCCATGGTGCTGACCCCGGAAACCCTCGGCAGCCTCATCGAGAGGCAGGCGGGCATCGGGTCAGCGGAAGCCTTGGGCATGGCGGAGACGGTCCTCTCCTACTTCGGCTACGGCACCGTAATCATCGACAACGCCATCGACAGTGAGGACCGGAAGCTGTTCTACCGGCTGCAGGACTTGGGGCTCCTGCGGAGCACCTGGGAGACCGTGCTACTGCCTTCCGGGAAGTCCTGGCGGATCTTCTACTGGGAGCTGCCCGACGAGTCCGAGGCGGAGTCCCCGCAGGACCGTCCCGACGAGGGGTTCGCATACGACAGCCTCCCCGAGGAGGTCTGGGGGCGGGCCGAGCAGCTGGGCTGAAGGCACCACGACCACGTGCCGTCTCGGCGCGCTTCTGCGCGGCTTGGCCACGCCATGTCGTGTTGTGGGCTCCCGTGTGCCTCTGCTCAAAGCTTAAATAACCCCATCTCTTCTGCGGCCTTCGCTTTGGCCTTGGGCCCCCCAACAGGGGGTAATCCAGTATTGAGCTGGAGGCACAGAGATGAAACCGGGAAACGCCAACGGTGTAGCAGCGGTGTTGCTGGCGCTCCTCGTCCTGATGGGCGCCTTGGCGGCACTGCCGAGCTGGCATGCGAGCGCGACCCAGGCCAAGCCCATTTTGTTTGGCTGGGTCTACGAAGACACTGACGCATCCGGCACCTACAACCTCCCGGCGGAAGGCCTCAGCGGGATCCGTGTCCGCCTCGACGACATCTCCAACGGCGTCGCCGATGTGGCCAACACCCTCTCGATCGAGGGCGGTTACTTCCAGGTGGAGGCTCCCGCGCCCAGCTACTACGAGGTCATCATCCAACCCGACTCGAACCCCTTCCAGGACGGGAAGGTCTACTTCACCTTCACCACCGGCGTCCTTCGTCTCGACTTCGGGCAGAACCAGTCCCTCGGGGACATCCCCCTCGAGACGCGCGTCATCGACTCGACGGTGTCCGGCACCGTCCGCGACTCCGCGGGGAAGGTCCTCGCGGGGGCCTCGGTGACGCTCATCGACCCGGACATGGGGTACAGCAACGCCACGACCACGGCGACCGATGGCACGTACGCGCTGGACTTCTACAGCGGGACCTACCAGATTCACGTCACCCACACCGGCCTCTCGCCGCACTTCGCGACCATCGACATTGTGCCCCATGGCAAGACGGGGCGCCTGGCGAACCCAAACGTCGTCCTCGGCTCAGAAACGATCGTGGCGGACGCCGTGACCCTGACGTCTCCCGGGGACTATACGATAGATTATCCCACGGGAGAGGTCAGCTTCACCCCCGCCCTTGGGCCGGACGCGGAAGTGACCGCGTCCTACAACTACACCGCGCAGTTCTCTGAAACCCTCGTGCTGCAATCTCTCGGCGGCGAGGCCCAGGCGGTCTTGGCCAAGGCGGACATCCTCAACATCACGGTCCGGAACAACGGGAGCGTGTGGTCGGACTACGTGCTGAACGCCGCGGCGGGCATCGTGACCTACAACACCCCTCTCCCGCCCCAATACAACCTAACGGCGACATACAACCATACCGTGTTCTGGGACAACTCGACGAATATCTTTGACGCCATAGGCGGCGAGGCCGCGTTCCCCCTGACCCTGGTGGGACTGTCCCCTTACGTCCTCAACGAGGATCTCGTCTACTGGAATGGAACCGAGTACACCCCCCTCGTGGAGAATGCTAGCATGGGCATGCCCAACTACACCATTGATCGCAACACAGGGATTGTGTCCCTCTCGATGTGGACCTTATTCCCGGGCGACGACATCGTCGGCTTCTACAATCACTCCGCCCAAATTGACTACGAGTACCTCACAAACACGAGCCGACTGTCTTATCCACCCATCCCACCCCTGGTGATAAACAGGAACGGGATTCCCCTAACACCCACTTCGGAGTACAACGCAGACCTGGTCACCGGTGAGATTACGGTCTTCGTCGACTTGTTCAATGGCGACGTCCTCACCGCCGACTATGACCGGGAGTACGCTGTCGCGGACGAGCCCGTGCCCCTCGGCGGGCCCACGGAATACAACGTCACCCTCTTTCAGACAGTCGTCTGGGGCCGCGTCTTCGACGCGGCGAGCGGCCTCGGGATCACGAAGACCATCAAGGCCGTCCTCTACGACGAGGACAACAACCGCACCCTCTCCCGCGTCTCTGCGGGACCGAAGTTCGAGATCGGGACCTACAACGGCAACTTCACCCTCGTGGTGGACGCCGATGGATACGCGGCCTACACCCTGAGCGGCCTGACGGTCGCCGGGAGCACCGTGAACCTGGGCAACATTACCCTCTCCCTCGCGGAGAAGGAGACCTTCACGAACACCGTGAGCTTTGTCGCCGAGAACTGGAACGTCATCCAGCTCGAGCGGGCCTGGTCCCTCAACGCGGACAGCGCCGTCCCCGGCCTGGAGAACGCCGGGGTCAGCAACCTGCGTCTGCAGATCGACTCCGCCCTCGGCGACGGTGACGGCACCTTGACGACCGCGGAGATTGACAACTTCCTCACCTGGTTCTTCGACCGCGGCCCGCGGTTCGTCGTCACCCGCGATGTCCTCACCGTCGACAACGAGTACTACCGCAGCGACGCCCTGACCTTCGCCGCCACCTTCGCGCCCTACGCGGACTCCGCCATCGACGCGGGCGGCCGGGTCTGGGTCAACATGACGGCCATCTACAACGCAGTGGCCGACCCCGAACTCGACCTAGAGGAGTACACCCTCGTGGTGAACGGCACCTACGACAGCACCGGCGCGGTCACGAAGGACTACCAGTATGTCTTCGAACTCCCCGCCCAGTACGAGCTCGTGGGGAACACCACGAACCCGACGAACGTCGCGGTCACGGGCTTCACCACGGTCACCGTGGACCCGAAGACGAAGCCCGCCTCCGCCCCCGACGTTCCCACGGCCACCCTGGACATCCAGCGGCGCGCCAACGGGACGGCCCGGGCGAAGGTGGTCAACGGCACCTTCCACCCCCTCAACGAGTCCTACGAGAACNNGGCCTCGTCTCCCCCTTCGCGAACTTCACCTGGAAGTTCAGGAACAACACGAACCCCTCCCTCGTCGGGTACGGCATCCAGGCCACCCACAACTACACCGTCGGCGGGAACTTCACCGTGAACCTCACGGTCACGGAAGCGGGCGGGGACGTCACCTATCGGGACATCTCCGTCTCCGTGGACGTGGAGGACCCGGTGGCCGCCGCGGACATCACCTCGGGCGCCGAGATGGACGGGGCCACGTTCGTCGTCGAGGAGGGCGCCTCCGTGGAATTCAGCGGGGCCAACTCCACCGACACGATGTTCGGCACCGTCCCCGGCCTCATCGGGACCTGGGAGTGGGACTGGGACGGCGACGGGACCGTCGACGGCTTCGGCGAGACCGCCACCCAGATCTACAGCCAGCCCGGCGAGTTCAACGCGACCCTCAAGGTGACGGACGTGGTGGACCACGAGAGCCAGAACGCCACCCTCTCCGTCCGGGTGAAGGACGTCACCGAGCCCCAGCCGGAGTTCGTCGTCCTCAACGAGACCTTCGCGGAGGTCGTCCAGATCATCGAGGGCCAGACGGTCTACTTCAACGCCAGCGACACCACGGACAACTTCGACGACATCACGAACCTCACCTTCAACTGGACCTTCGACGACGGCGAAGGGATGGGCCCCGGCCAGCCCGGGGAGTTCATCAACGTGAGCCACGTCTACGACGAGGTGAACCTCGAGGGGTACACCGTCACCCTGAACGTGACGGACCAGGCGGGGAACGTGGGGAGCGTCAACGTGACCCTCGTCGTCCTCATCGACCCCGAGAGCCGCCCGAACGTCCGGGTGCTCTCCACCTCCTTCGACGCGAAGCCTCGCACCATCGAGCAAGGACAGACGACGACCCTGAGCATCCAGGTGGAGAACCTGGAGGGCCGGGCGAACGCCTCGAACGTCCAGCTGCAGTTCGAGTTCCTCTCCGGAGGGCAGACGGGCAACCGCGTGTCGCTGAAGACGCCCGCGGACGTCCAGTGGTTC
>JABAOD010033098.1_pt1 | contig 11429 bp, 6 predicted proteins | sample 7062151 | NCBI WGS metagenome assembly JABAOD01 (sample SAMN14538626, study PRJNA623070) | marine sediment metagenome | biome: marine biome [ENVO:00000428]; feature: marine pelagic biome [ENVO:01000023]; material: deep marine sediment [ENVO:00002113] | place: India: Gulf of Khambhat ...
ATGGTGGCCTCACCGAAGGTGTAGCCGAGGGCGGGGTCATTGGCGTCCGTGAACTCCCACATGAAGATGTTGGAGGCATTGACCTCGCTGAACACGCTGGGGTCGGTGACATCCAGTGTAAAGATGCCCTGTCCGCCACCGCGCAGGGTGCCGATCAGGACCGTGTGCCAGGCGCTGTTATAGAACGCGTCGCCGACCGTGGGTGCACCGTCGACGTAATAGCGATGGGCATAGGCGGGCTCGGTAAGCTGGCTCAGGTTGCCGTAAACTTCCGAGGGTACGAAGGCGATCTTTTCCTCGCCGGTGTCGGCGTCGAAGCCGTGCAGCATGCCGTCGTTCGCACCCACATAGACGATCGGCGTGCGTGACTGTTGGTTCACCCGAAACTGCGAGTATGGGACGCTCTCAATGTTATCGGGGTAGAGAAACGGCGGTGCGCCCACAAACACCGGTGCTGAATGAACGATGTCGCCGAGTTTGAAATCGTTGCTGCGCGTGCGAAATCCGTACGGCGGCACACCTTCGCGACTCGGATCCCCGCGCAGATAGTCGAGACGTTCGGGACCGAACCCGTCGGTGAGGCCGCTGCCGTCCTTGTTAAGCGCGTCTTGCTGGCCAAGCGAGAGGTTGGCCCAACGAAAGGCCACGCCGGTGGGGCCATTAGCCGTGATGATTTCACGGTTCGTACTCCAGCCGCCACCCCCGGCCTGTGTCTTCAGCACCTCGCCGGCATCCCACAGCACCGAACCGATGTTGCCGTCAGGGTCGATGGGTATGGAGCGCAGCTGGCCGCTCGATTCGCCGCTGTTGAAGCGCGCCTGGAAAATACGCGTGTCGGTGCTGAGCGAAGCCGAATTAAGCGCCACTGCAGCCGCTGTGCCGGTGCGGTCGGTGATATTGGCGATGGCGTCGGCCATGGATTTGCTGAGCTCGCTGGCGTTGTTCGCGCTCAGGAACACGCCGCGGCTGTTATAAGCGGTGTGCCACAAATCATCGATGCGACGGGCGTTTTGCTGGGCGGTGCTGCCCGAGAAGGGATCGGTCCAGCTGAAGCCGGCCGCAGTCGGGTCGGTGTCGGTCGGATCGCCCGGCGTCTTGGTGTCGAACGGATCGAGCTCGCCGGTGACACCGTAGGCGACAGTGTAGGTCACCATGTGCTGATGGGTGGCGTTATCGATGCCGGCGGTGACGGGGACCTCGTCCAGCAACGCCGGTGCAAGGTCGCGCTCATAGTACTGCATGGCGACGTCGGCCAGGGTGTTGCTGATGCCGTCAGCGTAGGGCGGGCCGTCGAAGACGGTGTTGTTATCGCCGTCGTCGTTACCGACCAAGGGGCTGGCTCCGTTGTAGAAACCGTCAGTCATCAGCACGGTGAAGTTCTGCTGACACGTGCCGCCGGCCGCGGCCGGCAAAATGGGACAACTGGCTCCGCTGGCGCCGAAGAGGTTGCCCGCCACGCACTCGTAGTAGCGTCCGACGTCGCGCAGCGTCTGCCTCAGCGGTGTGCCCTGACTCGATTGCGTCTTGTAGAGTCCGTCCATCAGGGCGCGCTTGTTGCCCGTGGTCGGATCGGGATTCATGGAGGCGATCGGGATATTGTTCGCACCGCTGTTGTTGTGCAGCGTGGCGTAGCTGAGTCGCACGCTGTTGGTGCTGGTGACGAGATTGCCGATGGCGTTCTTGGCAGTGGCTTCGCGGCGACGGTAGTAGCTGAACCAGTTAGCGAAGTTTTGCAGTTCCTCGGCGTAGCTGCAGGCCAACGGGTCCGCGCAGTCGCTGCGACCGCCGGTCGTGTGCACGAACGGTGCGTTGGCTGCCATGATCTCGATGCGCGTATGGGCGTCGTCGGCGTCGACCACACCGTCAGTGTCGCTGTCGCTCCAGAGGTAGTAGCGCGCCGGGTAGTAGTTCGTCACATTGATATCGACAGTGCCGCTGGTCGTTTGCGGCACGTTGTCGGCGTTCCAGCTCCACAACCCGGTCAGGTCGACCGTGGCGCTGGCCGTGTTAAACGGATCTAACGGCGCTGCCAGGGGATTGGCGTTGTTAAACGGATTGCCCGCGCTGTCGACACCGGCCCAGGGTCTGTAGACGACCTCCGGGTTGTAGTACATGACGTTGTAACCGGAAAAGCGCCCGCGCCACACGCCATAGGCGTCGGCCGGCATGTTGGCCGTGGCCTGCACACTCTCCTCGCTCGGTAGGACACGACCGTTGGTGGTGGTCTGAGTGAAGATATTATCGGCGGCTGGCAGCACGTAGCTGTAAAGCGTGCTGGTATCGGCGCCCACCAAGGTGATCCTCCCCTCGTTGCCGGTGGTCATGATGTCCCAGTCCATGCTGCCAGAGTCATCCGAGAGCAGAACGATGTTGGGCTCGACCGCGGTGCCGAGGAAAAGCGGCGAGTTGGCGAGACTCAACTGGCCGGCGTGGCTCAGCAGTGGGAGCTGTAGCGCCAGCGCCAGACCAAACGCGAGCGCGGCGCGCCAAGCCCGCAAGGGCATTCGCTGTGGGGAAATCTTGCGATTTTCCCTCGTTCGGTTACAGGGTCCGCGGGTCGCGGGCCACTGATGTTGCTGATCTACTGTTAGCGCCATGGGTCATGTCTTTGGTTAACTGCATTCCTCCACTCCCAGCGGCGCGTCAGTTTAGAAACGTTTTTCGTATACGGACTGCAACATCACGACCGCGGTGTCGGTCCTGCCGTTGCCGCGGGCGGTGACGCGAAACAAGTTCTTGCCGGAGCTCTTGTAGTTCGTCGGCAAGAGCAGACTGCCTTTGTCGTCCGGGATCGTGCCGAGATCCTCGATGAGGTAGCTCGGCTGCTGCGAGATGCCTTGCATCCCGCTGTAGGCGAAGACATCGGTGCTCGACCATACACCGGTTGATTCTTCCCAGACCTGCACGGCGCTCAACGACGGCAAGTGCAGGCCATCTGTGCCGTTAGCCGGATCGAACACCGGCTTGTTCATCTGACCGCCGATCCAGACTTCGCCGGCCGTGAGCGCCGACTCGGCGGCCTGGAAGGCTATGTTCTTATCGCTCATATTGCTGGCCATGCGTTCCTCGAGCGTGGTCGTGCCGAGCGCGGTGACCGCGAGGATGTTCATGAGCAACAGGAAAATGAGCGCGACAATCAGCGCAACGCCCTGTTGCCGCTCTGGTCCGTGATAAATGCGATTGAATCGTGGCATGGTCATCTCCTAATTGCGGAGCTCCACGGTAGAAGTGAAGACACGGCGCTGCTGGCGGTCGTTGTAGGGACCGATCAATGTGCCGGCGACCGCGTAGATGCGCGTATCCAGCTCGATGTTGGCGTGATTCAGCGTGCGTACCAACAGCCCGAGCCGGGCCGTGAGGACTTGGGACCAATCGACGACCTGGTCGGCCGTGCGATAGATATCCGAGATCCCGTCGGCATCGCTGTCCTCGCCGTAATAGACCTGCATGTTGTCGACGCCGCCGACGAGCTCCTGGGTGATGACCACACCGTTGTCGAGCTCCTTGCGGAACAGTCCGGGCGGGTTATTCGGATCGTTGTTGCGCCGGCCGATGTAGTAGACGTTGGTGATCAACCTGAGGATCTCGGCGTCGCCCTCGTAGGTCTTCGACAAATCCTGGCTGGCGTTCCCCGGACCCTGGCTTACCGCACCGGTGTTGTGATTCAGGGTGCCTGTGCTGTCGGGATCGGTGGGGCCGGTAATCTGGATCAGATCGGCGCTGCGGCAATCCGCCACGATGATGAGGTCGTTCACCGACAGACCGTTGCCGGGTTCGATGTGCAGCGCGGCCGAGGGCGTGGGCATGTAAGGCGGCAGCACGCGGTGACTCTGGTCGGAGGCGCGGCGCACGACGAGCACGTCGGTGCCGGGTACCACCTCGCCGGCGGTGAAATAGGCGGCCGGCAGCGCCGGCGTCCAGTCCGTCGGGTTGCTGCCGCTGCCCGTGTAGCCATGGCCGTTGACGAACTGGCCGAGCACGAAGTTGGTCGCGTAGTCGGCAGGATTGTTGACGTGATTGGTGACGGGCGTCGTTTTTTGCAGGCAGCCCATATAGCCCGCCATACGGATGTCCCAGGTGAGGAAATGCATGCCGAAACGGGCGTTCTCCTGCAACCGCGACAGGCCTTCGGTGACTCTGTAGGTGGTGCGGCTGGTGGCGAACACCTGCGCCACGGCGCCCAGCACGATCAGGCCGATCGTGGTGGCGACGAGGAGCTCGGTCAGCGTGAAGCCGCGCACTCGCGACGGCGCACGCAGATGCGGCTTGTCCCGTTCGCGGTCGCAGCAGCGAGCGACGACCGGCCTTTTCGTGGCCAACGCGTGGGGCGCGCGTTTCATCGGCAATCTCCTTCGCCGTGATCTGCTGGCTGGATGAGTCGGTTTCGACTGCCGCAGATCGTCAACAAACTCTAACCGCTAACTTTTTCGAAACCCGTGACCTGCGGCTGGCGCGTGGAAAGCGATGGGGTGAGGAGGTAATGCGGGAGAGCAGACGAGCGCCTTTCCTGGCGGAGAGACACCTGATTGCGAACAGATGCAAAATGCACCGTTTCTCCTGCAGCCCCTCGACCGTCGTCTTTCGACCCCAGGCAGGTAGCTTTGCGTCCCATCCTTTCGGAATGGTTTGCCTTTGTAACGAAACAAGCAGTCCTGGTCGCTGGAAGCTTCATCATCCGTGTCCTGGAACTACTGTTTCCTGTACCGGCTTCGAGCATTTCAAGTCTCTAGGCCGCCCTTATCAGGCCCTTATCAGCGATCCCGAAGGCAAAACCGGGCGGCCTATTACGGTATAGATAGCGCACCCGGGGGAATCAAGCGCGAAGCTGTTATTTCCTGACCCGACCATCGGAGGGGTCGAACCTTCCGTCCTTACTACCGCTCAGATCGGTCGTGCGCGACCTTTGGTCGCTCTCGAGCGGGTGAGGCCGCCTGTGTATGCCGAGAAGCCCACGGGCGATGCACGGAGCGCATCGGGGGACGACCGTCACGGCTGCCGGTCAGCGCGACCGACGAACGGTCGTTTGCCGGGCCCGACTCGTTGCTCGGCGAGGCGGATGGTGCAAGACGCGCCGGCAGGCGACGGAGGCGTCCATGTCCAAGGATCGTCCCGGGTACTGGACCGTCAACTTACCGGCGCGCGTTGCAACCGTAGAAGGTCGGGCATAGCGCGGGCTCAGCCCTCATGCTGGATCGAAGATGCCCTCCGTATGGCGTCGGGCTGAGCAAGGCGCGTGTGCATGAGCGAAACCGTTGCGCCTAAGAGGGTATAGACAGGGAAGTGCGCAGAAACCAACGCCGGCAAGCAGCTTTCGCCGGCCGGCTATCCGAGGGTCGTGGCCATCAGTCGCGGCGTTTTCGCCTCTCGGCCGTTTCAGTCTACTTCTTGGTCCAGGAGTCGACCCAGCCGGTGCCGGGCTTGTTCCACTGCTTGACGCCGGTGGAGTCGATGCGCAGCGCGCCGTTGCCTGCTTGCAACCCGCCGGCGACCGGCGTGGCGGTAGCGGTGAAAGCGGTCGTGATCGTCCCCGCACCGGCAATGGTCGTACCGGCGATAGCCACCTGGTAATGCTGGTCAGGCGACAGGTTATTCGAATAGCCGAGCCCGCTACAAGCGGCGATGTTGCCCGCGTTCATCGTCGTCGTGTAGCGATTACAGTTGGAGAAGAATTTCTCCTGGTTGTTCGCCAACTGCGTCAGGATCGACTGGGCGTCGGAGCGGCGCGTCTGGGTCATATAATTACGGTAGCTCGGGTAAGCGATGCCGACGATGATAGAGAGAATCACCACGACGACCATGAGCTCGACCAGCGTGAAACCGTGTGAACGGGCCTCGGTCATGTAAATATCCTCTTCAATTTTCAGACTCTGCCAACTAAAACTAACTACCCCGTTAACCTCGAGGACGGCGCGCGGCTCCGCTCGCGGCCATTCTTTTTGATTATAGTCTCTGCTGCCTCGGCTAAGAGGCGGCTGCTGCGGGGCCCGATCCGACCGCAGACCTGAGCCGTTTTTTGGTAGCACCTGGTGCCCGCGTCGCCTCCGCTGCGAGAGCTCGCCACTCCCCCGGCGGCGCGCGCGTCGCCGGGGGGTCACAGAGCACTGTCCTTCGCTACCGCAGCTGCTGCCAGGACTCGCGGCTGCCGCCGCCGGCGCCGCCAGAGATCGCTTGTTCAGTCACCACCTGGATCGCGCCGGATCGGTGCCGCTCATGTACTTGAACTCGGTACCGTCGCCGCGATCGAGAATACCCGGCGTCGACAACGCGCCGCCGGTCGACTTGATGCCCCCCGGGGGCACCATGTTGCCGTTGCCGTCGGCGACGAGGTCAAACACGCCGTCGCCGTCGATGTCGAACGGCGCCCCTATCAGACGGCTACCGTCGGCACCGTCGAGCTCCATCAACCAGCCGTCGCCGCCGAAGTCGCACACTGGGCCCGACGGCAGCTGGGTCGTGAAGATAATGCGCCCGTCGCGCAGCACCGGCGTGGTGACTTGTTTCTCTCCCTTGGGGTCGAGGTTGCCGTTCTCGGTGTTCAGCAGATCCATGTACCAGCCGACGTGCTGACCGGCGCCGGGGTTGAGCGGATCGCTCGCCCAGGCGATCGCGTTATCGGTCGTGATGCGCACGTCGGCATCGACACCGTTGACGTTTACCGCCACCTCTTCCAGGATCTTTTGCTGCAGCAGGTTGCGATTGAGGCTCCAGCGGTCATACGACGGCGCGCTGGCCAGATCCGGATCCCAGATGCCATAAAAGGTCTGCGTCTGGGTGCCGATTGCGCCGTTATCGTTGCTCTCCAAGTATTTGCCAGTGCCGAAGTAGATCATATAGCCGCCGTTGTTGAAGGCGCCGCCGGTGCGTCTCTTTGGATGCAGTCCGACTTCCGGGCGCGTGGTGATCGGCTGTACGGTGCCGCCGTCGTCCTTGGCGACGAATAGGGGGCCGCCGTAGGCTTTGTCCCAGTTCCCGGGAACGGTGTCTCTCACATCAAACTTCCACAGGTTGCCGAAGAGATCGCCGGCGTAGATATAGTCGATGGTGCGGTCGCCGTCGACGTCCACGGGCGCCACCGTCGCAAGCCCGTTGGGCCGGTCCGCCCCCGTAGGATCCAGCGCTTTGCCGACGCCGGTGTCGATCTTATGGATGAGCGCGCCGGTGAACAGATTGACGATGAACAGCACGGCATTGCCCGTGCTGCTGGTTGTGGTCACGCCGTCATTCTCGGTGTTGTTGTAGCCGTTGCCGAACACCGCCGCCCAGGTGTTGTTGGCCATGCGCACGATCGCCGGACGGCTGTAGGTGTAACCGAGGTCCTTGTCGTCGGCATCGGTGAACTCCCACTTGGCAATGCCGGCGGCATTGGCCTCGGCAAAGCTTGCCGGATTGGTCACGTCGAGGGCGTAAATGGCCTGACCGCCGTGGCGCAAGCCGCCCACCAGCATGGTGTGCCAGACGCTGCCATCGAAGGCGTCACCTACCGTCGGCGGGCCGTCGACAAAGAACTGGTGCCTGTAGCTTGGCGCGGTCAGCGCGGTCAGCTTGGGGAACACCCGTTTCGGCACGTAGGCGATGAGCTCATTGCCGGTGCTGACATCAAAGCCATGCAGCATGCCGTCATTGGCGCCGACATAGACGACGCGCGCGCGCCCGGTCTTGTTGCTGCGGAACGTGGAGTACGTTTCGCCCGCGGCCTCCAGGGTGTCGGGATAGTTGAACGCCGGATCGCCGACGAACACAGGCGCGGAGTTGATGATGTCACCGAGGGCGCCTGTGCGCAGGCGATAGTTATTGCCGGTGCCTTCGTGTTCGTCGCTACCGCGCACGTACTCCAGACGCTTGTCACCCTGCTCGGCGCCGACGATGTCCGGGATGCCCTGGCCATTCTTATTAAGGTCGGTTTGCATGGCCGGCGTCAGACTGGCCCAGCGAAACGGCACACCTTGCGTGCCGTCGTGGGTAATGATGACACGGCCGCTGTCCCAGCCGAGGCCTTGCACCGTCGTCGTGAGATTGGCACCGGCATCCCATAGCTCCGGCGTGATCACCGCGCCGCTGACGTTGTCGAGGTCAAACGCCAGCAATTGGCCGGTCCAGCTGCCGCTATTGAAGCGCGCTTGGTAGATCCGGCTGTTGGCATCGAGCTCGCCCGAGTTGAGCGCCACCGCCGCGGCCGAGGAGATGCGGGCATCGACATCGGCGAAGGCCTGGTTCAAGCCGTTGATGAGCTTCTGCGGCGCCGTCGCCAGCACGAAGTTGTCCGGCTCGCCGTCACCGTCGCGGTCCCACTCGGTTTGCAGGTCGGGCACGTTGTTGCCGTTCTGATCGATGAAGCCGCCGTACTTGCCGACCAGCCACAGCGGATTGCTGGGGCCGACGTTGGGCGTCGCGCTGTACTCCTGGGTATCGATCATGAAGGTCGAGATCTTCTGGTCGCCGTCGAAATCCGGGCGCAGATCGGTAGTGTTCGCATAGTACGCGAGCCCGGCGACGTAATAGGTGTTATCGCGCGTTGCACTGCCCGTACTCGTTTGCGAACACGTGCCCATGATGCCGCCAAGGCCGTTACCGCTGACGTTCTTGGCAGTACACTTGCCGTCCCAGGTGCCGTTGCNNGAAGTTGCTCAGGTCGAAGCCGCCGGCAGCCTCTTCCAAGACGCCGACCTTGTCGGTGAGCGCCTTGACGTTAATATCCGGATCCGGATTGGAGGGAACGCCCCAGTCGTCATTCGGACCCCTCGAGTTGGAGTCGAGGTCATAGGGCGAGCCCGAGCTGTCGGTGATGAACTGCGACATGAATGCCGTGCCGGGCAGGCGCTTGTCGAACCAGGGGTTGGCANNGAAAGCCGCCCTCGCCGCCGGCCGGCAGGCCGGCCGCATACTCCGGTGTCGGCCCTAAATTTTTCAAATAGCGCAGGCTTTCGTAAAAGAGCTCGGACACCGGATCCTTGCTCTTGTAGCCGGGATCGCTGAACTGGTTGATGTAGTTGATGACGCCGCTATTGAGTCCCCCGCCGGCGCCCTCCGGATTGTCGATCAAGAGCCCATCGCTGCCCCATTCCTTGCTCGGGTTGGCCTCGCTGCCGCCGCCGGTCTTGGGACGCGTGGGGCCGACGTACTTCATATTCGAGCGCAGCACGCCGCCGTGGCGAAGAGGATCCAAATCAAAAGTGTAGCTGGTGACGGCGAAGCGGCGGATGGCGGCGTTTTTCTGGATCAGTCCCTCGGGTTTGAAGTAGCTCCCGCCACCGTAGGCGACGCAGTTCGACTCGATGCCTTCGCTGGGATTGCACACCACCACCTGCACGTTGTAGGGGCCGTACTTCGGAGTGCTCCCCTTCGCACCGGAGCGGCTGGTGTCGAACTGCACGCCGAAATCCGTGTTGTAAATGAATAAAGTAGTGTCGCTGAAGGGCGTCACCTTGGAGGCCGATACATTGTAACTCGCATCGAGCGCCTTGACCGGAAACCAGCTATCGCTGTCATGCTTGCGCGCGCGGCGGATGACGGTCTCTGTGGTCGTGTCGACGACGCGGTTGCCGCCGGTCATCGTATAGATGAACTCGTCGATGGCGGTCATGGTCGCCCAGTTCAGAAAATTGCCGCTCCACTTGCCGCCGCCGCACTCGTGCTTGGGATTGGTCTTGCCGCTGGGCTCGAAACGACCGCTGGTATATTGGTAGCACTTCCACGGGTCGAAGTAACCGATGTACTCGACGTTGTCGAAGTAACAGGTGCCGATGTTGCTGGAGCCGCTGACACTTGCTCGGCCCGTGCAGGCTGCCGGGGTGCCGGGCTGGTCGTTATAGGCAGCGCCGCCCATCGGTCCTTCCACCGACAGGTTGAGCAGGATGTTGGGATCCACGCCGAGCTCGAGGAACAGCGGCAGATTGCTCAGTGCCAGCTCAGCGGCCGAGGCCTGCGGTGCCGTCAATACCCCGAGGCTGAGGGTCAACAGGCCCGTCAACGCCGCGCGCTTGAAGTGTGCGATGTATTTCATAACTGCGCTCCAGTTAGTTACCTCACGTCCTCCACCAACCTAGGGCGCTTGCGTGTTGTTATTCATTGATCCTCCCTGCCGGGTGCCGCGGCGGCACCTATCGCCGTTCGCGCGCGATCCCTATCCTTGCTTTCCTTTCCTTCGGGCTTAGACTCCTGCCTTCGCTTTCACCATCGACGCGCCGTCGCGTCCGCCGCGAAGGTCCGCGACACCCCCAGCGGCGCGCCCGCCGCCGGGGTGAGCATGTCCCTTTCCCTCGATTAACGCAGCTGCTGCCAGGACTGGCGCATGCTGCCACCCGGCGGGTCCGGTGGCTTCGACTCCAGCTGCTGCTGCAGTTGGCCGTCATAGCTGCCGCTGATGGTCTTCACTTCGGTGCCGTCCCCGCGGTCGAGGATCGCAGGCTCCGAGGGCGCGCCCACTGTGGAGCGAATGCCGCTCGGTGCGACCGTGCTGCTGGACGCGTCGGTGACGAAGTCGAAGATGCCGTCGCCGTCGATGTCAAACGGCGGCTCGCTCAGACGGCTGCCGTCGGCGGCATCGAGCTCCATTAGCCAGCCATCGCCGCCGAAGGTGCACGACGACCCCGACGGAATGAGGGTCGTGAAGATGATGCGTCCGCCGTGCAGGATCGGATTCGTCACCTGGCGCTCGCCGCTATTGGGGACCGGTGAAACCAGATCCATGTACCAGCCCAGATGCTCGCCCACCCCCGGGCTCTGCGGATTGCCCGCCCAGATAATGGCGTTGTCGCTCGTGATGCGTATATCGGCGGTGACGCTGTTCACGGTCACCGGCTTCTCCTCGAGAATCTGCTGCTCGAGCAGGTTGGGATTGCCGCCCATGCGGTCATACGGCGGCACGCTCCCCTGGTCGGGATCCCAGATGCCGTAGAAAGTCTGCGTCTGCGCCCCGGCGGTGATGTTGTCGCTAGTCTCGATGTACTTGCCGGTGCCGAAGTAGATCATGAAGCCGCCTTTGCTCGGATCGGGATGTCGCCCGACATCGGGACGCGAGGTAATCGCCTGCGCGGCGCCGCTCCCGTCGGTCGCAGTAAAGAGCTTGGTCGCATTCCAGCTGCCTGGGGTGCTGGCGCGCACGTCGAACTTCCAAATGTTGCCGAAGAGATCGCCGGCATAGATCAGATCGATCGTGCGATCGCCGTCGGTATCCACCGGCGCGACCGTCGCGAGCCCGTTCGGGCGCCCGCTGACAGTCGGATCCTGGGCGGCGCCGACGCCGGTGTCGATCTTCACGATCTTGTTGCCGGTGGCGATGTCGAGCACAAAGAGCACCGCATTGCCGGACGTACTGGCATTGCCATCGGCCTCGGTGTTGTTGTAGCCGTTGCCAAGGACCGCCGCCCACGTGTCGTTATGCATGCGCACGATCGCCGGGCGGCTGTAGGTGTAGCCGAGGTCGGCGTCGT
>JABAOD010027753.1_pt1 | contig 11420 bp, 10 predicted proteins | sample 7062151 | NCBI WGS metagenome assembly JABAOD01 (sample SAMN14538626, study PRJNA623070) | marine sediment metagenome | biome: marine biome [ENVO:00000428]; feature: marine pelagic biome [ENVO:01000023]; material: deep marine sediment [ENVO:00002113] | place: India: Gulf of Khambhat ...
ATCAGGTTTTCCGCCGGAATCTCCAGATTGTCAAAGAACAGCTCGTTGGTCTCGTGCCCGGGCATATTGGCGATGGGGCGAACCTCCATGCCGTTGCCGACGGCCTCTTTCAGATCGACCATGAAGATCGACAGGCCCTGCGACTTTTTCTTGACCTCGCTCAGCGGCGTGGTGCGGGCCAGAAGGATCATCAGGTCAGAATGCTGGATACGGCTGATCCAGACCTTCTGGCCATTGATCTCATACCGGTCACCCTTCTTGACCGCGGTGGTCTTCAGTTTGGTGGTGTCCGTGCCGGTTGTGGGTTCGGTCACGGCCATGGATTGCAGGCGCAGATCGCCGCTGGCGATACCGGGCAGGTATTTCTGCTTCTGCTCGTCCGACCCATGCCGTAGAAGCGTGCCCATGTTGTACATCTGCCCGTGGCAATGGCCGGCATTGCCGCCGCCGCGATTGACCTCTTCCATGATGATCGAGGCCTCGGTCAGGCCAAGGCCCGAGCCGCCATATTCCTCGGGGATCATCGCGGCAAGCCAGCCCTCGCGGGTCAGGGCCTCGACAAACTCTTCAGGATAGGTTTCGTCCGCGCCATGCTGGCGGTGGTATTCGGGCGGGAACTGCGCGCAAAGTGCGCGCAGCGCGTCGCGCAGATCGTTATGGGTGTCGGGTGCCGAGGTTTGCATATTCTCAAGGCGTCCCCGGCCCGCTGGTTTCCAGGATTTCCTCTTCAACCCTCTGCCAGATGTCATAGGAAATCGGATTTTCGCTTTCTTCGAGGATATGGCCGACCAGCCCGATGGACCGGGCCATCACGCCAAAGCCGCGCACGATCTTCCAGGGGAAACCGAATTCGCAGCAGATTGCGCCAATCGCACCGGTGGCGTTGATCGGCAGCATCTTGCCGGATTTTTCTTCGGCGACCGCCTGGATCTTCCGGATCAGCTCGATGTATTCGCCCGACTTGCCGTTTTCGGCCGCGATCTGAAACAGTCGCGGAGTGCGCGGATCAACCGGTTTGTGCACCGGATGGCCCAGACCGGGCACGATGGCCTTTTTCGCGCGAAACTTTTCGACCGTTTCCAGCGCGATCGCATCCAGATCCGCTCCGGTGTCCAGCTTGTCCTGCGGCAGCGCCGCGTAAAGCATCTTCGACGCGCCCTCCATCGAGCCGACAAAGACCGTGCCCAGCCCGCACAAGCCAGCCGCCACAGCGGCCTGGAGCGATTCCGGCGCGCCCATATAGGTCATGCGCGCCGCGATAGCCGACGGCGTGATGCCATGTTCGACCAGCGTGATGACGATGGCGTTGAACACCCGGCTTTCCTCGGGCGTGGCCTTGCGACCGGTCAGTTGCAGGAACGCCAGATCGCCCAGGTTCATATGGCCCAGGATTTCGTTGGGCAGGTCCAGCCCTCGCACGCTGATCTTGTCGGCGGTGCTCCAGGCGATGTCGGAGGTCAGTTTGTCCTTGCGTTTTCCCATCAGACCGGATCCCACGAAAAGACGTCCGCCGATACTTCGAGCGGCGTGAATTGCGATTTGAGCGCAGGAATAGCGCGCTCGGCGATTTCATCGGCGGTCCAGCCATCGCCGGAATGGACCGAGCGCACCGGGCGGGGCTGGTTAAACAGGAAAATCTCGTTGTTGCGCACCGCAAAGATCTGTCCGCTGACACCCTCGGCCTTGTCGGACATCAGGAAACAGGCCATCGGCGCCACCTTGGCCGGTGTCATCTGTTTCAGCTTTTCGACCCGGGCCACCTGTTCCGGGGTGTCAGTCTTGATAGACGAGATCATCCGGCTCCAGGCGAAGGGTGCGATGCAGTTCGAACGCACGTTCCAACGCTTGAGGTCCAGCGCCACCGATTTCGAGAAGGCCGCGATGCCCAGCTTTGCCGCCGCATAGTTGGCCTGGGCCAGGTTGCCGATCAGCCCCGAGGTCGAGGTCATGTGCACCAGAGCGCCGCCTTCCTGTTCGCGGAAATAATCCGCCGCAGCACGGCTGGTGTTGAAGGCGCCGTAAAGATGAACCTTCACGACTGCGTCGAAATCCTCGTAGGTCATCTTGTGGAAGAACCCGTCGCGCAGGNNGATGCCGGCGTTGTTCACAACGGCGTCGATGCGGCCGAATTCCTTGACCCCGGCTTCGATCATCGCGCGGGCGGCATCGGGATCAGTGACCGAGCCGCCATCAGCAATAGCATCGCCCCCTGCGGCCCTGATTTCTTCGACGACTTTCTGCGCCGCAGTTTCGGTCTGACCGGTGCCTTTCAGCGATGCGCCCAGATCATTGACAACCACCGCAGCGCCTTCCGCCGCAGCCATCAGCGCAATATCACGCCCGATACCGCCACCCGCGCCGGTGACAAGAACAACCTTGCCGTCAAGTGCTTTTGTCATCTTCTTTCCTCCTCAGCTTGCGTTACGGTATTTGTCCAACCCGCCGGTATGCATGACCCGGCCCATGAGCGGCACGCCGATGATCTCTTCCGCTTTGACCGCCGCTGCGATCAGCTTGTCCAGATCAATGCCGGTTTCGATGCCGAGCTCGTGACACAGGAACACCGCATCCTCGGTGCAGACATTTCCTGCGGCCCGCGCGTGGCCGTGGCCCGCGAAAGGACAGCCACCAAGACCGGCGACCGAGCTTTCGAACATGTCAACACCCATCGACAGGGCCGCATGGACATTTGCGATGCCAAGTCCACGCGTGTCATGGATGTGCATACCGATGCGCGCCTCGGGCGCCATCTCGCGCAGCGCGCCGATCATGCGTTTGACCGCCTCGGGGTTCCCCCAGCCCATTGTGTCGGCGACCACGAGGATCGGCACGGGGATGTCCTCTTCCTCGCACAATTGCAGAATGAACCGGAAATCGTCCAGAATGCGCTCTTGCGGGATTTCGCCCTCGTAGTTGCAGCCGAAGGCGGTCATCACATAGGCTGCATCGACGGTATAGCCCTCTTCCTTGTAAAGGCGCACCCAGTCGCGTTGTTTTTCCCGCATTTCGGCGGACGAGCAGTTGTTGTTGGCTTGGGCAAACTTTTCGGAAGGATAGAACAACAAGCGCGGGTCGATATCGACCTCATGCGCCGTCAGCGCCTTGCGAAACCCTTTGTCGTTCAGCCACAGAGAGGTGTAATTCACGCCCGGCTTGCGCTTGATACGCTGGAACAACTCTCCGGTGTCTGCCATCTGCGGCACGTATTTCGGGCTGACGAAACTGCCGACCTGAATGCGCTTCAGACCGGTTTCGCTGAGCATGTCGATCAGTTCGATCCGCTCTTCGATCGGATAGATCTTTTTTTCGATCTGGAATCCCTCGCGCGGGCCTTCCTCGCGGAATTCGACGAATTTGGGAAAGTCGCTCATTTGGTCACTCCTCAAATGGCAGAATCTCGGCGATGACCTGGCCGCGGTCGACCATGTCCCCATTCGAGACGGTGATATTGGTGGCGATGCCGGCAGCTGCTGCGCGGATCGAGANNGATGTCGCCTTCGGAAACGGATTGTCCCTCAGTGACCTTGACCTCGACAATCATACCGGTTAGCGGGGATGCCACGGCGCGATCCGCCACCGCGTCTGCGCCCGCGAAATCAAGCGGTGCGGCCGGATGAAAGACCAGGCGGCCTTCGGGCGTATCCATTTCGATCACACCGGCATGCAGCCGGGCGTCGATCACGAAGACTGCATCGCCTTCGCCAAAGCGCCAGCGGCCTGGTGCGATTTCCCGTGCACTCAGGGTGATAGCGGCACCATCTTCCGCCAAAACGGTGTATCGGTGTCCGGGTTTGACTGGGCCCACACGCAGTTCTTCCGAGACACCATCCGCGCCCGTCAGCGTCACGCGCTGTCCCGCTTCGAGAGCGTCGCCGCCAAGACCCAACCGCCAGCCCGTGAAGGTGTCGCGATTGGCCCATGGTTCGGCCGCCGCATCCTGCCGTCCCGCAGCCACGAACAGCGTCGCGGCCGCTGATTTCCACAGCGCGGGCCGGGCAGGGGGGACAGGTTGCGTCAGCGCGTCGATGCGGCCGTCGATCCAGCGGGTGTGCACCTGCATCTTTTCAAAATCGGGGTCGCGGGCCAGCGCGCTCAGAAAGGACCGGTTGGTTTCGACACCTTCGACCGCGACATGGTCAAGCGCGGTGGCCAGACGTGCCAGTGCAGTTTCCCGATCGGACGCGTGTACGATCAGCTTAGCGATCATCGGGTCGTAGTAGGGCGTGACGGCATCGCCTTCCTCGACGCCGCTGTCGATACGCAGGCCCGACGGCAGGCTGAGCGTTGTCAAGGTGCCGGTCGAGGGGGCGAATTGCATCCCCGGATCTTCGGCATAGAGCCGCGCTTCGACCGCGTGTCCGTTGATCTTGAGGTCGTCCTGCACCAGCCCGAGGCCCGCGCCTTCGGCAATGCGCAGGTGAAGCGCGACAAGGTCCAGCCCGGTTATGGCCTCGGTCACGGGGTGTTCCACCTGGATACGCGGGTTCACCTCAAGAAAAAAATACTCCTCGCCCGCCACCAGGAATTCCACCGTGCCCAGACCGCGATAGTCGAGTGTTTCGCCAAGCCGCACCGCGTCATGCGCGATCTCGTCCAGCAGTGTCCGGGGCAGGCCCCAGGCCGGTGCCTCTTCGATGACCTTCTGGTGACGACGCTGAAGCGTGCAATCGCGTTCGAACAGATGCACCACATGGCCCTTGCCGTCGCCTGCGATCTGCACTTCGACATGGCGCGCCTCGGGTAGGAAACGTTCCAGCAAGAGCCCTTCGGAACCGAAGGTTGATTTCGCCTCGCGCAGCGCGCCCTCGATGTCTTCTGTCAGCGTGGCTTCGTCGGTCACCAGCCGCTGGCCGCGCCCGCCACCGCCACCGACCGCCTTCAAAAGGACCGGCAGGCCCATCTTGCGCACCTCGGTGGCAATTTCGGTCGGGTCGGACCGTGCGCCTTCGGCGCCCGAGATCACCGGCACGCCAGCGGCCACAGCCGCGTCCTTGGCGCTGGCCTTGTCACCGAAACGTTCCAGCGTTTCCGGTGTCGGCCCCATGAAGGTCATGCCAGCGGCCTCGACGGCGCGGGCAAAGTCGGGGTTCTCGGCCAGGAATCCGTAGCCGGGATGAATTGCATCCGCGCCCACCGAGCGCGCGGCATCGATCACCGCGTCGATCTTCAGGTAACTTTCGGAGGCCGGTCCGCCGCCGATACAGACGGATTGGCCGATCTCACGGACATGAAGTGCATTGGCGTCCGCCACGGAATGCACGCCCACAGGGGCAATGCCACTGGCCCGCGCGGTGCGCGCGATCCGGCAGGCAATTTCGCCGCGGTTGGCAATGAGAAGTGTCTTGATCTTCATGGCTCGCCCTCACATCCTGAACACGCCAAAGTTGGTTTCGTCTTTGGGCCTGCGGGAGGTGACATCCAGCATCAACGCCATCACGTCGCGGGTTTCACAAGGCTCGATCACACTGTCGATCCAGAGGTTCGATGCGAAATTATAGGCGCCTTGGAAGTCTTCGTATTCCTTACGGATAGGAGCCTTGAATGCCTCCTCCTCCTCAGGCGTCCAGCTCTTGCCTTCGCGTTCGTTGATCTGCGCACGGACCTGCGCCAACACACTGGCGGCTTGTTCCGGCCCCATGATGGCTGCCCGGCCCGTAGGCCAGGCGAACATCGCGTCAGGCTGGAACGGGCGGCCCAGCATGGCCAGATACCCCGCCCCGTAAGAACCGCCGGTTATGATCGTGAACTTTGGCACCCGGGCCGAGGACATAGCGGTGATCATCTTGGCACCCGCCTTGGCGATGCCCATCTGCTCGACTTCACGGCCCACCATGAAGCCATTCACGTCGGCTAGGAACAGCAAGGGAATGTCACGCTGCACGCAGAGATTAATGAAATGTGTGGCCTTCAGTGCGGCCTCGACGAAAAGCACGCCGGTATTGGCAAGGATGCCGACCTCGTGGCCATGGATGCGGCCCCAACCGGTCATGAGCGTGTCGCCGTAAAGCGGCTTGAACTCGTGAAAATTGCTGTCGTCGACCAGACGCGCGACGATCTCGCGGTTGTCGGTCGGCACCTTGGGGTCGCGGCTGACTAGCCCATAGATTTCCTCGACAGGATATGCCGGTTCGCTCGGCGCTGTGGGCGTTTTGCGGGGCAGGGGCTTTTCGCCCAGATGGCTGACGATCTCGCGGGTGATGGCCAGCGCGTGGGCGTCATCCTCCGCCAGGTGGTCGGTCACTCCGGACACCGATGAGTGCATCTTGCCGCCACCCAGTGTCTCGGCGTCAACCTTTTCGCCTGTCGCGGCAAAAGTCAGTTCCGGCCCGCCCAGATACATGAAGCCTTGGCCGCGCACGATCACAATCTCATCGCAGAGCGCGGGAATATAGGCACCGCCAGCGGTGCAGGGGCCCATGACCACGGCGATCTGCGGGATACCATCGCCTGACATCCCAACCTGCTGGTGAAAGATCGAACCGAACTGGCCTTCATCGGGAAAGATGTTTTCTTGGTCCGGAAGGAAAGCACCGCCGGAATCGACGAGCGTGATGACCGGAAGGCGGTTTTTCCAGGCGAACTTCTGGGCGCGCACATGTTTGCGAGATGTCATGCCGAAATAGGTGCCACCCTTAACGGTGGCATCATTGGCGATGATCATGCACTGGCGGCCCTCGATCACGCCAATTCCGGTGATGATGCCGGCACCCGGGGGCACACCATCATATTGGTTCAGCCCGGCAAGCTCTCCGACTTCAAGAAAGGGCGTGCCGGGATCGATCAGCCGTTCGATCCTTTCACGCGGCAGGATCTTGCCTTTCTTCACATGCCGTTCGCGTGCCTTTTCGGGGCCCCCGACGCGTTGGGTCAAGCGATGGGCGTGCAGTTCGGCAATCTTTGCGCGATACTGCGCGTCGTTTTCCCGGAAGTCATTAGACCCGGTGTCAAGAAGGGATTTCATTCGTGTCATGGCAGGTCGGGATATTCTCTCAGAACGAAGGCGACTTTAGCAGCACCGGGTTTTTCGAAAGTGTCGGGCGCGACCAGGTGAACGTCAGCCTTGAAGACAAGGGAATCGCGCAGGCGCTGCTCGATTTTTTTCTTCAGCGCGGGATCATCGACCGGATCGCGACCGGGACCGCGTTNNCACGATCAGCGCGCCCTGTGTCGTGTGGCCTTCGAAATCGGCCACGATGCGCATGACACCGTTGGTTTCAGGCACCATCTCGGTGATCACGCTGTTGATTGCGGACGGAAAGACATTGGCCCCGCGAACGATCAGCATGTCATCCGTGCGCCCGGTGCAACGGATCTTGGGGCCGGTGCGGCCGCAGGAACATTCAGTGTCGATGACCTCGATGTAGTCGCCTGACCGGAACCGCACCAACGGGCTGGCCTGGCGGCCAAGCGCGGTATAGATCATCTCGCCCTCGGCACCCTTTTCCCAGGGGATGATCTTGCCGGTCTCGGGATCAAGAAGCTCGGTGATGATATAGTCCATGTTGACCATGTGCATTCCCGTCTGGGTGTCGCATTCGGCCCAGTAGGTTACGCCCAGATCGGTGCCACCCAGCATCTCGGTGCATTTCGCGCCCCAGGCCTTTTCGATCTTGGCGCGGATCGAGGGGATGCCGCCGCCCGGTTCACCGCCCACGATCACGCGCTCGATACCCAGTTCGCTGGCCTTGCATCCCAGCACTTCGGGAGCCTTTTCGGCCAGGTGCAGCACAAAGTTCGGGGCACCGACCACGCAACGTGGGCGGGTGTCGGCGCAGGCGCGCAGCAGCCGTTCCGCACCGCCATCGGCCCCGACCGGCACGTCGATCGCGCCCATGTATTGCAGGCCTTGGACAACGGGAATGCCGCCAACAAAACCCTTGGCCAGCGAAAACGCATGCAGGGCCATATCGCCTGGCCGCACACCGTTGGCAAAGAAACAGCGTGCCGTCATCTCGTGCCACATCTCGGCGTCGCTCTCGGTCAGGGCCACATAGGACGGGCTGCCTGTCGTACCAGACGATGCCTGCATCTGGATGATGTCGGCCATCGCTGCCGCGCGATGCCAGAACACTCGCGGTTAGCGTTCTGGCCGAAGTGCTTGCGATGCAAAACTGAGCCTTTTCCAACTCAAGTTGCCAGCTACGTTTCTCCGCACCAAAAAATCGTCGCTCTTAGGCCTAAGTGTCGGTGTAACTTGGGGTGTTGAAGCCTCTTGTGGTGACTAAGCAAATAGTGCCAGGTTTCGAAGTCCAATGATTTGGGGCTGTTCAAAACATTGGGCTCATTCTGCCCACAATCTGAGCAGCCCCCAACAACGAAAGAGCAAACACTGGCAAGGGCCGGATGACCCCAATACATAAATTGTAGGCAGCTTAGTCTCTACTGATACGCCCCTCTAAAAATGGTGGGTTACCACATCGGCGGAAAAAGGGCCCAGCCGTCAGATCATATCAGAACCATTGCAGTTACCTTTATTTGTCCTTGAACATTGAGACTAAGAACTTGATAGTTTCCTGGATGCGCTGTGCTCTCGAAGTTTCACGACGAAAAACGAGCCAGAGTTCAGAAACTGTTTCTTCCTGATCAAAGGGAAGAAGGTTCGAACTTGTTTCTGCCAGGAACTTTGGAAGCAACGCCACTCCCAACCCTTCCTCACATAGATTCTTCAAAAGCCCGTAGCTATCGACCCGGCAGACAACATTGCGATCCAGCATTGCTTCGAGATCATCTCTTTCGTCGGCCAGCACAAACTCATGGTCTCGGTGCCAGAAATCAGAAGCCAACGATAACGTGCTCACTTCTTGGAGGCGTTTGTGACTGTTTTTCTCTAGAAAGGACCTGGAAGCGTATCTTTGAAACGGCACATCGGCGAGTTTGCGGATCCCGCCTGTTCCGCGGATGGGGCGGGCCAATCGCACGGCCAGATCGACGTTTTCCTTTTCCAGATCCAGAAACCGGGATTCGGTTGTGATCTCAAGGATTATTCCAGGGTTCTTCCGCTGGAACTCCTCCACGCCTCCTGCAATCTGGGCCGCAAAAATGTCCAGCATGGTCATTCTGACGAGTCCAAAGCTCCCGGCTAATTCCGAGTGCTGCTGAAACCGGTTCGCTGCGGCTTCCATCTTCAAAGCTGAATGGAGCAAAGGTTCGTGCTCTGCCACCAACACCACACCATTGGCGTCTCTTGTGAAAAGCGTAAAGCCCAAGCTGCTTTCGAGGGACTGGATTTTCCGACGAACGGTCGAAATATCCATGCCAAGGATCTGCGAGGCCCCTTCGTAACTCTGGGCACGATGCAGTGCCAGAAAAACTCTGACCAATTCCCAGCTCTGCATCTCTTTTCCTCACAATTGGGGAAGGTACTACGTCATGCGACGGCCCTCCTTTTTCTTACCACACTAGAGACATCCGCGGATAAAAAGAAACGGATTGGTGCCAAGCACTGTAAGTCGCACAGGCTAAATTTCAAGAACCAGTTTTTCTGACTTGGACCGCGAACAGCACAAGGCAAACTGGCGGTTGAGCTTCTTTTCCTCATCCGTTTGATAGCTATCGCGATGTTCAGCTGTCCCTTCCAGAATTGAAACCAGGCAGGTTCCACAAATCCCCTGTTCGCAAGAAACCGCGACGGAAATGCCGGCTTCTTCCAGCGCCTGCGCTGCAGTTTGGTTCGGTCGGACCACCAGATCGAGCCCGCTGCGCGCGGCCCGCAGTTCAAATTCCTTTTCGTCTCCGGTCGGAAGCAGCGGCTCAAACGCTTCGAAATGGACATTGCTATCCGCCCATCCCGCCTCTGAGGCGCTTTGGCGGATGAAATTCATGAACCCCGTCGGGCCACAAACATAGAGATGTTTTGCGGCGGAGGGATCCGCCATGACCTGCCCGGGATCCAGGGTCGTGCGCCCGGCTGCAGAATCGAAATGCCAATGAATGTTCTTTGAGAACGCGGATTTGCTCAGCGTCTTTCGAAACGCCGCATGGAGCTTGGAGCGCGCGCAATAGTGGAGCTCAAACTCCCGACCGGTTTCGCTCAGGTGAGAGGCCATGGCCATCAGCGGCGTGATGCCGATTCCGCCGCCAATCAGGACGGTTTTTTCCGCCGTGTCGTTCAGCTTGAACGCATTGCGCGGACGGCTGATCCGAAGTGTCTCCCCGACCTTCAGGGCGTGCATGGCGCGCGATCCGCCCCGCGACTTGTTCGCCAGCAGCACACCCAGTCGATAATGGTCCCGCTGACCCGGCGCATTGCTGATCGAATATTGCCGGATCACACCGTCTGGCAAATGCACATCTATGTGATCGCCGGCACCAAAGGCCGGCAGCGGTTCGCTCGTGGCACTCTTAAGTTCGATCAGCGCGACTTCGGCGGTTTCCCGGGACCGTCGGCTCACGGTCACATTCAACAGATCTTGCGCTTTGACTTGGCCTGCTGTGTTTGGATTCAGATCCTGCATGGCTGCTTCCCCTTTTTTGCCAATAGAAATGCCAGCGGCGCCGCAAAGGCGTCGTCCATAGAACGTCCGGAGGCGAATTGAGGTGCCAGGTTGACCTGCAATAGGTCAACCTGGTCATGGTCTTAGAAATTCTCGAAGTATTCGAGATGTTCCCAGTCGGTGACGGACGCCAGAAAACGCTGGATCTCGTGCTGTTTCATACCAACGTAGTAGTCCACGAACTCCGACCCCATGGCCTCTCTGAAGACATCGGAGTCATTCAGAGACGCAACGGCTTCCATCAGGCTGACCGGCATGGGCGGTTGGTCGGTCTGCCCATAAGGATCATCCAGGGGCGGACCGGGATCGATCTTGTTTTTCAACCCGTCGAGACCTGCAAAGATCTGGCTTGCCATATAGAGATAGGGGTTGGCGGATGGTTCCCCGGAGCGGTTTTCCATGTGAGTGGATTTTTCCCCGACCCCGCCAATAACCCGGCACATCGCCGCCCTATTGTCGATGGACCAGACCGCCCGCTTTGGGGTCAACGGATTGGCGTTCAGCCGCTTGTATCCGTTGATTGTTGGGTTGGAAAAGGTTGTCCCGGCCCGGACATTCTTGAGAATGCCACCAATGAAGTGACGCCCTGTATCCGACAATACCGTCTCGTTTGACGAGAATGCATTGTCCGGTTTCCCGTTCGATCAGCGATTGATGCAAATGCCAGCCGCTGGAGAAGACATTCGGCAACCCCGGCTTGGCCATGAAACTGGCGACCATACCATTGCGCTTGGCAAACTGTTTGACCGATGTGCGCAACAGGCACATGACATCTGCGGCTTCCAAATCCGGTAGCGGATCGAAGGTGATCTCGATCTGACCCGGTCCGAGCTCAGATTCAATGGTCCGAACCGGTAGGTTCATCTCACTGAGTACCTCACGCAGCGGCGTGATGAAGGGGTGTTCTTCATCATAAACCAACTCGGA
>JABAOD010002728.1_pt3 | contig 11418 bp, 9 predicted proteins | sample 7062151 | NCBI WGS metagenome assembly JABAOD01 (sample SAMN14538626, study PRJNA623070) | marine sediment metagenome | biome: marine biome [ENVO:00000428]; feature: marine pelagic biome [ENVO:01000023]; material: deep marine sediment [ENVO:00002113] | place: India: Gulf of Khambhat ...
GGCGCCATTGCTCGAACGGCTCGTCGCCGACGGCATGTCGCTGACAGACTGGGACGCGGCGCACTGACCCGGTGACGCTGTTCATCAACAACGACGTCGTCGCCGAGCTGCTGACGATCGAGGATACGATCGCGGCGCTCGAGGAGTCGTACAGGAACATCGCGACGGGCGAGGCCGTGTGCCGGCCGCGCATCGACATCCGGATCCCGACGAGTGACCCGTCCAGACGCTACCAGTTCGGCAGCATGGAAGGCGGCTCGACGTCGGGCTACTTCGCTGTCCGCATGAAGTCCGACATCCTTTACAGGACCGANNATGCGGGTCGGCGGCGACGGCGGCATCGGCGTCAAGTACATGGCGCGAGAGGATGCCGAGGTCGTCGGCATGCTCGGCTCGGGCGGCATGGCGCGCACGCACATGCAGGCATTCACGGCCGTGCGCGATATTCGCAGACTGCAGGTATTCAGCCCGACCCGCGCCAACAGAGAAGCGTTCGCTGCCGAGGTGCGCGACACCTACGGCATCGAGGTCGCCGTCTGCGACGCGCCCGAGGCCGTCTATCGCGGCGCGGACATCGTGGCCGCGCTGACCGACTCGACCGGCCCGGTCATGGACGGCGCGTGTCTCGAGCCGGGCCAGCATATTCTGAACATCGGCGGCGGCGGGTCGCCCGACCAGGCCAGCCTGGATCGCGTCGATGTCTATTTCCGGTTCGGCGACGNNGGCCGGCCCGAGCTCGTGCTCGCCGACGAGTACCTAGGCTGGGAAGCCCGCGAAGGCGAGGATACGAGCGGCGCAGGACCGACGAAGCGCGGTCACGGCGTGAAGCTGCCCGAGAAGATGGTCACGTTCGCCGACCTGTTGTCGGGCTCGAAGCCGGGCCGCACGTCGCCCGGGCAGATCACCTACTCGGAGCGCGGCAACCTGCAGGGCGCCCAGTTCTACGCAATCGCGGGCCGTGTCTACGAGCTCGCGCGGGAAAAGAACCTCGGCAACGAGGTGCCGACCGAGTGGTTCCTGCAGGACGTTCGCGACTGACGTCGCGTCGACCCGGCCGGACTGAATAATGTCCGGCCTTGTACTAAACTCGTCGTATCAAGAACAACAGCGGGAGGGGAACCGCCGTGATCGAATTCACACTCAACGGGCAGCCCGCCACGTCCGATAGTGAACCCGGTACGCCATTGCTCTGGGTCATCCGCGACGAGCTCAAACTCAAAGGCACGAAATTCGGCTGCGGCATCGCGCAGTGTGGTGCGTGCACCGTGCACATCGACGGCTCCCCGACGCGCTCGTGCGTGACAACGGTCTCGAGTGTCGCGGGCAAGGCCGTTACGACGATCGAGGGGCTCGATAGCGACGCGGGCAACGCGCTGATGCAAGCCTGGGTCGACGAACAGGTGCCGCAATGCGGCTACTGCCAGACGGGACAGATCATGCAGGCGGCCGCCCTCTTGGAGGACAACGCGAATCCGAGCGACGAGCAGATTACGGCGGCCATGAACGGCAACTTCTGCCGCTGCATGGCCTACACGCGGATCCGCAAGGCGATCAAGACCGCTGCCGGCGGCGAGGGAGCATAGTCATGGCAATGCGAAGAGAAGAATTTGAGGCCGCGGTCAGCCGCAGGACATTCCTCGCAGGCAGCGCCGGTGCGACGCTCGTCATGGGGCTCGGCGTGATTCTCCCGGGCTGCAGCCGCGAAGAGGCCGTATCCGACATCGCGGCCGACGCCGCGAGCCGCCGCTTCGCGCCGACCGTCTGGTTCGAAATCGACGGCGCGGGCGGCATCCTGATCAACATCGCGAAAGCCGAGATGGGGCAGCACGTCGGTACGGCGCTCGCGCGTGTCGTCGCCGACGAGCTCGGCGCCGACTGGGCCGACGTCAGCATCGAGCACGTCGACAGCGATCCGAAGTGGGGCTACATGGTGACGGGCGGCTCGTGGTCCGTGTTCACGACCTTTGCCATGCTGTCCAGGGCCGGCGCGGCGGGTCGCACGATCCTGCGCGATGCGGGCGCGGCGCTGCTCGGCGTCGACCCCGCGGACTGCTCGGTCGAGTCGAGCCGGGTCACTGCGAACGGCAGGGCGATCTCGTTCGCCGACATCGTGCAGCAGGGCGACATCAGCCGCGCGTTCACCCAGGAGGAGCTCGAAGCGCTGCCGATCAAACCCGCGTCCGAGCGGCAACTGATCGGAAAGCCCGTCGAGGCTCTGGATATCCCGGCCAAATCGCAAGGCAGTGCCGTCTACGGCATCGACGTCGAGTTACCGGGCATGGTGTTCGCACACCCGCTGCTCCCGCCGACCCGCTACGGCAGCACGATCAGGAGCATCGATGACACGGCCGCGAAGGACATCCGCGGCTATCAACAGACGCTGGCCCTGACAGACCCGAGCGAGGTCTTGCAGGGCTGGGCCGTCGTGATCGCCGAGGACTACCCGGGCGCGATGAAGGCGGCCGCAGCCGTCGAGGTCGACTGGGAACCGGGTCCGACGGCGACCGTCAGCGAAGACGACATCCTCGCCGAGGGCGCGAGACTCTGTGCCGACAAGGCCTCCGGCGTCCTCGTCGTCGACGACGGCGACGTCGCTGCCGCGCGCGCCGAGGCCGCGACCACGCACAGCGCGAGCTACCGGACGAGCACGGCGCTGCACTTCACGTTAGAGCCTGCCAACGCGCTGGTCGAGTTCGCCGACGGCAAGTGCCACATCCACTCGGGCAACCAGTGGCAGTCGCTGATCCTGCCGACGCTGGCCACGGCGCTGCAGATGGAAGAGACCGACATCGTCATTCACCAGTACTACCTGGGCGGCGGTTTCGGTCGCCGGCTCTGGGGTGACCCGATGATCCCGGCCGCGCTGGCCGCGAAGGAGCTCGGCAGGCCCGTCAAGCTCGTGTTCCAGCGCGCCGACGATTCCCGATTCGACTGCTGTCGATCGGCGTCGGTCGCGCAGTTCGACGCCTCGTTCGATGCCGACGGCAACCTGACCGGCATCGAGCACGCGCTCGCCGCGGGCTGGCCCACGCTGGCCATGGCGCCGGGCTTCATGCCCGACGCCGTCGACGGCAACGGCAAGTACGACCCGTTCGCGACCAACGGCGCCGACCACTGGTATACGCTGGCCAACCATCGCGTGCGCTCGATCAACAATGACCTCGCGCAGCGCACGTTCCTGCCGGGCTGGTTGCGCGCGGTCGGCCCGGGCTGGATCACCTGGGGCGTGGAATCGTTCATGGACGAGCTAGCCAACAAGGCCGGCCAGGACCCGATCGACTTCCGGCTCGCGATGCTCGATGCCGCGGGCAAGAATGCGGGTGCGGCGCCCAACTCGGTCGGCGGTGCGAAGCGTCTTGCCGCGGTGCTCGAAGATGTGCGCGAGCGTAGCGGCTGGGGACGGGAACTGCCCGACAACGAGGGCATGGGAGTCGCCGTGACCTACGGACAGGAGCGCAACATGCCGACCTGGATTGCCTGCGTTGCCCACGTGGCCGTGGACCCGGGTTCGGGCAAGGTCACCGCCAGGAAAATCTGGCAGACGATCGACTGCGGCACGGTCGTACACCCTGACGGCGCGATGGCGCAGGCGGAGGGTGCGACACTGTGGGGTGTCAGCCTCGCGTTGCACGAGGGTGCGAGTTTCGCCAACGGCGAAGTCAGCCAGCGCAACCTCGATGCCTACACGCCGCTGCGCATGGCCGACGTGCCGGAGCTCGACATCCGGTTCATCGAAAGCACCGAGTTCCCGACCGGCCTGGGCGAGCCGCCGCTGATCGCGGTGCCGCCTGCGATCGGCAACGCGGTTTTCGCGGCCACGGGCAACCGGGTACGCGATTTGCCGATTCGGCTTTGACGGGAAGGGGATACCAGACCTTCGAGGTCCGTGGTGACAAGGCAGCCGCCGGAAAGCGGCTGCACTTGTTGCGCGAGCGGATGGATACGCTCGGCATTGATGGCCTGCTCGTGCCGCACGACGACGAGTACCTGAACGAGTACACGCCGCCCCAACTCGAGCGACTGCTATGGGCCACCGGTTTCTCGGGATCGGCAGGCTCGCTGATTGTCATGCCGGACACGGCCGTACTGTTCATCGACGGCCGGTACACGGAACAGGCAAGGCTCGAAACGCCGGCCGACCTGTTCGACTACGAGGACCTGCGTGCACTGCCGCCATGGCAATGGCTTCGTGACAACCCGGGTCGCGTCACGAAGCTCGGGTACTGGAGCAAGCTGCACTCGCAGGACGAGATTGCCCACATCGAGTCGATCCATCATGTCGATCTCGTCGCGCTCGACGAACACCCCATCGACAAATGCTGGACGGACCGGCCGAATGGCCGGATGCCCGCACCGTATCCGCATCGCGTCGAGTTTTCGGGCGAAGCGTCCCGGAGCAAGCGGCGCCGGGTGGGGCAGGAGCTTGCGAAAGTCGGCGCTGACGCCATCGTGTTTGCGAACCCGAACGCGACGGCCTGGTTGCTCAACATCCGTGGAGCAGACGTTCCACACACGCCAGTCGCACTGTGTCGCTCGATACTGCACGCAAACGGCAAGGCCGCTGCGTTTTTCGCGGGCCACGAGATCTCCGGCGAACTGCGGGAACACCTGGGTCCGGACGTCGAGATTTCTGATGAGGAGCATTTTGGCGACTACCTGCGCGCGCTCGGCGCAGAAGGCGCAAGCGTTCTCGTCAACACGGCTGTCTGTCCACGCTACGTCTACGATGCGTTGAATGAATCGGGCGCCACGATCCGGGAGGGCGATGATCCCCTTGTCCTGTTTCGAAGCATCAAGAATGACGTCGAAGTTGAGGGCTTTCGGAATGCGCACGTGCGTGACGGCGTCGCGATGGTCAAGTTTCTGCACTGGCTCGAAAACAGCTGGGCAGCTGGGGTTACCGAGATCGAGGCCGTCAAAAAGCTGGAGTCGTTCCGGGCCGAAGATGTTGCGTTGCAGGACATCAGTTTCGACACGATCTCGGGGTCCGGGCCCAACGGTGCGATCATTCACTACCGGGTATCCGAGGCTTCGAATCGCCAACTCGGTAACGGCGAGCTGTTCCTGGTGGACTCGGGAGCGCAATACCTCGATGGCACAACCGACATCACGCGAACGATAGCCCTCGGAAAACAGGACGCTGAGCGCAGGGACCGGTTTACGCGCGTGTTGCAGGGCCACATCGCGTTGGCAAGTGCCCGGTTTCCGCCGGACACCAGCGGTAACCAGCTTGACCTGCTTGCCCGGCAGCCGCTCTGGAATGCCGGGCTCGACTACGCACACGGCACGGGCCATGGTGTAGGCGCCTACCTCGGCGTGCACGAGGGGCCGCAGAGCGTCGCAAAAAAGGCGCCGCACGTACCGCTGCAAGCGGGCATGATCCTGTCCAACGAACCCGGCTATTACGTCGAGGGCGCGTACGGCATACGCATAGAGAATCTCGTCGTCGTGCGCGAGTCTGCGTTACCCGGAATGCTCGAATTCGAGACGCTGACCCTGGCGCCTATCGACCGGTCGCTGGTGGATACGTCGCTCATGAGTGAAGCAGAACTGACCTGGCTCAACGACTACCATGCCCGTGTCTATGATCAACTGGCGCCGCTCGTTCCGGACGCCGAGGCCGAATGGCTGGGCAAGGTGACGGAACCCCTCTAGACGAACGGCGCATTCCGCCCGACGAACGGTAAAATTCCGATGAGCGGTCACTATTTGCCGACGAGCGACTGAGTTTCCCCGCGCTTCCTGGTTCAAACTATCTACACACAAGGGGAAATCACAGGGACAGCTCGTGAATTCACATAATCCCGAAAAAATGATCAAGGACGAGACGGTCCGGATCGAGTCTGACGACGGCAGCGTACGCATCCTTCGAGCCGACCTTGTCGGCGAAAACGACCTCAGCATCGATGAGGGCTTCGATCTCGGTGGTGATCCGTACAACAGCACCGGCCGGCACGTTATTATTAAGCCCAAGACCAATCTGGAAGACTAGCTCACCGGCTGCTGATCCGGCACGCGTGGGCAATGACACGCGTGAGCAGCGAATTCTTTGATGTTGTAATCGTCGGGGCAGGGCTTTCCGGCATTGGCGCCGCTTGCCATTTGCAAAAAGAGTGCCCCGGCAAATCCTATGTCATCCTCGAAAGCCGCGAGACGATGGGCGGCACATGGGACCTGTTCCGCTACCCCGGCATTCGCTCGGACAGCGACATGCATACGCTGGGCTACGACTTCAAGCCGTGGCGGGAGTCGAAGGCCATCGCCGACGGGCCCGCAATCCTGAAGTACATCAAAGAGACCGCAGCCGAGCACGATATCGACAGGCATATTCGCTACGGCCAGCGCGTATTGCGTGCGTCGTGGTCGACAGCCGATGCCGGTTGGGAAATCGAGATGCAGCAAGCCGGCAGCACCGGTTCCCGGTTCATCCGCTGCAACATGCTCCTGATGTGCTCGGGTTACTACAATTACGAGCATGGGTACCTGCCGGAATTCGCGGGCCGGGAACGGTTCCAGGGTGTGATCATCCATCCGCAGGATTGGCCCGAAGATCTTGACTATTCCGGCAAGCGCGTGGTCGTGATCGGATCGGGCGCAACGGCAATGACCCTGATTCCGGAAATGGCGAAGGACGTCGAACAGATCGTCATGCTGCAACGATCCCCGACCTACGTAATTTCGTTTCCGGATGAAGACGTCATTGCCAATGTCCTGCGGGCGATCCTGCCCGAAAAATGGGCCTACGCAATCACACGCTGGAAGAACATCAAGTTCCAGCAATGGACGTACCGGCAGACGCGTATTCGGCCAGAAACGGTCAGGCGCATATTGCTGCGGCGCGTGCGCAAGGAGCTTGGCGACGACTACGACGTCGAGACGCACTTCACGCCGAGGTACGACCCCTGGGACCAGCGTCTGTGTCTCGTGCCGAACAGCGACCTGTTCGAGGCCATTCGCTCGGGAAAGGCCTCGATCGTCACCGATACGATCGATACGTTTACGGAGCGCGGCATCCTGCTCGATTCGGGTAATGAACTCCAGGCTGACATCATCGTTACGGCAACCGGACTCGACCTGATCGTACTCGGCGGCGTCGAATTCGACGTCGACGGCAAACCAGTTGATTTCTCGCAAACGATGACCTACAAGGGCCTGATGACGTCCGGTGTGCCCAACCTGGTCTCGACGTTCGGCTATATCAACGCCTCGTGGACCTTGCGCGCCGACCTGATTGCCGAGTGGTTCTGCCAGCTCGTCAACCACATGGATAGCGCCGGCGTGTGCCAGGTAACCCCGACACCCGGGCCCGGCGACGAACCGGTAAGTCCTTACATCATGGGATTCTCATCGGGTTACATACAACGCGTGCTCGATCGGCTGCCGAAGCAGTCTGACCGAGCGCCGTGGTCCAACCCGCAGGACTATCGCCAGGACCGGAAAATGTTTGAGAACGCCAGATTCGACGACGGCGCGCTCGTATTCAGCGGTGAGATTCGCCGATGCGCCTGAACGCCGATTTCTCCAAACGCGTCGTCATTCGACCCGACGATCATCAATGGAGCGACTCACCATCCGATGGTGTGCAGCGAATGATGCTCGACCGGATTGGTGGTGAGGTAGCACGGGCCACTACATTGGTCCGGTTTGCGCCCAATGCGACTTTCACCAAGCATACGCACGGTGGAGGGGAAGAGTTTCTCGTGCTCGAAGGTGCTTTCGGTGACGAGTATCAGACCTATCCGGCCGGCTACTACGTCAGAAATCCGATTGGAACATCTCACACTCCGAAGGTCGGCGATGACGGCTGCCTGATTCTCGTCAAGCTGTACCAAATGGAACACGACGATCAGGAGCAGCTCGCTGTCGACACGACCAAGAGCGAGTGGCGCGCCGGATCGCGAGCGGGGATCGAGGTCCAGCGCCTGTACGAGTATGGTGAAGAGCGCGTCGGGCTCGTCCGTTGGGCGCCGAACACCGAGGCCGAGGTACACAGGCACGTGGGTGGCGAGGAAGTTTACGTCATCGAAGGATCATTTCACGACGAGTACGGCGAGTACCCTGCCGGCACGTGGATACGGAATCCGCCGGGGACTGAGCANNCAAAGTCGGCCACCTGACGGTCCGGAAATTACAGGGGTAGCTGGCGAGGATCTCGCACGTCTCGTCGCCGTTGTCGTGATGAATACCCTTGACGGATAGGGACCTGTACCAATAGCCTCCGTATACGGATTCGGCGATAATGCAGAAATCCCATTGGAGACAGACACTTGAGTCTTCTGGCTAGCACAAGATTGAACGGCAGATCCCAGGGCTTGCGCGCCCTCGGGCTGTTCATTGCTGTCTGGCTGAACCTGGCGATGGCGCCCTGCGCCATGGCCAGCGAAGCCGCTGGCGATCACGATTGTCCGCATTGCCCGCCCGAGCAAATGCAGGGCCATCACGACATGCATGACGGCATGGCAGCCGAAATGCCTTGCGCGGATGGTCTGGCCGATTGCCTGATCGACGGCGACATCAGCAATGACGGGCGTGCCGGTCAGCCGAGTCTCAAGGACGCCCCGCAAGCGGCCGTCCACACGCATTTCGACAATCTGCTCCCGGTAACCCCGAGAGTTAGCGAGGCCCCGCCGCGATATGCCTCTGTTCACCCCGGCGCACCGCCGCCCACGTACCTGGTTAACTGCGTATTCCTGGATTAACGATCCCTTCGTACAGACCGAACTGACCGGTTCCTGACGAAGGAGATTGTTCTATGTTGTTCTTCCGTGGGCGAACGCTCGCCCTGATGTTTTTCACTACATTGCTGGCTCCCGTACTCGTGTCGGCACAACAAGGCCTGCCACTGACACTGGCGGAGGCTGAGAGGTTGGCGCTTGAAGACGAGCCCGGATATGCTGCGCTGCGTGAGCGCGCCGGCGCGCTCGGTGAGCAAGCTGTCGTATCGGGCCAGCTACCGGACCCGACCTTGCGCATTGGCCTGGCCAATTTCCCGATTCAGTCGGGCGGATTCTCGACCGAAGGAATGACGCAGGCGCTGCTTGCGTATCGGCAGAGCTTTCCGTCAGGGAAGTCGCGCGACTACAGCAACGAGAGATTCGCGTCATTGTCGCTCGGCATGAACGCAAGTGCCGATGCGCGTGCCCGTGACGTCCGGACTAACGTGCGCAAGGCGTGGCTCGAGGCCTACTATTGGCAGAAGGCGCGCGAGATTGTGACCGGGTCGAGACCGTTCTTCGCCGATCTCGCGACAATAACCCGCTCGTTGTACAGCGTCGGGCGCAAGACCCAGCATGACGTTCTCCGATCCGAACTCGAATTAAGCCGTCTCGATGACAGGCTCATCGAGATCAACCGGAATGAAATGCAGGCCAAAGCGGCGTTGTCCGAATGGCTGGGCGAAAACGCCAGTCGCCCGATCGCCGAGACCTTGCCGGAGTGGGAACAGGTGCCACCGCTCGACGCTTTGCGCGGCAATCTCGATTCGCATCCGTTCATCGCCGCGGCCGATGCACGGATCGCCGCGAGCGAAGCGAATGTCGTTGTGGCCGAAGAAAAGAAGAAACCCGGCTGGGCATTGGATCTTGCCTACGGCTATCGCGAAGGGTACCTGCCGAACGGCGATCCGCGCTCTGATTTTGTCAGCTTGTCGGTAACGATGGAGCTGCCCTTCTTTAGCAAGAATCGTCAGGATCGATCCCTCGCCGCAGCATTGCGGGAGCGCAGTGCATCGAAATACGAGAGAACAGAGTTGGTCCGCCACCTGTCCAGTTTGCTCGATGCCGAGTTTGCGCGTTGGCAGGACCTGACTCGTCGCACGATGCTGTTTGAGTCGTTGATTCTTGAATTGGCGGAAAGCCGGGCGGAGTCGGCGCTGCTCGCATACCAGAGCGATGCCGGGGATTTCGCAGACGTTATGCGGGGCTATATCGACGAGCTCGACACCCGTCTCGATCACCTGCGCTTGAAGGTGGAGCGTGCGCAAAGTTACGCCGTGCTGGCCAACCTCGGAGGGTTGACCCAATGAGAAAACAAATGACTATCGCCGCAGTTGTCGTGATTGCGGTTGCTGTGGGAATCGTAATTGGCCGTAATTTGCCGTCGACTGGCGATCCGGGTTCGGTCGGCGCTGCTCCCGGGGAGCGCGAGGTCCTGTACTGGGTCGCCCCGATGGATTCGAATTATCGTCGCGACGAGCCTGGAAAGTCTCCCATGGGAATGGACCTCGTTCCCGTTTACGCAGATGAAGTCGACGCGGTGCCGGGAACCGTGAAGATCGATCCGACGGTAATAAACAATCTCGGCGTGCGCACAGTCGCGGCCGAGAGCGGACCGTTATCCCGCCGCATAGAGACCGTCGGGTACATCAGTTTCGATGAGGACACGCTGCAACATGTCCATACGCGAGTCGACGGCTGGATCGAAAAACTGGCCGTCACAGCAACGGGCGACCCTGTCAGGCAAGGCGAGCTCCTGTTTGAGTTGTATTCACCGACCCTGGTCAATGCACAACAGGAATACCTGGCAGCGTTGCGCAGCAACAATCAGGTTTTGCTCGGCGCATCGAGGGACCGGCTCGTCGCCCTTGGTATCACTCAAAGTGAAATCGACAGGCTGCAGAAGAACCAGCAGCCGAGCCAGCGAGTTCGCGTATATGCCGATGCCGATGGCGTTATCGCCCATCTCGGCGTACGCGAAGGTGTCTACGTTACTCCGGCGACCGAGGTCATGTCCGTGGCGAGGCTGGATCGTGTGTGGGTACACGCGGAGGTGTTCGAGCGGCAGGCCGCCTGGGTCAAGCCGGGGCAAGAAGCACTCGTTGAACTCGACTACCTGCCTGGCAGGCTTTGGCAGGGAACGGTCGATTACGTCTATCCGGAGCTGGACGCGAAGACTCGCACGCTCAGGGTCCGGATTCGTTTCGAGAACGAGGGCGAGGCCCTGCGACCCAATATGTTTGCCCGCGTCACCTTGAAAGGAGAAGAGACGGATTCGGTCGTGCATATTCCGCGCGAGGCGCTCATTCGCGGCGGTTCGGTAAATCGCGTCGTGCTGGCGCTCGGGGATGGGCGCTTCCGGGCACACAGCCCGTCTCGATCGGAATCGAATCCGGGGATCGGGTGGCAATTCTCGAAGGGCTGTCTGCCGGAGACCTCGTTGTCAGTTCCGGTCAATTTCTCATCGATTCGGAGTCGAACATCGAAGCAGCCTTGTCACGCATGGACGATTCGGCTGAAGAGCCGATGGACCACGGCCAGCACCAGATGGAGTCGGAGCAGTGATTGTCGGATTGATTCGCTGGTCGATTCACAACCGGCTGCTCGTGTTGCTGGCCACGGGATTCCTCGTCCTCTGGGGCATGTACTCGGTGCGCGAGACGCCGGTCGATGCGCTTCCCGATTTATCGCATGTACAAGTCAT
>JABAOD010007490.1_pt1 | contig 11418 bp, 9 predicted proteins | sample 7062151 | NCBI WGS metagenome assembly JABAOD01 (sample SAMN14538626, study PRJNA623070) | marine sediment metagenome | biome: marine biome [ENVO:00000428]; feature: marine pelagic biome [ENVO:01000023]; material: deep marine sediment [ENVO:00002113] | place: India: Gulf of Khambhat ...
CAGCGAGATCCAGCGCCACATCATCTCGCGAGCCCTGCTGCGTCCGCACGAGAGTTGATGGTGGGGCACACTCGTATCGCCGGCCTGAAGCGCCTTCTTCATCCCCGTCACCTTGCGGTGTTCGGTGGCCGGTTCGCCGCGGCGGTGATTCACCAGTCCGAGCGCAGCGGTTTCGCGGGCGACATCTGGCCGGTCAATCCCCGGCGCGCGGAGCTCGGCGGGCGCCCGTGTTTCCCGGACGTGGAGTCGTTGCCCCAGGCACCCGATGCGAGCTTCGTCGCCGTACCCCGCGAGCCCAGCATCTCCATCGTGAGAGCGCTGGCTGCCCGCGGTGCCGGCGGCGCCATTTGCTACGCGTCCGGCTTCGCGGAGGTGGGCGAAGACGGCGCCGCGCTCCAGGCGGCGCTCGTTGAGGCCGCCGGGGATCTCGCCCTGGTCGGCCCCAACTGTTACGGTATCCTCAACTATCTGGATGGCGTGACGCTTTGGCCGGACGTGCACGGCGGCACCGCCACCGAGGCAGGTGTCGCCATCATCACGCAGAGCGGCAACGTCGGCATCAGCCTCACCATGCAGCAGCGCTCACTGCCGCTTGGCTACATGATCTCGGTGGGCAATCAGGCGGCGCTCAGCGTCGCCGATTACATCGAAGCGTTGATCGAAGATCCGCGCGTCAAGGCCATCGGTATTCATATCGAGAGCGTCAACGACGTGGAGCGTTTCTCGCAGGCCGCCATCGCCGCCCATGACAGCCGCGTTCCACTGGTAGCGCTCAAGGTGGGTCACTCCAACCTCGGCGCCCGCGCGGCGCTCAGTCACACCAGCTCGCTCGTAGGCGTCGACACGCTCTACGACGCCATGTTCGAGCGGCTGCACATCGCGCGCGTGCAATCGCTCCCCGAGTTTCTCGAAACCCTCAAGCTCCTTGCCGTAATGGGTCCGTTGCCCGGGCGTCGCATCGCATCGATCAGCTGCTCCGGCGGTGAGGCCGCCCTGGTCGCCGACGCTGCGGAAACCCTCGGCATGGAAATGCCGCCGTTTGATGCCTGGCAGGAGCAGCGCTTGCGCGCGACTCTGGGACCGCTGGTGCAAGTCGCCAATCCCCTCGACTATCACACCTATATCTGGGGCGACGCGGATGCCCAGCGCCAATGCTACGCGACGGTGGTCGCAGGGTCTCAGGACCTAACCCTGAAGGTCATCGATTATCCGCATGCCAGCCTCGACGAAAGCCAGGACTGGGATCGCAGTATCGATGCGCTCGTCGATGCCGCGCAGGAAGTCGGTGCGCGGACTGCGGTTATCAGCACGCTGCCGGAGAATCTTCCTCTGCCGGTGCGTGAAAAACTGATCTCGCACGCAATGGTGCCACTGCAGGGCATACAGGAGGGAATGCGCGCCGTGAAGGCGGCCATGGACATCGGCGAGTGGTTCGGCCGGCCCGCGCCGCTTCCAATTAAGGTGTTCGACGCTGCCGCCGGTGACGTCGAGACCATCGACGAGTGGCGCGCCAAGATCGAATTGAAGCGATTCGGCGTCCGAGTGCCCGAAGGCCAGCTGGCCGATGCCGACGCCGTGCTGACGGTTGCCGACACCATCGGCTATCCGGTCGTATTGAAAGCCGCGAACCCGGGACTCGCGCACAAGAGCGAGGTCGGCGGCGTCGTTCTGAATCTCGCCGATGCCGATGCGTTGCGTCGCGCCGCGGAGGACATGCATCCGCGCTGCGAGCGTTTCCTGGTCGAGTCCATGATCCCCGCCGCCGTCGCCGAGCTTCTGGTGGGTGTTACGCGCGATGCACAGTTCGGTCTGTCGCTCACCATCGGTGCCGGCGGCACGCTGGTCGAGCTTGCCGGGCGCACGCGCACGCTGCTGTTCCCGGTGAGCGAAGAAGCAGTCCGGAGGGCGCTCGACGGCCTCGAGGCGGCCAGGCTGCTCGATGGCTACAGGGGGTGCGCGGCCGGCGATCGGAGCGCGGTGATCGGCGCCATCATGGCGGTCGCGGCTTATGCTGAGGCGCATGCCGCATATCTCGAGGAGCTCGACGTCAATCCCCTGCTGGTGCTGCCCGACGGGCAGGGCGCGGTTGCGGTGGATGCTTTGATTCGAATGAGAACGGAGATGCAGGAATGAACGACGCGGTGAAGGTGCAGAGGGACGGCGCGATCCTGGAGGTGACCCTGGATCGCCCCAAGGCCAATGCCATCGACGTCGCAACCAGCGTCGCCATGGGTGAGGTGTTCATCGCCTTCCGCGACGATCCGGATCTGCGCGTGGCAATTCTCACCGGTGGCGGCGAAAAGTTCTTCTGCGCCGGCTGGGATCTCAAGGCGGCGGCAGAGGGCGAAGCCTACGATGCCGACTATGGCCCCGGCGGATTCGGTGGAATCACCGAACTTCACGATTTGAACAAGCCGGTCATCGCGGCGGTGAACGGGCTCGCCTTCGGCGGCGGCTTCGAGCTGGCGCTCGCCTGTGATCTCATCGTCGCGGCTGCGCACGCGGAGTTCTGTCTGCCCGAGATCAAGGTCGGTGTGCTCGCCGACGCCGCTACCTTTCGGTTGCCGAAACGCATGCCGCGCAACATCGCCATGGAGCTGCTCATGACGGGCCGGCGCATGGACGCCGATGAGGCGGCGCGCTGGGGACTGGTCAACGCCGTGGTGCCGTCGGCGATGGAGCACGCCCGGGAGCTGGCGGCATTGCTCGCGAGCGGCCCACCGCTGGCGCTGGCGGCAATCAAGGCAGTGGTTCGCGAGACGGAGAGCCTCACCAACGAGCAATGCTACGATCTCATGCGCAGCGGCAGGCTGGCGGCGTTCGAGGCCATGTTGGCCTCGGAGGACGCAAAGGAGGGTCCGCGCGCCTTCGCCGAGAAACGCGCTCCCGTCTGGAAGGGCAAGTAGCGACGATGTCGGGCTCACCCGAGCCGTACGCGGACGGATCCGTCGATAAGCGCCGCGCCGGGCTCGCCGGCGCGGCGTGGATGCTTGCCGGCGCATCCTGCATCGGTGTCGTCGACGGCATCGCAAAATACATGGCGCCGACGCTGAGCGGCGTGCAAATCGTCTGGGGCTACGTTGGCTCTTCGCTGATCTGCCTGCTCGCCGTCACCATCATCAGAGGCCAATCCCCGCTCGCGCTCGCGCGCACCCGCCGGCCTTGGCTTCAGCTGGCCCGCGGCGCCTCGCTGGTGTGCTCGCTCTCGGCGCTTTTCATCAGTCTGCGTTACCTTCCACTGGCGGTGGCGACAACCGTGTCGTTCACCGCGCCGCTCATCATCACCGCCCTCTCGGGTCCCCTGCTCGGCGAGCGCGTCGGTCTCGCGCGTTGGCTGGCGGTGCTGGGGGGTATGGCGGGAGCAACGTTGGTGATTCGCCCGGGCACGGATGTATTTCACTGGGCGTCGCTTCTTACGATTGTGGGCGCGTTTTTCTTTGCGCTGTTCAATGTCGCCACGCGCATGCTCGGTGGAGTAGACCGAGCGCTCACGACGGTGCTCTATACCTTCGTCGTCAGCACCGCGCTCGTGAGCCTCGTGATGCCGCTGGTGTGGGTCACGCCGACGGCAGCGCAGTGGGCGCTGTTCGCGCTCAGCGGACTGCTCGGATTCGCTGCGCACTTCTCCATCGCGCGCTCGCTCACGCTCGCCGACGCATCGGCGGTCGCGCCGCTGCATTACGTGAGGCTGCTGTGGGCGATCGGAATCGGTCTGCTCGTGTTCGACCACGTGCCCGAAGCGTGGACGCTCGCGGGCGGCGCTCTGATCGTCGCATCCGGGATCTATGTCAGCGGTATCGGTGCGCGGGTGCGCTGACGGCTCATTTGGCCTTTTCGATATCCTCGACCACTGCTTTGAGAAAACGCGCGGCCTCGCCCCCGGTTACGGCACGGTGATCGAAGGTGAGGGAGAGTGGCATGACGCGTCGAATCGCGGCCGCGCCCTGATAGGCGCGCACCTCGTCGCGCGTTGCGCCGGCACCGAGGATACCTACCGTCGGCGGCTGGACGATGGGATTGGCGTAACGTCCGAAGATGCTGCCGAAGTTGGACAACGTGAAGGTGTAGCCGCGCATCTCCTCGGGCGGGATAGTGCGCGCCTTGACGTCCGCCTTGAGCCGCTCGAAGCCTTTGCGAAGATCGTCGACGCTGCGGTTGCCCACGTCGTGCAGCACCGGCACGAAGAGTCCCTCCTCGGTATCGACGGCGATACCCAGATCGATTTTCTCGAGCACACGGCGACCAACGGCGTGGGTGTCGTACCACGCGTTCAAGGCGGGCTCCGCCCGGCAGCCTGCGACGATGGCGCGAATCAATCGCAGCGTCACGTCCTCGCCTTTTTTCCACTCGTGCACGTCGGCGTCCTCGCAGACGGCCACCGGCACGACCTCGTTGCGCGCCATGGTCATGTTGCGTGCCATGGCGCGGCGCGGGCCGCGCAGGCGCTCGAGCGGTCCGAGCTCGGCGAATATCTTGGCAACGCGCTCGACGTCGGCGGCGGTCACCAGCCCGTCCGGCCCGCTCGGCGTCACTACCCCCAGGTCCACGTCCAGGCGCTTCGCGAGCGCGCGCACCGCGGGGGTTGCCTTGATGCCGATAGCCGCACCGCCGACCGTGCTGGCGCGCTCCCTGATCACCTCGTCGCTGGATTCGACCGCCCCGACGACGGTGCCGGCGTCGGTGGTGCGCGGCGCTTTCGCCGCTGCTGCGGTGTCCTCGCCGTCGGTGAACTCGACGAGCATGCTGCCCACGGCGACGATATCACCGGCATCGCCGACGAGCTTCGCGATGGTGCCGGCGCGTGGCGACGGCACCTCGACGATAGCCTTGTCGGTTTCCACCGATACGAGGGATTGATCGGCCTTTACCTCGTCGCCCGGCGCCACGTGCCACTCGACGATCTCGGCCTCCTGCAGGCCTTCCCCGAGATCGGGGAGATTGAAACGCCTGGATGTGGATTTCGCTTCAGCCATGTCCTGATCTACCTGCGGATTACGCGAACTCGAGCAACTCGCGCGCCGCTTCGACGATGCGCGGCACGCTCGGCATATAGCGCATCTCGGAGCGCGGCAGCGGTATCACCGTGTCGTAGCCGGTGACGCGTTTGACCGGCGCCATGAGAAACAGCAGGCCCTTTTCGGCGAGCTCGGCGCCGATCTCCGCACCGAGTCCGAGGGTGCGCGCCGCTTCGTGCACCACCACGCAGCGCCCGGTCTTCTCGACCGACGCGGAGGATGGTGCTCATGTCGAGGGGCTTCAGGGTGGCGGCGTCGATGACCTCGGCGCTGACGCCCTGCTCGGCCAACGCATCCGCGGCCTCCAGGGTCTCGTGCACCATGGCGCCCCAGGTGACCAGGGTGATGTCGCTGCCCTCGCGCAGCGTGAAGCACACGTCGAGCGGCAGCGCCTCGCCGTCGTCCACGACCTCCTGGCGCGCGAGCCGGTAGATGCGCGTCGGCTCGAGGAACACGACCGGGTCCGGGTCGCGGATCGAGGCGAGCAGCAGGCCGTAGGCGCGCGCCGGCGAGGAGGGAATCACCACCCGTAGCCCGGGAATGTGGATGAGCAGTGTCTCGGTTGCCTCGGAATGATGCTCCGGCGCGTGGATGCCGCCGCCATGCGGCGTGCGCAGCACCATCGGGCAGGTGAGTCTTCCGCGCGTCCGGGTGCGCATGCGCGATGCGTGATTGAGCAGCTGATCGATGGCGGGGTAGATGAAGCCCATGAACTGGATCTCCGCCACGGGCTTCAGACCCTGCGCAGCCATGCCGACGGCCATGCCGCCAATCAGCGTCTCCGAGAGCGGCGTATCCACGACGCGCTCGGCACCGAAGCGCTCCTGCAGGTCCACCGTGGCGCGGAAGACGCCGCCGTTGAGGCCCACGTCCTCGCCGTAGACGACGACGTCCTCGTCTTCGCTCATGGCGCGGGCCAGGGCCAGGTTGACGGCCTCGACCAGCGTGACCTCAGCCATCTTTTTTCTCCGCCGCGATGGCCGCGTCGCGCTGGGCGACGAGCTGGACCGGAAGGGTGGCATACAGCCAGTCGAACATCGCCTCGGGACCTTCCGGCGCAAGCGCCTGATAGGTTTGCACCGCCTTGTCCACCGCCTGGGCGCATTCTTCCTGCAGGCGCTGCTCGTCGTCGTCGGACCAGAGACCGTTCGATTCGAGGTAGATGCGCGTGCGTGCCAGGGGATCGCGTTTGCGCATCGTCTCCACCTCTTCCTCGCTGCGGTAGCGTGCGGCGCTGTCGGCGGTGGTGTGGTCGTGCATGCGATAGGTGAGCGCCTCGATGAGCGTCGGTCCATCGCCGGCGCGCGCCTTGGCGAACGCGCGCTCGGCCGCCCAGCGCACGGCAAAGACGTCGTTGCCGTCCACCTGCAGGCCCTCGAATCCGGCAGCCAGGGACTTCTGCGCGAGGGTCTCGGCGGCGCACTGAGAGGCCCGCGGCACCGAGATGGCGTACTGGTTGTTGTTGATCACGAACACCACCGGCAGCTTCCAGACACCCGCGAGATTCATGGATTCGTAGAAATCACCCCGGGAGGTGGCGCCGTCGCCGAGCATGCACACCACCAACCGCGGCTGCTTGCGATATTTGAACGCATAGGCTGCCCCCACGGCGTGACAGCACTGGGTGCCGATGGGGACACAGATGGGAAAATCTTCGCGGGGACCCTTAAAATCGCTGCCGCGCTCGTCGCCGCCCCAGTAAATCAGCAGCTCGCTCATGTCCACGCCGCGGGCGAACTGTGCCGCCTGCTCCCGGTAGGTCGGGGTCAGCAGATCGTCTGCAAGCATCGCGGTGCCGATGCTCGCGCCGATTGCTTCCTGGCCGAGCGACGACGCGTACGTTCCGAGCTGCCCTGTTCGCTGCAGCGCGATTGCTTTCGCGTCGAATGCGCGCGTGCGCGCCATCAAACGGTAGAGGGAGAGGAGTGATTCCGGATCGGTGAGCGATTCGGGAACATCACCGACGATACGGCCGGTTTCGTCCAGGATCTGCGTGAATTCTATCTCGAATTTCGCAACGGTCGTCATCTCGAGTCCCCGGCGGCGGCCACGGCCGCTTCAATGCTCGATGCCCTCTTCGATCGGTGTTCTGGGTTTATTGTAGTGGGTTTTTATGACACTGCCCGGACCGCACCGCTTGCCGTCCACGGCGTCCCGCGGAGGGTCGGGGACTGGTGGCTGAACGCGATCCGAGCCAAGATATCCTGCATGGTGTTTACGGTCATGGACGCACGGGCGGCGGTGCCGGGGTATCGAGGATTCTCGGGCCGGTTCGGCCATCGAAGGCAATGACACGGCCCCTTGTCTCGGTGCTGATGGGCGACCCGCGGCTGCCGGACGAGAGCAAACCCGGTGGCCGTTATACGCCGGACGACTTCGAGCAGATCGATCGACTCAAATCGGCGCTCGAGGAGATCGCGGATTATCGGTTCGATTATCTCGACGATCACAGCCGCCTTCTCGACGACTTGCGCACGCGCCGACCGGCGTTCGCTCTGAATTTCTGCGACACAGGGTTTCGGAACCAGGCATCGCTCGAGCTGCACGTTGCGTCCTATCTCGAGATGCTGGGCATTCCCTACAGCGGCACGGGGCCCGTCGCTCTCGGGCTCTGCTACGACAAGGCGCTGGTATGTGCCGTGGCGCACTCGCTCGGTATCGCCGTGCCCCGGGAGCGCTTTTTGCGCCCTGACGAGCCACTTTCGGATCTCGAGTATCCGGCGTTCATCAAGCCCAATCGAGGCGATGGCAGCGTCGGTATCACGGCCGAGAGCATCGTTCACGATGCGCGCGAGGCGGCGGCCTGCCTCGAGCGGCTGCACGCATTGTTACCGAACGAGAGTCTCGTCGCCCAGGAGCTGCTGGACGGCGACGAGTACGGCGTCGGAATCGTTGGAAATCCCGCCGACGGTTTTACCCTCCTGCCGGTGCTCGAGGTCGACTACAGTGCACTCGATCCTTCTCTGCCGCGTCTGCTCGATTATTCCTCCAAGACCGATCCGTCGTCTCCCTACTGGACCGATATCCGGTTCCGGGAGGCGCGTATTGACGAATCCATGAAGGCGCGCATGGGCGAGTGGTGCCAGTTGTTGTTCCAGCGTCTTGGTCTGCGCGACTATGCGCGTTTCGACTTTCGGGCCGATGCCAACGGCGCGATCAAGCTGATGGAGGTCAATCCGAATCCCGCGTGGTGCTGGGACGGCAAGCTCGCGCACATGGCGGGCCTCATGGGCGAGCGTCACAGCGGACTGCTGCGCCTCATCATCGAGGCCGCGAGGCGGCGCTGTTTCGGCAAATCCTGATCGCGCGGCTAGATCAGATCGCGGTCGATTTGCTCATCCCATTCCCGCAAGAACACTTCGTCGCCACCCTCGTGGGCCGTGAGCCAGGCGCGCAGGCGAAAGTGCTCTCTGCTCGCGGTGAGCTCGGTGCGCGCGCACACCCGGACCTCCCACTGCGTGCGGCGCAACGTCATGTGTTCGACGATCTCGGTGCACGCCTTGAGCGGGTCCTGCTCGTCGATGCGGAAGCGGCGTTCCACGGTGTGTGCGAGGTCGAGATCGATCTCCTCGATTCTGGCGACCGCGGCCGTCTCGAGATCGCCGCCTTCGCTGATCAGCCGATAACTCACCTCGTTTGTGGTGAGGTCCCGCTCGATGGAGCGCACGAAACGAGGCGGGGCCAGGGNNGGTCTCGACCGCGAGCGTGACCGCCTCCGGCGGTGGCCACACCATTGGCCAGTAGCAGGTAGAAATCGCGAGGCGGATCGCGTTTCCGGCCGGGAAGCGATGGGCAACGCTGTTCAGCTGAACCGTGACGGTGACGGGCTCACCTGGCGTCATCGGCTCGGGATGCTCGTGGCTCGTTCGATGGGTGAGATTGAGGACGCCGAAGCTGACCCGCGCGGACGTGCCGTCGGGGGCGACGTCGTTCAGACGCAGCGCCAGCATCGCCACGGGGCGATCGGCGCTGAGCCTCAGCGTCACGTGGGGTGCGCCAAGAATCTCGAGGTCCTCCGGCAGCGGGCCGGTGTCGAAGACCAGCGAGCGCCCGTCGTCACCGCGCTGATCGAGCGGCGCCTCGCCCTCGTTACCGAACCCACACCAGTCGCCGCCGGCAAGCCCGGTGGTCTGGGGCGAGGAGATGCCGAGCGTGGCCGCCTCGCGGGGACTGTCGGTGAGCTCGGACGCGCCGCCCAGATGCCAGCGTCGCCGAGCGATGCGCGGGCTCGGCCAGGCCCGCTCGGCGACCCAGCGTCCGTTGCGTTCGGCGTGAAATGGCTCGGGCGGAATGTAATCCTCCATCCACACGCGCAGCATTGGCTCGCTCATGATGCCCGTGTCGACATCCTTCAGCCATCGGTCCCACCAGCGCAGGGCCTCCTGCAGAAAGCCGATGGCCGGTCCCGGTACGCCGTTGTGAGGGAAATTGTGTGACCACGGGCCGATGAGACCCTTGCGGGGCACGTCGAGGCCTTCGAGCAGACGCGGCACGGCGTTCGAGTAACCATCGGCCCAGCCGCCGATGGCATACACCGGACATTGGATGCGGGAGAAGTCCTCGCAGATCGATCCCTGCTTCCAATAAGCGTCGCGCCGCTGGTGGCCCAGCCAGTGGGCGGGGAACGGCCGGTCGCTCTCGAGGCGCTGCATCCACATTTCGCGCCAGCGCTCGCCGACGATGGCGGGATCAGGGGGCAGCGCATTGATGGCGAACAGCACCGTGCCCCAGATTTGATTCTCGTTCAGCAGACATCCACCCATGTAGTGCGCATCGTCGGCGTAGCGATCGTCACTTGCACACAGCGTAATGATCGCCTTGAGCGCCGGCGGCTGGTGCGCCGCCACCTGCAAGGCGTTGAAGCCGCCCCACGAGATCCCGGTCATGCCGACGTTGCCGTCGCACCACGACTGCTCTGCGAGCCATGCGATGACTTCGAGCGCATCATGCTGCTCGCGCAGCAGATACTCGTCTTCGAGAATTCCGTCGGAGTCACCGGATCCGCGCACGTCGACACGCACCGCAGCGTAACCGTGTCCCGCGTAGTAGCGGTGCATGGGCTCGTCGCGAAGCCGCATGAAGTCGCGCTTGCGATACGGGATATACTCGAGAATCGCGGGCACGGGCTTCGCTTCCGCGCCCTCCGGCAACCAAAGTCTTGCCGCCAGCCGGCTGCCATCCGCGAGCGGAATGAAAACGTTCTCGATTTCGCGAACGTGCCGCGGGAGTCGCTTGCGGAGCCTTGGCGCCACGACGACTCAGCGCTGTGGGAGCCGGGCGCTGCGCGAGCGGCGTCGTTTTCCCAGCGCCTGGGTCGACCAGAATGCGAGCGCCAGATCCTCGCGCGCCTGAAGTCCGGCCTCGAGTCGCCAGCAGTTGACGATCGCCAGGCGGAACCCTCCCGGCGGCATGGCGTGCTGTTCCGGCGGCACGTCCTCGTGAAACGTGATCTGCACGCTCGAGACGTCTGCACGCGCGCGTATCTCTTCGACGAGGGAGGCAGGCGGGTGCCGATAGGGCACGCCGTGCGCGCCGAACAGCACGACGCTGTACCCCTCGCGCCTGTCCGCGTCCGGGTAGCGCCAGCGCCGCCGCGAGTAGAGCTCTACGATGGCGTCGAGCCAGCCGTCACCGTACAGGTCGGGCCACTGATCGGCAAAGCGCAGGTGCACCTCGATGATCCTCCCGCCGATAGTCTCGAGATTAACGGCGCCGGTGTAGCCCTTGAGGTTCTCCTGGAGCCATCTCCCGCAGTATTCCTCGATCTCGGGGCGCTCGTCGGCGAGCACGGTCCAGTAGTCGAACACGCCGTCGCCGAGCGTCTTGCCGACGCAGTGGCGCCACCACTGCGCCTCGCCGCCGATCAGCACGACGTCGGTGCTGACGTGCTCGCCGTCGGCGAGCGACATCCACATGTGGCCGGCGTGCATGTTTTCGGCGAGCTCCGCTTCCGACGCGACGGTCCGCCCGCCGACGCCCATGCCGTGCATGTTGTAGATCGGCTTGCTGAACACCGGGAACGACGGCGGCGGCACGCCGTGCGGCGCGCCGCCGAGGCCCTGGGTATCGCAGACCAGCAGCTTGTTGTAGATCCAGCGATGCTCGGGATAGAGCTCGTAGGCGTGCTCGTCGTCGGTCGGGATGCTGACGCCGTCCGGGCAGGCGACATCCTCGAAATACTGCATCCGCCACGGGTCGCGTTCGATGATCGGCATCTGGTTTCTCCGCTTCGCGCCGCGTCGACGGCAGACAAGCCCCTGGCCGCGGCAAGATATATTTCTTGCGCATACTAGCGAAAAATGATTAAAGACCCGAGTTTTTCAACAAACAGGTAAAAAAAAATGAGCATGATGAAAGAATTCAAGGATTTCGCGATGCGCGGCAACGTCGTCGACATGGCCGT
>JABAOD010011781.1_pt3 | contig 11417 bp, 8 predicted proteins | sample 7062151 | NCBI WGS metagenome assembly JABAOD01 (sample SAMN14538626, study PRJNA623070) | marine sediment metagenome | biome: marine biome [ENVO:00000428]; feature: marine pelagic biome [ENVO:01000023]; material: deep marine sediment [ENVO:00002113] | place: India: Gulf of Khambhat ...
CGAGAGCGTCCACGCCACCGGAGCCAACGATGAAGGCGATTGTCCAGGATACGTACGGTTCGGCCGATGTCCTCCGGGTCGAAGACATCGACAAGCCCGAGATTGGCGACGATCACCTGCTCGTCCGGGTGCAGGCAGCGGGTGTGGATGCGGGCGTGTGGCACGTCATGACGGGTCTGCCGTACATGATCCGCATCATGGGGTACGGGCTCCGCGCACCCAAGTCCCGCGTACGCGGCTCAGACTTCGCGGGGCGCGTCGAGGCGGCCGGACCGAACGTGACACGGTTTCGGCCCGGCGACGAGGTGTTCGGCGCCTGCGACGGGTCGTTTGCCGAGTACGTCAGTGTGAAGGAAAANNNGTCTCCGGGTTGACGGCGTTGCAGGGGATTCGCGATCACGGCAAGGTCCAGGCCGGGCAACGGGTGCTCGTCACCGGTGCGGGCGGCGGCGTGGGAACGTTCGCGGTGCAGATCGCCGGAGCGCTCGGCGCCGAGGTGACCGGCGTGTGCAGCACGGGCAAGGTGGATACCGTCCGCTCGATCGGCGCGGCCCACGTGATCGACTACACGCGCGAGGATTTCACCCGGAGCGATCGGCGCTGGGACCTCATCCTCGACACCGGTGGCAACCGTTCGCTGTCGCACTTGAGGCGCGCGCTCACGCCCCGGGGAACGCTCGTGATCGTGGGTGGGGAAGGCGGTGACCGGTGGATCGGCGGCACGGATCGGCAGCTGCGGGCGCTGCTGCTGTCACCCTTCGTGGGTCACAACCTACGGACGTTCGTCGCGAGGATACTTCCGGAGGACCTGCTGTTTCTCAAGGAGTTGATCGAAGCCGGCAAGGTCACCCCGGTGCTCGACCGGGCGTATCCGCTGAGCCAGGCCGCCGACGCCGTCCGGCATCTCGCGGAACGACGGGCAAAAGGGAAGGTGGTGATTACGGTGTAGCAGGTATCGGCCCGTCGTCTCGGCGCCAAGAACCCGTTTCAAGAGCGCATATCCGATAGTTCTTCCCCTGTTTCTCGAGACCCGGTGTCTCCTACCTTGGACCGACACCATCGCGGAGGATGCCTATGGAAGGGCTGAACCGACGGGGCGACAGATCCGAGGTGCGGGTCAAGTTCAAGGACTTCGTGCTGCAGCATCTACCCGACACGCTGTGTTCGGCGCGCGTCGTGCTCGCGTCCCCGACGGGAGAAGAGTTCGTCGGCACCGCGGACGGCGAGGACTCGGCCGAGGGTCAGCTCCGGACGGCAGCGCAGGCGACGGCACATGCGCTCGAAGCCGTGGCGCACGGGCAGGTAGAGTTGACGGTGCTCGCCGCCAAGGCGCTCAGGACCCTGGAGACCGTGCTCGTCGTCGTCGCGCTGGCCAGCCGCGCCGATCAGCGGTCGGAGCGCCTGGTGGGATCGTGTCTCATCAAGGACCAACCCGCGCGTGGTGCCGTGCTGGCGGTGCTGGACGCCACGAACCGACTGTTCAGCGTGTACCTGCAGTGAGATCGTGAGTACGCCTCCCGATCTAACAGCCTAACCGCCCAACCGCCTAACCGCCCCCATTGCCTCCGCCCCGCACCGTGGGCACCTTTTGCCGATGCGTACATACCTTGCTATCGCCCTGCTCCTCGCCGCGCCCGCGGCGACATCCGCCCAGGTCCCCCGCGCGCTCACCGCCGAGGACTATGCTCGCGCCGAGCGATTCCTCGGCAGCAATACGTTCTCCCTGGTGAGCGGCATCCCGGACCGGCCCACCTGGCTCGCCGACGGTCGCGCCTGGTACCGCGTGTCCACCGCCGACGGGGCGGCCTTCGTCATGGTCGATCCCGCCAGGCGTACGCGCGCCCCCGCGTTCGATCACGCGCGCCTCGCCCGGGCGCTGAGCGCCGCGATGGACCGCGAGATCGCGGCCGGCCAGCTTCCGTTCCGGAGCTTCGAGCTGTCGGCTGACGGGACCGCGCTCACGTTCACGGTCGGGGGCAGCCCGTTCGGGCCGCCGCGGTCGGGCGGCGGGCAGGAGTGGACCTGCGATCTTCGGTCCCACGTCTGCGCGCAGGCCGACACCACGGGACGAGCGGTTCGCGAGGCGCCACCGCCCAACTCGGTGGTCTCGCCCGACGGCCGACGCGCCGCGTTCATCCGCGACCACAACCTGTGGATGCGCGATCTCACCACGGGTGACGAGACGCAGCTCACCACCGACGGTGTGGAGGACTTCGGCTACGCCACCAACAACGCCGGTTGGGTGAAGAGCGACATGCCGGTCCTCACGTGGTCGCCCGACTCGCGGCGGATCGCCACGTTCCAGCACGACGGCCGCGGCGTGAGCCACATGTACCTGGTCCGCACGCAGGTGGGCGAGCCCGCGCTCGAGGCGTGGCGCTATCCGCTCCCGGGCGACAGCGTGATCTTCCGCATCCATCGCGTCGTGATCGAGGTAGAGGGAGCCGACGCGCCTCGGGTGGTGCGGCTGCAGATGCCGCCGGACCAGCACCGCTCGATGGTGACCGACCACATCGCCTGCGGCACCGACATCTGTGATCTCCTGTGGTATCCCGACGGCTCGGCCGTGGCGTTCGTCTCGAGTTCACGGGATCACAAGCACGCCTGGGTGCGCGTGGCCGACGCAGAGACCGGTGCCGTGCGCACGCTGTTCGAGGAGACCTCCGATACGCAGATCGGGGATGCGAGCGGTGTCGAGAATTGGCGTGTGCTGCCCGCCACCGACGAGCTGATCTGGTGGTCGGAGCGCGACGACTGGATCCATTTGTACCTCTACGATCTCACCACCGGGCGGCTCAAGAACCGCATCACCACCGGGAACGGGAACGTCGAGCGGATCGTGCACGTGGACGAGCGGGCGCGGCGGATCTACTTCATGGGCCAGGGCTTCGAGGCGGGGCGCGATCCCTACTTCCAGCATCTGTACCGTGTGGACTTCAACGGGCGAGGCCAGATTCTGCTCACCCCGGAGAACGCCAACCACTCGGCGTCGGTCTCGACCGACGGGCGGGCGTTCATCGACACGTACTCGACCCCGGACACGCCGCCGGTCGCCGTGTTGCGCGACCGGAACGGGCGGGAGCTGATCACGCTCGAGCGGGCCGACATCTCGAAGCTGCTGGAAACCGGCTGGCGTCCGCCCACGCCCGTGACGATGAAGGGACGCGACGGCACGACCGACATCTACGGGCTGATGTTCACGCCCACGCAGCTCGACTCGACGGCCAAGTATCCCATCGTCGACTACATCTATCCCGGGCCGCAGAGCGGAAGCGTCGGCTCGCGCAGCTTCTCGCCGGCGCGCGGCGACCACCAGGCGCTGGCGGAACTGGGGTTCATCGTAGTCGCAATCGACGGTATGGGCACGCCGGGACGGTCCAAGACATTCCGCGACACTTATTACGGCGACATGGGTGACAACACCCTGCCCGACCAGGTGACCGGTATCCAGCAGTTGGCGCGGCGCTATCCGTGGATCGACGTGGATCGGGTCGGCATCTGGGGCCACTCGGGCGGCGGCTTTGCCGCGGCGGGCGCGATGTTCCGCTATCCCGACTTCTTCAAGGTCGGGATCGCGGAGTCGGGCAACCACGACAACCGGAACTACGAGGACGACTGGGGCGAGCGGTATCAGGGGTTGCTCGCACGGCAGGGCGAGAACGACAACTACGCCGAGGAGGCCAACCAGACCCACGCGGCCAACCTCAAGGGCCAGCTGCTGCTGGCGCACGGCGGGATGGACTCCAACGTGCCGCCGTACAACACGTATCTCGTGGTGGACGCGCTGATCCGGGCCAACAAGGATTTCGACCTCCTGATCTTCCCCAACGCCGGGCACGGCTACGGGCGCGACGGCCGCTACATGATGCGGCGGCGGTGGGACTACTTCGTGCGGCATCTCCTGGGTGCGGAGCCCCCCAGGGAGTACGAAATCGGCGCGGCGCAGCGAGGACGGTAGCGGCGCCCCGCTTAGGACGCGGCGCACCATGAGTCGGCGGCGCGACGGCGCCCGTCGCGTGCGGCGCCCGGCGATCGTGCTGCTCGCGGCCCTGCTCGTGCTGCGCTGCGAGTCGGCGCAGGACGTCGTTCCCGTCGAGCTGGACGCGCTGGTTCCGGCATTTCCCTACTACTCCTGGTTCGTCGAGCACACCGGATTCCAGCCGGTGGCCGAGTCCTTCGGCGCCTATACCATGCTGCCGGTGGCGGGCACGCTCTATCTCGGCTTCGGGGCGGGCCTGCCGGCCGCCGCCGACGGGGCGCTCCTGGCTGCCGTCGATGACGCGGGCATCCGTGCGGTCGTGGCGCTGGACGAGCAGGGCATGCTCGATATGGCGCTGGCGGACGAGACGCTGCTCATTCCCGGCGTCGATCCGTGCTGTCCCGACGGTTGGGAGGCGGGCAACTTCTACGCTTACCACCCCGCGGCCGGGCTGACGAAGTGGCGCAACCTTCCGAACGTGTACCACGCTTGGGGGGTGTGGTACGACGTCGCAGCGGAGGCGGTCTACCTCGCCACCAGCGCGCACCGCGGTGATTTTGCGACCTCGATCGGCGAGATCTGGCAGTCCGGGGATCTCGGCGCGCACTGGGAGCGGGTCGCAAGCGGGGAGGACGGCGTCGGTGACTATCGCACCTACGACGTGCACGGGCATCGCGGAACGCTCTACGCCATCGGCGCCGAGAGCCGGGATGCGTGCGCGCTCGTGTCGCAGCCGCGGGCCGGCACGGTGTGGGCTCGCGTCGCACCCGACCACCGTGTTGCCTGCTTTCACCGCCTGGCATCGTTCGGCGGGGCGCTCGTTGCCATCGACTCGAGCCGTGCGACGCTGCTGGTGGTGACCAGCGACGGTGCCGTCGTTGCGCGCAACCTCCCCTTCACGGTGGGGCCGTTCAGCTTCAACTGGGCTGCGGAGGCGGGCGGCAATCTCTACGCGATCGCCGACGATGGGCAGGTTCTCGTCTCCCGAGATCTCGTCGAATGGAAGACCGTTACCGAATCCGGCAGGCAGCTCATCGCCATTTGCTACTGGCCGGCGCGAAGCCGGCTGGTGGTTGCGGGCCGCGGCGTTGGTGCCGGGGTGTGGATACTCGAGCTGTGCGGTGGGGCCCCCTGCTGAGACGCGACCGGGAGGTCACCAATGCTCCACCTTGGCGTCGAACCGCCTACCGCAAGGGCCTTGGAGACGATCTCACGATCTCACAATCCAACGATCAGACGATCCTAACCGCCTAACCGCCTAACCGCCTATCTTCTTCCCATGACCGCCGAGCTCGAGCGTCTGCGCACCGCGTTGGCCGGCCGCTACCGCATCGACCGCGTGGTGGGCCGCGGGGGGATGGCCACCGTGTACCTCGCGGCGGACGAGCGCCACCACCGGAACGTGGCCGTCAAGGTCGTGCGGCCGGACCTGGCGGCGGTGCTCGGGGCGGAGCGGTTCCTGCACGAGATCCGCGTCACCGCCAACCTGTCGCACCCGCACATTCTCCCGCTGTACGACTCCGGCCTGGCCGACGGGCTGTTGTACTACGTGATGCCGTTCGTGGTGGGCGAGTCGCTGCGCGTCAGGCTCAATCGGGAGGGGACCCTCCCGCTGCGCGACGCGCTCGCCATCGCGGAGGACGTGGCCGACGCGTTGAGCTACGCGCACCGGCAGGGTGTCGTGCATCGCGACATGAAGCCCGAGAACGTGCTGCTCTCCGAGGGGCACGCGCTCGTGACCGACTTCGGAATCGCCAAGGCCGTCTCCCGCGCGAGCGACGAGCCGCTCACCCGCACGGGCGTCGCCATCGGCACGCCGGGCTACATGAGTCCCGAGCAGGCGGCGGGCGGTGCCGACGTGGACGAGCGCACCGACGTGTACAGCCTGGCGTGCGTGATCTACGAGATGCTGGTGGGGGCGGTGCCGTCGCGCTGGTTGTCGTACGAGGAGCTGGAGCAGGAACGGTTCCTTCGGGCGCCGCCGGCGCAACGGGCCCGCCTGACGGAGCTGCCGGACACCGTGGAGCGGGCCCTGGTGTGCGCGATGGCGATCGATCCGGAGCGCCGGTTCCGCACCCCGAATGACCTGTTCCGCGCCCTGACGGCGCCCGCGCCGCCGGCTCGGCGGTTCAGCGGGACCGAGGCCAAGGACATCCTGCGGCGTGCCGCCGAGCTCGAAGCGGTGGAGCCCGAAGCCACCGAGGATTTCTCGCTCACCGGCGTCAAGCGCATGGCGGCCGAGATCGACATCCCGTCGCGGCACGTGGAAGTGGCGGCCGACGCGGTGGCGCAGCCGCTGGCGGTGCCCACGTCGCGCATCCTCGGGATGCCCGTGGGCTGGCAGCTCAGCCGTACCGTCAACGGGGTGGTGCCGGAGCGGGAGTTCCCGGTGCTGCTCGACATCGTGCAGGAATCCATGGGCACGCCCGGCATCATCCAGGCGGCGCTCCCGGGCGTGTTCTCGTGGGCCTCGGCCGTGGGCGAGGAAGCGAAGCGCTCCGGTGGCGCGGCCACGGTTCAGGTGAGCCCGCGAGCGGGTCAGACGAAGATCGTGGTCGCGGACGATCACTCGGCGACCGTCGCCGTCACGGTGGGGGTGGGCGCGGTGCTCGCCGCCGTGGCCGCCATGCTGGTGGGCCGTGCGGAGATGCCACAGCTGATCATGCCGCTCCTGGGCATCGGCGGTGCCGGTGCCGTCTTCTTCCTGCGCCGCAGCGTCACGAAGCGTCGCGAGAAGCTCCGCGCCCTGCTGGACCGGCTCACGAGGCACGTCACGGCCACCGCGCGGCCGGCGTTGCCGGACGCGAACAGCGACTGACGTGGGCCGCGGAGCCCAAGCGCCTAACCGCTGAACCGCTGAACCGCCTAGCCGCCTACCGCCCTTCGAGGAGCCGTCCATGGCCGTCCGTCGTACCCTCCTCCTGATCTTCGTCGCAGGCACCATCGCGCAGCCGGTCACCATCGCCGCACAGACTGCCGAGCCGCCGCGAGCGATCCGCCGCGACATCCCGCTCACGAACGCGATCAAGCGCGCGATGGCCGCCGGCACCCGCGATTCCACGGGGCGACCAGGACCCAACTACTGGCAGCTCCAGACGGATTACACCATCACCGCGCGGCTCGACCCGGCGACGCAGACCATTACCGGGTCGGAGACCGTGGTGATCCACAACCGCGGCCCGGAGGCAATGTCGGAGGTTCTGCTGCGGCTGGATCACAACATCTTCCGGGCCACCGTGCCGCGCGGCTTCTCGGTGCCGGCGGAAACCACGGACGGGATGGTGGTCACCCGACTCGCCGTGAATGGGGAGACCGTGGATGTCGAGGCGCCGCAGACGCGCCGCGGTGGGGTCCGCGCCATGCTGGTCGAGGAGCAGCGTGCGCCACCGCACCCGACGGTCGTGGGTTTGGATCAGACGGTTGCCAGGATCAGCCTGCCCACGCCGATTGCAGCACGATCCTCGGCGACACTGGACATCGACTGGCGCACCAAGCTGCCGGGTGGCCCGGACGGCCAGGGCCATCGGATGACGCAGCGTTGGGCCGACACCCTGTTCCAGCCCACGCAGTGGTTCCCGCGGGTGGCCAAGTTCGACGATCTGCGCGGCTGGGACACCAACGTGTACCTCGGACCGGCCGAGTTCTACAACAACTTCGGCCGCTTCGACGTGAGGATCGACGTGCCGGCCGGCTGGATCGTGAGCGGCACCGGGGTGCTGCAGAATCCGGAGGAGGTGCTGACGCCGACCGCCCGCGAGCGACTGGCGCGAGTGCTCGCGACCGACGAGGTCATCACGATCGTGGGTCCCGACGAGGTCGGTCCGGGTCGCGCGACCGCCGCGGGGGACCGACTGGTGTGGCACTTCGTGGCCGACACGGTCAATGACTTCGCGTGGGCCACCGCGAAGCAGTACGTGTGGCAGGCCGCACGGGCGGTGATTCCTGGTCGCGGACCGATTCCGATTCACATGGTCTATCTCCCGGGCCGCGCCGACCGGTACGCCCGTGCCGCATTCGTCACTCGGCACGCGCTCGAGTTCTACTCCAGGCTGTGGGCGCCGTACCCGTTTCCGCAGCTCACGCTCCAGGACGGTCCCAGCGCCGGCATGGAGTATCCCATGGTGCTCAACTCCAACCAGGGTGCGGCGGACCACGAGACCGCCCACCAGTGGTGGCCCATGATGGTGGGCACCAACGAGACGTGGTACGGGTGGATGGACGAGGGCTTCGACCGCTACATGAACATCCTCTCGCGCGCCGACGTGCGCGGCGAGGTGCCGGACCTCGACGGCCTCGGCCAGCGGTACGGACGCGTGAGCGGTGACGAGTGGGAGCCGCCGATGATGTGGGTCGCGAACTACGCGGGACCGATGTACGGGTTCCAGGCCTACAACAAGACCCCGATGATGCTCTCGATGCTGGGCGGCATCGTGGGCGACAGCGCCGTGTGGCACGCGATGAGCGAGTACACGAAGGCGTGGCGCTTCAAGCACCCGTCCCCGTGGGATTACGTGTTCTTCATGAGTGACGCCCTGGGGCAGGACCTGGGTTGGTTCTGGTACTACTGGCTGTGGACCACGGAATCGGTGGACGGCTCGATCCAGCACGTGACGACGCGCGGAACGACCACCACGGTGACCGTGCGGCAGGACGGCGGGATGCCCTCGCCGGTGGTGCTCCAGGTGCACTTCGCCCCGAACGGCCCGCCCATCAGGCCCATGCCCAATGCGCGGATGCTCGACGACTCGACGGCGGTCGTCACATGGCCAGTGGACGTGTGGTTCGACGGGCGGCGGACGTTTGAGGCCCACCTCGCGTTCGGGCCGCGCCGCATCGAGAAGATCGTGCTCGATCCCCGGTGCCGGTTTCCGGACCGCGATCCGGCGGACAACGTGTGGCCGAGGACCGCCGTCCTGCCGGACTGCGCGACAGGCGGATGAGCGGTTAGGCGGTTGGGCGGTTAGGCGGTTGGAATCGATCCTACCGCCTAACCGCCTAACCGCCTAACCGTTGAACCGCCTAGCCGTAAAACTGCCTAACCTCTCAACCGCCCGAGCGCCTGAGTGCGATGTCCCCATTCATCGTGGAGAGCTTCAGCAGCGGCCCGCCGGCGCCGATGGTACCGCGCATGTCGCCCGGCTGAGACTGCGTGAGCGCAAAGTCGGACGTGATGTTGCCCGACATGACGCTTGCCTGCACCCGTGCGTTGGTGGCAGCGGGGATGGTGACCGTGACGTCGCCGGTCATGGTGGTGAACTCGAGGTCCCGTCCCCAATCGGCCAGCCCGATGGAGGCGATGACCGATCCCGACACCGTCTTGGCGGTGGCGAGCCGCGTGGTGCTGACCCGTGCGTCGCCGAACGTGGTGCTCACGAACGCGTCGCTGTGGAGGCCCGTCGCCACGACGTCGCCGGCCACGTTGCGGCCGACGAAGGTCACGCCGTCGGGAACCTCGACGGTAAACTCCACGTCCACCCCATGACCGTTGTCCCGCACCGACATGTTCCCGCCCAGCCCCGGCTCGCACCTGTTGGATGGCTGGCCCGCGACGTCGGGGTAGACGGCGCACAGCGTGACACCGAGCGCATGGGGCACGACGTCGAAGCTCACGGCCGAGACGTCGCTCGGCAGACCGATCTTGGTGGCCCTGACCACGACCTCGCTGCCCGTCGCCCTGACGGCGCGAATGTCACCCGAGATTCCTTTGATCTCGATGTGCCGGTCGGACGCGATTTGTCCACGCCATTCGAAGGGCACGCGAACTTGATTAGCAGGCTTGTCCGTGGGTGGCCACGTGGGCCAGTCCGGTCCATTGATGGTGACGTCGCCGCACGCCATCGACCAGGCCATCACGAGGCCAAGTCCGCCCGCTTGGAGTGTCCGTCTCATCGTTGCCTCCCTGCTGGTGTTCATTCGAGGTAGTCGCTCATGAGGTCGAAGAACTGCTGTTCGTATTCGGCCAAGCCGATGCCGAGTCGGTCGGCAAAGGCCGTGGTGAAGCCCACGCCGTCGCGGACGTCGAGGTAGAGGTCCCGAAGATCCATCAGCGTGGCGCCGTGACCCTGTGCGTCGAACAGGTAGGTCACGGCGAGCTGGAACATCGGGAGGTAGTAGTCGTACACGAGCCCCAGGTCGGGGTAATCGGTGTAGCGGTGCATCACGATGGGGTTGAGCTGGCCGTGCTGGGCGATCAGCTCGTCGAACCGCGCCTTGCCGGTGATGCTCGGCGCGGCGTTCCCGCCCGACACGAATTCGGCGATCCCCTCGGTGAGCCAGACGTCCACCTGCTCCGGATTGTTGCTGGCTCGGAGCAGTGACTCGATGACGTGCATGATCTCGTGCGTCACGACGGGCACGTACATATCGAGCGCGGTATGGCCCCACGCTCCGCGGTCCGGGTGGTCGAGCGAGTAGATCATCAACCCGCCCCAGTACGCCCGGCCGCCCCACTCGGTGGGGGTGTAGGTCTTGTACGCGTAGATGTGGATCTTCTGTTGGCCGGCTGGGAAGCGGAACATCGCATTCCCGATGATGCCGAATCGCGCTTTCAGATCCGCCAGCGCATCTTCGGCAATGTCGGCGAGCTGCTGTCTCGCTTCGGTGCTGGCCGCGTCGCTGTAGACCACGAAGTTCGCGGTCTCCAGCGGTGTGCCGTCGTGCGGCCAATGGAATCCCGACACATACCACGACCCGTTGTCCACCAAGTTCACCGGTGCCGCGGGATTCCCGTCGCACGCCGCGATCGCGAGTGCCAAGGCGACGGCGAGTGCAGCCGCAACAGGTAAGGAAGTGATTCGTGTTCGCCGCATCGTGACCTCCTAGGCTTGTGCCGGTCTCGGGGTCGGCCGGCCCGGTGGTCTGTCGATTCCCGGATCGGGGTCCGTTTGCTCGCCCCGGCCGGCCGCTCTACCTTTGCGACAGGCTAGGCGGGCCCCGTCTCCACGCCGTCTCCCCTCCGTCTCCCGGGAGGCCACGCCGGATGCACGCCGCTTCTGGCTGTCCATGATCGAGTTCCGCGCGCTCGGGCCGGCCGAGCTGGTTGGGCCCGAGCATGCCGACACGGCGGCGGTCCTGGCCCGGCCCAAGCTCCTCGGCCTCCTGTCCTTTCTCACTGTCGGCGCCGCCCGTGGCTTCCACCGTCGCGATGCCCTGATCGGGGTCTTTTGGGCCGAGTTGGAGCAGGACCGCGCCCGCAGCGCCCTGCGCCAGTCGCTCTATCGCCTGCGCCAGTTCATGGGTGAAAGCACCATCGAGACGCGGGGCGACGATGAAGTGGGCGTGTCGGCACACGCGTTCCGGTGCGACGTGCACGCGTTCGAGGACGCGCTCCGGCGCGGAGATCGGGAGGCGGCGCTCCAGCTGTACCGCGGCGACCTGCTGGAGGGCTTCTATGTGCCCGATGCGCCGGAGTTCGAGCGCTGGCTCGACCAGCGGCGCA
>JABAOD010001468.1_pt6 | contig 11412 bp, 15 predicted proteins | sample 7062151 | NCBI WGS metagenome assembly JABAOD01 (sample SAMN14538626, study PRJNA623070) | marine sediment metagenome | biome: marine biome [ENVO:00000428]; feature: marine pelagic biome [ENVO:01000023]; material: deep marine sediment [ENVO:00002113] | place: India: Gulf of Khambhat ...
AGGACGGCTTCTATCTTCGATCGGGGGACCACGCCAACGATCCTGTCCACCACTTCCCCGCCCCTGAAGAATAGGAGGGTCGGAACCCCCATGATTCCGTACTTCACCGGAGACCGTGGATTGTCATCAATGTTGATCTTGGCGAAGGCCGCCCCGTCCGGATACACCTCCGCCAGCTCTTCGACGATGGGTGAGATAACTTTGCAGGGCTGGCACCAGGGGGCCCAGAAATCCACCACCACAACGCTCTCGCGCCGCACCATCTCCTCCAGCTTGTCGTCGGTGACGTCCTTGGGTTTGGTGGTCATGGCAGCCACTAGTGCGAAGGGGGATAAGACCCTAACTATCGACGGCGTCCAGGCTTCTTTCTCGCCTTCCGACGAGGCCTCTCTGGAGGCCTCTGGTGGGTCTTCCTGACCTTCTGGATCAGAGCCTCCGCATCCGCCTTCAGTTCCTCACCCACGAAACGACCTGTGAAGGCGTCTGCCCGAGCCGCTATGGCGAGCTTCGCTGCCAATCCTCTTGCGATGGGGCCCCTCTGCCAGTACGGCGCCTTATGGATCCAAGGGTGTTGGAAGAGCACCCCGTGCTTAGGCGGCCTGGTCCCCTTCCTGAGGTGCCTGAAAAGGGCCTTCTCCGCTCCGAGGAGCTGAATAGTGCTCGCCGGCATCCGGGCTAGCTCATCCAGCCCACCTGCGAATGAGAGCAGCCGGGCGCCAATGATGGGTCCGACGAGGTGGGCGATATTCGGTGCGAGGCTCCCAATCTTCTCCTCAATGTAGGCCTCCAAGGAGGACCGGCGGTGATGGACGTCCTTGACCTCCTCGGCCAAGGACTGGATGGCCCTCACGTCGATGGAGTCCATGTCGGCTCCCATGGATTCCACGCCCTTCAGAGGCATCTCTTCCCTTCTCCCGTACTCCGCAACCATCTCGAGGAAGTCCCCCGGCTCCACCATGCGAGTCAACTCGGGGAAGTGCAGGGAGTACCAGTCCCTGAGCCTCTCCATCAAGAGGTTTGCCGTGTGCGTCATATCGTCCAGCGTCCTGACGGCCTGGATGATGTGGTCCGCGGGCTGAACAGCCCTCTTCATCCTGAGCCTGCCAAGGGCAATCATCGCCTCGCGCAGCATTGAGGTGTCGAAGCCGTAGTCCTCCGCCTTCAGGAAGGGCGGCGACTCAGTGGTGAAGACTCCTCCGAGGGCCTCCAGCCGCCTCTCCGTGACGAAGAACTCCGCTAGGCCTTCGGTGAGCTCCCTCTCTTCACGAAGAGCCTTTCTCTCTTCCATCTTCATCATGTTCCTGGCTAGGACCTGGGGGTCCCTGGGAAAGAGGACGTGCTTGACGACCTCCCCGTCCTCCGCAAGGAAGGTGCCGAACCAGGTTGAAATCAGAATCACAGACTCTTAAGGGAGGGGCCTATTAAAGCCTGTTTCGACACGATGCAAGCCGGGGCCAGCATTGGCTACGGATCGCAAGGTGAGATAGCGTCGGGGACCTAGCTATTTCGGGCTGCCAGCCTCAGGTGGGGGTTGGTACACCCAGAGGAGATGGCCCTCCGAGTCCTCCACGGCGAGGACCTTCCCAATGAAGTCCATATCGACGACCTTCGACTTCACCCCCTCTCGCCGCAGGTAGTCGTGGAACTTCTCGATTCCACCCTCCATCCTGAAGGTCACGATGGGGGCACTCCCTTCCAGGTCCCCCGCACGGTACAGGCCGATAGTCAAGTTCCCCGCATCGAACCTGGCCGCCCCCTTCCTGGACTCCAACAGGCGAAGACCCAGGACATCTCCGAAGAAGTGGACGGCCTGGTCCAGATCCTTGACCAGGAACCAGATGTGGCTGACGACGCTACCCGTTAGGACCATGCAACCATGAGCCCTAGACTCGGGACTTACTTACCCTTTGACCCCGCCTTCTCACCCTTTAGAGCCCCAAGTTCGTCAGGCTTCAGGACGCCGACTTCCGTGATGTATCCCGCTATGTACCTGGCTGGCGTGATGTCGAAGGCGGGGTTGCGGACTCCGCTGCCTTGGGGGGCTATCACCTCGCCGCCCACCGCCTTCACCTCCTCCTCCCCCCTCTCCTCGATGGGGATCTCCTTCCCGCTGGCGATGGAGAAGTCGAAGGTGCTCACGGGCGCCGCCACGTAGAACGGTATGCCATGCTCCTTGGCAAGGACGGCCTTCTCATAGGTGCCGATCTTGTTGGCTACGTCACCATTCCCCGCTATCCTGTCGGCTCCCACGATGACCACGTCCACTTCCCCGCGGGACATGAGGAGGCCGGCGGCGTTGTCCGCTATGATGGCGTGGTCGATGCCCTCCTGGGACAGCTCCCAGGCCGTCAGCTTGGCTCCCTGGAGCCGCGGCCGGGTCTCATCAACGAAGACGAAGACCCCTCGGCCCGCCTCCTTCGCCGCCCGAATGGGGGCGAGAGCCGTCCCGTAGTCCACTGCCGCCAGGGCGCCGGCGTTGCAATGCGTGAGGACCTTGGACCCTTCCCGTAGTACCTCCAGGCCGTGCTCGCCCATGGCCCGACAACGCCGCACGCTGTCCTCGGCGTACTCCTCCGCCGCCTTCACCAGGTCCTTCCCCTCCCTGGCAGACTCCAGCATCAGCTCCGTGGCGTAGAATAGGTCGTGCCCCGTGGGCCTGGTGGACTTCAAGTGGCGAGCCACCTCCTCCAGGTCCATACCCTGAAGCTGGGCCTGGGCCATGCCGTAGGCGGCCGTGGCGCCGATGGCTGGAGCACCCCTCACGACCATATCGGAGATGGCGAAGCCCACCTCCCTGTAGTCCCGGGCCTCGAAGATCTTGAACTCTCCTGGCAGCAGCCGCTGGTCTATGAGTTTGACGACGTCCCCCTCCATCCAGACAGTCCTCGCCTCCATGAGGTTCCCACCGACGGTCACCCTCATGGGCTTTCGCCCCTAAAAGGGTGGAGTCAGAGCCTCCTCAAGGAACGGAGAAGCCTACCCAGCTTGGGCGGGTCCACGGCCTTCTTCATGTCCCCCACGAGGGAGCCGTAGTAGGCAACCTGCTCCTCCACCCTGGACAGCTCCTCCATCAAGGAGGTCTCCTCCCTCCCCAGGTCCTCGAGCTCCTTCTCCAGCTCCCGCTTCATACGGAGCCACCTCCGCTGTTCCTCCCAGATGGAGCTGTCGGTGGCCATGCTCATCTCCCCGGTTCGAAGGGCGGGAAGGTGGTGACGTCTGCGGAAGTCTCCGGCGGCTCGAAGAGGGCCTCCTCGATGACGGCCAGCTCTCTCTTGACCTTCTCCAGCTCGCCGCGAAGGACGCTCCGCCTCCGGCGGAGGTCGACGAGCTCACTCTCTATCCGTGCCTTCCTGGCGCGCCACTTCTCCAGCTCTTCCAGAGCCACCAGTATGTTAGAAGATTCCATCCCCGCGACTCGTGCAATCCTCTCGGATGTATAAATAGGTGCGGTTGGACGCGGTGTTGAGCCATGGCATCGCTCCGGCCTCGGGCGATAAACATTAATCACGCGGCGGTTGTCCGTCGCTCTGATGCGGCAACCATCGAAGGCGTTGGATCTAGAGGCCCTAATGACACTTCCAAACATCTTCGGTGCTCGAGTCGCTCCAGACCGGAAGCACGTCGCCCTGAACATTCACCGCCTGCATCCCAACGTGGACGTCTTCCTCCTACCGCTGGATGGGGAGGGAGGTCTGACGGCTCTGACTAAGACGCCGGAGATGACCATCTTCAAGGACTGGGCGCCAGATTCCCAGTCGATTCTGGTCTCGGAGGATAAGGGAGGGAACGAGCGGGATGCGCTCTACAGAGTCTTCCTCGAGGAGCCGGGCACCCTAGATCCGCTGACCGATCTGGGGCCAGAGTACTATCTCCGGAGTGGCGAGTTCGGGCCTAAGGGGGACTGTCTCGTCTACGCCGTGAACTACGACTTTGAGAAGGGGAAGGAGCTGGAGATCTTCCGAGTGATCGTCCACGACCTGGCCACGGGGGATCGAGACACCATCGCCGTCCCGGAGAAGCGGGGATGGATCTACCCCAGAATCAGCCCCGACGGGGAGAGGGTGCTCTACAACCGCAAGGACTTGCACCCCTCAGGCATACAGTACTGGGTCGTGGGCATCGATGGCAGCGACGACCACGAGATCCTCAACTTCGGCGACAAGGCCAAGGTCTCTGCAACCTGGACCTTCGATGGCCGCGTCGCCTTCATTACCGACTCCCTGGATGGCGAACTCCAGGACGCTGGCAGCATCGGCATCCTCGAGCTGGATGAGGGGGATATCGAATGGGTGGCGCGAGCTCCGGAGGACGGCCGCTACTTCGAGAACGTCTACTGTCCCTGGCCCAGGCATCACCTCGTCATGGTCGAGACTCGCGACGCTCGCGACAGGCCGTACATCATGGAGATCGAGTCGCGGGAAACCTTCAATGCAGCGCCTCCTCGCGGGAATCTGGCGCCCTTGGGTCCTGTGGGAGACGGGCGATGGGCAGGCCTGTACTACAGCTCCATCAACCCCGCGGATGTGGTGATCTTCGACCCGCGGCGGCCTGACCCTAGTGGCTTCCAGAACTTGACCAACATCCTCTCTATGACGTCGGTGCGCAGGGAGGACCTGACGCCGGCGGAGGACTTCCGGTGGAGGGCGTCCGATGGAATCGGTCTGCATGGCTGGCTGTACCGGGCGCGAAACCCGAACGGGAAGACCGTGGTCTTCGTCCACGGGGGACCCACCGCCCACTCGGAGGACTTCCTTAACGCGCAGATCCAGTACTACTGCTCCCTGGGGTTCAACGTCCTCGATCCAAACTACCGCGGGTCTACGGGCTACGGAAATAAGTTTCGGGAGCTCATCAAGGAGGATGGGTGGGGTGGGAAGGAGCAGGAGGACATCCGGACGGGAATCCGGGAACTCCTGGAGAGGGGAGATGCGCGCCCCGGAGCCGTGGGAATCACGGGGACGAGTTACGGTGGATACTCCAGCTGGTGGGCCATCACGAAGTTCAGTGACGTGGTGGCCGCGGCGGCGCCTGTCTGTGGCATGACCGACCTGGTTATCGACTACGAGACCACGCGTCCGGACATCCGTCCCTACTCCGAGGAGATGATGGGAGGGTCTCCGGAGGAGGCACCCGAGAGGTACTTCGAGCGTTCCCCCATCAACTTCGTTCAAGACATCGAGGGGAAGCTCCTCATCGTCCAAGGAATGCAGGACCCGAACGTCACGCCGGCCAACGTTCGGGAGGTGGAGAAGCGCCTGAAACAGGCGGAGGTTCCCTACGACAAGCTCGTCTTCGAGGACGAGGGGCACGGCGTCGTCCGCCCGAGCAATCAGAGGGTGCTGTACAGGCGTCTCGCGGAGTTCTTCGAGGAGGCCCTCCAGTAGCCGTCTCCACGGCTCAGGCGCCCTCCACCCCGAAAAGCTTGAGGAACTTGCGGACGAGTTCCTTGAGATCCTCCTCAGAGACCTTGAAGTCTATGGTCAGGCCGGGATCCTCCGGGCTGCTGGAGCCAGACAGCGAAATCACGGGCTTCTCCTCATCGACGTTCAGGAGTTCCAGCTTGACCTCGAAGGCGTCACCATTCCTGTCCGACGAGAGGTACAGGGCGTAGCCCTGGCCCTCCAGCAGCTTCTGACGTGTCGAGGTTGGCGACTCCCTCGACTTCCCTTTCGTCATAGACCTCGCGGGACCATCGGATAATACACCTAAAAAGGATGCCTCTCGAGGACTGTCGCGGGCAACAGAAGAGATTTATGCCCCTGCTCCATTTTGAGACGGGGGGCTCATGGTCTAGCGGTTATGACGTCGCCCTCACACGGCGAAGATCGCCGGTTCGAATCCGGCTGAGCCCACCATTCGCTCTAACAGACTTTGGCGATTAGCGACGGAAAGCGCCTACTCTTTATGCGACAGATACATACGGAACGGCGGTCACTATGAGCGACTCGACACACCGCCCCTGGACCTCCGTCGTGAGCCTCTCCATCGTGGCCCTCACAGCCCTCATCCTCTTTCTGGTAGTCATCGCCTACACGACGGGGTTTGCGTCTAGCATCACGACGGGGGAGAACTTTTACGGCAACTGGCCTGCTGTGGTCCTCTCGATCCTCCTCCTCGCCCTCTTTCTCGTGGCCTTCCTGAAGCCATGGCAACACCGCTCATGGAGAGAGATGGGCGCGGCCCATGCCTACCTGATCGCTCTCTTCACTGAGATGTTCGGTCTCCCTCTGACCATCTACCTCTTCGTCTCGGTCTTTGGTGTGAATATCGGCTTGAGCGGAGATGAGGGGCATCTGTGGGCCACCCTCTTGGCGTCGACGGGGCTGCTTCCCCTGAGTTCAGGGGTCGGTCTGGTGATGATCACCAGCGTCCTCCTGATCTCCGTAGGCGTCATCCTCATAGTCCTAGGATGGAGGGAGTTACACTCTGCTTCAGGTCTGGTGACCACGGGGGTGTACAGTTGGGTTAGGCACCCTCAGTATCTGGGCTTCTTCCTGATAATCGCAGGGTTCCTGGTGCAGTGGCCCACCATCATAACAGCCATCATGGCTCCTGTGCTCTTCTACGCCTACTTCCGCCTCGCCATGAAGGAGGAGGAGGAACTCGGCAGGAAATTCGGCAAGCCTTACGAGGAGTATGCCGGCGCGGTTCCTCGATTCATGCCGCTGCGTAGGGTCCGTGCTAAAGGCGAGTCGTAGAAGAGAGTCGTATCCGGACGGGTCCGCTATTGCGAATCCGTTCCCACATCCGCTGCCTCAAGCTGGAGGTTTTGGTGCAAGTCGGAGTAGTCTTCATCATTCAGCGGCAGGCCCTTGGTCGTCCGGATGCTGAGGTGCTCGGGGGTGCACGCGAGCCAGCATCCTCCTTCAAGCCCCACAGGTGGTAGGCCTATGTAGCGCGCCCTCTGACGACAGCCCTCATGGAAGCAAAGGACGTTCGTCCTGGCCTCCCTAAGCTTCCAAGCCGCCTCGTCAAGAGCCCTTGAGACGTGTCTTGCTCGGCCTAGTAGGAGGTCTAGAGGGAAGAAACTCAAGAGCGACTGTTCATCAGGCAACAGCTTCGTCCTGTGCTCTCGCCGGTCGAGCCAATCTGGTGGGCCAGCCAGGGATGTGAAGACTAGGAACTCTCGGAGGTGTCGTGAATCTCCCCCATCGGGGACTTTCTCGGCCGAAATTGCATAGAGGGTGCACTCCTCCCCGTAGATTCTCGCCCTCTTCACGTAGACTGTTGGCCCTGTCACGGGCCCGCCTCCACTATCACGAGAGTGCCCCTCATTTCCCCGTGCTCCGGACTGCACCAGACGCCGCAATAGAATTGATAGACGCCGTACTCTAGCGTCCGGAGCTCAAGCGTGATTGGCTCTCCAGGCTTCAAAATCCCAGAGTCCACTCCAAGCTCCGGAATCACAAGGCTATGGGCAGTGTCCATGCTGCGCAGCACGACGTTGACTGATGCCTCCCCTTCACTCACCGCTACGCGACGTGGATTCCAGCCGCCGTTCTCGACGGTCCAGGCCTCAATCTCGATGATGCCAACCGTCGACGACGCTGTCTTCCATGTCTGGTAGTTGTAGGCCGCCAAGGGGAGACCGATCATGACCAGCAACACGAGGACCAAAGCCACACCTTCCGTCTTGTTCATCAGATCACCCCGTGAATAGCCAGGCAAGGGCCGTCGCCACCAGAAGGAGGAAGGCAAGCAGGGGTAGGAATGCCCTCAACTGCCTCTCCGGCCCGAAGGTCTGCCGCGCGAGCAGAGCACCGTAGTAAGCTGAGAAGGCGAGGCCGACGTTCAAGACGGCCATCTGAACGTAGGGTATCCAGCGAGGCAGGAAGGGCTGCCAGGCTATGTCACCTATACCCAGGAGGTTCCATCCCCAACCGAAGGGGTCCGATATGGTGGAGACGATGTAGGACCAGTTCACCATGATGATGGGAATGCTGAAAGCGATCCATGCTGTCAGCGCCAACGGCACCGCGGCGTATGCTAGGTTGATGAAGACCCGCCTAAGTTTCACATCTCTACCTCCGAGGTACCGGGATAGAGCGGTGAAGCCGAGGAAGATGCCCGGGATCGCCAATAGGGTGGAGCCCCAGAAGATGCCGGCGTAGAGGAGGAAGGAGTTCACCCCGGATATGGCCCAGCCGTAGGGGGGGACATAGAAGACATTCGCCCAACTCCGGATGAAGCCCCAGGGACCCTGCATCACGACGATGTAGAGCACCGCGAGGGTGAGCATGATGAAGACCTTCCAGGCCTCATCTATGCCGCGTCCCTCCTTCACGAGGAGGTCCTTTCCGAACCAACGAGTCTTCAGGCTGATGTTGTCGAAGGGACAGGCCTTAACACACTCGAAGCACAATCCGCAGTAGTTGTTCCGTTTCATGGTTCCGGGGTACTCGAACCAAGGGCAGCCAAAGCTGATGTCCGCTCCCTTGACGCAATCCTTGCTCACGTGCCTCTTACAGAGGTTCTTCTCCTTGGCCCTCAGCTCCAGGGAGGAGAACATGGAGAAGAGACCGAGAAAGCCCCCCACTGGGCAGACATACCGGCAGAAGGCGCGCCGAGAGTAGGTGACGGCCAGCACTGTGGCAACGAGGATGAGGGAGAGGAGAATGATGGCCGTAGCCACAGGCCGGGTCACGAGAAGGGCGCTGAAGGTAGCGATTCCCAGGAAACCGAAGCTTTGGAGCCAGATGTTCCTTAGCTTTCTAGGCCAGGGCCTTCCCTGGGTGGTCGAGTTCTGGTTGCTCCTTTTCCGGATGAAACCCCTCCTCTGTATCCAGTCGCCGAAGGCTGGAATGGGACATACGGTGCACCAGATTCGGGCTGCGAAGGGGACCATGATGGCAATGAGGGCGAACCACCAAAGCATCCAGACGAAGGTGATGCTGATGTTCATGTTGCCGACGGGCGTCCCGAAGAACCCTGCGAGGATGACCAGCCAGAAGATGAATAGGTTGGGCAGGATGATGGCAAACTGGAAAGCCCGGTGGGTGACGAGCCTGCGGATCCACCCGATGGAGAGGATATCACGCCTCTTAGGAAGCTCGTATCGCCGTAGAAGTCTACTCTTCTCCACCTCTAGTGCCAGAGGGATGCCTCCTCAGGACGTAGGCGGTCGACAGAATCCCCACTGCTAGCAGGGAGGCCAGGGAGCCTATGAAGAGGGGGTTGATGCCCCGTTGTTCGACTACCAGCTCCCCCACCATGAAGGGATGTAAGGGGCCGCAAGTCACAGAGCATCTGATCTTGAACTTGCCACCGCTACTGGGAACAATGTTGACCACCACCTCCTGCCCAGGCTCGACGACGACGTCAACCCCCTGGCCGTCTATGAAGATTCCATGGGTGACGTCCTCCGTTCGAAAGGCAAGGACGAGGGGCTCACCGGCGACCGCGACGATTCGGCCGGGATCGAACTCGAACTGGCGAGCCACGACTTCTACCCTGTCCTCCTGAGCGCGGGCAGACATTGGTACGACTGATGCTACAAGGAGCGGGATTATCAGAGCGATGAGAGTCAGGACCCGTGCGTTCCTCGTTGACGCCACCTCGCCATCCCCTATGAGCCGACTTGGAGGCTGCCTTCCATCCCCCTCTCTCGATGCCCCGGCACGCTACAGTAGTAGTCGAAGGCCCCTGAGGCTGGTACGATAAACACGATTGTGTCCTGGGAACCTTCGTCGTGGAGGTGGTCGCTGTGAACCGCCAGCTCATCGATGACGAAATCATGCTCGATGTTTTCCCCGTTTATGACCGTCATCGCCACGATGTCTCCTGGGCCGACGGCGAGGAGGGGATTGACTACACCGTCGACAGTGCCCCCCGCCCCGACGAAACCACTCATGTAGGCTAGAAGAGTGAATTCGACGGTGGGGGCCAACTGTGGCTCGTGGCCTGCGTGATCCTCTTCTCCAAGGCCCTCCTGGAGGATATCGACCTGCGCATCGAGGACGTCCACCTCTTGCCGAAGCCGAAGTGTCTCTCTGACGACCAGCGACATCGCGAAGGCCGAGATGACTAGAGCTGCTAGACTCAAGGCGGCTACGGTCATGCCCCAGCCATTCCGATCCTCGCGGCCTCCCGTGGTCATCGTGTACACTTCCTCTATACTACATGCCTAGTACTACATATGTAGTGAGGCTTGAAAGATATAAATAGGTTACTACGAATGTAGGACTACATGTTTGGAAGGGCTCAGCGCCGGGTCCTGGGCGTACTCCGCGAGAAGAAGGAGGCCACGGTGAGAGACATCCAGAGAGAGCTCTGGAAGCGCAGCGACGACGTGGCCTACAGCACCATCAGCACAGTCTTGGACAGGCTCTATCGGAAGGGCCTAGTCGACAGGGTCTCTGAGGAGTTCATGGGCAAGGAGAGGCATACCTACAGGTACATGGATATCGAGGACGACTACATCGATACCCTCCTCTCGGCCCTGTATACAACCCTCGGGAAGCGGGGCGTGGTCCGGTTGTCCGAAAGGTTGGAAAAGCTCTCGGATCTGGAGCTAGAGAGGTTGAGGGAAAGGCTGGAAGGATGATCACCATTGGATATGGTATTGCCCTCATCTACCTGGCGGCTCTCTCTGTCTCTGCGTTTGGATCCTTCATGCTCGGCAGGCAGGTCTATCGATCCAGGTCTGCTGCCATCTTCTTCTTCCTGTGGGGTACCCTGGCGTCTCTAGCGGTCATCGTCCTTCTGACAGGCATCGTTCACGGGTTCTGGGCCGGTTCTGGACTCCCGTATATCCTTCACATCCACGCTGCGGAGTTCCATCTACACAATAGCTTTCCTCTGGAGGATGCGTCGCTGACCCTCTGCAATCACATCGCCTACATGTCCCTCCAGTTGCCTCCCCACACCTATCTCCTTCCCATGCTTGCCATCGGCATTCCTCTGGCCTCCTTCCTCACGAATCAGGCCTACATGAGCAGGGTTCATCGGAAGCTCTCACACTTCAAGGACGATGAACTCTCGTCTCGGCTGCAGAGGAAGATGTCCGCCTTCTGGCCGGGGAGATCATGGGAGTTAATGGTCGTGGAAGGCGCGGGAATGGAAGCCTTGAGCTACTCGCTGCTCAGGCCTAGTCTGCGGCCTCGGAGACTTGCCAGGGATGTTGTTGTCGTTACGAAGGGCCTCTACAGGAGGTTGAGTGAGCAGGAGATCATAGCCTCCCTGGCCCATGAGGTCGCGCACTTGGAGGTCAAGGATCACCGTTACCTCACCTTCTTCAAGACCCTCTGTGGGATCGTCTTCTTTGACCCAGCGGTGGTCCTTCTAAGCCGCAAGCTGTGCAAGGAAGCCGAGTTCAGGGCGGATTACGAGGCCGCAAGGACAACGAGAAAACCCCTGGCATTGGCAAAGGCCCTCCTGAAGGTGTACCTAGGCCAGGGTTCCTCTGCGGAGGTA
>JABAOD010002474.1_pt2 | contig 11407 bp, 11 predicted proteins | sample 7062151 | NCBI WGS metagenome assembly JABAOD01 (sample SAMN14538626, study PRJNA623070) | marine sediment metagenome | biome: marine biome [ENVO:00000428]; feature: marine pelagic biome [ENVO:01000023]; material: deep marine sediment [ENVO:00002113] | place: India: Gulf of Khambhat ...
GGATTCCACGATCGTACCCACCGCCTCCCCGCGGTGCATTTCACCGCTCGCCCGATGGTGTAACATGAACTCGACAGCTGCGCCCTCGAGTTCATCGGGATCAATGATATCGCCCTGCAGGTCAACGACTTGCTCGCCGTTCTTGGTCACCACGCTGGCCCAGCCGTAGACCAGACCCTGGGCTTCATCCAGTTTGGCGATCTTGCCCACTTTCTTGGCCCCTGCGTTGGCGATCCGTATAGCTCGGCCCTCACAATCGCTGCCACCGGTATCCTGGCAACGTTTGAGTGCGTTATTGGCGATCGTGGCCCAAGCCGATTCCTGGCTTGGACGCAAGCCCTTGATATGCCGCTTGGCGTCGGCCGCAGTGAATGGCATACGGCAGCCCCTGGCCGGGGCGGCGCTCAAGCCAACATGACCAGATGACCAGCTAGCCCTGCACCGGTCGGAACCCCAGGCCTGATGGGCTACCTAGCGGTATTTCTGGCAATTTGCAAGAACTATTAGATGGCTTTTTGCTTGGGTACCCGTGGGCGCCGGCTCGTATAGCGGCGTTTTGCAGGTGACGTTGGCTTGTCTGGGCCAGGGAATTCGCCCCGCTCGTTGGCAAATACCAGCCGCACAGCACAGCGGCAACTCGGGTGGACCGGCGGATGCATGCGTGCGCCCACCGGTGTCTGGAATGGTTCATTAATAGCCACGATGTTGCCGCGTATCGACGGGATAGGCGCACAGATCGGGCAGAGGCGATCGTCTCGCGTCACAATCCATTTACGGCGCGTCCGATCCCGCTCGATCAGGCCCTCGTCGGCGGCCTGTTCCCACAGCGCCTGTTGGCCGCGGGCCGAAGCGGCAATCGACTCGGTGCGGGCGATACGCTCAGCCCGTGCAATACGAAGCGTCCGGCTATAGCGGCGTGTCAGCCGCTCAATCTGTTCTGGACTGCGGCCTTGGCGAATAAGCTCAGCCTCGAAGTTAACCAGCGCATTCGCGCTTCGGGCATCCAAACCAATGATTTCGCGGATGATTCGCGCCGCAGCAGCCGGCGGCCGAGCTTCGCGAAACATTCTAAAGACGACTTCACGCACAGCCGCTCGAGTTTGGGCGCTGGCGAGCGTAATGAGCTCAGCCGCATGAGCCCGGATCCATTGTTCAACCCGCGGATTCCTCACGTTGAAGCGGAAACCGAAATCGGCCAGCAGCTGCTCTTCTGTGGCCTTCCTGAGCGAAAGCCCCACGATCGGCTGGGCTGTTATACGTATAACAGGCAAGAGGGCAATGTGCTCTCGGGCGGCTTCTTTGATTGTGTTCCTGGCCAGGTGGCCAAATTACTCGGATAATTCGTCAAGGGCATCAAAAGCGATCGTGGCTAGAATAGCGCCAAAATCTTGTGCTGCATAGGCTTGCCCTATCCGGCCCTCGGTTGCCATCGCGCGCATCTCAGCGAAGGCGTCCAGGATGGCGCGCCGCATCTTGGGCATGGCCTTGTCGGCTATCTTGTGCTCGATCTGAGCCGCCCGCACTGTCGGCTTACCAGGGACCTGCTTGTTGACGAGGCCTAGCATGCTAGCACATCCTCAGTGATCGGTTGGCCAGCTTGGACATCACAATCAACTACGGCACCGATCACGCCATCTAGTTCCGTTGGCAAGATACCCACTTCGCAGCGGGCCGTACGAATATCGGCCGGTGCGATCGTGTCACCAGCTCGCAGATCAGCACGAAACACCAGGCGACGCCGGAACGCGCGGCTGGCGGCTTCTGTGGCCTCGGTAGGACCGCTGTAAGCGCGTTCCGCATCCCGGATGGCTTCAACGAAGAGACGGAAGCGCCCAGGCGTCAGGCTATGGGCCGCGTCCAGCGGATCCCGAGCGTCGGCTAGCATGATATGCTTCTCGATGACGCTTGCCCCCATCGCCACCGCCAACGTGGCGGGCACATCGGACAGGCTGTGATCCGAAAGGCCGACGACTCGGCTAGGTAACATCTTCATCCGGGATACATTGGCGGCTGCCAACGGTGTCGGATAAGCGCTCACGCAATGCAGAAAACAACTCTGTGGACCAGCGACACGATAGGCGGCCAGAATCTCAGCCTCGCTCGCCATACCGGTTGACACGATCAGTGGCTTGCCCGTGCTCGCCATCGTACGGATCAAGCCCAGATCCACGATCTCCGGGCTCGCCACTTTATAGGCTGGGCAATCCAGGGTCTCGAGGAAACCGATCCCTTCCGCGCCGTGGGCGGTACTGAATGGGACAAGGCCCAAGCTCCGGACCAACCCAAAAAGCTCTGCATGCCATTCCCAGGGTAATGCGTGCTTGCTATAGAGATCCCAGAGATGCCAGCCAGCCCAGGGTCCCGTATTCAATTGATAGTACTGGCCAGCGCCTTGGACCGTGATCTCGTGCGGCTTCATGGTGACGAATTTCACAGCATTGGCGCCAGCACTGGCGGCTGCTTGGACAAGTTGGCGGGCACGCTCAAGATCGCCCTCGTGGTTGGGGCCAATCTCGGCCACCACCATGATCGGATACCCGGATCCGATCAAGCGATCAGCTATCTTCAACGCGGCGGAGCTCAATACGGGCCTCGACCAAGTGACCATCGTCCACGTAGCGGACACCTTCATGTGGTGGAAACGTTCGCGCCCGTAGGACATTAAGGACCGTGCGGGCGGTAGTGGGCGCGTCTAGGTCCGTGAACGTAACGCTCGCCAATTCACTGCTATGGTGTTGACTACCGCCCGCTAAGGCACGCTGCGGTACGCCCTCGGTATGGCCTTTCACAATCGCCGGCCAAGTCTCAACAAACAGATGATAGCCCAGATCTTGTAGCCGATGGTATAGGCTTTCAGCGGTATCCCATGGCTGGACGTTACATTGTCGCCGGGCCACGATTGGACCAGTATCAACGTGCTTATCAATCCAATGCAGTGTGACACCGGCCGGGCTGCCGTCTAACAAGGGCCAGACATTCGGATACATGCCGCGGTTATACGGCAGATAGCTGGTGTGCAGGTTCAGGATACCACCAGGAAACAATGCTAGCACTTTTTCGGGCAGAATGTGGCGATAGCCGACAGATAGGCCGATCAAGGGTTGCGCTGCCTGGATTTTGCTATAACTTGGCCGACTAGTGACTTGTAGGATCGGCGCCACCCCGCGTGAAGCGAGCCAGGCCAACACATGACGGCCCAAGTCGTTGACGCCAAAGAAGACCAGCCGAGACTCGAGGTCTTGATCAGCGGCGCCACTGGTTCCTTTGGCCGCGCCTTTACGACTCATCTGCTCACCCACAATCTCGCTCGCCGTATAGTAGTATTCTCACGTGATGAATACAAGCAACACCAGATGCGAGACGAGCTCGGCGACGATAGCCGGTTGCGATTCTTCCTCGGCGATGTGCGGGATGGGCCGCGGGTACGGCGTGCGATGCGGAATGTGGAACTGGTGGTCCACGCCGCTGCTCTGAAACAGGTCCCAGCCCTTGAGTACAACCCAGACGAAGCGATCAAGACGAACATCCTCGGTGCCGAGAACCTGATCGAGGCGGCACTGCATTGGGGCACGCCTAAAGTCCTCGCCATCAGTACCGACAAGGCCTGTAACCCGGTGAACCTCTACGGGGCAACGAAGCTGTGCGCCGAAAAGTTGTTTATCGCGGCAAACGCCTATACGGGCCGCTATAGCGCGCCGACGTTTTCTGCTGTGCGCTACGGCAACGTCTCAGGCTCTCGAGGGTCCGTCATCCCATTGTTTCGCAGTATTGCCGCGCGCAACAACTCACTGCCGATCACGGACAGCCGTATGTCGCGCTTTTGGATCACGCTCGACGAGGCCGTGCACTTCGTCTGGGACATGGCACAGCAGATGGAAGGTGGCGAGGTTTTTATTCCGAAGCTGCCGAGCTATAGGGTACTCGACTTGGCGGGCGCCATCAGCCCAGGCGCTAAGTGGCATCATATCGGTATCCGACAAGGCGAGAAAGTCCACGAGACACTGATCGGTGCAGACGAAGCACCGATGACATACGACCGCGGTGATTACTATGTGTTGAGCGCAGATGGCGCTGGTCGCCGTGTGCCATCCGGTTTCAGCTATACNNCCGTCCTGCAAGTCTTGCGCAGTGATCGGCTGACGCAAGGTCCATGGACTCAACAGCTCGAAGCCAAGATGTGCGAAACGGTCGGCACTAAGTACTGCGTGGCCGTCAGCAGTGGAACGGCCGCCCTGCACTTGGCCTATGTTGCCACGGGCGCACAGTGGATCTGGACCACGCCAATGACGTTCGTGGCCACAGCAAACGCTGCGCTGATGATCGACGGTTGCTCAGTTGACTTTGTGGACTGCGATCGCGAAACCGGACTAGTGCTGGATTGGGACAAGGGCGGTCGGCAATGTGTTCCGGTACACCTGGGCGGCCAGGGCGCGAACATGCAAGGCAACATGCTGATTGAAGATGCCACGCATGCGCTCGGCGCCGGTTTCGCGATCGGCAAGAACAGCAAGGCCGCATGCTTCAGCTTCCACCCCGCGAAGCATGTGGCAGCCGGTGAAGGCGGCGCGATCTGTACGAACGACCAATCCATATGGGCTAGATGCATAAGCCTGCGCGACCATGGCCGTGGACCCCTCAACGACGTTGCTATGGCGTGTTGGGATCTCGGCTATAATTACAGGCTAGACGAGATGAGCGCCGCGTTGGCCTGCTCACAGCTCAAACGCCTAAACTGGAACGTCAACCGGAGGCGTGAGATTGCCACGCAATACGACGAAGCTTTCCGGGGTAAAGTCCGAACGGTGCCGCACCGTCCTGGATCCGCCCGTCACCTGTACCAGCTACTTATCGAACAGCGTAATGCCCGGCGCGTGGCCTTGGCTGAGCGCGGGATCGGCACCCAGATGCACTATCATCCGGTACACTTACAACCCTATTACAGGGCAACATTCGAATACGGACCAGGTGACTTTCCCAACGCGGAATGGCACGGCGAACACACCCTATCCATACCGCTCTTCCCGACGCTCACGGAAGCGGAACAAGAAACGGTGATCCGCGCAGTGCTGGAGGTCTGCCATGGGTAAGCTGCGCACGGTCTATATCACCGCCCATGATTTCAGCCGCATGCTCGTGATGTATGAACTCTACAATCAGATCCTCGACGTGCACGGCAGTATTGTGGAATGCGGCGTCGGTGGCGGCCTCAATTTCGTGACCCTCGGCATGCTGCATTACATGCTCGAGCCCTTCAATCTGAGCCGCAAACTCGTAGGCTTTGACACATTCGCTGGCTTTCCCGCCACCAGCGACAAGGACCTCAATATCATCACGCGTCACAATGTCGGGGATCAAGATTACGGCGATGGCAGCGAGAACATCACCGCCTTCTTGAAGAGTATCCCGATCGGACAAGTTGACAGCGACGAAGAACCCTTCAAGCTCGTGGTCGGTGATATCGTCCAGACGGCGCCGCAGTATCTGAAAGAGCATCCACACTTATTGGTCTCGCTCTTGTTCCTCGACTGCGACTTGCATGATCCCACCTTGGTAGCGCTCGAGACCTTTAAGCCGCGGATGCCCAAAGGCGCGATCATCGTGTTTGACGAACTCAACATGGCGCAGTTCCCAGGCGAGACACTAGCCATGCTCGAAACCTTCGACATCAACAGCACGGCCTTGCGCCGGTTTCCGTTCGCTGGGCAGTTGGCCTATTATGTCATAGAATGACTATGCGGATTCTGTTCACTGGTGCAGGCGGGGCAGCATTCGAATGGCTTTGGCGTCATTGGCAAGGCAGATATCATCTATACTTTGCTGACGCCGACTTAGATGCTATTCACCCGATCATTCCGCGGCGGCGATGTGTCGCTGTCCTTCCCGCCGGGCCGAAACAATTCGTCAACGATTTAATGGAACAGGTGGACGACTTAGACATCAAGCTCATCATCCCAAGCGTTGACGAGGAACTACCACACCTCTGTAGCCTGCCGGGCGTAGTGTTGCCAGGTTGTTGGTTTGTCGCCATGTGTCTTGATAAATTGACTCTCACCGCACGTCTGAAAGAGGCCGGATTCAAGCCCCCAGAGACCCAAATCAGCAAGCCGCGCTTTGGCCGCGGCAGCCGTGATGTGCATCTCGTACAAGAACGGCTCGAAGGTCCCGAGTATACAGTCATGATGGCAGCGGATCAGGACAGCCGATTGGGCGCGATCGTGCCCGTACGTGTCAAATGCAAGCGTGGGCTTACCGTTCATGGCATTACTGAAAACACTGGATCTGTGGTTGAGGTGTGTCGCGCAATTCACGACATATTCAAGCCAGCGGGTTGCTACAACATCCAAGGCATGTTAACACGCGACGGATTCCGGCCATTCGAGATCAATCCACGCATCAGCACGACATTCATTCTAGGCGCAGCTGCTGGCGTTGATCCGGTGCACATTTGGCGTCATGGTGCGCCATCTGACCTCGTTCCGTTCCACGAGGGCGCCCAGTTGCGCCGGTACTGGCATAATCACATCGTCCTATGATCTACGTCACTGGCCATACGGGCTATCTGGGCGGGCGGATCATCGAAGGCGATAGCACAACTCAGCCGCTTGATTGGGAACGTCTCTCTGCGGCCGAAGCTGAAACCGTGATCCACTGCGCCGCTAAGGTACCCAAGAACGAGCAACAAGCACATGACGACGACTTTGATATCAACGTCGATTTGACTTACGAGCTTGTGCAGGTGCGGCCGCGACTCATCATCTTCCCTTCAACACGCAGCCGTGATCCCAAAAGCCGATACGTCACGAGCAAACGTCACTGCGAGCGGCTGCTAATGGATTGCGGCGTGCCAAGCGTGGTGATTCGTTTCCCTGGTCTCTTTGGTCCACCGCGCACAGACGGTCTCGTCTACAACTTGCTTAGGGCTCTGGCTGAGGGGCGGCCGTTTGCGCCCGAGATGCCCTTGTGGCAATGGACTGGCATGCACGTCGAAATGGCGGCCCGGCTGTGCGTGTTGGCCGCCGAGCGCNNGGCAATGGACTGGCATGCACGTTGAACAAGCCGTTAGGATTCTAATAGATGCCGTCCGACAAACGGAACCAATGAAACAAATGCCCGACTTCTGGCTACACAGTGCCAGCAACCGCGCTATTGAGGAGACACTGCAATGGGTACGCTCGTCATTGTCGCCCACGCCGACGACGAAACCCTAAGCATGGGCGGCACTATCGCCATGGCACCAGCTGGCAGCATTACTGTAGCGGTGCTTTGTAGCGGGCGCGTGAATCGTTCCGTTGACGACCGTGACACGCATACGCAATTCCAAAAAGCCTGCGCCATGTTAGGTGCCGCAAGTCTTGAGGCCAGCTTTCCAGATCAGCAACTCGAACTGGTGGGTAGCCTCAAGATCAACCAGCAGGTCGAGGCATGGATCCAGGACCTACAACCCGACGTGATCTATTCCCATCATATCGCTGACGTGAATATTGATCATCGTATCGTTGCGCAAGCCGCACACGTCGCCTGCCGGCCACCCTGGCGTGGAACGCTTTGGGCGTTCGATAATCCGAGCTCGACCGAATGGAGCGCCGGTCTTCGTGAACCACGTTTCGCGCCGAATATGTTCCTCGAATTGACACTTGAAGCACTGGAGAAGAAGATCACCACCATGGAAACGTTCTACCGTGCTGAGATGCGGCCGTATCCGCATCCGCGCAGCCGATTGGGCCTTGAGGCTCGCGCGATGTGGCGCGGCATGCAAGGCGGCATGAAATACGCCGAGGCGTTCCAGCTGATCAAGCAGACGTGAATAGCATCGCCATCATCCAGGCCCGTATGGGCTCAAGCCGCCTACCTGGTAAAGTTATCCTACCTATCGCTGGTCTTCCTGCAATCGTCCATACCTACCGCCGTGTCAGAATTGCTGTCCCGAAAACGGTCGTCGCCATCCCAGCCCAACAGAATGATCAGCTGCGCCGCGTCCTCGAGCGGCATGGTGTGGCTCTGTTTGTGTGGGATGGCCCCGAGGATGACGTCTTAGGTCGCTATACGGCGTGCGCTCAAGCCTGGCGCGCTACTCACATCATACGGATCACAGGTGATTGTCCCTTCATTGATCCACAGCAGATCGCCAACAGCTTGAGCCTGTTTTGTAATATAGGCTTTGATCTACCGGAGCTCGAAGTCTATGATGCCCATCATGTGATCGCCCGCGGATTCCGATTTCAGATCCTGTCAATGGCTGCCTTGCAATTTGCGAACAGCATGGCCACAAGCCGACGGGATCGCGAACACGTCTGGACATGGACCTTCCGAGCGGCCTATAAGCACGAGCACGGCTTCCGGCCACTCTATCGCTGGACTTTGGACACGGTGATGGATTACTCGTGGTTCCGTTGGATATCNNCCGCACCCAACGGCGCGCGAATTATTAGCCGCCACCCGCTCGAGCCGCATTCCCCGTCACGTCGATCGCCGGTAGTCTACCCGGAACTTGCGCCGCCATTCGCCGTCTAAGCCTGAGTGGTCAACCGTAATCACCGCCATGCCTACGGTACCTACCGCCATGCTGTGAACCGTGGACTGGATCACCGCTTCATAACGCCCGTTGGATCCTGTGCTGTAGGGCATATTGGTTCCCGTCACCACACGATCGCCCGTAGTGCCCGTTGAAAGCGCCTGCCAAATATCGACGCTCACGCCAGTTGAGCTATTCAAATAGGCCGTGCTCGCCATGGTGCTCGATTGCAAGCTGTCGAGCCGCACCCGCATGTCATTGTTGGCAAACCACACATTTGCTTGAGGCATGAGTAGGTCCCTCTATGGTGAGAGCACGGTNNGGTATCGAAGCCGTCCCACTGATCGCATTGATGATATTGGCCGTACCAAGGGCCACGCCGAAGAATGCCAAGGCGCTAGCCACGCCAGTGTCAGTTGCCGTTGCCGAATCAGTTGCCGTGAGTGCCGCAGCCACCAACGCCGCATCTGTAGCCAGCGCAGCATCAACGTGGACGATCGTGGCCGTGAGTTGTGCCGTCTCGCTTGCCGTAGCACTGTCAGTTGACGCCTTGGCAACGGCGATAGCGACGCTTGCAAGGTCGGCCGCTGTCGCAGCGTCGGTGCTCGCTTTAGCCACCGCCTCAAGCAAGCTCACAGCTTCGGCCGCAACGGCGCTATCCGTTGAACTAATTGATTGTAGCGTCGTGACAACGCCGACGTCCGCTAAGGTGCCGCTATCCGTGGCTGTGAGCGTGGTACTAATGCTTGCGGTTTCTGTGGCAGTGGCGGTATCAGCGCTCGTCTTGAAGACCAGGCCGACTTGCACATCACCAGCATCAGCAACCGTTGCAGCGTCTGTGCTACTGAGTGTCGCAGGTGCGCTAACGACGGCATCAGCCGCAGTAGCTGGATCACTATCCGCAATCGTTGTGGTGAGAACGCTTGCCACATCCGTAGCCGTCGCCGCATCAGTGCTACTCTTTGCGATCGCTTGAAGTAGCTCACTTGAATCAACGGCCGTTGCGGTGTCGGTTGATGCTTTGGTTGCTGCCTCACTCGCGACACCAGCATCCGCAGCGGTGGCCGAATCCGCGCTGGCGAGAACGGCAACGATCGTCGCAACTTCGGTCACCGTTGCAGTATCAGTAGATGCCAGCGTAACCGTGACGCTTACAGCCTCTACCGCCGTCGCGCTGTCAGTTGAGGCTTTGGCAACAGCGGTCTGCAACAGGGCTGTGTCTACTGCAGTGGCCGCATCGCTTGAAGCTTTGGCAACAGCTTCAAGCAGATCGCTACTATCCGTTACTGCGGCGCTGTCGGTCGAGGTACGACTTACCGCCTGCTGCAGCGTGCTTGCATCGGTCGCTGTTGCGCTATCGGTGTCGGCAAGCGTTACAGTGAGCGCAACAGCTTCAGCAGCCGTGGCAGCATCAGCCGAAATAGGCGTCTGCGCAACGACGCTAACGTCCGCACCTGTAGCAGTATCGGTTGAGTCAAGCGTGGCACTGAGAAGATTGGCGTTGCCATCCGCCTGGATCGCAGAAAGACCACCTTGGAGCGTGACCGTTGCAGCGTTCTTGGATGATTCGATGAAGCTGGAGACGCCTGGCGGTTGGCGTGCGAACTCCGCATCAAACTCGATCGAGCCACCAATCCCGTTGAGGATTTGCGTGCGATACCAGTTGCCCGCGCCCAGTTGTTGGCCCACATCTTGGGAGCCAATCAGCACATTGGCGCTACCGGAATAGATCGACGTGGTGCCCGTACTGCCAGTGCGAGACTCGATACTATTCCATGTGATTCCGTCGTCCGAATCGAACCAGTCTATATCGTACTGTCCCGCACCATTGTTGACATCCAGCGTGATCCGTAACCATTTGCGTGTCCCGTTGGCATAGCCCAGCGGGTTTGTGGTGCTTTGTATGATCTGGTTTGTGCTCGTGCCGTCTGTGCTCCAGTTGAGCTGCAGGAGTCCCGTGGTGTGCACAGTCATGGAATAGCTGCGCTCATCCCCTGATGTGGTCCACTTCGAGACCAATGCGACGACATTCGAGGGCGTCCAATCATCCAGCGCGACTTCGCAACGCAGATCAATGTCACCCGTGATATCCAGCGCTGCAGCATCTGGTGTGCTGGCGTAGTTACCGGCCAAACCTGGAAGGCGGAGTAGGCTAGTATAGGCACTTGCGGCGTCCGCGCTTGATACCGTAACGGTAACGGTTGCTGATTCTACGGCCGTTGCCGTATCTGCTGATGCCAGGATTCCCGTAAGCGGTACGAGATGCGCATCTGCTGCTGTCGCGCTGTCTGCACTGCTTTTAGCGACCGCCGTTTGTAGATCAACGGTCTCAGCAGCTGTTGCAGCATCGGCGCTGCTTTTTGCGACCGATTGTGTGAGGACACCGACATCAGCAGCCGCAGCACTGTCAGCGTGCGTGGCCGCAGCTGCAATGCTGTGGCTGTCCGTTGCTGTTGCGCTATCGGTGTTCGCTGCTGTCGCAGTTGAGGTTTCGACGGCATCTGTGGCCGTAGCAGCATCAGCGCTGTCTTTAGCAACGGCGCCTGTATCAAGGCTGACACTTTCAGTTGCGGTTGCACTGTCGCTGCTTGTGACAGCCACTTCACTCGAAGCCAATTCAACGGCAATGCCACCTATATCGGTTGTAATATCAGTGCTACAATCGACGGTCGTTTGACCATCGCTGCGCCATTCGTGCATCCCGCTGAGCTTGTCAAACTGCGCGGTCTCGCCTAATTCACTGTAGCCGCTTCCTGGAGAGAACACCGCATCAGGACGCTGGCCAAACGCACCATAGGTAGCGTTGCCAGCAGCTATGCCAGCCAGCGTGACACTGAGACTTGATGCGCTGCTGGCACTGTTGAGGTTGCTCTCCGAGATCGGCGTAGTCGTATC
>JABAOD010027347.1_pt1 | contig 11406 bp, 19 predicted proteins | sample 7062151 | NCBI WGS metagenome assembly JABAOD01 (sample SAMN14538626, study PRJNA623070) | marine sediment metagenome | biome: marine biome [ENVO:00000428]; feature: marine pelagic biome [ENVO:01000023]; material: deep marine sediment [ENVO:00002113] | place: India: Gulf of Khambhat ...
AGCCCCCACCAATAGCGACCGCTGTTTCAAAGCCGGTCGTTGTGTCGAAGTTCACCCAAACGGAAAGTAGGGCGGGAACGCCGGTCACGACCGCCGAGCCGCGGCTTAGGTAATTGCTAGTCGTGAAGCCCGTTATCGACATATCAGCTCACGGTGAACGTCCCTTGAACCTCATTCCAACTGTCCCAGCCGTTCGCCGTATCGGCGGCCGAGAAGATCATCCACCAATCGAACTCACCGCCGCTGATCGAGCCGATCCACTTGGGCGGCACGTGCCGCGGCAGCATCTCACTCGCTGCGAAGTTATCACATGGCCAGAGCTGCCCGGCCGTGTAATTCGCGAGCAACGTCCAGGGACCCCACGGATTCGGGCCCAGATACATCCTAAACTTTCCGACATCCGCCTCGGTCGGGTGCAAAAGCAAATATTCGCCGGTCGGCGGGAGGTAAGTAATCGTCGTTTGCAAGGCCGCGAATGGGCCACCGACTACGGTAAAGATCGCTGACCGATTAGTCCGCACGTCCCAGCCACTACCATCCCACCAGAGCCAGGCGCTCTCGGTCTCAATCGAGCCCTCCGCAACGCGCATCAGGTAGACGGGGTCGGTTGTGTTCCATCCGCCCTGACTCGCATAGACGTAGCCGTCGCCGTACTCGTTGCCCTGTCCGTGGTTGATGAACTTGAGAATATCCGGGTTGTCCCAAGCGAAAATCTGGCCGCCTAGCGTCGCGCCGTTGTCCGTTGACTTTCGAAGCTCCTGACCGGGTGGCGAACCGGATTGCGTGTTGAAATGGACGTAGAGCGTCGAGCCGAGCGCGAAAATGCTGCCGATCTTACCCTGACCCGTGCCGCTCGGCCCCTTGGCCAGGTCGGTCGGCGTGAAGCTGGTGGGTGGGCCGCCCGCTATGCGCGCAATGCCCCAGCTCCATATGCCACCGCCGCCCGTACCGCCGCCATCGCCCCAGGCCGTGTATTGGTTCCCGTCGCTCGACCAGGTAAATGACCAGAGGTCGCTCCCCGAATAGCGGGTCGCAAGCGTGCCGCACGTCCACGAGATGTCGTCGATCGATGCTGCTACCGCTGCAGCTCGGAGAAAGCTAAACGACTGGCTCGCTACGAGCCGACGCCGATCTTTCGTCATTCATCCCAGTCGAAGTAGAGGTCACACACCTGGCCCGTGCCAGTCGGGATGTAAATGCCGATCCCGTTTGCCGTGCCCGCCGGAATGACGATGCCGGTATCACCGAACGTCCAGATCACACCAGAACCGATCGCCGCCCCCAGGGAGGCACGCCTGAGTTCCTCGCCAATCGTCGGCCCGGCCGAATGCGTGTTGAATGCCGTGCAAGCTGGTGCTCGTAGGTATTCGGCATAGAGCGCCTCGGTTATGCCAGCGCCTTGCGTGCCGGCACTATCTAATCGCACAAGCGCGATCACAACGGCCGTTGCCGTCGAATTGAAGACGCCCACCTCGCGGATAGTCCCACCCGATCCAGTCGCCGCGTAAACACTGCCGATCGGGAGTGTAGCCGATCCTGCTCCAGCCGCCCTAAAACTTGCCGAGTATCTAGCCATTTAGCTGTCCTCCCAATCGATGTTCCTTGTCATGTTCCAAGAGTCTTGCCAATGGTATGTCGTAGTGGCGCACGTACCAGATGACCTTCGCGAACGATTCCGCAAGATCCTGCGGCAATTCGCCTATCGTATACCGCCGCGGCGTCGAGTCGATCATGATTACTTGGCCGGTCCCAATCAACGGTCGCAGATGCTTCGCGATGGCCGTCGCGTCGATCGAACGGTTGAGCCGCTTCGATATATCCGCCGCCGTTAATGAGACGCCATCTTCCCGCAATACGTTGAGAATAGTTTGACGCACTTCTCTCGCCCGCTCGTGACCGATCATGGGAAAAATCTCTTACATGCTACATTCGACCAGCCTGAAGGCCCGACTACGTTGAACGCCCGGACCCGATAACAGTATTCCGTTCCCACTATCAGGCCAGACGCATCGCTGTAAGCCACGGCGTCGGCCCCGAGCGTAGCGCGCAACGTCCACGGCCCGACCCCGGATTCTATCTGCCGCCAGACCTCGAACCCCGTCTCGTTGTCGGCGTTGTCCACCCAGGCGAGGTCGATTGAGACCGGCGTTTGTGTGCGGGTCAGGTTCGACGGATAGGCCGGCGGCGCCGTAGGTAGCGGCGGCGGGGTTGGAACACAAACGGGACAGACGACCGTATCGGAGTGAGCGATGACGGTTAGGTGAGTCGCGACGACCTGACCATCTACAACGAGTTCCGACCTAATAGTGTCGACGTGCTCGATTATTACGACTGAATCCGCCGCCGGCGGCGGTACGATGGCCCCGTAGTCGAGCAGGGCTGCAGCCGAGTCGCATTCGGCCGGGTGGTTCCAGGGCGCCGCGTGCGCCGCGCCGAGCGCCGTATCCGTCTCGGCAATCCAGAGGACGGGCACCGGGCCGATCTGGTCGGCGTCGGTGCAATAAACAGAACTGTCATTCTTGAGTACGGCGGCGTAAAGCTGGACCGTCTCACCGACGGCGACCGTGACGCTCGGCGGCCAGACCTTCACGTCCACCGTCGAATCGCCCGGCATAGCGGCGACATAGACGGCGGTCCCAGGCCGCAGCGCCCCTGCCGAGCTTATCGACAGCGCCGGCTCCGGCACGATCACATCGTAGACCACGGTTGGGATCGCGACCGCCGCAATCCCGGCTACCATGACGAGTGCGGTTCGCGGCTTGATGTAACGAAAAAGGGGTCTCATTCCCGGTCGCTATCCGGTAAAAGTGAGACCCCCCAGGGGGCACTGCTCCGCTTCTAACCCCCGCGCGTCCGCAGGACTGCCGCTATTCTAGGGCCGTCGGGGCGGTTATGTCAAGGAAGCGGCTGCAGCTCTGCGCTTGGCTCATTCATGGCAGCCGCTCGCCTTTCAGCACTCGATTCAGCCAGACAAGCAATCGATCCAGGCGCAACGATTTCGCATATTCTATCAAAAAATGACGCCACGCCCGCGCGAGTTCGCTCGCGACTTCTGCGAAGGTTTGTGGTTGTTTCATGGGGTCTGCCGGGGCTGCGTTACGGACTCGCCCACGCCCGCTCTCCTACCCTTACCCGGCGCTGCCGCGCCGCAGCCGCTTCCCTGTCTATGCTTGGCCCCGCAGATTTACGAGGTTTTCGCCTCCAGCTTGATGATAATATTCTCCAACATATCACGGAGCGTCCGAGCTTCCGTGAGGCTCAGCCATAATCCATCATGGCCTGCAACAAAATTCGGACGCGGAACCGGACGCGGCTGGACACAAACCCTTCGATCATCTCCGAGATTCGACCAACCGCTCACAATGAAAGGCAGTTCATCAGGCGCCATTTTTCTTGCTCCTGTCTATGCTTGGCCAGCGGAGGACGGGCCGAGCGACCAACCGTCGCAACGGTCTTTCAATTCAGCCCGCTCTAGGTCTTTCCGTTCAAATTGCCTAGCCAGAGCCGCCGTCACACCGCTGGCCTCAGTTCGCCCCAGGCCAGCGCCATCGCGTAGTCGTTAACCGTTCGCATGCCGCCCCATCTCACGCAGGCACTTCGCCACCAGCGTGCCCGCGCTCAGATGGATCGAGCCGGGGAGCAGGGTAGGGCGCCCGGGTCGCGTAGCGGGTATGTCGGAGAAGGGACCTCCTTTCGCTCGAGGTTTGACGGGCGCCCTACCCAACGAAGTCCTCTCCCGTGCGCTCCCAGACGACCGGGACCGCCGCCACCAGTCTACGCCTCCACCACACCGCCCAAGCGACGGCCCCGATCGCAAAGAGTCCCAAGACGAACATCAGCACGCGGCTCATCGCTCGCGGCTCACGTACTGGACAGCCCGCCAGGGATAGCCCCCCGGCGCTGGCAGCTCCGCCCAGCGCCGCGGATTCTCGCCGGCGCGGCCGGTGTAATCGTGGAAGAGCCGGCCGTGGAGGAGTCCCCAATCTCGCAAAGCCGCACCCATGCCCGCAGCCGAGAGTTCACCCTCGCGCCAGATCAGCAGCCGCCGCCCTGGCTGACCGTTCGGCGCCGTGAAGACGTCGATCCGGATGCCGTCGTCCAGCAGGAGCCGGAGCGAGCCGTGGGCCGCCCGGGCGCGCTCCCAGATCCCGGCGTCGAGCTCCGCCTCCGCCCGACCCTCGCAGCGGAGCGTCGGCATCTCCGGCGCGCCGCGCGGCGCGGAGTTTGCTTCGCGCGCGCGCGCGCCGCCTTCTTCGCCTTCTAAACCGCCTTCGGAGCTTTTTTGGCTCACTGACTCGCCTCTCAGCGTTTCTGTGTCACCCTTTGGGGCGTCCTGCCCCACATTTTGTCGGGGTTTAGGTCCCAATTTGTCACCCTTTCCGGGAAACCCCGACAGGCTGTCGGTGTTTGGGCCTACCGTTTGAGCCTCGGTGTCGGCGTTTAGGCTTACAAGTTTGCCGATCGCTTCCACGTTGAGTCTCCACTTCGCGCGCCGGCCGCGGCCACCTCCCCGATCGACACATTCGATCAGCTGCTTCTTCTCGAGCTCCTGCGCCCGGCGCTCCGCGGTGCGCGCCGAACAGTTGGCCGCGAGCGCCATCGTGTCGTAGCCCGGGTAACTGCCCGCACCCCAATCGGGCGCGTGTGCGTCGATGCACATGAGGATGAGCTTCGATTCTGCATCGAGCGCCGACGTGAGGATCGCTCGTCTGAGGCTCCATGATCGCTCTAGGGATCCGCGCTTCTGTTCCGCCGTCACCGCCTCCGCCCCGCTCTCTGCGTTTTGCGTGTCATGTCGTCAGCAGCTCCAGTTGGCCGTCCACCAGCCGCATCACCTCGTCGATCTCGGCCCTAGTCAACCCGAGTTCGGCCAACCCTACTCTGCACTCGCGCGGCGTCAGGCTGCAGCGGCCCATCTGCCAGCGCCGCACGTTCGACGCGAGCAGCTCGGGGCCCAGCGGTCGCGCCATCTCGTCGGCAGCCATGCTTCAGGCGAGCCTCTCAAGTTTGACGGCACAGCCGTCGGTGTTCCGACCGACGGTCCCGGGCTCCATCAGGACAATCTCGATCGGCCCGAGTTCGACGTGACTCGGATCGTCATCGATGAAGAATCCCGGCTTCTCGACGAAAACATCGCGAGCGGTCGGATCCGCCGGCGGTCGGGAAAGCGGTTGTCGCTTGAATCGGCTCTGCGGGTCGTATTTGGCCCAATGAACCTTGAGCCAGTCGATTATCGCCTTCCGGCGCGCGATGACGTTGTCGTGATCTTCGATCGAACCTCTCGGCAGGACGAACATCAGCGAGACCCGGGTCTTGGACCAGGGAGTCTTCGGCCAGTATAGGCCCTGGTTTCGGAAGGCGACCATGCAGAAGGTCTGCCATTCACGTTCGGACCGCCAACGGATGATATCGCTCCCCCGGATGTTCCCGCGTGCCGGTGGCAGTGGGAGCCGAAACTCGACCGTTTCGAGTACTTCAGGAGGTTTTGACAACTTCTCTTCCCGCATCGGTGATGACATAAACATCGACAAGCCACAAGCCACCCAACAGTTCTGAGCTCAATCCAACCTTCTCGCCGTAACGCTCGGACCGTTCTGTCTTGGGCCCGCAAGCCACCCGGCACCGTCATCCACAGCCCGCCGTCAAAGAGGTCGAGCAGCGCATCATATTTCGCCATGTAGGTGAGGAGCTGAGCCTGCTTTGGGCTCGGCGTTCTCATTGTAGAGCCCCATCTTCGGTTGTAATGAAGAGCCGAAGCCGCTCCGAGAGCTCGTGGGCGCGCTCGAGCGACGGCGCCAGAATCCCGGCGCGCCCATCGCTCAGGGTCGTTATTTGGAAGTCTGCCGGAAGGGAAACGAGCACCCGGCCCGCAACATCGAGCTCGACCTGGAACTGGCAGGGCTTCCGCTCATCGCTTTCGGAGTTCGGGGTGACGGCCATAAGGGTCAACGCACCGTGGTCGATCTCGAGCTGCATCTCGGCGAGTGCCTTGTTGAAGGCCGATTCAGCGATATGCACCGGCGCCCCCGTATGCAGGCGGAGCATTGCAATTATCTCGCTCGCGATCTCGGGCGTGATAGGAAGAGGCTTTCTCAGAATCGCAGCGCGGGCCCTGAGCTTACATTGAGCCCGTTGTTCCTCGAGTTCGATCGAGCGCACGTGCTGGTAGACCTGCTCGGACGTGAGCTCCCAGGCATGATTCTCGGGCAGCCGAGAGATGAGGTGGCTGCTGAGATGGAGATAATAACGGAGCGCCGTCTTGTCATCGACAGCGTCGGCGATCAGGGCGATCGCGAGCTGTGCCGCTTTCGCGTCGGGCCGACCCCAGCCGAAACCCCTGGAAGAGTGTTGCAGCAAGTCGAGACGGCGGGCGAGCGGTTGGAATGTTTCTCGGCCATTCTTCCGAAACACTACAAAGACCTTATCCGATGGCCTGCCACGATAGATCTTCTCGACATTCATGCGATCCGCCTTCCGATGTGCGTAATGTTTCGCTCCCAGCGAATGCCGGGACGAAAGATGCCAATCACCAGGCCCAAGGCGCGGTCTATGTCGTTCCAGTCCCACCAGAAGCCCAGAGCGAAAGTCCGCTCGAGCTCGATCACTGGTCTCCAGTACCAGTCGCTATAGATGACTTGATTTGCCATCGTCCGGCTCGCACTCTTCATTCAGTCCGACCGATCCAAAAAGATCCTCGATTGATTCCTTCCGTCGCTCCACGTAGAACGTCTTGAAGTTGAATTCGGCGGCGCCGGTGTCACAGTGCGCTCGTTCGGTCATCCGATCGGCTTCGCCGGCGATGGCGGCCAGACAACAGACCAGGCCGCCCAGAAGGCCACCGATGAAGAAAGCCGCGGTGAGCAGCAGGAGCGTGACGATCATCGCGTGTCCGGACTCCCGACCTGAATGTCAACGTCGCGCGTCTGTATCATCTCGAGCGTGCCCTCCAGCTGCCTCGTCGCCTCGCCCGCGCAGAAGCGGAATCCGAGTAGGAAACCGAGCACGAAAGCGACGATTGTCGCCGCGAACGTGAGTGCCATCACGGCTAAGATCCCGAGCGTCATGGTCGCGCTCCCGCGTCAGCGGCACGGTAGGCCGGTCGCAATCGGGGCAGCGGAGCGCGAGATCTCGATAAACAGGGTCGGCCGGGACTACCCGGCAGCTGAAGCACCACCGGGCAGGGTGAGATGAGGGAAGTGGCGTTGGCCCGACCGACCCGTCTTGTGATGCTAGATTGCGCGTGAACATCGCCGCAGCCGCTGTGAATGCCTCGGCGAGCACGGGACGCGCGATCTTTCGGGAGAGTCGGCGCTGCGAGCGCGCCGGCAGGTAGCGGAGCACCCGCTTCCGGATCAGCGGATCCGAGCGGAGCTCCTCGAGCAGGCGATTGGCGGCACGGCTGAGGATCGCGCCGCCCAGAAGATCGAGCGCGAAGAACGGCAAGGCGCACCTCCTCCAGGGACGGGTCCTGGTGTAGAAGGCGGGAGGGCGCCTCGGCAGCTCGGGCGGTGCCCGGCGGCCGTTCTCTGCGTGCTCGACTGGTCTCTAGCGGTCCTGCTGGGTGGGGAGACAGGCGTACCCGTTCGACGAGTAGCGAAGCCCATCTGACGCATGCGGTGTGCCAGTCCATCGGTCCGAAGTGCCCCCTTCGGGTCCACCGTCACGCCGCTCAGAAAGGCGCATAATACATATCCGTTAAAGGTGCGGGGCCTCTTCGGGTAAGACTTTGACGGTGAACTGTCTCGCGGTTAATCGGGCCCCGCGGCAGGTCTGAACGGCTTTCGATAGTAGCATCGGGGTTTACGCTCTGTCAAGGACCTGATAAGAAGCCCCCGGCCGGAGCCGGGGGCTAGGGGCACTTCGTGGTCTAGCCGACGCGAAGTCAGGCCGACCGTGTCAATCTAACCTTCGGCCATTGATCGGGCAATCAGCAGCTCGAGAAGAGCCAGGCGATCCAGGCGAGCAAGATCGCCAGCAGGACCAGGCCCAGCCGATACCGCGGGGATGTCGCGATAGAGCTGATCCAGATCTAGCCGAATCCGTAGATCAGCCCGGTCACAATCCACGGCACCAGCACATCCATCACTCGATCGAACCACGTCGGAATCTTGTCGGTGGACTTGCCCTTGCCGGTCGCCAGGTGCCCGACTTCGCGTATAGTGTAATACCACGCGATCCCCGGCATTATCCAGGCGGAATCAGATGCCAGCGAGGCGCCGCTGCACCAGAGCACGGTAAACGCGGCATGAACGAGCCAGCCGCGCCAGCTCGCGCCGTCGATCCATTTGAGTGCGTCCTCAATCATCTGTCTCATAGTTCGGCTCCTTATCGCCCCTTTCGGGGTCTTTCGTGGGCCAAATCTGCCCCAGGATCGACGATCTCTGGCCGCCCTAGTCCCCCTCTTTGCCCTGGCTATATTGGGGCTCCCAGCCCACGCTGCGGGCCTTTGGATCGCGGCTGCACTCCCAGTAAATGGCTCGCGTGTCGGTTCGGCGGTGCGTGCCGCCCTGCCATATCTCATGGATCATTTCGTGTTTGATGATGTGCTCGACAGTCGCATGGTCCGAGCCGACCAGGATCAGATGCGCGTCAGGTATCCAGCGGCTGGGCACCTCGTGCCCGCCATCGTACCGACTGCGACCGTCATAGACCTGAGGGATGATGCGGATCTCAACTTTATCGAAGTCGCGTTGCCGGCGCGGATTGGTATCTGAGTAGTAAACTAAACAGCTATCGACCTCGGCCCACCAGGCGCGATGCAGGTCCACCTGTGGCGATAGGAGAAACAGGAGCGCAAGCGGCGGAATCATCGAACGATGCGCCTGTCATGTTCTCGCAACTCGGCACGTAATTCCTGAATCCGTATCTCGTTGCGGCGTTGAGCTTCGATCATCACGGCGAGGTCTTGCGCATAGTCGACATTTGTACTTCGGATGATCTCGATTGCCAAACGGTTTGCTTCAATGCTGCGTTCTTGGTGCTCATCACGTGCCGTATGCACGCCGATACTATAAGCCCAGCCGGCAAGTGTGACAGTCCAACCGATACCGACCGCGAGCGCTTTGAACTTGCCGTTCCATGTGTCCGTTTTGCGCCGCTGTGGTTTGCTCTCTGGCATCCGCGCCTCCTAGTTGCCGTGATAGAGCTCGTAGCGGACGTAGAGGCCCATGATCGGCGACGTGCGCCCGCCCGAGTTGAGCGTCGTTTCGAACTCGACGTAGTGGAGCGTCGCGTCGCCCGTCTGCGTCGCGCCCTGCTGCGCCCAGTTGGCGACGGTCAGCGCCAGGCTCTCGTTCGCCTGGCCGGTCGCGGTCGATACGTAGGCGGCGGTGGTCCCGACGTCGATGCTCGACGTGCCCTGGATCCGGTGCCGGAAGTGGAATACCTTCTCCTCGACATCGAAGTTGCCGGCGTTCGAGTGCGAAAGCGTCCCGACGAGCCGCACTATGCCGAAGACGTGGGCCGTGGTGATCCGCTCCAGGTTGTCGTAAATCCTGATCTTGACGGTCTTCGGGTCGGTCGTCTCGTTGACGAAGATCTGCGCCTCGCCGACGGCCAGCCGCGTGCCGGCGCGGATGCGTGAATCCGCGAACGCGTCGATGTCGTAGCGGTCCGGAGGGCCGGCGACCAGTGTGATGACCGGCTGTACGCGCCGTGCCCCGGGCGTCCTCTGATACGTGCGAAAGCTCGGGAAGACGATCGTGGTCCGGGTGCCGGCATCGTCCCAGCCCGCCGGGTCGTCGAAGTTGTCTGTGTTGACGAGGAACCAATTGTTCTCGCAGCCCGAGTCGATCTTCACGTTGGTCGAGCCGGAGAACGGCACCGAGCCAAGGCTGTTGTCCCTCACGACGACCTGCTCGGCCGAGCCGGTCAGCCAGATCGCGTAGCGGCCCTGGCGCCGGAAGGTGCAACCCTCGACGACGCCGTTCGTCGGGGTCTGCGCGTCGAGCACGCCGTCGAAGATCACGCCCTCGCGCTGCCCATCCGTCGCGGAGTTGTACGACTCGATCCAGCAGTAGTAGAGCTTAACACCGTTGCTGTTGAGCGACTTGATGCCGTAGGTCGCGCCCGAGACGTCGCCGTTTCCCTCGAACGTGCACTCGACGAAGATCTGGTGCACGGCGTCCTCGATCAGCACGCCGCCCGTATCGCTGCCGACCGCGCGGCATCTTATGAACAGATTGTCGTTGTTCGTCGCACCAGTCGCCTCCTGTATCAGGAAGCCGTGGCCGCTTGAGTCCTGAGCCAGTACGTGCGAGAACAGGTTCGAGACCGTGTTCTGGAGGAAGGCGCAGGCCGTGTCGCCGAAGGTCAGGCGCAAGTCGGAGAGTTCATTGTGGGCGAAGACGTTGGTGGCGTCGCCGAGGATCACGGCGTACCCGAGGCCGGCCTTCGCGCGGACCTCGAGGCCGCGCAGCGTCAACGCGTTGTCGAAGCTCGAGCCGGTGAACGCGATCACGCCCTTGGTCGAGCCGGTGAAGTCGCCGCGGATGCGTGACGTCCACCGGCCCGAGCCGATTAGGTTCACGTTCGGTTCCCAGACGATCTCCTCGGTCACGCGCAGGTCGCCGTCGGGCACGTAGACCGTGCCGCCGAGGGTCTTCGCCGCGGCCTTGTCCCGGGCGCGCTTCAGCGCCATCGTGCTGTCGCCCACGCCGGTCATGTCTGCGCCCTCGTCGGCGACGTTCACCACGGCCTCGATGTCCGGCGTGCGATCGAGCACGGAGAGGCTCGCGGCGACGGCTCGCCGTTCCGAGAGGATGCGGCTCAGCTGGTCCGACCTCATTAGCTTACCGAAGCTCTGGACGTCTAGCGTGACGTCCGGCGGCCGTCCGAGTATTCGACAAGACCCGAGTCAACGCATCGGTGCGCGTCACCTAAAAGTCTCCGAAGGTTTCCACATCAAGATCGACATTCGCACCTATCAACAGATCACGCCGAACGCGCATCAGCCGCAAGGTTTCGGCGACGGCCAGGTCACGGTCGATGATCTTCAGGTTCCCGCCAACCGTCAACGCGTCGTGTGGCCAAGTGCTCGAGTCGGCTGCGGTCAAGTCCTTAGCCTGGATCTCGTAAGCTACGGCCGGCTGGGAACGTCTGCGCAACTCGCGTGCGGCACGTTGCCACAGGATGTTGCCGGAGCGGCCCTCGATGAAGTCCAGGGCTGTAGCTGTTTGGGTCAACTGCGCGGCATCCAGCCACCAGGGAGTCGAGGCGGTCGAATTGGCCAGCACGAACAGACGGGCTACGGTTGCGGTGGTCGGCAATTCCAGCCCCTCGATCAACAGCGTGACCCATTGGTTTTGCACGGTGGTGCTCGCAGCGGGAGATCGCACGATGTCCGCACCATCATCCCACTCAATGTAGAAACGCAGACCGTCGACCGACTCGTTCCACACGACGACA
>JABAOD010012695.1_pt9 | contig 11401 bp, 8 predicted proteins | sample 7062151 | NCBI WGS metagenome assembly JABAOD01 (sample SAMN14538626, study PRJNA623070) | marine sediment metagenome | biome: marine biome [ENVO:00000428]; feature: marine pelagic biome [ENVO:01000023]; material: deep marine sediment [ENVO:00002113] | place: India: Gulf of Khambhat ...
TCAAAATATCGATTTGGAGGAATTCCTCCTTGCTTCGATACCCAAGTATCGCCAATAATGCCGGGTTGCAATCCAAAAACCTCCCCTCCTTGCTACTGATAAAGATGCCTTGTTGTACCCGCTCAAACAGGTTCCGATACCGCGCCTCCGATTCCTTAATCTCCCTTTCGAATCGTTTCCAGTCGGTGATATCTCTCAGGTAGACGTAGGTCGTCTTCCCTTTACCGTTTGTTTTTGGAGAAGCGATGCAGACCTCGGCCTCCTTTGTCTCTCCGTGGGCCGTGACAATCCGCATTTCAGTGCAGAATTTCTGACCGTAATCTTGTCTTTTCCTCTGGATATTCTCAATGAGGATCCTATTCTCATCCCCTAAAAGGGCCGCCAGCCCCTTGCCCAGGAGTTCATCTCGAGGATAACCGGTGATCTCCGCCGCCATTTGATTGGCGAAAATGATTTGATCTTTCCTGTCACAAACGAGGATCCCATCATTGCCCATCTCGGCGATTGCCCTTAACGGGACATCCCCTCTACCTTTACGACTACGCTGGCTAGCAATTCCCTTCTCGTTCATTTTTCTCCAAGTCAATCATCGTCCGGGTAAACGTGGCGCAATCCTTAAAGGCCTGCTGCATCTAAAACTGCGGAAACCCGCTTCTCCCAACCAATCGGGATGATGTAAATCCCCCGACAAAGATTCTTCATCTCCCTGATGAGACCAGCGGCGATCTCCGTACTAGCCTTAAGATTATCGGGAGCCTTCAATAGTTTTGTGATGGTCTCTTCGGGAACAAAAACGCCCTTCATAACACGATTCATGTATCGGGCCATACCAGCAGATTTCAGTATGGTAACCCCCGCAAAGATGGGAACCCTGAGGTGCTCGACCTTCCTCATAAACTTTTCGAAGAGCTGAGGTTCGAAGATCGCCGGCGTTAAGAAGAAATTGGCCCCATTTCGGATTTTTTTTTCCATATCGGTGATTTCCAACTCGAGGGCGCCTGGCTCCAACCCCGGGTTCACCTGTGCCCCAATGAAGAATTCCGGGAAACCTTCGAGATCGTTCCCAGCCATATCATGTCCTTTCTGTAACCCCTGTATCACCGAGATGAGCTCAATAGAGGTGAGATCAAAGACGGGTTTGGCCTCAGGATGATCCCCTAGCCTGGGATCTACACCTTCCACCACGAGGATGTTTTGGAGGCCTAGGGCTGCCGCGTTGAGTAAATCCGATTGTAACGCCAGTCGATTCCGGTCACGGCACGTGATCTCGAAGATGGGCTCGATTCCTCTTTGCTTCAGGAAATAACACGTAGCCAGGGACCCGAGCCTCATCACGGCACTCTGAAGGTCGGGAACAACAACGAAATCTACCCTTCCCTTCAGGAAATCGGCATTCTCCAGCAGCCCTCTTGTATCAATGCCTTTCGGAGGTTGAATTTCGGAGATGACGACGAATTTGCCTGATTCCAGTTGCTCCCTCAAGCTCATCCCGCACTCCTTTCCACCCCACCCATTGCACGAAACGACGGCCTCACCGCTTATTGGGAGCTAAAATACCATAATCGTAAGGTATCTACAACGTCGAGGGAGCGTTGATCCTCAAATCATCTGGTTTGCCATCGTCTGATTAAATGAGACGTATCAAAGGATTTACAGATTATTGGGACGGGACTGATCGGAGGAGTGGGTCCCAGCTTTTTTTACCTCAGTTTTGAAGATGGTTCGGGTGGGAATCCCAGAAAGGGTCCCTATGATGATCAGCGGCCCCAAGACCAGGTCCGTTTTCAAGCGATACAACATTGTCTGTGACAATGACCTCCGGCTTGCGGCTCAGAAGCAACAGGCATATCTGGAAACCCAGAATGGTTACAAAACGGTACAGTGTGGAATTTCGGGCTAGAAAATGCAAGTAGAAATGTGACTTAAGTGGCTGAAATATCGAATACCCCCGGCCGGACTCGAACCGGCGACTCAGGGATTAGGAATCCTTAACGGGGGTGTCTCCCAACTAACGGAAATCATGAAAGTATTTCTGATTTCAACCAATTGGCTGTATAAGCAATATAAGAGAAACCAGGCAATATAGACATGTTTGGTCAAAAATTGGTCAAATTTTTCAATGCCTAAACAACCCCACGTTGTCACTTCTTGACTATCGGATTTGGGCTTTTTCTTTGGTCAGGGAAAGCTCTAAGGTGAGGGCGTGGAAGTTGTGAGGGTTGGACCTTCAGCCTTTCGATTTGCGTTTGAAATATTGCATGATTGGGATTGGACCTATTCGGCGTATTTCATCTTGAATTCGAAACCAGGAGTTTGATATTCGGTTGACATCCCCTCCCTCTTGTGGTCTAGTTGCATGAGAGAGAATCGAACGCGAATTACGAACCTTCCGACTTGCCGTGTACATATTAGTTGCGAACTGCAACTCACCCTGGTCACCTCGGTTCTGACGAATATGTAGTGAGACATACGAACACAATGGCAGCAGATTCGAGGTGCCATCAGAGGAACCCCTAAGTGAGGCAACGAAAGTGTACTACATACTCTTCTACGAGGTCGTTGACGATTACGTCAATCGTCGGGTCCCCTTTCGGGAAGCACACCTAGAGCACGCGGCTAAAGAGCACGATCGAGGCCATCTTGTAATGGCCGGGGCGTTTGCCAACCCTGTTGATGGTGCCGCACTGGTATTCCGAGCTGAAAACCCGTCGGTCGTAGAGGACTTCGCGAGGGAAGATCCTTACGTGACCAACGGGCTAGTTACCAATTGGCATGTCCGGGAATGGACCGTGGTACTGGGCGGAGAGCAATAAGCTGGGTGGTGGGCGTTTCTCGGATCTCTGGGGGGAGGCCATCATAGGTTATGATCACTCGTGCTTGGTGGGGTACGCCCCCTTCGACAAGGCCAAGGACTATATTCTGCACTTGGAGGATAAAGTCCTTCCTGAGCTCTGAAAGATAGACGGACACAGGGGAGCGTACATTCTCCGAAGGGATCTCCATGACGGAGTTGAGTTCGCCGTTCTAACTTTATGGGAGTCGATGGAGTCGATTCGCCAGTTCGCTGGAGAAGACCTGAGAGCGCAGTTGTGACGCCGGAAGCGAAGGCGCTTTTGAGGGAGTTTGATTCGAAGGTCAAGCATTATGAGATCGTATCCGGCCCAGACCCATAGCGGCGATATTCCCGGGGAGACGGACTCAAAGAAATTGATTATCCAATTGCCACTTGCGCTATCTGATTCCAAAGTTGGGCATGGGATTAGTAGGGAAGGATCTACCGAATCTGTGGCGACGGATTATGGGTTTGTCGAATGCTCACTGCAATCCTCCCTTCGCATCCCCCTGAAAAACTTACGATTTCCGACAGAAATAAACCGGATTTATGAGAGGAGGCAATAGAGCCTTTTCATCTTGAAGTCAAAGGAAGAACATTGCTTTCTCTCGACATCCCCCGGGTTTTCAGTTGTGATTGGTACGGCAGAGGACCTATGAGTACGATTCAGCAACCGGCTGCGGGATTTAAAAGGAGGGGTCTTCCGCAATTGGCCTAAAATAGCGGCAGCTTCAAAACATTTCCGTTGCCGAAGAAACCAGCTTTGGCACGCCTGGCATCTGTTGAGAGCCCGCCCTCACCACGACAGCTTCAAGCCACCACATGTTGTGGCGATCCTACCTTGACACACAACCGCGCTTTTCTCCATACCCACCCCATCAGAAAGCTAATTCCTGTAACTTAGAGCGCATGGTTAGCAATGAACAATTGCAGATTTCATGCGCCCTATTCTGACCCAACCACCCGGCCAGAGGCGACATGATGGCCGGGAAAACCACCATTTAAGTGGGTCATAAAGTGACCGAAACAGGTGATGATCAGAATTCGACGCTCTTGAGGTACCAAACGGGACGGCCTCCTTACCTGAGGTGACAGCTGACCCAATGACCATCCCCCACGTCCCGGAAGGTGGGTTCCTGATAGTCGCAAACATCCACGCCTTCATGGCACCGTGTGTGAAAGGCACACCCGGAAGGCGGGTTCAGGGGGCTGGGCACCTCTCCCTTGAGGAGGATTCTCCCCTTGTGAACCTCCGGATCCGGTACGGGAACTGCGGAGAGTAGCGCCTGAGTGTAAGGATGCTGGGGATTCTGATAGAGTTCCCGATCCGTGGCAAGTTCCACAACGCGTCCCAAATACATCACTGCCACCCGGTCGCTGATGTGCTCCACGACACTCAAATCGTGAGCGATAAACAGATAGGAAAGTCTCATTTCCTCCTGTAGCTGGACCAGCAGGTTGATCACCTGGGCCTGAATGGAGACGTCAAGGGCGGAGACGGGTTCATCGCATATGATCAAGCGGGGATTCAGGGCCAAGGCCCGTGCAATGCCGATTCGCTGTCTCTGTCCTCCGCTGAACTCATGAGGGTACCTACCAGCCTGCTCAGGATATAGCCCCACCTTCTCCAGGAGGAATGACACCCGATCACGAATCTCGGCCCTCGAGGCCTTGAGGTGGTTTCCGATCGGCTCGGAAATGATTGCCTCCACGGTCATGCGGGGGTCCAGCGATGAGTACGGGTCCTGGAAAATGATCTGGAGCCGCGCCCGAACCTTCCGGAGTGTTTCCAGATCCATCGCCAGGAGGTCTTCGCCCTCGAATCGGACTTCCCCGGACGTAGGTTCGATCAATCGCAGGAGACAACGCCCCACTGTCGTCTTTCCACAGCCGCTTTCTCCTACCAATCCGAGGGTCTCCCCTTCCTCTAAGGTGAAGCTCAAACCATCCACCGCACGGATCCATCCCACCGTCCTAGACGAGATACCCTTGCGCACGGGAAAGTGTTTTTTTAGATCGCGAACTTCCAACAGGTTCACGTTTTCCTCTCTCATGCCCAGAGCCAGCATTGCACCCTGCGGCAGTCGTCTGGGTACACCACAGGGGGTTCTTCCTTCTCGCAAACATCGATTGTCTGAGAACACCGGGGATGAAATCGGCATCCCTTAGGCATCTCCAGAGGGCTGGGGACGATGCCCGTGATCTCCTGGAGGAGCCGCCGCCGGGTTTGCATCTTGCGGCCGATGATCGGCACCGAGCCCAGAAGGCCCTGGGTATAAGGATGGCGTGGGTCTTTGAATAGCTCTCTCGCCGGGGCTTCCTCAACCACCTTACCGGCGTACATGACGGTGACCCGGCTCGCCATCTCGGCGACAAGGCCCAGGTCGTGGGTGATGAGGACGATCGAGGTCTTAAACTCCTCCTTGAGGCGAATCATGAGATCCATAATTTGCGCCTGGATAGTCACGTCGAGGGCCGTGCTGGGTTCATCCGCCAAAAGCAACTGGGGATGGCAGGACAAAGCCATGGCGATCATAGCCCGCTGGCGCATACCACCGCTCAGCCTGTGGGGATATTCCTTTGCCCTGGCATGGGCAGCGGGGATCTGGACCATCTGAAGCATCTCGACTGCCTTTTGCCAGGCCTCCCGCTGGCTGGTTCCCTGATGGAGCACAATCGCCTCGGCGATCTGCTCGCCGATGGTCAGCACAGGGTTCAGAGAGGTCATGGGCTCCTGAAAGATCATGGAAATCCGGTTTCCTCGAATCTGGCGCATTTCCTCGTAGGAGAGCTCTAGCAGATTCGTCTCTTTGAAGAAAACCTCTCCGTCTACGACTCGTCCAGGCGGATCAGGGATTAGCCGCAGTACGGAAAGAGCGGAGACACTCTTACCGCAGCCAGACTCACCAACAATTCCAAGAGGCTCCCCTACACCTAGACAATAGCTGACCCCATCAACTGCCTTGGCTACGCCTTCGTATGTGTAAAAGAAGGTCCTCAGGTTTTTGATGTCGAGTACGACATCTTCTAAGGAATTCCTTTTCACTCGGAGAAAACCTCCCTTTTCAGACTGCTTTTTTTTAGCACATAATGGCAAAAGCCACAAATCATCCTGCCGGCAAAGAACGAACCATTCCGAGGAGGAATATTTAAGCCCCCTCAAAAGCCCTTAATCTAATATATGACTCTAACGTGGGTGGAACGGCTTCCACTGTCCCCGATGCCATGGCGGCAGCGCAGCTCGGTCTGGATGCTCGGCTATTGGTCCGACAAAAAGAAGGGAAGGCAGGCGCTTTGCAAATTCGAGTCAGAAATGCCAAAATAGATCAAAACAACTCGAGGACCCCGTGCAGGCATCCCTTGCTGACACAATTGATCGCATCCGATCCCTGTCTCTCTTTGTCCAGGATGAAAGCCCGCACCTCATCTTTCGGCTCGAGGCTGCTGAAAAGATTGAGCCAAAAGATCCGGGGTTTCTCAATCTGCTTCAACGGATTTACAGATCTCTGGAATTGNNGAGGTCATGGGCTCCTGAAAGATCATGGAGATGGAGTTGCCCCTGATTTTCCTGATCTCTTCCCTGCCCAGACCTAGGAGGTTAGTGCCCTCGAAGAGAATGCGGCCTTTGATTTGGGCCGGGGGGCAGCGCAAGAGTTGGAGGATCGAGAGCGCAGTCACACTCTTGCCACAGCCGCTTTCACCGACTAGTCCAAGTGTCTCACCGTGAAAGACCTCCACGTCCACCCCGTCAACGGCCTTGACCACACCCTCGAAGGTATGGAAACAGGTTCGCAGGCCGCGGATCTCCAGAAGGGGCCTTACATGCTCACTCATAACCTGAACCTCGGGTCGAGGGCGTCGCGAAGGCCGTCGCCCAAAAGGTTGAAGCCGAGCACGGCGAGGAAGATGGCGATGCCGGGGAAAGTAGCCACGTGGGGCGAGTAGAAAAGATAGACCCGGCCGGAGCCGAGCATCGCTCCCCACTCCGGAGTGGGGGGTTGAACGCCTATGCCCAAGAAACCCAGGCCGGCCGCGAAGAGAATGGCCATGCCCATGCCTAAGCTCGTCTGGACGGTGATCGGAACCATAACGTTGGGCAGGATATGCCTGACCATGATACTCACATCCCGAGTTCCGACTGCCCTAGCGGCCTCGACGTAGACCTCTTCTCTGACTGAGAGGACGCAGCCTCGCACCAGGCGGATATAGATCGGCACCATGCTGATGCCTATTGAAATGACCGTGTTCTTGAGTCCCACCCCGAGCACGGCCACCAGAGCCAGGGCGAGCATGAAGCCGGGAAAAGCGAGCATTGTATCGGTAACCCGCTGGATGCCAAAGTCGACCTTGCCGCCGTAGTAGCCAGACACCAGCCCCAATGGCACGCCAAGGAACAGCCCGACCGAAACGACCCCCACAGCGATGACAAGCGAGACCCGAGAGCCATAGATGATCCGACCCAGAATAGAGCGGCCCAGCTCGTCGGTGCCCAGCGGGTGGGCAAGGGAAGGCCGCTCCAAGGACTTCATGAGATTCGGGGCCGATGGCTTGCCCGGAAACAGGACCGGTGCCATCAGCGCAGTGACACCGTACATCAGGATCAGGATACAGCCAAAGACCGCAGCCTTGTTGCGCATGAGCTTGACCCAGCTCCGCCCAAGTTCACTGACGGCCGGCCGGTCATGGATCCGGCCAGCTGAGGTTTGGGTCATCTCAGTCATAACGAATCCTCGGGTCCACGTACGCGTAGAGCAAATCGACAACTAGATTGACGAGAATGTACAGAAGTCCGAAGACGAGGATTGCTCCCTGGATGATGGGATAGTCTCGAGCCAGGATGGAATCCACGATCAGTCGGCCAAGGCCTGGCCAGGCAAAGACCGTCTCGGTCAAAACTGCGCCGCCCAGAAGCATCCCGAACTGAAGGCCAACCACAGTGATGATCGGGATGAGGGCGTTTTTGAGGGCATGCTTGATGATGACGACCCGCTCCTTGAGACCCTTAGACCGGGCAGTGGTTGTGAAGTCCTGGGAGAGGGCCTCCATCATGCTGGACCGGGTCATCCGGGCGATGAAAGCGACGACGAAAGCGGCCAGAGTGAGCGAGGGAAGGATGACGTGTTTCCAGCTACCGGTGCCGCCCGCCGGAAGCCAGTTGAGGACGATCGAGAATACGACGACAAGCATCAAGCCGAGCCAGAAGACGGGCATTGAGATGCCGAAAAGGGCCGTCGAAGTGACCACGTAGTCAATCCAGGTGTAAGGCCGCACAGCCGAAATAATCCCGGCCGGGATACCGAAGAGGCAGGCCAGTGTGATAGCCAACACGGCCAGCAGGATCGTGTTCGGCAGCCGGGCCCAGATCTCTTGTTTGACCGGATTCTGGGTACGGGCCGAGCGGCCCAGGTCGAACCGGACCAAGCGGCTGAGGAAGACTGCGTACTGGAGATGAATCGGTCGATCGAGGCCAAGCTGGTGGCGGATGTTCTCCACCTCCTCAGGGCTTGCCATCTGCCCAGCAAGCACCAAGGCCGGGTCTCCGGGCAGCATGCGAAGCATTAAGAAGAGGAGAAGTGATATCCCGATCAGGACCGGAATAGTGGAAAGCAAGCGTTTGATCAGATACTGCAACATGGCGTCTCAAACACCGGTTAATTGATTGAAGTGCTTGTCATACCCGAGAAGACCACCGCCCCGCCGGCCGGAATGAAATGAAGATCGAAGCCAAGGGCTGAAGCTTCGGTTTTATCATTACGTCGCTAACACAATCCCCCCACCCTGTCGGTTCGATCTGGCCAAGCGATCCCTTCAGCTCTCGGCCAAGCATAGATACCCTCGCACCGCCTCAGCTTTGCGACTGCGTATGAAACAAGGCCTGCAGTTCCTAAAAGACCTAGCCCGAGAGGTGCCGTTGTTCAGGGTGTAAATGGAGACGTCGACCTCTTCACTGCAAAAGCCTGGCTTTGGTCTTGAGGAAAACCAGTTTCAATCCTCAGCCAGGCTCTGCAACCTACCTGATGGGCCCAGGGCGAAGCCCCCTACGTGCGGCCCTTCCCTGGGTTTTCGTTTCACCTCACTCCATGGTCACGTATGTCGGGTAGAACTTCTCAGTCGGTGTAAGCACCAATCCCTTGATCTTGTTTGAGAAGGCCATGACGAACTTCTCCACATGGAGCCATAGCCACGGAGAGTCTTCCCAGACGATATCCGAGGCCTGTTTGAGCAAGGCGAGCCGTTTCTCTGGATCCTGCTCTTGCCGGGAGGCCAGCATGATTTTGTCGTAATCTTCATTGCAATAGAAAGCCGAGCCCAGTCCTTTGGGGGGGTTGACCTCACAGGTGAACTGGCCGTATAGGGCCATGTCCGCGTCCAGGAATAGTGGACCCCAACCCAGCATGAAGAGCTCAAGCTCGGTCGTCTCAATGGGCTTGGTCAACATGGCGATGTAAGTGGGCCAGTCGTAGGTCCTCAGCTCAGTCTTGACACCGATGGCCTGGAGATAGGCCTGGACAGTCTCAGAGACTTGCTTGTCAAACAGGTACCGGCCGTGAGGTGTAATCTGCTTTATGGTCCGGCTGAAATCGAAGTTGGCCTTTTTCAGAAGCGCCTTGGCCTTTTCCGGGTTGTACTCATACTGCTCGACCTGCCTGTAATAGCCGAAGAGCTTGGGCGAGACAACGCCGTCCATGGGTTCGGCGGTGCCAAACAGGATCTTCTCGACGATGGCTTTCTTGTCCACGGCGTAGTTGAAGGCCTGGCGGACCAGCTTGTTGGCGGTGGGCCCCTTCTGGCTGTTCATCCCGATATATATGGTTCTCGTGTCCAGGGGCATCTCCACCGTGATGTTCGGATCGGCCTTAAGCGCAGCCACGTTGGAGGGTGTTGGCTTGTAGCAGATGTCAAGCTGACCGGCCCTGAGCATTGCCTCCCGGGTGGCCGCCTCGGGCACGATCTTAAGAGTGATCTTGGCCACGGTCGGCTTTTTGCCATAGTAGTTCTCATTGCGTACCAGGACAATTCGGTCGCCTTTGACCCACTCTTTAAGCATGAAGGGGCCGGCCCCCACAGGGTGCTGGCGCACATCCTCGCCGTACTTGTCGATAGCCGCCGGAGAGATGACGCTGGCGATGGTCAGGGAAAGTGTTGGGCCCAGCGGCGCGAACGGGTATTTCAGTTTGAGCTGGATGGTATAGTCGTCAACCTTGACGGCCTCCTCGACCATGGACACCGCAAAACGCAGCGGCACCCTCTTTTCGGGATCCAGGATTCGCTGCCAGCTCAGCACGACGGCATCGGCGTTAAATTCGCTCCCGTCGGAGAACTTGACACCCTTGCGTAGATGAAGGGTCCATGTCAGCCCGTCATCGGAGATCTCGTACTTGGTGGCCAGCCGCGGCTCCAATTTACCCTCGGGAGTTTGGAAAAAAAAGTTGTCATAGATCAAATCGCAGATATTCTGAATCAGAGTTGTTGTCTGTTCCTGAGGGTTCAGGGAATCAGCGTCAATGCCAATGCCGATCTTGAGTTCCTCGATCTCGGCCCTGAGGTCGGACGGAGTGAGGCACAAACCGAGCGCCGCAATCAGCATGGATATAAGTATAAGAACAACCGTTTTGATACACGTTCCAGTGTTTCTCATCGCTATCCCTCCTTTGTTGGAAGGTTCTTACCACTCCCCTTGACAGGTTTTCCGCCCTGCATGATTAGACGAAAAGTGATCTCTTGAGAATCCGCTCGCCATCCACGAGGACGGTTCCCCGCTCAAAGACATTCTCACCCTCCATAAAGACCCGTCCTCCTACGAAGGCTGTGATCGTCTTCACGCTCCTTTCGTCTTAGAGGGAAAAAGTTGAACAGGAGAATAACTGCCTTCATAAATGAGCTACGAAAGGGAAACATGAGAAGCAGTTGTCGTATTACTGGCTGAAATGTGAGAGGAAGCAGCAACAAGTAACGATCAGATAAGAGCCTTGGTTTTCCTCACTCATCTCGCAGGTGATCGGGCCTTATGAGACAATGTCTAGGCTCCTAACAGGACGGACTACGTTCCGCTAGGAGCCAAGTGCGCAGATTTTGAGTTTCTTCTCCATCTGAATCACCTTCGCATGAAGAATCGTTTCTATGCGCCTCTTGTTCAAATCGCCTGACACCTTCGATTCTATCAGGCCAGGAGTGCAAGTCAAGAAAAAAGGCAGGCGAGGGTTTTTGGCTCTTTTGCTACTGGAATAGATGTATGCTTAGGTCTTTCGGAAGATTATATTCCAATTCCGCCAGACCATTCAGAGCGTTTAATTCTAACGACACTGTCGAAAAGTCCGAACATGACTTTTTGGCTATTTCGACTCTCTGTGAAATCAAACAAATAATTACAAATCATGTGAGGATGCAAAATTGAGGATTCTAGGGTTTTTCGACAGTCTCAGTAGGGTCGAGAACTGGCGCGGTGGCCTTAGGCACGGGGAGTAGCTGTTTCCGGCGGCTTTCGCCATGTGCCGGTGCCTCAATCCGTCCCATAGCTCCGTTTCCAGCTCCCGCCACATCAAACCCAGCGTGCAGATTTCCCGCACT
>JABAOD010000493.1_pt1 | contig 11393 bp, 10 predicted proteins | sample 7062151 | NCBI WGS metagenome assembly JABAOD01 (sample SAMN14538626, study PRJNA623070) | marine sediment metagenome | biome: marine biome [ENVO:00000428]; feature: marine pelagic biome [ENVO:01000023]; material: deep marine sediment [ENVO:00002113] | place: India: Gulf of Khambhat ...
GCCCCAGCGATTGGAGCCGGGCGGCAACTGGACGCTCCGCTTCGACGACGTCTGGTTCCGCTATGGCGATGAGCTACCTTGGGCGTTGCGCGAGATCGATCTGGGGATCGCGCCCGGCGAAGTGGTGGCGCTGGTGGGACCCAGCGGCGCCGGCAAGACGACGATGGCGGGGCTGGTATCCCGCTTCTGGGATCCGACGCGCGGGTCGATCAGCCTGGACGGCAGCGACCTGCGCGAGTTGCGGCGGGCCGATCTGCGGGCCGCCGTCGGCATCGTCCCCCAGGAGCCGATGCTGTTCGGCTCCACGATTCTCGAGAACATCGCCTACGGGCGCGACGGCGCGACGCGCGAGGAGATCGAAGCGGTGGCCCTTGCGGCGCACGCCGCGGAGTTCATCGAACGCCTGCCCGACGGCTACGAGTCGATGGTGGGCGAGCGTGGTGTGAAGCTTTCGGTCGGCCAGCGGCAGCGAATCGCCATCGCCCGAGTGCTGCTCAAGGATCCGGAGATGTTGATCCTGGACGAGGCGACCAGCAGCCTCGACACCGAGAGCGAGCGGCTGGTCGAGCAGGCGTTCGAGGAGCTGATGGAGGGGCGCACAACGCTAATCATCGCTCACCGGCTCAGCACCGTGCAGCGCGCCGATCGGGTGCTGGTGCTGGATCGCGGGCGGATCGTCGAGGTCGGGACGCACGGCGAGTTGCTGGCGCTGGATGGGCTTTACGCCCGGCTCTACGCCCGGCAGTTCCGGGACGACATCACGCAGGCCGAGCTGATCGGATGACGAGAATTGTGACAGGACTCGCGGGAACCCCGGGCGGCCGGCCCTGTACGTTCAGGTGCGCGGAAGCCACATTCTAAATATGGCCGAGAGACCGAACGATCAGAATCAGAGGCGCGAGCCGGAGCCACGGCGTCCGGGGCCCGGTGGGCCCATGGGCCGGCACATCCGCTTTTCCCCGCTCTATGTCGTCCTGGCCTTACTGCTGCTGGTTGGTCTCAACTACCTGCTGTCCGACGGCGAAGGCGAAGAGGTCAGCTACAGCGTCCTCAAGGAGAAGGTCGAGGCGGGCGAGGTCGAGAAGCTAACCATCAGCGAGACCCAGATCATCGCCAAGCCGACGAGCACGGCACGGGCGCAGGGCGCGCCCGAGGTCTGGACGGCGGTGAAGGTCGACGATCCCAAGCTGATCGAGTTGGCGGAAGAGAAGGGGATCGAGTACGAGGGTGCCGTGTCGAACGGGCTCGGTTGGATGCTCAACATGCTGATCCCGTTGGGCCTGCTGCTCGTCGTCTGGATCTATCTGCTGCGGCGGATGGGCGGGCCGGCGCAGAGCGTGATGACGTTCGGCAAATCGCAGGCGCGACTGCAGGCGGAGGGCGACACCGGTGTCACCTTCGGCGACGCCGCCGGTGTCGACGAGGCGAAGGAAGAGCTGCGCGAGGTCGTGGACTTCTTGAAACGCCCAGAGAAGTTCGCCCGGCTGGGAGCGAAGATCCCCAAAGGCGTTCTGCTAGTCGGGCCGCCGGGCACCGGAAAGACGCTGTTGGCTCGTGCCGTGGCCGGCGAGGCGGGCGTGCCGTTCTTCAACCTGTCCGGCTCCGAGTTCGTCGAGATGTTCGTGGGCGTCGGGGCGGCGCGCGTGCGCGACCTGTTCGCTCAGGCCAAGCAGAAGGCGCCGTGCATCATCTTCATCGACGAGCTGGATGCGCTGGCCAAGGCGCGGGGGCTGGGCGGACCGATGGGCGGCCACGACGAGCGTGAGCAAACGCTCAACCAGCTTCTGGTCGAGATGGACGGATTCGATCCGCGCGTCGGCGTGATCATCATGGCGGCGACCAACCGGCCCGAGTTGCTCGACCCGGCGCTGCTGCGCGCCGGGCGCTTCGACCGGCACGTGCTGGTGGACCGGCCCGACAAGAGCGGCCGCAAAGCGATACTCGACATCCACGCCCGAGGGATCCGATTGGCTCCGGACGTCGACCTCGAGGTGGTCGCACGGCGCACGCCCGGCTTCGTCGGCGCCGACCTGGCCAACCTGCTCAACGAGGCCGCCCTGCTCGCCGCGCGGCGCGGTCGGAACGACGTGTCGATGACCGAGATCGATGACGCGGTGGACCGGATCGTCGCCGGCCTCGAGAAGAAGAACCGGCTGATCAACGAGGAAGAGCGCCGCATCGTCGCTTTCCACGAGGCGGGCCACGCCCTGGTCGCCCAGTGCGTCGAACATGCGGACCCCGTTCACAAGATCTCGATCATCCCCCGAGGGATCGGCGCGCTCGGTTACACGCAGCAGCTCCCCACCGAGGATCGCTACCTGCTCACTCGCGCCGAGCTGCTCGATCGCGTCGCGGTCATGCTGGGCGGCCGTGTGGCCGAAGAGGTGGTGTTCAAAGAGATCTCGACCGGCGCCCAGAACGACCTGATGCGCGTCACCGACATCGCCCGCAGCATGGTGATGGAGTACGGCATGAGCGAGTCGCTCGGCCCCATCAGCTACGAGAGCCGGTCGCGCAACATGCTGGGCATGCGCCAGTTCATGGACGGCGAGCAAGCGCGACACAGCCAGGAGACGCTGCAGGAGATCGACCGGGAGGTCCGTCGCATCGTCGATGAGGCCCGCGACCGCGTGCGGGAGCTGGTGACGCGCGAACGACAGTCGCTGGACGAGATCGCCGAACGGCTGCTAGAGAAAGAGGTCATCGAGGGCGATGAGCTGGTCGAGATCCTCGAGGAGTGTGCGCCCAAGAAGGCCGCGGCCAAGGGGCGCAAGCGGGCAGTGACACCCGGCTCATGAAGATCACCGAGATCTTCCTCTCCATACAGGGCGAGTCGACGCGGGCGGGGCTGCCCTGCGTCTTCGTCCGCACCACCGGCTGCCACCTGCGCTGCGTCTGGTGCGATACCGACTACGCCTTCTACGGCGGCCGCGAGATGAGCGTGGACGAGGTGGCCGATGAGGTGGAGCGGATCGGACGCGGTTGCAAGCTGGTCGAGCTGACCGGCGGCGAGCCGCTCCTGCAGACGGACATCGGTGAACTGGCCACGCTGCTGCTCGAGCGCGGATTCACGGTTCTCTGCGAGACCAGCGGAAGCCTCGACCTCGACCTGCTGCCGTCCGGGGTGATCAAGATCATGGACCTCAAGTGCCCCGGCTCCGGCGAGGTGGACCAGAATCTCTGGAGCAACCTGGAGAAACTAACGGCAGAGGACGAGATCAAGTTCGTAATTCGCGACCGGGCCGACTACGATTGGGCCATGTCGACGATCGCCCAGCGCCGGTTGGCGAGTCGCAAGCTCCTGTTCGCGCCGGTTTGGGATGAGCTGGAGCTGCGCCAGCTAGCCGAGTGGATGCTCGAGGACAACGCGCCGGCGCGGCTGCAGACCCAACTCCACAAGCACATCTGGGATCCCCACGCCACCGGTGTCTGAGCGCGCGGTCGAGATCGCGCCACGCTCCCGTTGGCTGGATTCACAAACGCACTCAGTGCTGTCACGGGTGCCCGTCACTGGACGAGCAGACGGTAGGGAGTGGTATCCGCAGGATGGTTTGGCGCCCAGCGAACTCGTAGTGTGTAGCTGCCGGTCTGCGGAAGGTCGTAGTCGGCGTACTTGGTCAGGCCGGTACCGGCGGCGAGCCCGATGGAGCTGGACGGATTGCTGAGAAGCGTGCCGTCTGGGGCGACGAGATCCAGGCTAAACCAGGCCGTCGGCGGCTCAGCACCCGGGTGTGCCAGATAGACGGCAACCCGCCGCCCGGCCGCCGCGGAGAAGCTGAACTCGTCCACGTCGCCAGGCGGATCGATCGCGTCGGTAACCGTTTCGCCCAACAAGATATTGCTGAGCGCGCTCTCCGGTGCAGGGTCGAACGGCCAAGCGTACGCTTTGTAGGACCCGGTCTGCTGGTAGTTGCAGAAGACCGTACACGTTTCCAGTACCTCGAAGGGCAGTCGTCGGTTGCCTCCCACCGGCGTGGGCGCGGTCAACCATAACTCGGCGCTGCTCCCTACACTCTGTTCTGTTGCACCCGTCGCAGCGTCGAAGGTCTCGACAAAGGCGCGCGTGCCGGGTGCCGTCAGCAACCCCAGCACGACCTGCTGACCCGGAGTTCCGATCACGGAGAAACGATCGACGTCCCCGGCAGAGTCGAGAGCTTCGCCGACGATGGAGTCGCCGACCGCCACTTCATCCGCCACGGTCTCCGGACGTGGGTCGAGGGGGACCACCGCGACTCGGTAGCTTCCACGAGCGTCCCACCCTGGCCCCATCCGACCCGCCACCACTCGAAGCTCGTAAATCCCCGCAAGTTCGGGGGTGATCCGCCCCGTCCGCGCGTTGTCGAGCGAGCCGGATTGGCTTTCGGAGGTGGTCGTCGCCACGGGCGGTGCGCCGCTCGGGCCGAACCAAAGCGCCAAGTCCTCGCCGCCGAGCTGTCCGAGCCCTTGCAGTGAAGCGTCGAGGTGCTGACGGGCTGCGACACCGACGGTGAAAACGTCGATGTCGCCGAGGGGGGTAACGCTCTCAGTCACCGTGTCTCCGACGGCGAGCGCTGCCGGGACGTCCTCCGGTCCGAGCCCGGATCGCGAGGTCAGTATCCTGTAGACGCCGCTGAAACGCGCGGGGTCCCACACCCAGCCCTGGACTTCTAGCGAGTACGCGTTGGGGCCTAGGAAGAGGGGGCCGATTCGCTCGTCAGCGAACCCGCCGAAGAGGTCGGTGGTGTCGTCGAGGTGAAGAGTGTATGTCAGCTCGCCGCCCCCGCCGGTGCTGGACGTCGAGAAGAGCGCCCAGACGAGCATGCTGTCGCTGACCGGGAGAGAAAACACGTCCCTGTCGGTTGGCGGGTCGATTCGTTCGCCCGCCACGCTGTCGCCGGGCACGAGTGTGGCCGGGACGTGTTCCGGTTGGACATTGACGCGGTGCAGCAGAGCCGTGTAGGCAAGCGAGTCATGAAGCGGGTTCCCTCGCCCGAGAACGACGAGCCTGTGCTCGCCGCTCTCCTCGATCTCGAAGAACCCGGTGCGGGGCGGTAGCACACCCGTGTACGACGAATTCACGCTTCCGCTATTCGCTATCGTGCTTTTGTCAGGCGCAATGATCAGCGCGGCCAACTCGTCTTCAAGGACGTCCACAATGGCTTGGAAGAAAAGGTCGTAGACCTCTCCCGCTTGCGCAGCGAAGCGGAACTCGTCGACGTCGCCTGGGCGGTCGATGCGTTCGCCCCTGACTTCGACTTCGGGTTCGATACGGTCCGGCTTGTTCTCCGGCGCGCGGTCGATCGGGTAAAGCTCGAGGCGGAACGGGATAACGGCTGCGGCCGGCACGCCGAAGTTAAACGGATCCGCCTCGACGGAGATCCGATAAGTCGCGGTGGCCGGAAGGGCACGCCGCCCGGTCGAAGGGCCGGCAGGCAACGATTGCCACTCACCCCGCGTAATCAGCTCTCCGAGTGGCCTCTCGGATTGCGGATCGAGAAGGAGCAAACGAATAGACGCGGTCGTATCGGGCGCCTTGAGGAAGACGTTGAGCTCGGTCCCGGAGTCTGCGCTGAAGCTGAATACGTCGAGGTCGCCGGGTGGATCCAGCGCCTCGTTCACCACCACCTCGCCGAGCGAAAGCGCCTCCGCGTGCCGCTCGGGCGCAGCGTTAGCCTCTCTGAGCGAGATCGTGTAGCTCCCCCTCCCCAGCGCACGATCGGGCGGTAGGTTCGCCCATGCTAGCGGATCGAGGAGGATCTGGTGATCACCGCTGGATTGGATCGCGAAGGTCTGCGACCAGCCGCCCGGGCGGCCCCAGTCGGCGCTGGCCCAGACGATGTTTTGGGTCGGGAGGCCGCGAACCCACACCCGGGCCCTCACCGGATCCCCGTGCGCCTGCAGGACGACGACGGCAACCTGGCCGGTCTGACCAGCGAAAGTCAGGGTGTCAATCTCGCTGATACTCTCGAGGTGGCCTTCGACGCTTTCGCCAAACTCCAGGCGGCGGCTTGAAGGATCGGGAGAGGGCGGCGCGGTGGAGTCGTCGCCGCAAGCGGATAGAAGGACCATCACAGTGACAGGCACCAACACGGCTTGTGAGCGGCGCATCGTTAGCCTCACCACTCCCTTTCTGACGCGTGCCACGGCAAGATATTAGCGACGGACCGGTCGCTTCGCTAGAAAAGCGCTCCGGACTAAGCTGCCGCGGAGGGGTCTGGGCGGTGCTCGGCTTGCATCAGGAACCCACAGGGTGCTTGAAGCTGGCCCTGCCGCCTGATAGCTTGGGCTTTCCCAACCGACGGAACGCCATCACGTGGAATGCGGCGTCGCTAATGGAACCGTGTTGGGTAGTGAGCGCGCGGGTCAAGATCCGATATGAACGTCGAGCTTTGCCGCAAGTACAACTTCGCCGCGGCCCACCACCTGCCCCAGGCGCCCAAGGGGCACCAGTGTCGGCGGCTGCATGGTCATTCGTACGAGGTCGAAGTGGCGGTGCGGGGTGAGGTGGACGCGAAGACGGGCTGGTTGATCGACTACGGCGATATCGACCGCCGGGTGAAGCCGCTGATCGCCGAGCTCGACCACCAGACCCTCAACGACATCCCCGGCCTCGAGAATCCCACCAGCGAAATCCTCTGCGGCTGGCTGTGGGAGCGGCTAGAGGCCCGGCTTCCCGGCCTCCACCGCGTCTCGGTCGCCGAGACCGGCACCGCCGCCTGTCACTACTACGGCGAGTGAACGGGCGCGTGGATGCGAGCAAGCAGGGATGGTATTACGTGGAGGACGGATTGAACATTGAACATCGAACATCGAACATGGAACTTCGAAGTTCTCACTGAACACCGAACGTCGAACGCTGAACTCTCCAGGCGGATTGGCGCATCTTCGACGTTCAGCGTTCAGCGTTCGTCAGGCAGTTGGAAGTTCGATGTTGGATCTTGGATGTTCGATGTTCATCCCCACTTCCCGCTTGCGGAGTCGACCTGCCGGCGCGCAAGATGGGGAGTGCGGGGATTCGGCTCGTACTGAGGACATAAGATGAATGGAGTATTGTTGGTGGCGATGATCGCCGGCGCGGTGCTGACGTTCGCGATTGGCGTCTGGATCGGTTTGGGCCGGCCCGGCATGAAAGATCCCGTCCAGCAGCGCCCCTGGCGCTCGGATGACCGGCTGCGCGCCACCTGGATCAACCGGGTGTTCTTCCGGATGGATCAGCGCCCGCGACGTTTTGACACCAGCCGCCTGGTAGTGCCAAAGAGCAAGCCAGACGATGTCCAGCAGAAGTCGGAAGAGGAGGAGAACTCCGGCCTGGTCCGGCTGCGGCGCCGCGGCGGCTGAACGAGCGGCGCGCGTCCGACCGACCTGAACCGTTCAGTCGGATCGGCGCACCCTCAGGGAGCGCAGCCGACCCAGCGCCGCCGCCAGCTCGAAGATGCGGAACTGAGCGTAGTCGCCGATCTGTCGCGAGTCGATCACCCCCAGCCCACCGTCGCGAACCTCTTCCATCAAAGATTCGAGCGCCCCGCGAAGCGTCCGCCGCCCGTCCAGCCAGCGCCCGGCCGCGTGCACCATCGCCTGGCCGATGGCGCGCACCTGTCCCTCTTCGACCAGCTGCTCAACCGCACTCAGCTCCAGCTCCTCGGTGCCGAAGAGCAGCCGTGTGGAAGTCTGCACCTTGATCGAGACGGGCTTCTTGCCCTTGCGGGCGTCGATGCTGGCCGGCTCCAGCCTCCGCTCGCGGATCGGCGTCCAGCGACCGCCCTCGTGCCGACGATCGGTGCGAGAGCGCGAGGCGATCTCGCGCGCCGCCGCCGTCAGATCGGTCGGTAGATAACGGCGCATACCGATCACCGTGTCGGCCACGTCGAAGTAGTCGCCGGCGCCGCCGACCACCAAGACCGTGGAGACGCCCAGCTCTTGATACAGCTGTCGGGCTCGATCGATATAAGGCGTGATCGGCTCGTCCCGATCGGTGATCAACGCCTGCATGCGGGCGTCGCGGATCATGAAGTTGGTGGCGCTGGTGTCTTCATCCACCAGAAGACAGGTGGCGCCCACCTCGAGCGCTTCGGCGATGGCCGCGGCCTGGCTGGTCGAGCCGCTGGCGTTGGCCGTCGAGAAATGCGCGGTGTCCTCGCCGCGCGGCAGGTCGGTGATGAAGTTCGAGATGTCCACCGATGTGATCGACCGCCCGTCCTCGGCCCGCACCTTCACCGCGCCCGGCACGGTGACGGCGAGCTCGCGGCCGTCGCCCTCGATGTGGTCGTAAACGCCGCACTCGATCGCCCGCAGTAGCGTCGACTTGCCGTGGTAGCCGCCCCCCACGATGAGCGTGATGCCGCGGGGGATCCCGATCCCGGCGATCGGTCCGTGGTTGGGCGCCTCCAGCGTGACCGTGAGCCGGTCGGGCGGTTCGAGGGCCACCGCGTCGGAAGCGGCGAGCGGCCGGTCGTCCACCCCGCTCTTGCGGGGCAGGATGGCGCCGCGCGGGATGAAGGCCACGAGCCCGCGGTCGTCCAGCTGGTCGCGCAGCGCCGCCGAATCCTCGGCCAGCAGGGCGTGCCGGCGCAGGGCCTCCAGATCGCGGACCGCTGGGGCCAGCACCCGTCGGAGCGCCGAGGGGATGTCTCCGGTCAGCATCTCGGCAGCCTGCCGGCCGAGCACACGCCGGCCGCTGGCCGGGAGCCCGGCGGTGAAGCACGCTGTGACCCGGCCCGCCTCATCGATCTCGAGGCTAGTGCGCTCGAGGATGGCCTGGCCCGGCCTCAGGATGCGGATCTGTCCGCTCTTGCCGGTCCCCCTCGATCGGCTGGCCGACGCCAGCTCGGACCGGAGTCGGCGGTTGAGGAAGTCGGCGGCGGCGATGCGGCGGACGCGCGAGCGCAGGAGATCGGCCGGCAGCTGGGCGACGGCGGGGACGAACTCACCGCGGAGTCGGCTGGGTGAGGCGAACGGGTCGCCCTGCACGTAGTCGATGTGGAGGCAAAAATCTTGGAAGTCATAGCTCCCGGCGACGCGCTTGTAGGCCCCGTAGCTCTTTCCGTCAACCGCCTCCAGCTCCGACCTGAGTTCGCGACTCGATCTCATCCGATCTCCTGCTTCGATTGCTTGCGTCGTCTACCGACGCGCCGGCATATTGCCGCGCTGCGGCTCACGATAGGTGCGAACACGATACGGCCCAAGCCACGGGTATGGAACAGATACTGGCGGGCCCGCTCGGCCCGCTCTTCATCTTCTTGCTGCGGATCGGCGATGTGTCGATCGCGACGCTGCGCCTGCTCTACGCCGTGCGCGGTCGCAAGGTCATGGCGGCGGCGCTCGGCTTCTTCGAGATCCTGATCTGGATCGTCGCTGTCGGCACGGTCGTCCGCAACTTCGGCTCGCCGTTGCTGGTCGTCGGGTACGCCGCCGGCTTTGCCGCCGGCACCTACGTCGGCATCACGATCGAGCAGACGCTGGCGCTGGGGCTGGCGGAGGTGCGGGTGATCTCGCGCGGCGCGGGAGTCGAGATCGCCGAGGCGCTTCGGTCGCTGGGGTTCGGCGTCACCGAGGTGCTGGGCCAGGGGCGTGAGGGGCGGGTGGAAATCCTTTACACGATCGTGAGGAGGCGGTGGGTCAAGCGTTTGTCGCAGGAAGTCGAGCGCTGGGACCCGGACGCTTTTGTGGTGGTGGAGGAACCCAGCTCGATTCAGCGCGGCTGGCTGCTCAGCCGCCGGCGCAAATGAAGCCCCGCTTTCTCGAGGCGCTGGGTGGGGCCCCACCCGAAGGTGGCTTCGCCGGCGAACGCGGGGTCCGCCAGCGCCGTGTGCGGCGCATCCTCTTCTGGATCCTCTGGGCGAACCTGCTGCTGGTCGTCGTCAAGGTCGCGGTGGGTTGGCTCATCGGCTCGCTCGCGGTTCTGGGCGACGCGGCTCACTCCGGCGTCGATTCACTGAACAACGTCATCGCTCTCGCCGCGGCCTACTTCGCCGCGGCCCCGCCGGACGAAGAGCATCCCTATGGGCATGGGAAGTTCGAGACCCTGGGCGCCTTCGTGATCGCTGCCTTCCTCTCGATCACCTGCTTCGAGCTGCTGAGATCATCAGTGACGCGTCTGATCCAGGGGGCGCCGCCGCCACGGCCGGGAACCTTGGCGCTGGTGGTGCTGGCCGGCACGATGATCGTCAACATCGGCGTCGCCTACTACGAGACGCGCCGGGGCAGAGAGCTCAGCAGCGAGTTGCTGCTCGCCGACGCCCGGCACACCCAGGCCGACGTCATGGTGACGCTGGCGGTGTTGGCCGGGCTGGGCCTGGTGCGTCTGGGCTGGGGCCACGCCGACGCCCTGCTTGCCATCCTGGTGTCGGTGGTCGTGGCCCATAGCGGAGTGCAGATCCTGCGCCGCACCGTGCCGGTGCTGGTGGATCGCCGCGCCGTGGACCCCGAACGGGTGTTCAACGTGGCCCAGAGCGTGAGGGGCGTGGAGAGCGTGAGCGAAATCCGCTCGCGTGGGCGGCCGGGTGACGCCTTCGCCGAGCTGACCGTGCGCGTGAACCCGACGACGCCGCTACGTCAGGCGCACATGATCGCCGACGAGGTGGAAAGACGAGTGGCCGAAGAGCTCGAGCTCAGCCACGTGGTCGTTCACGTGGAGCCGAGCGAGTTGCACTAGCGGGTGGCTAAGGTCGCCGGGTCCTAGCGGCTGCCCGACTCTCCGTCGCCGTCCTGTTCGACGCGCCAGACGCAGCAAGCGTCGCCGAGCCGCTGGCATTCAGGATGAACGACCGTCGGTCCTCTCAGCCCGCTCAGCTCCAGCACTCTCGCGGCGAGAGCCGAATACAGACGGCAGGCGCCGCCGTACTCGCCGACGCGCGCCGTCAAGGCGTCGGTGGCACGGATCTCGAGCGGCTTGCGCCGGACTTTGAGGTCCGCCGCGACGAGGAACTTTCCCTGCGCCCTGCGAAGCTCGCGTACCGCGGCCCGCAGTCGCAGCGGTCGCGGCAGACGCCGGGCGATGGGGCGCCGCAGGCTGATGCCTTTGAAGTGAAGCTCGGCCAGGGCCTGGCCCGCAGCGGCGAACACGGCGCCGGCGTCGTTGCGGCGCGCGATCAGCTCCAGCAGCGAGGTCACCTCCGAGCCCTCGACGCAGCGCCGCGCGCGCGCCAGCTGCTCGAATTTGCGTATCCGCTCTTCGATCACCCCGCTCAGACCCAGGCGGTTGGGGAAGATCGCGGAGGGGACTTCATCGGGAAGTAGCTCGGGCGGTGTGTCGAGCTGCTGCAGGGCACGCAGCAGCGCCAGAGGCAGCCTGGCATCAATGGTGGGCATCGATCCGTTTGTCACCTCTTCGTCACCCTCCCATCAACAGCGCGACGGCCGCGCTGATCACCACGATGCCAATCCAGTTCAACCACCAGCCCGCACGCCTCATCTCG
>JABAOD010005376.1_pt1 | contig 11381 bp, 10 predicted proteins | sample 7062151 | NCBI WGS metagenome assembly JABAOD01 (sample SAMN14538626, study PRJNA623070) | marine sediment metagenome | biome: marine biome [ENVO:00000428]; feature: marine pelagic biome [ENVO:01000023]; material: deep marine sediment [ENVO:00002113] | place: India: Gulf of Khambhat ...
GGCTCGCCGGCAAGGCCAGTTCTCAGGATTATCCGTCGGTCGGCGAACGAGGGCTAGGGGTGATCGCTCCTATTCCGGGCTACCGATCGTTCGGGGCGATACCTGATCGACGACCGGGGCCACGTCGGCCCACCGGCATTTCAGGGAACCAAGTTGGGAGCCATCCGCCGTGGATCGCTGCTGACGGCCTTGGACCGCGAGGGAGGTGCGGGCCCTCGTTTCCGGGCCGTGTGTACGGCTGGGAACGCCCATGGAAACGGCTTGGCCATCTACGGATCAGAAGGTTGGGGGTCGAACTCGAGGAGTTCGCCGAGTCACCTCCGGCGTGCTGCTGAAGCCCCTACGTGCGTGGGGGCTTCTGTCATCCACGCGTGGCTGAGGCCGGGGCATGGTCCTACGTTCGTGGTGCAGCGGAGAGACGGACGTGGACCACGCAGCCGTGTGGGTCCGCGTTGGAGGCCGTGATCGTCCCGCCGTGGAGGTCGACGATCCGCTTCGAGATCGCGAGCCCCAACCCGGAGTTGCCGGTGGTGGTGGAGCGATGGGCATCGGCTCTGTGGAATCGCTCGAACACGCGACGGAGTTCGTGGGGGGGAATGCCCGGACCGCGGTCCTCGACGACTATCGAGGCCTCTCGTTGGGTGTGCCGGACGGTGATGCGGATCGGCTCGACCTGGGGGCTGTAGCGGATTGCATTGTCCAACAGGTTGGCGATGACTTGATGCAGGCGCTCAGGGTCACCGTTGATCAGCAGCCGCGGTGGGGCGTCCAGCACGATCTCCGGTTCGGGGTCGCCGAGCCGGGCTTCTTCGAGCGCACCCTTGATCACACCGACGAGATCCATCTGGATTGGACGGATCGGGACGGCTCCGGCTTCGAGTCGCGACAGTTCTGTGAGCTGGCTGACGAGGCGGGCGAGCCGTTCGGTCTGCCGGTGCATGGCGTGGAGTGTCTCGTCCGTGCCGTCAACGACGCCGTCGAGGAGGTTCTCGACATTGCCTCGCAACGCTGCGAGAGGTGTTCTGAGTTCGTGGCTCACGTTGGCGATGAGTTCTTCACGTTGCCGTTCGAGGTCGCCGATGCGCTCAGCCATCGCGTTGAATGAGCGAGCCAGTTCGCCGGTTTCGTCTGCGCCGGTGGCGGCCACCCGTTGGCTGTAGTCCCCTTGGGCCATCTCGTCGGCGGCACGCATCATCTCTCTGAGGGGCGAAGTGAGGCCGCGAGAGAGGATCTGCACCAGGATGAGCGCAACTACGACCGCTATCGCGATCCCCCAAGCTGCGTGAATGTCGAGCCAGTAAGCGGCCGTCAAGGTCACGATCGTGATGCCGATGGCTCCACCAATGACGATGCTGAGCTTCAGCTTGACGGATGGGATCCGGTCCAGGGGTCGGAGCTGCCCAAATGGCAGGACCCTGTCGATCCAGCCGATGACCCTCTCGAGTTGCGAGTTGGTCCTGTCGATCGACTCGCGCCGGCCCCGCGATCGGTCACGGTTCACGATCGGTCTTCGGCCTGGCGCCCGATGGCGTAGCCGACCGCGTACACCGTGCGGATGAGGTCGTCGCCGAGCTTGCGTCGGACGGCACGGACATGGCTGTCGACGGTGCGGGCCCCGGAGCCATCGCGATAACCCCAGACGCGGTTGAGCAACTGCTCGCGGGTCAGAACCGCACCGCGGGCGGCGGCCAGCGTGTACAACAGGTCGAACTCAGTCGCAGTGAGGTGGACGGCGACGCCGCCTTGCTCAACTGTGCGGGTCGCTTCATCGATCACGACGTCGCCGAGCCATAACCGATCACGGGTCGGCGCGTCGTTGGCAGCGCGGCGGAGCACGGCCTGGATCCGGGCCACGAGCTCACGGGGACTGAACGGTTTGGTGATGTAGTCGTCGGCGCCGACCCCGAGGCCGACGAGCATGTCGGTCTCTTCGTCCTTCGCCGTAACCATCACCACCGGGGTGCGCCGGTGTTGTTGAATGCGGCGGCACACTTCGATCCCGTCGAGGCCGGGCAGCATGAGGTCGAGCACGACGAGGTCGGGGCGTAGCTCGAGACATCGCTCAACCCCCTTCGCACCGTTGTCGCAGGTCTCGGTGTCGAATCCCTCGCTCCTCAGCCGCGACGCCACCAACTCTGCGATGTCCGGCTCATCCTCGATGATGAGGATCGTTCCACTCATCACCCCCGCAGGTTACGGACAAACCGTGCACAAGTACTGCTCGCGTTGTGAAGATCCCGTGCAGCGGCGTTCGGCGTCCGTGGTGCCGGACCCCTCCCACGGGAGCATCCTGTTCACCTTGCTGCACGTGGCAACTCGAGCGGGATCCAGTCGCTCCGTGCTGCTTGGCTCGGTTTCGGCCCCGATCGGGAAGCTGAACCTTCGGGAAGCGCGCTGGTCGCCCCATTGGGGCGGGTACCAAAGCCGTCGAGCAACGCCTCGAGCAGCGGTAGGGCCCGGTTCACCTGGCGGGCAGAGATGACCCGGTCCCAGAGCCACTCGAACTTCTTCCATCCGCCGGCGTACGCGACGTGACGCAGCCGGTCGGTGCGGTTCTCCTTGGCCCGGGCGCTGCGGAAGATCGACGTCCAGCGGTAGAAGTCGCGATAGGCACCGCGGTAGCCGTCGAGTAACTCGCTGACGGACATACCCCGGGGCCGGTACACGACGTCGCGTGTGGTGTAGCGATCCCAGTCGTTGTGGAGGATGCGATCCTCGGCCTGGAGCCGGGTGTACAGCCGAGTTCCGGGGTAGGGCGTGAGGATGTGGAATGTCGCAGTTTCGATCCCTTGTGAGATGGCCCACTCCACGGTNNTTCAATCCCCTGTGAGATGGCCCACTCCACTGTGCGGTCGAAGACCCCCGGGTCGTCGTGGTCCAGTCCGAACACAAAGCTCCCGTTGACCATGATTCCGAGGTCGTGGATGCGACGCACGGCTTCGCCGTAGTCCCGTGTGAGGTTGTGTCGTTTCTGGTGGTCAACGAGGTTGTCGCGGCTCAGGGTCTCGAAACCGACGAAGACGCTCCGCATCCCAGCTGCGGCGGCCTGTTCGAGGAGCCCGGGTCGCAGCACCGCGTCGACGGTCGATGCGGCTTGCCACAGTCTCCCCATGCCCCGCATACCGGCGAACAGCTCACGGGTGAATCGGGGTCTGCCGAGTAGGTGATCGTCGAGGAAGTAGACGTGTCGTCCCGGCAGCCGGTCGATCTCCGCCAAAGCGTCATCGACGGGCTGCGTATAGAAGCCGCGGCCGCCTTCGTAGAAAGCGTCCTTGTAGCAGAAGTCACAGTGGTGAGGACAGCCTCGGGACACGACGATCGAGTTGGGACACAGATAGAGCTCACGTTTGATGAGATCCCGCCGTACCGGTGGAATCCCTACCAGGCTCCGGACCCTCGATACGTAGCGGCGCTTTGGCTGCCCGGCGCGGAAGTCGGCGAGAAACCGCGGCCACGTGTCCTCCCCGGGACCGAGGAATACGGAGTCGGCGTGCAACGCGGCCTCATCCGGCAGCGACGTGACGTGCAGGCCGCCCATCGCCACATACGCACCGCGGCGCCGGTACATGTCGGCGATCTCGTAAGACCGCTTCGCCGACGTGACATATACCTGGAGCACCACGAGATCTGGTTCGTCGTCCAGATCTAGCGCTTCGACATGTTCGTCTTGGAGAACCACCTCGTCGTCAGGGTCGAGATGGCCCGCCAACGTGGCCAACCCAAGTGGTGGAAAAAGCGAGTACTTGATGGGACGCCACTCGGGACGCGTCGCCTCGATCAGCGCCGGCAGCACCATCTTCACGTGCATCAGTGCATTTCCTCGAGGTCGCTGGGTAGTTCGGGTCGCTGCCATCACCCGGTCTCCGCGGGCCGGGGAGCAGACCGCAGAGCGGGCTCACAGGCCGGAGGCGTGGACGAACGCCCGCCGTTCTCTGGCCTGATCGAGCTCGACAAACATCACTCGTTGCCACCTGCCGAGAAGGACATCGCCGCCGACGACCGGGACCGTCACCGACGGCTGACCCACCAGAAGCTGTCGGCAGTGAGCGTGACCGTTGACGAACTCATCCGGCTCGAGGTTCTCGGTACGAAGCTCGTGATCGTCGTGCTCGTAGTGAACGCTCTCCGGAACCAGAGACTCGATGAGTCGGCGGAAGTCATTGAACAAGCCGGCCTCGGCTTCGTTCACCACGATGCTGGTGGTGGTGTGCGGCGTGTAGATCGTGACCTGGCCGTTCGTGACACCCGAACGCGCGACGACACCCCTCACCAGATCGGTCAGATCCCAGAATTCGCCGGCCGACGTGGTCGTGAACAGAACCGCTTCGGTTCGAAGCGCGGGTGCAGACGACTCGGCGAGTACGATCGGTTCACCGTCTAGTGCCCGGCTCGCCCCTCGAGCAAACGACTCATGTACCACCAATCCCACATCACCACTCATCGCCATCTCCAATCCTCGGTAGCCCTACTCGGGCAGACCACCATCACCGTAAGAATCGGAGATGCAGAAGTCCCACCGGTGAAGTGAAGATGTGGTGCACGCACGACATCCCAAAACGCCGCTTTCGGAACGGCTGTCAGCGCGCCGGTCGACAAATACTCCGAAGCTAGTTAGCGGCTCCAGCGTTCCCTGGCTGTGCGCCCTGTCGGGTCTGCATGCGTGAACCAGCACCACGTGGGTATCCACGAATCGCCAGGAGAGCGGATGCAGCTCGTTGGCCAGCGGGATGACCGCGCGGCATGGCCGGCAGAGAAGGGTCCTTCGTCCCTGGCTGCCGCAACCGGAGTGTGCTAGCTGTGGTCGTGACGCCGCGCTCGATGCCCAACGCATGTGCGTCGATCGCGGTCGTGTGGTTCCGTGAGTCGGGAGGGGGTTATGAAGACCGGAAGGATCGTATTTGGGGTGCTCCTCGTCTTCATTGGTGCAGCAGCATTCTCGGGATCGCTTTCGATCCTCACCGAAGAGCGCGACGCCGACGACTTCTTCATCTCACACGAACAGGAATTCGATCGGCCCTCGTTCGCGGTGGCGTCCGAAAGCGTCGATGTCCTCACGGATGCCCCCAGTTGGCTGGCCGATTGGCTGACTGATCCGGTGGATGTGAGGGTGAGCGGCGCCGCCGGTGACGGCGGTGAGATCTTCTTCGGGATCGCCGACTCCGGCGACGTGGAGGCGTATCTGGCGGGGGTGAACTACGACGAGGTCACCAGCATCGACTTCGAAGGTAGCGACATCCGATACGTCACCCATGAAGGGAGCGTCCTTCCCACGGCGCCCGGCGCTGAGGGATTGTGGGTCGCCTCGATCGAAGGTCCGGGCGAGCAGACCCTGGATTGGTCGCTGGAAACCGGTGACTGGTCCGTCGTGGTGATGAACGCCGACGCTTCACCTGGGATCGACGCCACGCTGGTGTTCGGGGCGAAGATCTCCAACTTCATCCTCATTGCCTGGATCGGTTTGGCGTTCGGTGTTCTCGCAGTGTTGGGCGGCGGCCTCTTGTTGTATCTGGGGCTGCGCCGTCCAACTGGGCCGGAGCGCGCGGCGGCGGTCCCAGGCCTGAGTGAAGAGGCGTCTCGCGAAGAGCCCGTCACTCCGACGTAGGTAGCCAACTTGTGAGGTAGTCGCCGCGGTGGGAGCCAACTGGGGACCCATCCCCGGTGGATTGCTGCTGACGGCCATGGACCGCGAGGGATAGACCGGTCCTCGTCTCGGGGCTGTGGTGCACGCCTGCGGACGTCTGTGACACACCGCTTCGACATCGACGGATCAGAAGATTGGGGGCTCGAGTCCCTCCGGGTGTGCCACATGAACCCGTGCGCGAGCGGGGGCTTCTGCCCGTGGCGCCGCGGACGCGACGGACAGATCGCAGCTGGCTCGGGCGGCGATCAATCCTCGAGTTGATCTCGTCTTCTCCCGAAACAGAAGTAGGCGATGGGGCCGCCGAAGTTGATCAGGGTCACGATCCGCCACAGCCACTTGGGGCCCCGTATCTGCTTCGCCGGCCTTCTGGTGAGATCGCGTTGGGCCAGCATCAAGAGGGTGATTTGCACCACCGCGCCCACCACGGTGAAGGCGCGCTGAGTGGGCGTGAGGTCCTTCCACTTCTTCTTCGCACGCGGCATACCGGCAACACTCCTTGGTCGACTCCTCATCCTCGCGTGTCACGTATGCCGGCAGTAGAGCAGAGAGACCCTCCCGCTGACCAGGTGGCAGAGCTCCCGATCAACGAGTTCCCGGCCCATGGACCCGGAGGTCGCCTGTCAGGTCGCTACGACCTGGGAATCAGCCGGATCTCGATCCGCTGGTTGGGGGCGAAGCTGATCCTGGCCAGCCGGCGGACGTCGGCGCGCGAAACCTGCTCGATGATCTCGTAGCGAGCGGCGAGATCCGTGACCGGCTGGTCCGGGTAGAGCAGGCTCGTGATCAGCGCCTCGGCGAGCTCGACGTTGGTGATGAGCTCCATCTCGGTACGAACCTGCTCGACGGCGGTGAGGAACTGCGCCTGGGTCGGCCCGTTGGTGCGCAAGTCGGCGAGATCGGCCAGCACCTCATCCGCGATCTCGTGGAGCCGTTCCGGATCGCCGGTGACCTCGACGAAGCTCTCCACGAACGGATCGGGCTCGCGCTGCACCGCGACGCCGGCCAGAGGCGAATACGTCGCCGACAGCTCTTCGCGAATCCGGTCGCGCAACCGGGCATTGACGATTAGGTCGAGAACCCGGGCGGTCAAGCGGTCGTGAAGCGTGCTGTCGAGTTCGTTGGTGAAGAACATCTGCAGCACACCCTGAGGATCCGTCCCCGCCTCCACGACCCGCAATTGCACCTCTCTCGGCGGCAGCGGCTGGTTGTCGGTGTATCGCTCCCGCGTGGGGCTGCCGGGCAACGTGCCGATGTAACGCGAGGCGAGATCGGTCATCTCGTCTTCGTCGAAGTCTCCCACGAACGCGAACACGAAGTCGCCCGCGTTGGCGAACCGCTCGCGGTAGATCTCGAGCGCTCTCTCCGCGTCAAAGGCCGCGAGCTGCTCGGCGGAGGGAACCGTGAAGTAGCGAGGGTCGCCCGAGTAGTACGCGTCCACCTGCTCGTCGGCGGCGGCGAGTCCCGGTATCTGCTCGCGAGAAGCGTCCAGGGTCGTCATCTCGTCGATGGTCGCCGCCACGGCGGGCTCCTCGATGCGGGGAGCCGTCATCAGCAGATGGATCAGCTGAAACAACACCTCGACGTCCTCCGTGGCGGAGCCCCCGGTGAGGCCCTCTCTGGTCTCGGATATGTACGGGATCACCTCCGCGATGCGGTCGGCCAGAAACGCCTCCAGCGTCGTGGAGTCGGCCGGGCCGACTCCGCTGCGCTCGATGATCGCGGTGATCATCCACGCCTCGGGAACGTCCTCGACTTCCACAACAGATGAGCCGCCGAAGCTGGCGATCTCGACGTTGACCAGGTTCTCCGCGATCTCGGTGGGCCAGAGGTAGACCGTGGCACCGTTGGCATAGGTGAGGGTGGTGTATCCGAACCTCGGGTCAACGGCTTCCTCGGCGATGGCCGCCGCCTCCGGCCGTGTCATCAGCGAGTCGAGGTCGAGCGTTGAGTCCGCGCGCGCCTCGAACGGGCCGGCCTGCGCCTGCTCGATCAGCTCGAGAACCGTCGCGGTGTCAGGGACGGCAGGATCGGTGTCCTCCGGGCCGAAGACCAAGACGTGAGGCGCGAACGAATCCAACAACGAGAGAAACGCCGCCTCGACGTCGGCCTTGCTCAACCGCTCGAAGATGTCGCTCTCCAGCGCAAACTGTTGACCGGCGCTCATCAGGGGGGCTCCGGCGAGGTGATGGACAACGATGGCAGCAGCGTGGGTGCGATCCTGTACCGACTCCCGGGACTCGTAGCGTTGTTCGGACTCAGCCCGGGCTCGGTCGAGCGCGCGTTCGTACTCGGTAGGGTGGAAGCCGTGCTCCGCGACCCGGGCGACTTCGGTGAACACCGCGGAGATCGCTTCGGCCAGTTCGTGGGGTCGTGCCTCGACGTTCACTCCCGCCAGGTCGATGGCGCGAGTGAACGGGAGATAGGACGAGCCGGCGCGGAGCAACGGCAGGTCCCCTCGCAGCGCATCGTCGTTCAGCCTCGTGGCGAGCATCTCGAGGGCGATCTCGTGGGCCACGGCAGCCTGGAGGCTGCCGACATCGGTCCAGGAGGTGACGGGCGAGGGCCAGAGCACGTCAACCGACGCATGTGTCGCCTCGGCGTCGGCCATGGAAGCGACGCGGAGCTCTTGGGGAGGTACGTACCCGGGGTCGATCCTCGGCCTCGGATCGGAAGTGGGCTCGAGATCCGCGAATGCGGCGGCGATGCGCTCCTCCATGTCGTCGACGTCGAAGTCGCCGACGGCCACCACCGCCAGCAGGTCGGGTCGGTACCAGTCGGCGTAGAAGCCCTTCAGGAGCCGCGGCGTCGTCGCCTCGATCGAAGGGGCGTTGCCGATCGGACTGTGGCCCTCGTAGGGAGTCCCCGCGAGCAGCAGGTCTTGGAGAACCTCCCCGAGGCGACCGGTGAATCCCTGGTCGCGAAGCCGCCATTCTTCGAGCACCACGCCGCGCTCTTCGACCACGTCGGTCTCGGTCAGCGTTGCCCTGCTCGCCCATTCACGCAGGACATCGATCCCGAGGTCCAGGAGCACTGGATCCTCTGAGGAAAGGGACAGTTCGTACACGGTCTCGTCGAAGGACGTAAAGGCATTGATGTCCGGACCGAAGCGGGGGCCGAAGGTCTCCAGCAGGGCGGTCAGCTCGTTGCGAGGGAATCGCTCCGTGCCGTTGAACATCATGTGCTCGAGGAAATGGGCGGCGCCCGCCTGGTCGTCGTCCTCGAGCAGCGAACCCGCGTCGACCAGGAGCCGCAGCTCGGCGCGCCCTCCCGGCGAGTCGTTGTAGCGGATGTAGTAGGTCAGCCCGTTGTCGAGCGTCGCCATCATCACGTCGGTGTCGGTCGGCAGCTCTTCCAGCAGCGCCGGGTCGATCGTCGTAGCGGTGGTGGACGGAGGCGGTGTGGTGGTAGTCGACGAGGTGCTGGTGGGCTCCTGGGAGCGCGAGGTGCAGGCGGCGGCGGCGAGGAGCGCAAGCACGAACAGGCGAAGAAGCGAAGGTCTCCGGCGTCGCGCCACCGCGTCACGTCCGCCGGGAGAACGGATGGGCATCAGACGCGATGGCGGGTAGCGCTTGCTGCGGCGGGCCGGGGCCGGTGCGGCCTCGCGGCCACGGGCCGTGGGTGCCATGGGTGGAACGGTACCCAGCCCCGAACTTCTCCGCCCCTGTCATGCGTCGGGAGAGTTCGGCTCCGGGCCCCCAGCACGGCCGACCATACAGCCGGCTGACGCGATGCGGTTGTCACGGCCTCACCGAGCCACTCCCACGCGGTCAATGCGCGTTTCGGCACCCCGCCGACCTCCGGCACGGAGTACGACATCGTTCGCGTCGAGCGCTGACAGCCCCCTTACCCCAGGCCTCAGCTTGGGCGCTGTCCTAGTTGCCGATGGTGGGCAGCTGACGGTGATCGAGGCGTGGCCCTGGTGGACGTTCCGAGAGACTGACCGGCGCTCCGCTGGCGGTCAGCGCTGGAGGGTCACGCTGTCCGGTCCCAGACCGATCGAGCCATCTCGGTCGTGCAGGTCGCGGTGGACGGCGACGAGCGAGTCCCATTGCGGCCGGTGATGCGAGTCGGCCACCTCGATGGCCACGAGGTGGCGGGTCACCGGGCCGTCGGCGCAATCGAAGGAGATCGCCCGCCGGATGGTGGCGGCGGCGTCGGCATCGATGCGGCGATGCTGCCGGATGTGGTCGTCCCACGAGGACAGGAGCATTACCTCAGTCATGCGGTGGGCGTCCTCGGCATTGCGATAGAGCCTCCAGCGATAGGCGCCGGTGCGGAGGCGCACCATCCGCAGTTCGTTCATCACCTCGAGGAACTCGTCGAGTCGGTCCTCGTCGATGGTCCAGGTGTTGGCCACCATGACGGGTCCCCCTTCGAGGTGGTCTTCGTGCGGCTCGAGATTCCAGTCGGCAGGGGGCTCCGTCGACACCACTTCGCCGAGGCCGGGAAGGCCGAGTCGGACGCCGGTGAGGCCGACGAGAATGGCTCCGATCGACATGATGAGTACGGAGCCTGCGGCACCGATCCCGTCACCGATCGCCCCGCCGATGATCGAGCCCACCGGCAGCACGCCCACGAATGCCAGGGTGTAGAGGCTCATCGCCCGGCCCCTGACCCAGGCTGGTGCCAGCAGCTGCACCGTGGCGTTGAGTGTCGCCAACGTCCACACCCAAAACACGCCGGCGATGACCATCGCGACGCCTGTCAACAGCGGGAGCCGGGAAGCTCCAACCACGGCACCGGCTACGCCGAAGCCCACGATCGAAGCCGGGACCATGGCGCGACCGGCAACACGGAGTGCCGCCTCTCGAGTGACCGCTCCGGCAAGCGCCCCGAAGCCCATCGCCCCCAGCAACGTTCCGTAGAGCAGTGCGCCTCCGGAGAGGGCATCCGCCGTTACGTTCGGCAGGAGCGACTGGACGACCGCCGAGGTGACGGCGAACGCCGCTGCTACGGCCAACAAGCGCCGGAACGCCGGAGTGAACCGGGCGAAACGCAGCCCTGTGGCGATCGCCGAACCGACCGGCTCGGCGTCGTGGAGTGCCCAGTTGGTGGCTCGCTGGCCGGCCAGCACCGCGATGATGCCGAGGTACGAGACGGCATTGACGGCAAACGCGGGGCCGGCACCGGCCGTGGCCACGATCACACCCCCCAGCGCAGGCCCCACCGCGCGGGCGACGTTGAAAGACACCGAGTTGAGCGCGACCGCGCTGGCCACGAGGCCCCTTGGCACGAGATCCGGTACGAGCGCTTGCCACGCCGGCAGGTTGAGCGCCAGGCCGACGCCCAGGAGCAGCCCGAGGGCCAGCAGCAGACCGGGCGTCATCGCTTCGACGAACGCCAACGCCGCCATGAAGACGGCTGCCGACCCCATCAGGGAATGCGCGACGATCAGTATGCGACGCCGGTCGAAGAGATCGGCCAGCGCCCCTGCCGGCAGCGCCAGGAACAACAGCGGCAAGGTCGACGAGGCCGCCATCAGCCCGACCCACAGCGGCGAGCCGGTCAGTTCGAGCATGAGCCACGACGCGGCCACCGTCTGCAGGAAGGAGCCGACGTTGGAGATGACGGAGGCCGCCCACAACGCGCGGAAGTGGCGAATACGCAGCGGCGCCATCGAACTGCGGAAGGTCATGGATCCGGCTCCGGAGGCAGGCCCGCAGTCTACGGCGATCGCAGCACTCCAACGTCCGACGAGTGGCGCGGGTGTGGAGCGAGGAGCGGGTAGGCGGCGAGTGCC
>JABAOD010002469.1_pt2 | contig 11376 bp, 10 predicted proteins | sample 7062151 | NCBI WGS metagenome assembly JABAOD01 (sample SAMN14538626, study PRJNA623070) | marine sediment metagenome | biome: marine biome [ENVO:00000428]; feature: marine pelagic biome [ENVO:01000023]; material: deep marine sediment [ENVO:00002113] | place: India: Gulf of Khambhat ...
AAGGGCTGGCTCAAGAAAGCGGCCAATTACAAGTTCCCGAAGACACATCCACGCGCGTACATGACGTTTTCGAGAATAAACTTCACCACACCGCAGATCGGTGCCATGGCCGCGCTGGTGGACATCGACAAGATGGACCACAAAGACGCCGCCAAAAAGTGGCTGGCGGACAACGAGGCCGTCTGGAAGCCCTGGACCAAACCAGGTATGTGACAACACCTTACTCGTGCCAAGCCCCCCTAGTTCTGACTAGGGGGGTTTTTTATTTATTAAAAGCCGTTTGGTTACCACAACATCGTGATATCTTTATTCGCTGACCAACGGTGAGCAAGTAAGTCATGTCGCCTCGACTCGAAACACCGGAAAATCAGCAACCGGTCATCCGGTGCGACTCCGTCTACAAGATATTCGGCGAGAACGCCGAGAGAATGCTGGAAGCTTCAGGCGGCAATGTCGATGCCAGAGCCTTCCAGGACGCCGGCTGCGTGGTCGGTGTGAACAATGCTTCTTTTCAAGTCCAGAAAGGCGAGCTATTGGTTGTAATGGGCTTGTCGGGATCGGGCAAGTCGACATTGCTTCGCTGCATATCACGGCTCACCGATGCCACAGCGGGCCGTATTTTTATCGACGGCGAAGATTTGCTGGCGATGTCAAATAGACAGCTGATTGAACTTCGCCGCAGCAAGATGGGGATGGTATTTCAAAGCTTTGCTCTTTTACCCCACAAAACCGTGCTTGAAAATATCGCCTTCCCTTTGCAGATAAAGGGAAAGAGCACGCAAGAAAGCGTCAAAAGAGCGAAAGACATGGTCGATCTTGTCGGACTTGACGGGAGAGAAAATTATTTTCCAAGACACCTGTCGGGCGGCCAGCAGCAACGTGTCGGCATAGCCCGCTCGCTCGCAGTCGAGCCCGACATCTGGTTTCTAGACGAGCCGTTTTCGGCCCTGGACCCCTTGATTCGTAAAGAGATGCAAGACGAGTTCCTGCGATTGCAAGGCGTCTTGAACAAAACCATATTGTTCGTCACGCATGACTTTGACGAGGCTCTTCGGCTGGCCGACCGTATTGCCATCATGAAAGACGGCGTCATCGAACAGCTCGATACGCCGGCGAACATCGTCCTCAAGCCGGCGACCGAATACGTGCGAAAATTTACCGAGGACGTACCAAGAGAAAAAGTCCTCAAGATAGAATCCGTCATGGAGCCCGTGGACAGCTCTGAAGAGCTGAGTGACCTGAATGTCTCCAAAGATGCCATTATCGAGACCGTCGCAGAAGCAGTCTTGACCGAGAGGAAGCCGGTCGCGGTGTTGGATGAAAATGAGAAAATTGTCGGTGTGTTGCATTCGTCCAACGTGATCAGCGTGCTGTTTGGGAGTAGTGCCAAAAAGCCAGACTCGGAATGACTTCCCTATGAATGCTGTCACGAAACATCCCAAGCTGATGCAATTCGGTGTTTTGTTGGCCGTGTTTTTCCTGCTCTGTTTCGCCATCTCGCCATCGGACACGAACTTCTTGTGGCGCTTGCCGCCACTCATCAAAAACCTTCCCGTGCTGATTAATGACAGCGTCGATTATTTGATGTTCGACTGGATGCCGGTGCAGGTGTACGACCCCGAAATCGATGACTACGAGCAGAAAGCACTGTTGACAGCGCTGACGAGAGCGATCTCGGGAAGCGTTCTTTTCTTGATTGACTTGGTGCGGGAAATTCTCCTCGGTGGCATCAAGACCATTGTAACTTTCACGGATTGGGATTTTGTCAGTCAGAATAAGTGGGCTCGCTGGCCGGCTCTTCCCTGGACCGTGGTCGCCGCTGGGGGGATTATTCTAGGCTACTCACTCCAGGGTAAAGGCCTTGCCTTGCTCGTGGGGTTCTCCAGCATTTATATCGCCGCGTTCGGTCAGTGGGAGCCGTCGATGGAGACACTATCGTTTGTCCTCATCGCGGCTCCTGTGTCGTTTCTCCTGGGCTTGGTGTTTGGAATTTGGGCGTACAAAAGTAAGGCAGTCGAAGCCGCTCTGAATCCTCTGCTCAATGTGGCGCAAACCATGCCGCATTTCTCGTATCTGGTGCCCGTCATGGTCTTCTTCGGTATCGGCGACCATGCAGGTGCCATTGCAACCATTATTTTTGCTACGCCACCGATGGTTCGTTTGACCTTGCTCGGGCTCAAACAGGTACCGCCCGAAGTTGTCGAGGCGGGTCTCATGAGCGGCTGCAGCAATTTGCAGCTTCTTTTCCGGGTGCTCATTCCAACGGCGCGGCGAGATATCCTGGTCGGCGTCAATCAGGTCATCATGCAATGCCTGGCGATGGCGGTCATCGCGTCATTTATCGGCGCGAAGGGACTCGGACACAATCTGCTGCTCGCGCTCAATCAGCTGAGGATCGGGCAAGCGCTCGAATTAGGTATCTGCATCGTTCTGATCGCTGTCGTCCTCGACAGGCTGTCGCTCGCGTGGGCCAACAAGCAGAGGGATTATTTCGCGGACCTCAGCTTCTATGGCCGACATAAATATTCCTTGTTATTTCTTGCTGTTTTGCTCGTCGGTATTGTTCTCGCCTTTATTGGCTCGTTCATTTTCAAAGGAGGTCCCAACTACCTTTATCTCATTCCACACAACAAAGGCATCACGACGGAGCAGTTCTGGCAGGCGGGAGTCGACTGGATATGGGATACGTTCTTCTATACGTTGAAAGGTTTCAACGAATGGCTGATTGTCGAGGTGCTGTTTCCGATGAAGACCGCCTACCTGAGCATGCCAGTAGTGGCAACTTTCACCTTGGCAATGGGTATCGGCTACATAGTAGGCGGCTTGAGAACGTCACTGATCGTTGGTGGATTCTTGCTGTTCATCGCCTTGACAGAATGGTGGGACAGAGCACTTATCACGGCTTACCTGATGAGTTTCGGAGTCATCGTGTCGGCCATAATCGGCATCGTCGTCGGTACGGCCTTTGCTCAGAACACATATACCACGAAATTCATCCTGTTGCTCTGCGATACCTTTCAAACGTTTCCGTCGTTTATCTATCTGATTCCGGTGATTATGCTTTTCGGGATAACCGATACATCGGTCCTGATTGCGGTAATAATATTCGCCTCTATTCCTGCGATCCGTTATACGGTCGAAGGCCTTCGCAGTGTTCCGCCATCATTAATCGATGCGGGCTCGATGTCAGGAGTGAATCGATTGCAGAGATGGATAAATATAGAGCTACCCATGTCTTTTCCACACATGATGCTGGGCGTCAACCAAACCGTTGTATTTGCCTTATTCATGGTAATTATCGGGGCGATGATTGGCACCGATGATCTCGGCCAGTTGATTTTGAAATCACTGTCAGATAAGCATGGAATAGGCAATGGAATAACCCTCGGTCTTTGCGTGGCGTTTATCGGTCTGGCGGTTGACCAAGTCATCCGCACGTGGGCAAACGAAAGAAAACAGCTCCTGGGGCTGGCTTGAAGCTGCCCTCGAGAGATCGGTCCCGGCCACGACAACTCAGAGCACGTCAGCCTCACGATCGCTCTTTGAAAGTCTTACTCCGGCCTATGGCCGGGTAGCTTCCAGGTATCGATTGAAATCGTCCGGCTTCACCAAATCCGGTTCAGGGGTCGGGACCGGATGTACATTCTGATTAATTTGCCCACTGTCGGGTGCGCAGCTGAGCAGAACGGTGTCTGTCGAAGCGTCCCGTCACTCGGCGACTTGCCCGGCTGGAAGACCGGCGCCCGGAGCACGAACCCGCCGATAGCGACTCAGGAGTGTGAGAGCGATGACCAGATTGAGCACGTTGAATGCGATGGCATTGACGAAAGCCCACGTGTAGGTGCCCGTGACATCGTAGATCGCGCCCGCCATCCATCCCCCGAGCGCCATTCCAGATATGGTGAACAGGAAGGCCATGCCGATGCGCCAGCCCGCCTGACTCGCCGGGAAGAAGGTGCGGATGATTATGGCATAGGACGGCACGATACCGCCCTGCACGAGCCCGAACGCGATGGCGCAGAGGTAGAGCGTGGGCAGGCTGTTCGCGGCGAGAAACGCAACCAGCACCAGCGCCTGCAGCAGGGAACCCAGGAGCAGCGTGCGCAGGCCTCCAATGCGATCGGACAGCCACCCCGACAGCACCCGGCTCAAGATGCCGAAACCCAGCATGAGCGCCAGCATCTCCGCGCCCCGGGCCGCCGCGAAACCGAGGTCGAGCACATAGGGGATGATATGCACCTGGGGCATTGCCATGGCGACACAGCAGCCGATCCCGGCGACACAGAGCAGGCACTGCAGAGCATACGGCGGCAGCGCCAGGGAGCGATGGCGCAGAGGCTTCAGCGGCACCCCGTCCGCCGACGGCTCTTCCAGGGGCGCCCGGCGAAAGAGTGCGAGGCAAAGCGGCAGCATCGTGCCGAGAGTGAGCACCGCGAGCCAGCGATAGGTCTCGCGCCAGCCGTCGCTGTCCACCAGGTACTGGAGCAGCGCCGGCCAGATCGCGCCCGCCACGTAGCTGCCGCTGATGGCGATGCCGACCGCAAGCCCGCGTCGCGCCGTGAACCAGTGGGACACGTCGGCGACCAGGGGGGCGAACGTGAAGCCCGCCCCGAGGAATCCGCACAGCACGCCGATGGCGAGACCGAACTGGGTCAAGTCGAGGGCGTGGCTGGCGGCATAGAGCCCGGCCGGTAGACACAGACTGCCGATGACAGCCGGTACGACGATGCCGAAACGATCCGCGACGCGGCCCATGACCACCCCCCCGGTGCCGAAGCCGACCATGAACAGCGCGTAGGGAAGCGAGGCGGCACCACGGCCGATATCGAACTCCCGGGCGGCGGGCTCGAGCACGATGATGGCCGCATACATGGCCGACCCGCCGATGGACATCAGCGCGAGAGAGGCCATCAGACGCATCAGTGGATAGCGGTCGGGCATGGTGGCTGTCCGGCGAAAGGGTTGATGATAACGCCGAGCGCCGCCGCCGCCGAGCAGGCGGCGCCATTGCCGGGATATGCGATCGCGAGCCTGGCGTGGAAGCAGCCCCCATCCAGGCGCCGGCCATCGCGTTTCGCCAGCGATGGAGCATGCATTAACATGGGAATCCTGGAGAGTCCGTCCATGACAGAAGCGCAACGCAATTTCGAGATGCTCTTTCCCACGGTCATACAGATGACCGTCATCCCGGATTTCCGTGAGCTCAATGCCCGCCTGCTCGAGGAGATCGAAGAGGTTCGCAGGACCACGCCGGGCGGCCGCCCCGCGTCCTGGTCCTGCGATGTCTACACCACCATCGGCAGCAATTTCCTGCTCCATGAGCGTCCGGGCTTCCGGCGACTCTGCGAGCACTTCGTCGAGAATGCCGAGCGCTATGGACGGGCGATGGATTACCCCATGGACACCCATCGGGTGGCCATCGACATGTGCTGGCTGAACGCTTACCGACGGGGCCACTCCCAGGAGCGTCATACCCACATCAACTACGTGTTCGGTGGGATCTATTACCTCAAGGCGCCGCCCGGGGCGTCTAAGCTGATGGTGCACGCGCCCACGGCGGACGTGATGATGGTGCCCGAGGTGCGTCAGCGCACGGATCTCAATACCCGTTTCCAGGAGATCGAGCCACGGGAAGGACTGATGCTGATCTTCTCGGGCAACCTTCGCCACGCTGTAAAGGTGGCGGACATCGACGAGGAGCGCATCAGCGTCGCGATGAATGCCAACCTGGTTCAGCGAAGAGCCGCGTGAGCGTTCCCATGTCCGGCACCGGAGCCCCCCATCGCTCGATGACACAAAGCGTCACCGCCGCGTATTTCCCGACAGTCCTGCTGCGCACCCACGTGGCCGCCCAAGAAGCCATCCGTGAGTCGCTGGCAGCAGAGCTGGAGCGGATTCGCACAGAGATTCCGAGCAGCCCGGATGCGGGCTGGGCGTGCCCGGTCTACACGACGTTGATGAGCGAAAGCGGGTTACACAGGACCGAAGCTTTCCGAACGCTCGCGGACATCTTTCTGCGCGAGGCCATCGCCTTCGCCGAACACAAGTGCGTGGATCTGGATGCGCAGCCCCTGGCCGTCCACAAATGCTGGCTGAACGTGCTTGCCCGGGGCGACTCGATGGACGTGCACAGTCATCCCAACAGCTTCTATACGGGGTACTACTTCATCGAGGCACCGGCCGACGGCACCCGCCTCATCCTCTATCACCCAGCCAAGGAGATGGGCTTCTCCATGCCGGTGATCCGGGACACCATGCTGAATCAGGAAGGCTATACCTGCCTTCCCCGTGCCGGTGACCTGGTGCTCTTCGAGAGTCATATCGTGCACAGCTTCCAGCTCCACGATTCTCACCGGGAGCACGTCAATCTGGGATTCACCGTAGGTCCCGCCTGAGAGCTTATTCGGCTCTGACGAACACGTCACGCGTGCGCAGGCGTCGACGCGCGCCGGCTTAGGCCCGCGGCTTCGAACGCTCGCCGTCGGTGAGTGAACATGTATGGGGATCTGCGTGCAGAGGCGTCGCGCTTCGCCGGGGCACGCCAGGGTCGAGCGCTGCGGCCGAGCACGCAGCGCGATGGCTACGGCTCGCGCGCCAGGGCCTCGCGCTCCTCGGTCGGCGGGTGCGACGAGAGGAAGCCCGGCACACTGCCGTAACCTTTCTGCGCGCTTCCCTCGATGCGTTTCAAGAGCGCGGCGAAACGCGATGGATCGTAGCCGGAATCGCGCATCATGCGGATGGCATACTGATCGGCCTCGCGCTCGTTGTCACGCGAGTACTTGAGATGCAGGAGCAGCGTGGGCGCCGCGGCGGCAAGGGATGTCGCCGAGGTCACGTCGCCCGTCACCGCGGCGATGATGAGCGCGATGACAGAGCCCTCGAGCAGCCGGCGCATGGTGTGCCGGTGGTGGACGTGGCCGAGCTCGTGGGCGAGCACGCCGAGCACCTCGGCGTCGTCGCCGGCGGCGTTCACCAGCTGATCGGTCATGACGATGATGCCGGCCGGCAACGCGAACGCGTTGGCGCCCAGACTGGCGCTCGAGCGGAACTCGAGCCGGTAGGGCGTGGTCTCCCCGCTCGCGCGCACCATATCGTCGAACTTCGAGCTCAGCGTGACCTGGCGCGACTCGGCCAGCTGCGAGGGACCCAGCAGGTACTCGTCCATCCCGCTCAGAGTCTGGCGCCCGAGCACGCTCTCCGTCTCCACCGGAATACGCTTGGCGATCTTCTCTACCACCACCGGCACCACGTGGGTCACCAACAGCCAGAGCGACGCCACCACGAGCGCAATGGCAACGACGGCGTAGGCCGGTCGCGACTCCCAGCGGTGCAGGATGCGCTCGTAGCCACCGATCCCGGTCATGCGATCCACGGCGTCATTGTCCTCGGTGACGCAGGCGCCGCCATCCGGCAGGTAGAGCCAGCGCGGGGTATTCGCGATTCGCACCGACCAGCGCACGCTCCGGGCATCGAGCTCGGCTTCCACCTCGTGACCAATCATTTTGATCTTGCCGGCGGACAGCACCAGGCTCACCGGGTGCCGCGCCGAGGTGCTGCCGTCGAAGTAGATTGCCTGCAGGACGCTCACAGTCCGAAGTCCAGGTTGAAGATGTCGCCGAACTCCTGCCCGACCGCTCCCACCCGCTCGAGCGCNNAGCGCGGGATTCGCCTCGTGCAGGTTCTCGCCTTCGACGGCCACGCTGAAATTCTCCAACCGATAGCGCTTGGTGCGCACCACACCCCACGGAATGAGCAGCCCCACCGTGGCCGCGGCGGCGAGCACGTTGCTGATGTAAATGTACGCGAGCCTGCCGGCACGCAGCGTGCTTTCGAAACGCAGGCCGGGCCCATGCGCCCCACTCCACATGAGGTTTGTCGTGCGCGCCTGCACCAGGGCGTAGGCCAGGGCGTATGCAGCGTACATCAGCGCGACGGGCAGCATGAGCGGGATCCACGCCATGTTTTCGGGCACCTCCAGCGCGGCGACCGCGAAGCCTATCAGCAAGACGATTGGCACGACGAGCACGATGAGCAGCAGCCCGGACAGTATGTAGGTCGCGTAGAATTTGTCAGCCGATACCTGGCACTGGAATCGCGTCCTGCCCAGGGCATGGTGCGAAATCACGAACGCCTTGTGACGCGCCATGAACCAGGGGAAGGCGAGGCCGGCGGTCAGCAACACAACGATGGGCATACCGATATACATGCGCGCGGCCTGGCCCCGGGTCGGCGCAAACTCGAAACGCAGGCCGCGCCAGGCCGAGTTGTGTGCGTTGAACGTTAGCGTTCGTACCACGAGCCAGGGCAGCATGAGCAGGAAAACCGCCCAGAATCCGAACGTCGACATGGGGTAGAGCTCTACTGAGAAGACGTAGACCACGAACAGCACCGCCGCGAAGATACGGCCTTTTAAAATCGCCTTGGGGTTCGCCAGGTAGTCGAAGGTGTCGCCGTCGAGTCGCGTGCAGCCGTAGAAATAGCGCTTCTTGCGAACCTTGGCCCACGCGGAGTAGACGCCGAGCGTGACCAGCGTGAAGAAGAGGTTCACGATCCAGATACGGAAATACTCGAGCGCAGAGGCGCTGAACTCCGGCCGCACGATGCGTTCGCTGCCTTGGTCGGCAGGCTCAGGGGCTGATATGCGCTGGATTTCGCTCACGGACTGCCGGACGGATCATGTTACGCGACTCACCAACGCAGGGCCTATCGGAGACACCCCCGCTCTTCAATCGCTCATTTTTGGATGATGCTCTTTTGAGCCCCAGGTATTACAATCCCCGCCGCATTTGTGACTTTAGCAGGTGATTCCACACACGAAGGGGGGAAGAATTTCATGTTCAAGGAGTTCAGAGAGTTCGCCATGCGCGGCAACGTGGTGGACATGGCGGTGGGCATCATCATCGGCGCCGCCTTCGGCAAGATCGTCAAATCGCTGGTGAAGGACGTGATCATGCCGCCCATCGGGCTGTTGCTCGGCAATGTCGACTTTTCGGATCTTTTCATCGTGCTCAAGGACGGGGCGCAGGCCGGACCCTACGCCGCCCTCGCGGCCGCCAAGGAGGCCGGGGCCGTTACGCTCAACTACGGCGCGTTCATCAACACCGTCATCAGCTTCGTGATCGTCGCGTTCGCGGTTTTCATGTTGATTCGCGCCATGAACAATCTGAAGCGCAAGGAGGAGGAGCAACCCGCGGCGCCGCCCGAGCCATCTGCGCAGGAAAAGCTCCTCTCCGAGATCCGCGACATACTGAAGGCCAAAGCTTAGTCGATACGGCTGGCCAGTCCAGTTATCGGGCCGGCAGAAGGGAGCGATTCCCACCCTTAGCCAGCGGGCGCACGGCTCTCGAGCGGAACGCTCAGGGCGTGCCCCGCTCGGCGAAGGCATTCGCTGTCATGAGAGCAAGATTGCCTGGTTCTGGAAGATCACGATCACGGCCCCCGCTATGAGTGCGCCGCCCAAAGGCTTCGCGAGCACGCGGCCGCCGGGGAGGTTCTTCTCAGCAGCCATGACCGCACCAAGCAGGAGCATCCAACCAACGCTGCCGGTGCCAACGACGAACATCAAGAGCATCAGCGCCCAGCAGCAGCCTACGCAGTAGGCGCCATGGTGTATCCCGATGGCGAGCGCCTGGCGGTGCACGTTGCCACCTCGCCAGTGTCGAAGAACGAAGCTCAACGGCGCGCGGCACCGATCCAGACACTTGTATTTGAGATCCGAGAACTGAAAGGCACCGGCGACCCCAAGCACGACTGCCCCCAGCACCCATCCGTTGAGTCCGAGCCAGATGCTCTCTCGCACCAGCTCGTTGACTCCCCAGTCCACCAGGTGAGCGACTACGCCAAAAATCAGCCAGATGGACAAATAGCCCACGATCACCAGGCCGACGAGGCGGCCGCTGTCCTTCCGTTTCTGGGTGAGTCGACGAAAGGCGTCCAGCAGGGGTATCGTGGTCGGCAACATCATCGCCGCGGTCATGAGAACCCATCCGGAGACGTAAAGCAGCGCCGGAAGGACGACAGATCCATTCGGTAAAACGCGGCAGATGCTGGCCGCCAGACCAATATCGGTCCAGCGGCCGTGGTCGAGGTAACGTCCGTAGGGTGATTGCGCCCAGATCCAGAGGGTCAGCCACGCCAGCGTTACCAGCATTCCCGCCAGTAGCAGGAACTGACGCCGGCTTCTTCCAGCGCCATCCCTGGCGCTCAGTAACCCGAGCGCCTTATCCGCAACGGGAATGGCCAACGCTAGGCCTCGAACGCAAACCGCCCCTGGACAGCGCTCTTTCCCTCGATACTGAGATTCATGCCGAGGCCCGAGTGTGACGCCTTGAGGTACGTTGCCTTGCCGACGTAGTAGGGTGAGTCCTCAATGACACAGAGCGCCGCGNNTAGTAGGGCGAGTCCTCAATGACACAGAGCGCCGCGTCCTGAAGAGTCGTGCGCCTGCCCGTGGGCCCTTCGAAGGGATAGATCTCCGCATCCAGATGGGACCCGAGCTTCAGCTTTCCTTTACCCTGGGCGACTTCAAAGGTGATAGGCACCCGTTCTACGCCAACGACCTCACCGACGAGCTGCGCCATATCGGCCACCGGCCCACCCTTCTCGCCTGTGTAGACGCTGAGGATTGCATTTTCCTGCTCGGCGCTCGCCTTGTCGTCGACACATGCGACGACCCGCCAATTTCCCGATAGTGCATTGTCCGGGATGTGCAGAATGAGCGCGAAGGTCAGACCTGAAACGTCTACTCCGTCGATTTGCCCCTTCTCGAAATGCCACGCGAGGGTGCCGTCACAGGTTCCCGTATCCGGATCCTCACCAACCCAACAGGGACAAATCGCGTTGCAGGTGCACGCCTCGAGCATGGTGCCTTCAAGTTTGTATCCCATCTCCTCTCCCTCCTTGCCTCGCTGGTCGAGGCACAGCCGCGGTCTACTTCATGGCGACTGTGCGGTCTGATTGCCCGTTTTGCGGTTCATAATACTGCCCAGATTTTTCCCGCTTGTCACGAACGCGAAGCCGCAGGCGGCCGCGCGCATCGCCCGGGCGCGATCCCCGGCAGGATCTGGCCGACGGACTCAGAGCACCGAACATAATTGCTCCCCGGCGATTGCGCGCTGATGCACTGCAATATTGCGAATGAAAATTTCGATTGAGTGAAGTCACCCCCAGGACTCGCGGCCGTCAGTGGCATGCCATCCGTCAGAGGTCCTCGAGGAACGCCTTGGCCTGCTGCAGATCCGCCGTGTCGAACCCCTCGGTGAACCAATCGTATATGGGCAAAACCAGGTCACGGGCTTTGCGGCCTTTGCCCTGCTCGCGCCAGAGCCGCCCGAGACAGATAGCGGTCCGAAGCTCATAGGACCGCGTTCCATGTTG
>JABAOD010002564.1_pt1 | contig 11375 bp, 9 predicted proteins | sample 7062151 | NCBI WGS metagenome assembly JABAOD01 (sample SAMN14538626, study PRJNA623070) | marine sediment metagenome | biome: marine biome [ENVO:00000428]; feature: marine pelagic biome [ENVO:01000023]; material: deep marine sediment [ENVO:00002113] | place: India: Gulf of Khambhat ...
GGGACCGCTCCACTGACACGGAGCGTGAGATCGAGCCGAGATTCGTCGGCGTGGCCAGGGCGCTTGCTTCACTCCGCGCCGACGTGGCCTTTGCCGCCGTCGATGCGTTGTTGGTGGCAGCTGCCTACACCGCCGCGCTCATGCTTCGTTTCGTGGACGCCCCCAACGGCATGCCGCCGCAATGGTGGGCCGATTGGTTCTGGGTCCTCCCCGTCATCATTGCCACCCACCTCGTCGCAAACGTGGTGCTGGGTACATATGGACACGTCTGGGAGCATGCGTCGGTGGCCGAGGCGATACGCATCGTTGCCGCCTCGCTCATAGCTGCCTCCATCCTGTTGACGGCACTCGTGGCGGCTCGGGTCGCCTTCGACGTGATCGGGATCATCCCCATCGGCTCACTGGTCTTTGGAGCACTCATCACGATCGCCCTGACGGGTGCCGTGCGATTCCGAACCCGCGTGTTTGCATTCCAACGCAACAACGTCCAACTCGAGACACGCAGGCGAGTCATCATCGTGGGTCTCGGAAGATCCGCGGCCAACCTCGCTCGGCATCTCGTCGGCAATCCGGCCGTGAGTGTCATCGGATTCGTGACGTCGACTCCTCAGCCGACCGATCGCCGACTGGCGGGGCTACCCATTCTCGGTTTCGTGGAACAGGTGCCCACCATCATCGAGCGTCATGAGATCGACGAAGTGATCGTCGCTACCGACGACGGCACCCACATCGTGAGACGCCTCGTCGATCTCTGCCTCGCCGTCGACGTCCGGCTGCGCATCCTGCAAGACATCGACTCGATGATGTCCAAGGACACGATCGTCCAGGACGTGCGCGACTTGCTGCCCGAGGATCTCCTCGATCGTCCCGTGGTCGACACCGATCTCGACCAAGTCGGCGAGGCCTTGCGCGGCCGCCGAGTGCTCGTCACCGGCGCCGGGGGCTCGATCGGATCAGAGCTCTCCAAGCAGATCATCCAGTTTCAGCCCGCGACGCTCCTCGTCCTCGACCATGACGAAACCCACCTCCACAATGCCCTGCAGAAATGGGGTGGTTCGGGAGTGCCCATCGAGCCGATCCTCTGCGACATCAGGGATCGACCGCGCCTGATTCAGGCCTTCGAGAAGGCCAGACCGGAAGTGGTCTTCCATGCCGCAGCCCACAAACACGTGCCGATCCTGGAAGCAAATCCCGAGGAAGCCGTCAAGACCAACGTGCTTGGCACGCAATACCTGCTCGAGGCGTCCCGGCAGACCGCGGTACGCCGATTCGTGCTCATCTCCACAGACAAGGCCTGCGATCCGGCTGGAGTGATGGGTGCCACCAAGCGCGTGGCCGAAATGCTGGTGCAGGCTGCCTCATATCGCGACCCCGCCTGCGTGTACTCGGCCGTTCGGTTCGGAAACGTCCTGGCCAGTCGTGGAAGCGTGGTACCCACGTTCATCGATCAGATCAAGCGGGGCGGGCCGGTCACCGTCACCGACCCCGAGATGACTCGGTATTTCATGACCATTCCCGAGGCTGTGCAGTTGGTCCTCCAGGCCGGAGCAATCGCTCAAGAGAGCGAAATTCTGGTGCTGGACATGGGAGAGCCCGTCAGGATCGTCGACCTCGCCCATCGCCTCATCAGGATGGCCGGTTTGGTTCCGGGACGAGACATCGAAGTGACATTCACAGGACGGCGTCCCGGCGAGAAGCTGCACGAGATCCTCTCGACAGTGCCCCTCCGGCCCAGCAGCCATCCGCAGGTCAGCATCGCTGATCAGGGCTGGCCGGGCCCGGTGACGCTGATGGACACAGTGACTGAGCTGGTGAACATGGCGACCGCAGGAGATCAGAGAGGCCTCCGCGACATGCTGCTGTCGATCACCCGGAGCGATTGGCAGCCGACTGAGGTCGTGAATCTGGAAGAGCTCAAGGACATGAGGGGAACTGCTGCGAGCTGACGATCTGACCGGCTGCTCCGAGAACGTCCGACGCCGATTGACCGGCGTTGATGGCCACGACGGATGGCATCCCCGACGAGGCTGCCAGGGTTGACCAGACTTCTCGCCGGCCGGCAGACACGCCCGGCCCCGAGCGCCGTCTCGATTTCCCGCCGTTGGTACGAGTGGAGTCGACCCGGTCGACCCATCCTCGACCGACAGCGTTCCACGTCGAGGATTCACTGACGACACCAAGACTCCAGCGCGACATTTCGCGCCGGACCCGGGTCACAGACGCAATGTCTCCTCCGGCTCGACTGCGAGGAGCCCCTCCGACTCGGGAATCTGCTTCTTTCGGCGCTTCGTGCCAAGACCTCCCAGCCCCACCAGGATCACGAGGACCAGGGGTATCGCCTGGGACCGTTGTCGAGCCATGATGCCGAGGTTGAGCACGGCACTGTGGCCGAAGATGAAGCCCACGACGAACACGAGGGCGTACACCATGTACGGATCGCGCCAGTGCCTGCGGAAGTTGCGGACCATCGCCGGGGCTCGCCAGACGAACAAGCCGAGGAGGAATGTGCCCTCGAGGACGCTGCTGACCAATGCTTGTGCGTTGTGGGCTTCATGCGGAAGCGGACTGAAGAGAACCCTGATGACGCCCTGCGGGATGTCCGCCACTGACCGGATTGCGCTCCCCTCCACCGCCGATCCCCCCTTGTCGGTCTGACTCTCGACGCCGGAAAAGACAGGATCGAGCTCCTCCTGAAGGAGCTGGTCATTGATGCCGCCACTCAAGTCGATACCAAAGTCCTGCACAGCCCACGCCACGACACCGGCCAGCACCACTGCGATTCCTGCCAACGACACCAGGCGACGGAAGTTCGCCTCTGCCAACCGCGGGCGCCGACCGAGGGCGATGGCTGCGCCGAGGGACAGCATGACGAGCAATCCCATGTGGGAGCGGATGATGCCCGCACCTGCGACGCCCAACATCAGCACGGGCAACCACCGAGGCTTGTACTCCGAGAAGAGGCGAACGGCGCCGTACGAGGCGATCGCTATGAACACCAGCATCAGTGATTCCTTGCCGATGCTCGATGGCCAGTACACGAGATTGGGAAAGAAGAAGATCAGCAACGCGTACCACTTCAGTCCGCTCGCCGGAAACACTCGCCGAAAGGTGGCATAGAAGATCACCTGACCGAGGAACGCCACGGTCGCAAAGATGAAGAACCCGCCCAGCATCGTCGGGATGTGCGGTACGTAGAGGAGGCCCGTGAACTTCTCGACGAATTCGGTCTCGGTCCAGTAGTCGATCGAACCGGTCTGTCCAGGCACCTCGAACAGGCGCCAGACCGGCGCATAGCTGACGCCACGTCCGTGATAGCGAGCTGCGTCACCGCTGCCTGCATACAGACCCACGAGGGCCAGATATCGTCCGGCCGACGCCACGATCTTGGCCACGAACCCGAGAATGATCCACTTCGGGAGCCAATCCCCGTCAGCCTCCCGAGGAATGGTCCTCGCTATGAGTCCGATCGGGATCGTCAGGACCAGAAGCAGGGCCATCGTTCTGGTCTCGGCCCACCCGAGCAGACCCCCGACGAGCCACACAAGACCGACGACGGCGACCAGGGCCCAGTACTGAGGCGGCGCTTTCTCCTTGGGAGCCAGGTCGTTCATCCAATCCGTAACCAGGTCAGGCGGTGCATCGGAATGATCGACCGACAGTTCTCTCACGCTCACAATCCCCACATCCCGAGTGTGCGCATCGCAGTACAGCACGTCTCGGCTACTCCTGGTGTCACACACGGTACGCCGTTGCGGCGCTCACCGCCAGCAGGCGCCACCCCACCCTGTTCACCCCGACGATGCCACTCTCTGTGACAAGGACCTACGAGGGACTACCATTGTGCGCTCGGAGCGTCGGACAACAGCGTGGCGAACCGACGTGCATCGCCGCTGGGTTGGGGGGAATCAACATGGTCACCAAGCTCTTGCGAATGGTCCGTCACCGCTGGTGGATCATTGGAGCTGTGGCGCTGCTGGGAGCAACCGCATCGGCGTATTTCGCGCAGGCTCGGAACGCCGAGATCGAGCCGCAGTTCCAGGCGACGGGGTCGCTGGTCATCCAAGGATCAGACGGTTCGCGAAACTCGGGCCGCGATGCGTCAGCACTCGAAACCGCCCTGGAGCTCGCCGAATCAGTGAACGCAGACTTCATCGATGTCGAAACCGGGTCCGTCATCGCCGACCCGCGCAACTCACTCTTGGTCTTTTCAGCTATCGACCGAGACGAGCAATCGGCCATCAACCGCGTCGCAACAATGCGAAACCGTTGGCTCGACGCAACCCGCGAGCAGATCCTGACAGATCGGGCCGCCCGGCTCGACGAGATCGTGACGGAGGCAAACAGCGTTCTCGACCAGATCCGACAGCTCACCCCAACGGACACCGGCGACGCGAACGTGATACCGAATGACATCCTCGAACGCTTCGCCTATCTCGACGATCTGCTGGGCGTTCTGGAACCGCGGGTCGTTGGACTCGAGATCGATCGAGTCCTGGCCGAGCTCGGTGATCCCGAGCAACCATCGGTCGAGGTCATCAATGCCCAGATCGCAGGCTTCTCGGCACGCATCACGGAGATCAGGACGGAAATGCGCAGTCTCGCCGACCAGTGGGGATTGACTTCTGCCCGCCTGGAATATCCCATCGCAGCCGACGCAGATACCGGTCCACAGGTGGTCGGCCCCAGCGGTCAAGCCAGTCCGGCTTTCGTCATTCCGGCGACCACCGAGGATCTGGAAATCCAGTGGCAACTCGAGGCCTTGGCAGGCCAATATGCAGAGCTCGGCAACGAGTTCGAAGATCTGTTCGCTCAAGGCGACGAGGTCACGCTGCCAGAGGCTGATGAGGTCCTTGCTGAGGATCTCACCGCAGCCCGAGCACCCCTCATCGCATTTGGGGCCATCGGCGCCTTGTTCGGTTCGCTCCTGGCCCTCGGCGGTGTCTTCGGTCTGGCCCGGCTGCAGCGCCGCATCTACACGGCGGACGACCTCATTCCGGTCCCCGTGTTGGCCGAGCTTCCCGCATTGGGAACGCTGCACGCCAATGCCGCGCCACCNNAAGACGACGCCTGCCATCGGTCTGACGAGAGTCTCGATCGAGCAGCGCCACGTCCGGGAGTTGGCCATCGACTTGGGTCGCAGGTTGGCCGCCTCCGATCTCCGTGTCCTCGTGCTCGATCTCGACCTCGACGCCGCCCCTGCTCAAGGTGATCTCTCGCAGTACCACTCCATGACTGAGTTCTGGTCCGAGATCCGCCGGGATCCCGAGGCCGGCGCGGACCTCCTTCAGCGAATCCTGTCAGATCGCTTCGAAACGGCTCCCAGCACCATGTGCGTGATCATGGCCGGCGCAGTGCAAGGAGATTCCGACGACGTCGTCCTCACGAGGTCGTTTGGGATCTTCCTCGACGTCTGTCGTCAGGAGGCCGACATAGTCCTGGCAGTTGCACCCGATTCCGAGGCGACCGCAACGCATTCGTTGCTACAGGCGCTCGATGGCGTCGTCGCCGTGACCGGTGTCGGTGTGAGCACGCGCAACCAAGTCGTGGACCTGGCTTCGATTGCCAGAGCAGGCGGTTCCCGTGTCCTGGGCACAGCCTTGCTGACCGGCGCACCTCGCGACACGTTCGATCGGCGTAGCACCAGGATCGCCGCATCGGAGCAACGCGGTGGGGGTGACGACTTCGACTCGAGCAGTCCGCCGAACTACCCGGCCACCGAGCAGAACGGTTCGGATCTGGATGCCGAACTCGGGGATCTCGCCGAATCGGTGGCAACCCGCGAGCCACCCGTCTGATCTTGCATCATCTCCGCGAAGCTGTTCAGCGCCTCAAGGGGCGAATCCCGATGGGACGGCGCCGGCAGCTCGCAAAAGCCCGGGTCAAATCCCGAGTGGCGACGTCGTCCCTCCGCGCCCTACCGGATTTCTTGGTGATCGGAGCGCAACGATCCGGCACGAGCTCCCTCTACAAATACCTCGAGGCGCACCCGAATGTGGTGGCCTCGATCCGAAAGGAGATCGAATACTTCTCCACGGACTACCGGTTGGGAGAATCGTGGTATCGCGCCCACTTCCCACTGCGAAGCCGGCTTCGGGCGATGGAAGCGCTGACCGGTGTGAGACCCGTCACGTTCGAAGCCACACCCGACTACTTGCTCGATCCTCGCGCAGTGCGCCGAGCGTACGAGATGCTCCCTGACGCGAGCATCGTCGTCCTCCTTCGAGACCCGGTAGAGCGTGCCTTCTCCCACTATCGCCACAACCTCCGGTACGAACTCGAGAGCCTGACGTTCGACGATGCACTGGCTGCCGAGAGTGACCGTTTGGCTGGTGAGTACGAGCGAATCGCCGCAGATCCGGACTACCAAGCCCTCCCACTGAGACGCCACTCCTACGTCACCCGGGGCTTGTACGCCCGGCAGCTGCGGCCATGGCTTGACGCCTACGGAGAAGCGGTGACCATCATTCCCAGCGAAGGCCTCTTCAGCGACACGTCGGGGCGGCTCGCCGAGCTCTGCGAGTTCATCGGAGTGCCACCGCGTCGTCAAAGCGAGTACCGCAACTACAGCTACACCGATCGACCCCCGACACGCCCTCAGATGAGCCAGGCCACCCGGGAGTGGCTCACCAGTCAATTCGCAGAACCCAACCGCCAGCTGTTCGAACTGCTGGGCCGGGACCTCGGCTGGAATGACAGAATCGGCTCGGAACAGAGAACCTGATGGTCCTCCGGCCGTTCGCCAAGCTGGTCTTCTCGGCAACTGATGCCATCCTCCCGAAGTTGCAGGGACCGCGAATCCTGATCTTCCATCAGGTGGGTGCCGGGCACGGCTTCCAACTCGACAAGCGCCCCGCGGACTTCAGGGAGCACCTGGCGTGGATCACCGACCACGCACAGGTCGTTTCGCTGGAGGAGGCACTCGCTCATCGTTTTGCGCCGACGGCAGATGACATGGTGGTGTTGACATTCGACGACGGTTTCGCCGACATGTACCTGAACGCATTCCCGGAGCTCGCCGAGCGGCGGCTTCCATTCACGCTCTACCTGACGACCAATCCTGTCGAGACCGGGGTCCCGCTCTCCGATCGACCGAGGTCGAATCCGGTGACCTGGGACCAGGTGCGCGCCATGGCGGACTCGGGCCTCATGACACTCGGCGCCCACACACATCAACACTTCGACTTGCGACATGCTGATGCCGGTGTCATCGAGCGTGACCTGGCGTCCTGCGACGAGCTGATCGAAGCCCGCACCGGACTGATCCCCCGCCACTTCGCGTACCCATTCGGTCATTGGTCACCCACTGCAGATGGCATTGTCAGACACCGCTACGACTCAGCCGCCCTGGGAGGCACGGTCGGCGTGACTGTGGGTGCCGACGATCATCAGTTGTTTCGAGTGCCCATCCAACTGAGCGACACAGGTCTCTTCTTTCGCTCCAAGCTGAAACGCGGTCTACGGTCAGAAGAGTGGATGCGCCGGCGCCTGACTCGCTATGAGGGACCGGAATGACCTCACCCGGCGCTCCTCGATCTGTCTTTCCGCTGTTCGTGGGAAGCGGCCGCTCAGGCACCACCCTCATCCGTGCCGTCTTCAACAGCCATCAGGATCTCGCCGTGGCCATGGAAGGCAACTTCCTCGTTGCGCTCCTCGAGAACCGAGCGTCGATCGAACAATCCGCCGGATTCGATCTCGAGCGAGCAATCGAGCTCATCGCCGGAAGTCCCGGACTGCAGAAGATGCAGATGACCAGAGCAATGGTCGAAGAAACCGTTCGTGGCTCTGCACCCACGACCGCTGCCGCAGCAGGGCGGGCCGTCTTCGCCGCGTACGCAGATCGGCAAGGCAAGAGGCTGTACGGAGACAAGACGCCCGGCTACGTGAAGCACATCAGTCTGCTCGCCGGCGGCTTCCCCGAAGCCAAGTTCGTTCACATCGTTCGCGATGGGCGTGACACTGCCGCCGCCTACCTGAGTCGCCAGTTCGGCCCGCAATCAATCGGGGAAGTCGCCACGTATTGGAAGCGGAACGTCGAGAGAGGGCGCACAGCCGGTCAGGCGCTCGGCCCTGGCCGTTACACCGAGCTTCACTACGAAGATCTCTTGGATGACTTCGAGCCGGAAATCACCCGACTGGTCGAGTTCCTCGGCCTCGCACCGGACACCGCCGTGTTTCGGTACTGGGAACAGATGGACGAGGTGCTCGCCAATCAGCCCGTAGCCGATCGGCACCGCTCCGCGTCCAAACCACCCGCAAAGGGCATGCGGGATTGGCGCACTGAGCTCTCAGAGGACCAGATCGGAGTCTTCGAGGCGATAGCAGGCGACACGTTGCGGTCATTCGGCTACGAGACCATTGGCCGCATCTCGAGCCGGGCTCGGATCACCGCATCGGCTGAGTGGCTGGCTTGGCAGCGAAAGGCGCTCCAGGCACGGCTCAGGAGGTTTGCACGGACTCGGCGGTGACGCCTTCAGGTGGCGCGTTCAGAACCGAGCCGCCACATGTCCAGCTGAGAGCCCACGCGCGCTCGAAGGCGATCGAGATCGTCGTGCAGTTCGGAGAGGATCCATGACCGGTCCTCGTGAGAGAGCTCGACCGCCTCTTCCGGCATCGTTCGACTGACCGCAAGCCTCAGCCGAGCCTTGGAAGATCTGGAGAGAAGTCGGTTCACGCCAAGAGCTCGCGCCGTGCGCCGGGCACGGTTCACGATGGGCGGTGCGAGTCGCTTGTCGACCATCGTGTTCAGCTCCCTATCGGTGTTCGACAGCTCAACGGTCGGGTCGACGCCGATGTGATCCAGCACAGCCGTCAAGACTGTGTTGCGGTCGTGTCGAAGACGCTCGGAGACGATCACCATCATCTGCTCGGGCTGGAAGTGCTGTTCGAACCGCGAGATCTGAAGGTCATAGCGCGTTGCGTTCAGGTACGAGGGGTCGTGACGTATGGCCTCACCGATGGCTCTCGCTTCCAAGGCTCGATCGAGGTTGTGGGCGTACTGGGACCTCACCCGGTCCACAGGATGCCGGATCAGGTAGATGAGCCTGGCATCGGGCACCAGAGCGGCCATTCGTTCAGGCGCTTCGGGATGCTCCGGATACATGGTGTACGAGGTGGAGGCTTCACCGACGGCGGCTGCGTGCGCACCGTCGACGAACAACGACTCGTACCACTCGAGCCCCCGATCCCACGCCCTGGTGAAGTAGTGAGGCTCCTTGTGGTGTGAGAGGTAGATGTCCGGGTGTGACCGGAGATACGACGCAAGGCTCGTCGTGCCGGACTTGGCGGCCCCGATGACGACGAACGTCGGGAGGGTCATCGTGGGGACAGCTCCACCAAGCCGGTGATGAGGCGCCCACATTGCGTGCCAGGTGGTCGCGTCGCAGTTTGTCTTGTTCGTGGAGGCCAGTCCGCCATTCAGATCACCGGATGCCAGTCGATTCATCGAGGGCCGGCCAAAGGGTCGCGTGAGATCAGGCGTTCGGCCANNCGGCCATCGTGCGCGTCCCCGCCAGCCTAACCACGGAGAGTAATGAGTGGTGGAATCTGTGTCTAGGTGGTGCTTGGGGGCCGGGCCCATTGCCGGCCGAACACCGAGAGGAACGAGGTACCGTGACGACCGACCAATGAGGAACCGAACGTGAACCAGTCGAGGATCTTCCTCAGTCCACCTGATGTCGGTGAGACAGACCGAGCAGCTGTGGCTCGGGCCTTCGACAGTGGTTGGATCGCTCCGCTGGGACCGGAGGTCGATGCGTTCGAGAAGGAGCTCGGTCAGACGACTGCGCGTTCGCAGGTCACAGCCTTGAGCAGTGGCACGGCTGCGCTCCATTTGGCGCTCCTGGTCGGAGGCGTGAAACCCGGGGACACTGTGATCGTCTCCGATCTGACCTTTGCCGCAAGCGCCAACGCCGTTCGCTACGTCGGTGCCGATCCCGCTTTCGTCGACAGCGACCCGAGCTCGTGGAACATGGATCCCGACTTGCTGGCGGAAGCTCTCGACCACCAGGAGAGAGTCGGGAAGCCCGCCGCAGCAGTGATCGCCGTCGATCTCTACGGGCAATGTGCAGACTTCTCGCGCATCGAGCCGATCTGTGCGTCTCGAGGGACGTTGCTCATCGAAGACGCTGCCGAAGCACTGGGAGCACACCTCCATGATGCTCCCGCAGGCTCGTTCGGCGACCTTGCGATCCTCTCGTTCAATGGCAACAAGATCATCACCACCAGCGGCGGCGGAGCCCTCCTCACTGACCGCGAAGAGTGGGCGGATCGGGCCATGTTCCTCGCAACGCAAGCGCGCGACCCTGCCCCGCACTACGAGCATTCACACATCGGCTACAACTACCGAATGAGCAATCTGTTGGCCGCAGTCGGTAGGGCTCAGTTGACGACTCTCGACGCACGCGTGTCGGCACGGCGAAGCCACTTCGCCGCCTATCGAGAAGCCCTGGCGGGCATCGCCGGCCTGGNNGAGATGCCCGGCTCCTTCGCCAATCGGTGGCTCACCACCCTCACCATCGATCCGACCGACACCGGCGTCGATCGGGAGCACGTCCGGATCCACCTCGCCATGGACGACATCGAAGCTCGCCCGGTGTGGAAACCCATGCACCTGCAACCGATCTTCCGGGGATGTCCGGTGTTCGGCGGATCCGTGAGCGCCGATCTGTTCGAGCGCGGCCTCTGTCTGCCCAGCGGTTCGAACCTCACCACCTCAGACCGAGACCGAATCATCTCCCGAATCCTCGAGCTCTACGACTGATCTCTCGAGAGCTACCGGCCCGGTGATTCGGGTCGCACCTCAGCGTGAAGTCGCCGAGATGTCGTCAGCTCCACTCATCATGACGGGAGGCTCCGGCCCGAGAACGGTCGAGGATCGCAGGCATGACCAACTTCGCAGCCACTCCCAGAGCGATGACGACCGCTCCGATGGTGAACGCAGAGGCAGCCGAACCGGACAAGCCGGCCCATCGCGACCATCCCAGCACGATCAATGCATGAATCCCGACATCGATGGCGGGGCGGGTTGGACGGCCGATCGAGAAGACGAAGAGCGACGCAACCACTCCGATTGCGCTGGCCAGCGCATCGGGCCCGGAGGAGCCGCCGACCAGTGCACTGGCCACGATCAGGGTTGGAACCACCACTGCGCCCGTTGCCCCGATCTGGATGCGCGGCTCTGGCCACCACACCCACAGCAGCGCCGCCGTGATACCCATCAGGATCCCGATGCTCTCCGTGTCGGGGACCGTGGACCACACTCCGCCGATGGTCAAGCCGATCACTAGCGGAAGCTCGCGGCGCTCCCTGGCGGCATGGATCCCAACGGCCGCGGCCGCAAGCGAGAATGCTGCCGCCACGAAGGAACCGAATGGTGT
>JABAOD010008350.1_pt1 | contig 11375 bp, 12 predicted proteins | sample 7062151 | NCBI WGS metagenome assembly JABAOD01 (sample SAMN14538626, study PRJNA623070) | marine sediment metagenome | biome: marine biome [ENVO:00000428]; feature: marine pelagic biome [ENVO:01000023]; material: deep marine sediment [ENVO:00002113] | place: India: Gulf of Khambhat ...
TCACGTAAAGCCAGTCTCCGGTTTCATCAGGGTTCGGTATTTCCAACGGTTCCCCTCTAGCAATTGCGTCGAGTAACAAGGACGAATACAGCGCCGTGATACCGGTGGTCCGGCCTGGTCCGAAGACCCAGGTGAACCGCACGGCCCGGGTGTCGAGCCCATGCTTGCGGGCATACCAGAGAAGGGCGTGTTCACAGGCAAGCTTTGTCTGACCATATATGGTGGCAGGGTTTTTCGCCGCGTCATCCGCCACCGGCTCCTGAACGTCCTTCCCGAACACCGAGATAGAGCTGATCATCACAAAACGTCTGACCCTCAGGGCCACGGAGGCGTCGAGAAGGGCCAGTGTGGATTGGAAGTTCACCTTGAAACCCATGAGGGGACTCTCCTCACAGGGCTCAGCCAGGATCGCTCCCAAATGAAAAACATCCGTGACCTTATGGGTCATCATGGCCCGGTAGAGATCGACACTTGAGCCTAGATCCCCTTTAACGTATTTGATCTGGCCTCGGACGGACGCCAGGGAAGCTGGATTTCGGACTATATCAAAAACCACAACCTCCACACCCTTTTCCAGAAGAGCTGGCACGAGGTACGTTCCGATGAAACCTGCTCCTCCTGTAACCAGCGCACGCACCACAATCCTGAGCCTCCTTCCTGCTCATCGCATTGGTTGTATCGAAATCTTCACAACGATCAGAAGACCAACGCCTGACTGCACAAAACCTGCATCACGCCTGCCGTCGATCCCAATCTGGAGAATCCACTGGCTGACTTACCGATCTGAGGCCCCTTCATTATCGGCCATTTGGTCAGGCGTCAGGGTCTCATTCATGCTCCCTGTCCGATATCCCTCCAAATCGAGGGCCACATAGGTATATCCGATGGATTTGAGCTGGGAGATGATTTTCTCTCTGAGATCGTTTTCCCAGAACTTCTGCATCTCTTCCTCTCCCAGTTCGATTCGTGCAATCGTGTCGTGATGGCGAACCCTGAATTGTCGCATCCCCAGATCCCATAGTACGTTTTCCGCCTCCTCAACCTTTTTCAGGGCCGGTCTTGTGATCTGTGTATGGTAGGGGAAACGACTGGACAGGCATGCAAAGGCGGGCTTGTTCCACGTCGGAAGTCCAAGCATCCGAGAGAGGACGCGGATCTCTTCTTTGGTGAGCCCAGCTTCTTCGAGGGGGCTCCGGACCCTGAGTTCACGGGCGGCCATCCGACCGGGCCTGAAATCACCGACGTCGTCGACGTTGCTTGCGTCAAACACCCACTCGATGCCGTGATCTCTGGCAATTTGTTTCACTTTCGAAAAGAGTTCGTGCTTACACAAAAAACAACGATTGGGTGGGTTCTCGGAGAAACCTGGGACGTCCAACTCTTCGGAGACGATGACAACGTGTTTGGCCCCGATCAGCCGAGCCAAGTTCTTTGCCTCTTCTAATTCGCGAACGGGGTACGTCTCTGACCGGGCGGTGACGGCGAGCGCCTTCTCCCCCAGCAAATCGACGCACACTTTGAGAAGGAACGTGCTGTCCACGCCCCCCGAAAAAGCAATGACCGCACTACCCGCTTCCTTGATAATCCGACATAGGTGATCGTACTTGTTCTCAAGCGATTTCGGTAAAGAAGCCTTTTGATTATCATGTCTGATTTTCTGGCCTGTCATAGGTTTATCCCCTTCATCTTCGAATGAATGCACGTAGCTCCCTCGCATATTTATAGGCGACCTCATAAATGGTGTCAAGAGCCCCGTTATCCACAGGGGGATCGATGACTCGAGCTCGCCTGTGCGCCATCAGGTCATCTCCCGCAGCGGGAGGATTTCCTGTCGCCTTCCAAAAACATTGCCGAACGATTCCTGGCTTCCGTCGGATCTGGCTTAACCGCTGAAAAAAGTTGCTCAGGCTTTCGCCCAATTGTGTAAATTTCGGCAAAAAAAATTCTTGACATTTTCAGCCTAAATCGATAAGAATTTGCAATCATAAACGAAGGGTCCATTAGAATACAATGGAAAGGAGGTGGATGAAAGATAGTCTTGTAGTTGGGGAGACGCCAGGGCTGGAGTTATCCAGCTACACACCACTTACAAGATAAAGGGAGGGATGAAATGAAACTCAAAGATATACCACGCAGGCAATTTTTTCAGAATGTTGTTAAGTATTGTGGGGCCGGTGTGGCTGCCGTTGGTCTCGTAGGCTTAAGAAAGAATGCTGCCCATGCGGTGGAGGATCTCGATGAACCTGCACACTGGGGCGTTTGGGAAATGAGAGACGTGCAGCTCGATCAGTACGGTGAATTTATTCGAAACGCGCCCCTTCCGGAAGGCTATTTTACGAAAGATGATGAGGAGATGATCAATGGGGGGAACCCGGTAGACTGGTCTCACCTTCACCCGAATTGGTACGCAGAGGGCAACAAATCATTGGTGAGCATCGTAAGCGCCACACCGCTGGATAAAGACCTGAAGGGTGATATCAGGAAGGCTGTGAAGATGGTTGGCGGTTTTGATAAGGCCCTCAAGAAATCTGATAAGATTCTGATTAAACCCAATATGAACACTGGCGACCCATGGCCAGGTGGAGGGACTGACACCCACTTCCTGGATGCCCTGATCAAGGTGCTCAAGGAAGATGGATATACCAACTTGACTGTCGCCGACACGTGCGGACCTTGGGGACCCACGGAAAGGGTCATCAAGAAGGTCGGTTATGACCAGGTTTGCAGGGAGAACAACGTCCCTCTCAACGATTGGGATAAGATGAAGTGGATGAACATTAAGAACGAAAAGGCGGAGTTCTTGGGTCGATTCGGTGGTGGGGATGGCACGGTTGGATACTCTGCGGATCTTAGGAATTACGACAAGATCATCTATACACCCATCATGAAGACCCACTTCTTGGGCCACATCACCCAGAGTCTGAAACTCTCCGTCGGCATACTCCACCGCGCTGACAGGGGAGCCCATCTTCACAACTTTAATCACATCTTCGTTGGCCAGCAGTCGGCAGAGATCAACCTTCCCACCCGTCCCGACCTGATTATCATGGATGGGCGCCGATCATTCATCAGCGGCGGCCCGTCTCACGGTGAACTGGTAAAACCTGGGTTCATCCTCGCCTCGGGGGATCAGGTGGCCAATGATGTAATGGGTATCAAAATCCTGCAAGAATGGTATCCGAAAACGCAGAACAAGATCACCATGGACGCGTGGCGTGTCAACCAGATCGCCCAAGCCGTTAAGCTGGACATCGGGTATGCCAAGAGCGATGATGATATCAAACTCATGATTTTCTAGACCGCTTTCAGGATAGCCCCACCCTTTTCGCAGTTGAATCAAAGTGGTGAAGGGGGTGGGGCTAATTTTGCTCTGTGGAACTCACCCGTTTGCAGCGAAAGGTGGCATGATGAGGTATTTACTTGCTGGCATCATGACGGCTTTGATGATCCTTCCGGCCTGGGCATTTGCTGATGATGATTCCATTTCAGCTTTCAAGGCGGAATCCCTTTATCGAGCCGTCGCGCTGGGTTGGAAGGTAAGGACCCCTTTTACCCAGGAAGTCGTTTTTCAAATCCTTCGGAGTGACAGCTTCCCTGAAGGGCCTTATGAAGAAGTGGCAACGGTTCCCTATGACAAAAGGAAGAGGAAGTATAAATACTTGGACAAGAGTATTGGCGCAGAATCAAATTACTATTATAAGCTAATCGTCAAGGGAACCGACGAAATCCATGGTCCCGTCCAAGCGAGGCCGTTCTTCTCGCCGCCGGCCACCTAGTCCGGACTGAAAAACGCCTCCTTCGCTTTTTGAACGAAATTTCTGACCCGTGCTAAGGCTTCCCGCAAAGTGGCGGGATTCGACTTGATCCTTATCGGACCACTTCGTGTCACAATTCCCCGCCTTTTAAAACAACTCGATCCGCCACTCTTGAAGGGAGAACATGCAAATGGCCCCAAGGAAGACGACGAATGACGGAGAGAATCCATCCGAGAAGGACAGAACTAACCATTTGCTCTCGGACCCGATCACGCGACGCACCTTTCTCAGGAATGGGACAACCGGTTTCCTCTCCTTTCTCTCTGCCGTGGCAATCGCGGATTTACTCGATTTCATAACCTTTCCTGACGGAACCGAGATTGTACTGGCAAAAGCCGCCGTCTTGGCTGACAAGTCCGTGTGCTCGGGCTGTCGAACCTGTGAGGCGGTATGTTCCAATTTCAATAGTGACGGAAGGAATGCCGCAGTCCTCGCTCGGGTCATTCTGGATAAAGAGTACGTGACGGGCGACTACCAACCGAGAGTCTGTTTTCAATGTCTCGACCCAGTATGTCTACGGGCCTGTCCAGTGACTGCCTTACAAGTCGATAAGCAGTCTGGAACCTATGCCAGGGTTATCGACGAAAGAGTCTGCATCGGATGCCAAAAATGTCTCAAAGCCTGCGATCAGGTTTTCGCTCTGCCAAGACCGAGGTTTGATGCCGATGAAAACATCACCGTTAAATGCCACCTCTGTTTCGGGGATCCACAATGCGTGAAGTACTGCCCTACAGGCGCACTTCGGCTCGAGAGATCTGAGAAGGGCCTGCGGATCGGCTACCCAATCGTTGAGGGGGTCTGAAATCGTGAAGAGCTATGGTTGGGCTGGTAAAATCCTCAGAGTCGACCTCACCAAAGGGACGACCGATGATATTCCAACCAGCGATTATGTACCCAAATTCATAGGTGGGAGAGGACTCGGAGCCAAGATCTGTTGGGACGAAGTTCCTCCGGAAGTGGGCGCATTCGATCCCGAGAACCGTCTCGTTTTCGCGACAGGCCCTCTTCAGGGCACATTGGCGCCAACCTCTGGTAGGTTCACGGTCATGGGTAAGGCGGCTCAGACAGCGCCTGTGGAATCCTATTGCCGGTCCGGGGTTGGAGGTCATTGGGGTCCTGAGCTTAAGTGGGCCGGGTATGACGCGATTATCATCCAGGGCAGATCTCCGAAGCCTGTCTATCTCTGGATCAATGACGGAGCCGTTGAGATTCTCGATGCAACACGTCTCTGGGGGTTGGACACCTATCGGACCCAACAACGAATCTGGGAAATCCATGGGCGAAATGCCCGGGTCATGACGATCGGCCCAGCAGGAGAGAAAAAGAGTCGAATCGCGATCATCCTAACCGATACCGGAGATGCATCCGGACAGGGGGGCTTTGGTGGCATCATGGGTTCGAAAAACCTCAAGGCCATTGTCCTGAGAGGAACGGGTGATGTGCAGGTGGCCAGGCCAAAGCAACTCATGGAGGTCGTTCAATACGTCAACAAGCTTTTTACGAGAAAATCTGCCAATGGAGACCCCTTCACACCTGAAGAACCGGGTTTCAAATACAACATATGGGGAGGAGGCTATGGTAGGGGGTCTTTGGGGGAGGCTCCCGGAGAGCTACTGGATTTGATGAACGATCCCTCTTCTGGTTACAGCCGCGTGCTTGATGGGTGCTTTGCCTGCCCTGTAATCTGCCGAGCCCATGTCAAGGGTCCGGACATCGTCAGCGGGGTAGCACTCTGTGCCCAGGCTTACATGTACATGGAATCCACGGTTTACGACTACGAGAAAGGCTACAGCAAGGTAACCTGGCAGGCCGCCAAGATGGCCGATCTATTTGGTATTAACGCTTACGATGTTATGGCCATCATACCATGGTTGGACGACTGTTACCGGGATGACATACTTACAGAAGATGATACGGGTCTTCCATTGGAAGAGATCGGGAGCCAGCGTTTTATTTCTGAACTCCTTCGCAGGATGGCCCACAGAGAGGGCTTTGGGGACCTTCTTGCGGAAGGAGGCCAACGGGCAGCCATGAAGATCGGGGGAGAGGCTCAGAAACGCATGGAGATGTACTACACACGGGCGGGGAGATTCGGGGGTTACCGGGAGCACTGGGGGTATTTGGGAGGTTTCCCTACCGGCCACGCCCTCTCCTATCTCGCCCTCCTATGGGCAGTGGACAACCGAGACGTATTCTCCTCCCATAATCTCATGTCGCAACTATGGGGCGCTGCTTTTACCATTGGACAGGACGCTCGCACGGCAATCCCGGAAGATCTCACGCCGATCCTCAAACCGGTGATGAAGTATGCCTACGGTTCTGAGAGGGCGGCCGAATTCATCACGGAAGATGGCAAGGGACTGAACTGGGATTGGGCAGCACGGGTCGTAAAGAGACACCAGGAAAGGACTCTCCTCAAGGACAGTTATACTGTCTGTGATATCCCATTTCCGTTTATCTTCAACGCAAATACGGAAGACCATGTTGGGGATACCTCGATTGAGAGCAAGCTCTATTCTGCCGTTACGGGGATCGATATGTCTGAAGAAGATTCATACAAGAGGGGGGATATGTTGTCCACTTTGGAGCGAGCCATCGCTTGTCGGGATGGTCGGACCCGGGACGACGATGTGCTATTTGAAAAATACTACACGAACCTGGATGCAGCCGGTCGAAAATACAACCGCGAGGATTTGGAAAGGGCGAAGGACGAGTTCTATCAGCTCTGCGGTTGGGATGCGGCTACTGGAATTCCGACCAGAAATAAGCTGGAAGAAGTTGATCTCAAAGAAGTGGCCGATGACCTCCAAAATCGTGGCATCCTAACAAAATGAGAAAGGCGGACAGGAGAGATGGATCCCTCGTCTTTTCCCTCAATGGTCATGGCTGACTATAATCTCTATCGCCTCGATGAGTATATCTTCTTCGGTCTCATAGGATTAGCTGTCCTTTTTTGCCTGTTTCATGCGGCCGGGAGGGCTTTTCGGCAACCCACACCGACCGAGACAGAAAAGCGTTAGAACCCTCAGGGAAAAACCTCATGGAAAAAGAACTCGAGAGATATACGCTCCCACAAAGGATTTTTCACTGGGTGAACGCCGTAAGCACTTTCCTTCTCTTGATTTCTGGTCTAGCGATATATGCTCCAAACCTTTTTGCTTTTATGAACGTGAAGACCTCCACGTGGTTCAAGTTACATATGTGGTTAGTCCCTTTGTTCCTTGGAGGAGTGGCCTTCCACATCATTCACAGCGCCTTTTTCTTGGATCGGCTGGGTTATTTGTGGTTTGGAAAGGCCGAACAGCATAGGTTGGCGACGATCTTTAGAAACTTTTTCGGTTTGACAAAAGAATATCCAAAACTTGGGAAGTATCACCCAGCCCAAATCCTGGTTCACTGGGGCTTCTTCGCTAACCTCACGGCCCTAACCCTTACCGGGTTTATTATCTGGAAGCCCCTCAGACATTTGATCCCCCTTCGCCTCTTCGGCCTGGGCTGGGATTTTATATTTTTCAACCGAATCTTGCATGATTTTTTTACTGCATCTTTGGCCGCGATGATTATTGGCCATGTCTATTTTGCCGTATTGATCAAAAAGAACTGGCCAGATCTGAAAGCCATGTTCACGGGAAAGATCCCCCTTGACGAATATGGGAAATATCACGAGATCTTGGACTAGTTTAATCGGCGGGGTCCTTGTACGCGAGGTCACGTGAGCGTAGATTCGCGTCAAAAAGAAAGTGTCAGCCGGCCTTTTATACTTCGGCGGAATTCGGAAAAGTAACTATCCTTTCAATAAGCCGATTGAGAATCGAACGCATGCCTCGACGCCTCAAACGGGGGTGTTTGCTTTCTTTTGTCCATTTGTTGGAGGCACTCGCCACAATAGACATGGCATTCGAAGAAAAACGTGAGTTCGTCCCCGACGTCCACTTCACGTTTGCAGATAAAGCATCTCAGCTCCATGGATCACTCCTTTCCGTTGACCAAAATCAAAAGCCCATCCGAAAGGATGGGCTCGCTGGGACTCTCGTATTGTTGTTAGCGGTCACGCTACCCGGGTATCTCTCCAGGTGCTCAGTGGGTGGCTTTGCGTCCTACCCTTTCGGGGTAATTCGCCCTTGCGGAAAGCAAGAGACCTCCCAATTAACCTTCAGAATGATCGGGACGCAATTCACATACCAAGGCTGGTCTTTTTGTAACCCATTGAATTCACATCGTTTTTAACTTTTGTCAAGGCGAAAAGAATGGTTTCGGTCTGATCTTTTTGCGAATCCGCGGAAAAATTTAAATATCTGATGCCTCGTGCTACGATTCGCAAATTGGGTTACGAATTAAGGCGTGCCATTGCCGTTGCTTTGGCCCTTCGTCTTATAACTCTTCTCAGAATATGATAAAACCGAGAAAACGGCGAGGGTTGGAAACTCGATCGGAGGATAGCGCATTGGGAAGGAACCGTCTCCTGGCCATCACCGAAGGGGTCTTGACCACCATCATCTGGTCCTCATCATTTGTCTTCATTAAGATGGGGCTCGTCTATCTCAAACCGATGACCCTTGCCGGAATGCGTTACGTCACAGCCTTTATCCTGCTCATTCCGGTCATGGGCTACCGCAGAGAGCTCAAGTGCCACCTGACCCGGAACCAGTGGATTCACTTCTTCCTCATGGGCCTCTGTGCCTACACGCTAGCCAATGGGGCACTCTTCTGGGGTCTGAAATACATTCCTGCCATCACAGGTTCGTTCCTTTTCAGCCTTCTCCCACTGCCCGTCCTTTTCCTGGGAATTTTTTGGCTCAATGAAATGCCAAGAGGATGGCAGATCGTGGGCTTCGTCGTCGCCCTGGCTGGAAGCGCCCTCTTTTTCTCGCCTGGTCTGAGGGCCGGGGAACCGTTCGCTCTGGGGATTGTGTCTCTTGGAGTCTTGGCTTTCGCCTTCTATGGTGTCCTCAGTAGGCAATCGGCAAAGGATGGCCGAGTAAGCATGATCCATCTCACGGCAATTCCATTGGGCTTTGGCGGGGGGTTACTCCTGGTAATGGGTCTTGTTATCGAGGGAATGTTCGGGTTTTCCTTGGCAGGATTGGCGCTGGTCCTCCTGTTGGCGGTGATCAACACGATCCTTGGCTATCTTTTCTACTACCGATCTTTACGGGTCTTGACCGCCTTTGAACTCCATATGATCCTCAACCTCTCGCCCTTGGGGACGGTGCTTTTGGCTGGTTGGCTTTTGGGTGAACGGCTCACACCGACTCAGATAATCGGGATGTTCATCGTCATCATCGGTATAAGCCTAGTTCAGTGGAGACGACAGTCGGTCGAGGCCTAGAGGTTGACAGAGCCGGTTAACCGTAACCTCAGGAGAATCGAATGCTGATGAACGATAGTTCTGATCCTCTAAACGAAAGGACCTCAGTGCCATGACAAAAACGCCCAGATCTTTTATCGCCGTGGTTTCACTCCTGATCATTTTGACGAGTTGTGGAATAAGGAAAGACGTTAGGGAATCGAGTTTTAGTAGGAGAAGCGATCAGGTGACAGCTTTTACACATGTCAATCTCATACCCATGACTGACGAAAGGGTAATCGAGAATCAGACTGTTTTGGTCAAAGGGACGAGAATCATCCAAATCGGTCCGTCAAATACGGTTAACGCGCCTGAAAATGCAAGCATTATCAACGGAGCAGGCGCTTACTTGATGCCAGGCCTTGCCGACATGCATATGCATACAAGAGAGGATTGGCTGACCGACGCTTGGCCCGTCTCCCCGTTGAATCTTTACCTGGCCAACGGCGTAACGACGATTCGGGATTTCGGTCCAAGGGGAAAACCCCTCACCTATGCCCTTGGCTGGCGGGATGAAATCAAGAAGAAGAATCTTGACGGGCCTACCATTTATGCCTCTGGCCTCAGTCCAGGACACCCGAGCGCCGGCCGTGATGGAGATCCTCGAAAAATTGTGGAGTGGGACAAGGCGCAAGGCTTCGACTTCCTGAAGTTATACTCATTTCTCTCAAGGGATGAATTCCACGAGGCTATGACGGCCGCCAAGCAATTCGATATGTATACAACCGGCCACATCCCGTTTTCGGTTGGGCTCGATGGGGTTATATCAGAGGGGATGGACGAGATCGCCCATATCGAAGAGCTGGATTTTGAATTCCTCGATTTCGATAGAAACAAGAGGATGGATCCGAAACAGTGGTTTCTCTATATCATCGAGACTGCCGTGAAACAATATCGGTCCTCTTTTGGTCTTGATGTTGAGGACCTCAAAAAGAGCCATGAAGAGGCGATTTCGGCTGTCGTGAGTAAGCTAAAAGGCGCCAATATCCCGATTTGTACGACCCTGGTCGTCGGCGAGATTATCGTGCAAAAACTCCTGGAGCCAGAAGCATTCCTGGCCCGCCCAGTGAACAAGTATCTGCCGAAATTGTACTGGGATGCTTTCCGCCGGGGAAAGGAAAAACATCAGGTACAGTTCAGAGGAAACGAACCCTTTGCGCCATTTAAGTACACCATAGAAAGAATTCTATTGAGTGAATTACAAAAGGCAGGTATAGGCTTAGTTCTGGCAACCGATGCCGGGACTGGCGGGATGGGCATCGTGCCAGGTTTTTCGATCCACGATGAGCTTCGTATCCTGACCGAAAACGGATTCACACCCTATGAGGCCATTGCCACAGGTACCATCAGCGCCTCAAAAGTGGTCAAAGCCATGACCGGGAGGGATGAATTCGGTACCATCGAAGTCGGCAAGAGGGCAGACCTGATCTTGTTGAATGAGAATCCCTTAAGAGATGTGAGCAATATCAAAGGTCTCCGTGGTGTCATGGCAGCCGGCCGTTGGTATTCTGGGGAAACATTGAAACGGATGATCGCTATTGAGAATTAGTATAGTCGTTTCGTAGGTCGTCAAGAGCACAAATCACAATCAAATGTTGGAGGCATTCATGAATCGTAAGCGCGTCGGTATCCTGATTTTCCCAAACGTCGAAGTTCTTGATTTCTGTGGACCCTATGAGGTTTTCTCCGTCACTCACCTGAATGAAGAAAAGCGCAGAGAAGAGCCCTCGCCTTTTGAACTCCTGTTGATTGCCGAAAAGGAGGATGCGGTTGTGGCCACGGGCGGTCTCCGCGTCCTTCCAGACTGTACGTTAGGAAACTGCCCGGCGCTCGATATTCTCGTCGTACCTGGCGGTTGGGGGACACGCAGAGAAATCGATAACGCGTCCCTCATTGGTTGGATTGCCGAACGTGGCAAACAGGTGGAAACCCTCACTTCGGTCTGCACAGGTGCCATGCTTCTCGGTCGGGCTGGCCTCCTCGATGGACGTCGCGCAACAACCCACTGGCGCTCTCTCGATTGGATGCGCGGATTATTTCCTAACGTAACCGTTGAAGACCAATTGCACGTGGTCGAGGATGGTCACGTTCTGACATCGGCTGGGATCTCCGCAGGCATCGACATGGCGCTGCGAGTGGTGGTCCGCTATTTTGGTGAGGCTGTTGCGCGCAACACAGCACGCTACATGGAGTATGCATTTCCTGAAGACAAC
>JABAOD010011670.1_pt4 | contig 11364 bp, 13 predicted proteins | sample 7062151 | NCBI WGS metagenome assembly JABAOD01 (sample SAMN14538626, study PRJNA623070) | marine sediment metagenome | biome: marine biome [ENVO:00000428]; feature: marine pelagic biome [ENVO:01000023]; material: deep marine sediment [ENVO:00002113] | place: India: Gulf of Khambhat ...
GTCACGCAGGATGAACGCCCGCACCTGGTCGTCACTCGGCTCGTAGGCGAACCCCACCTGATGGCGGGCGATGTCGTCAGCATGGAACTCGAGGAAGCGCAACAGGTAGCGGGAGTCCTTCGCCACCTCCAGCGTGGTGAACCACTCCGTCTTCTTCGACAGCAGCTGTCGCAGGAACCAGATGTGGATGGCCGCCACGGTGAGGTTCACCACGGCAATGGGATACGCCTCGATGGCGATGCTGTAGCCGAGGAATGTCAGCGATCCGGCGAGACCGATCACCCGCAGCTTGACGATCGACTTCTGCAGCAGCGACAGGATGATGAGTGCCGAACCGAAATAGCCGACGAGCTCGGTGAAAGACAGATCCACCAGCCGAGGCTACCGCTCGCCCGCGTCAGTCAGGCGGCCCGGGCTGTCAACCTCAGGCTGGCGGCCCATCCTCCATCGTGAACGGTGCGCCGTGCCCGGGGATGATGAGCGACGGCTCGGCGGCGAGCACGCGGCGCCGGCCGGCGTGGAGGGCGTCGTTGTCGACGGCGAGGGGGTCGTCCGGCGGGCCGGCGAGGTACCACCACAGATGGGTGCAGACGACCAGGCCGTCCGGGGTGCCGATGAGGGTGGTGATGTCCTGCGGGGTGTGCCCCGGCGTCTCCCACAGGACGATCGACGGCGACACGGCGAATCCCTCGGCGGGACGCGAGGTCCACGTGTCCCGGTGATAGGTCGCCCAGTGGTCGTGGACCCGGGCCTCGCCGAACAGCCCGACATTGACGGTGTGATCCGGATGATGGTGCGAGATGACCACGTCGGTCACCGCAGATGGCTCGACGCCTGCGGCACGCAACGGATCGAGGATGGCGTCCTGCGACGGCGCCATCCCCGGATCGATGACGACGATGACATCGCCATCGGTCACCAGCGTGCACGACGACCGCACGCGGGGGCTGCCCGAACCCTCGAGCAGGACGGTCACGGTGGCGTCGGAGGCAGCAGGGAGGGTCACGAGGATCGAGTGTATGCGAGTCGCGAAAATCCTTCTGGTTTGCGTCACGAACCGCCATAGGCTGCGGGTGTGACCGCGACGAGACCCGTGACGCCCGACTTCGCCATCGACCATCCGGTGATGCGCCAGCACTGGCGCTCGCTGACGTATGTCCACTGGCCGGTGCCCATCACCGAGGTCGCCTCGCGTCTCCCCCACGGGCTCACCGTCGACACCTTCGACGGCCACGCCTGGGTCGGCCTCGTCCCCTTCGAGATGGTCGGGATCCGCTTCGGCCGGCTCCCTGCCGTGCCCTGGCTCGGCACCTTCCCCGAGACCAACGTGCGGACCTATGTCAACGGCCCCGACGGCCCCGGAGTGTGGTTCGACTCCCTCGACATCACTCGCCTCGCCCCCGTCGCCGTCGCCAGGCTCACCTACGGCCTGCCGTACAACTGGGCGGAGATGTCCATCAGCCGCAGGCTCGACCTCATCCGCTACGAGACCCGGCGTCGCTGGCCGGAGCGCGGGCCGCGGTCGACGCTCGAGGTGGCGGTGGGCAACCCGATCAAGCAACCCGACGCCTTCGAAGTCTTCCTCTCCGCACGCTGGCGGCTCTACACCAAGCTCGGGAAGCGGTTGGCGAGCGCCCGGGTGTCACATGAGGAGTGGCCCCTCCACGCCGCCCACATCACGACGCTCGACGACGAACTGGTCGGCACCGCCGGCTACACGCTGCTCGGCGACGAGCCGCATGTCATGTACTCGCCCGGGGTCAGCGTCGCCATCGAGCGACCGCGGTTCATGGGCTCAGGAGAAGTCGCCCGCAGCCAGCTCGCGTGAACCGGCCGCGATCCCGTCGAGGATCGTCGTGGCCACATGCCCAGGCTCCAGCCCTTCCGGGAACTCGGGCGACTCACCCGCGATGGCACGGTCCGCCAGCCCCGTCTCGGTGTGCGGTGGACGGGCGTCGAGCACCTCGATCTTGCGCCGTCGCATCTCGCGTGCGATCGCCCGGGTGGCGGAGCTGAGGCCCGCCTTCGCCGCCACATAGGCGGCCATGCCGGCAACCGGCTGCTCGGCGACGACCCCGGTGATGTTGACCATGAACCCGCCGTCCATCTCCTGCGCCGCCCGACGCATCAGTCGGATCGGTCCCGTGAGGTCGGCCGCGACCAGCTCGTCCAGCGTTGCGTCGTCGAGCTCGTCGACGGGCCCGAACGCCACGACGCCCGCCGCATTGACGACCCCGTCCAGGCCGCCCATCTCCCCCGCGGCATAGGCCACGGCATGATCGATGTGCTCGGGGAAGCGCAGGTCGCAGATCACGGACGCCACGCCACCCAGCTCGGCGGAGGCGGCCCGGAGCCGTTCGGCGTTGCGCCCGGCCAGCACGACGGACGCGCCACGATCGACCAGACCCTTCGCCAGCAGGCGCCCGAGAGCGCCGGACCCACCCACGACCAGCACGCGGGCTCCTGCGATCTCGGCCATGGGTCTGCTCCTTCGCTCGACGACGCCCTCAGGGTACGGCGCTGCATTGACCTACTCTCAGCGTCATGAAGATCCTCGTCACCGGTGCGACCGGGTACATCGGTGGTCGCCTCGTCCCCTGGCTGCTGGAAGCCGGACACGAGGTCCGCTGCCTCGCCCGCGATCCCGAGAAACTCGACCTCGACCCCTGGCGCGACCGGGTCGAGGTCGTCCAGGGCGACGTGCTCGATGCCTCCACGCTCGGTCCCGCACTCGACGGATGCGACGCCGCCTTCTATCTCGTCCACTCGATGGACGACGCCAAGGAGTCGTTCTCCGATCGCGACAGCCGGGCGGCGACCAACTTCCGCGATGCGGCCGATGCCGCCGGGCTGCGCCGCATCGTCTACCTGGGCGGTCTCGGCGCACACCAGAAGGAGCTCTCCGAGCATCTCGCCTCCCGCCACGAGGTCGGTGAGATCCTCGCCTCGGGTGCGACCCCCGTCACCGAGCTGCGAGCCGCCGTCATCATCGGCTCCGGCTCGGTGTCCTTCGAGATGCTGCGCTATCTCACCGAGGTCCTCCCGGTCATGGTCACGCCGAAGTGGGTCAAGACGCTCTGTCAGCCGATCGCGGTGCGCAACGTGCTGCAGATCCTCACCGCCACCATCGCCGTCGACGACGGCGAGCACCACGTCCTCGACATCGGCGGACCGGACCGGCTCACGTATCAGGAGATGATGCAGATCTACGCCGAGGAGGCGGGGCTGCGCAAGCGCATCGTCATTCCGGTGCCTGTCCTGTCCCCGAGCCTCTCCAGCCGCTGGGTCGGCCTCGTCACGCCGCTGCCGACAGGTGTGGCCCGACCGCTCGTGGACAGCCTCAAGGTCGAGGTGGTCACCGGCGAGCACAACGCCGCCGAGGACCTCACCGAGCATCTCTTCACATATCGCGAGTCGGTGCAGAGGGCGATCGAGGCCTCCCAGAGCCTCGACGTCGCCACTCGCTGGTCCGACGCCACCAGCACACCCGCCTCGGCGCTCCCCAACGATCCCTCGTGGGCCGGCGGCACCCGCCTCCAGGACGAGCAGATCGTGACGAGCGAAGCACCGCCGCCCCACGTCTTCTGGGCCGTGGCCCGGATCGGTGGGACGACGGGCTACTACACCTTCAATTGGGCGTGGCGGCTACGTGGGCTCCTCGACTCCGTCGTGGGCGGCGTCGGGCTCCGCCGTGGGCGGCGTCATCCGGAAGAACTGCGTCCGGGTGAGGCGCTCGACTTCTGGCGGGTGGCGGCCTTCGAGCCCGACCGTCTCCTGCGTCTCCACGCCGAGATGAAGGTGCCTGGCGAGGCCTGGCTCGAGTTCGAGGTCACGCCCCAGGGCACGGGCTCGAAGCTGCGGCAGACGGCGACGTTCTTCCCCAGGGGTCTCTTCGGACGCCTCTACTGGGTGGCCCTGCTGCCCTTCCATGCCGCCATCTTCGGACGCATGGCACGACGCATCGCCACCGCGGGCGAGGAGAGGGCGTCGACTCAGCCGGTTGCGTGAGCCGTCCCGCGGGGCACCACGATGTGCGCCCCGACCGGATCTCCGAAGCAGCGCAATCGATCGGGCTGTCGATTCCACAGCGCAGCGACCCAGGCGCAGATCCGCGCATCCAGCGCATCCTCGACCGCCTTCAACGCCCTCCCCCTGACGCTCTCGTCGACGGCCAGCCGGGGAGCGACGAGCCCGGGTTCCGCATGCCCGAGCGAGTCCACGAGCGTGGACAGCGTGGTGAGCCCGGCACGGCGGTCGGCGACCCTCATCCCCCGCTTCGCCTTGTACCGGAGACGCTCGTCGAGCCCGAACATCTCGATGATCGCCGGGTGCGGGTAGCACTCGAAGATCGTGCGGCTCGTCCCGGCTGCCGGGAGCCCGAACCCGCGACGTTGGAGACGCGCCAACAGGTCCTCGCCTCGAATCCGGCCATGGAAGCGGATCAGGAGCTGTCGGTTGGAAGGATGTGGCCCGGCATGGCGAGACCCATACATCGAGTGCAGCTCCGCTTCGCACCGCCGCCGCCCCGTGTCGTTCGGCACCACCAGGGGGGCATCGATGGCGACGGTCACCGGGCCGTCACCGAGCCCGGCGATCGTCTCGACGATCTCGTCGTCGCTCAACACCATCGACTCGGCGATCACCACACCGTCGGGAGCAACCATGCAGATTGCTGTCGGATGACGGTCCGACCAGGCGAGGTCGATGCCGACGGCGTGGGCCCCGGCGCTCAGACGAGGTCCTCTTCGCGCAACCCGAACGCCGGGTGGCGCAGCTTGCAGAGCGCCCTGCGCTCGATCTGGTAGATCCGCTCGGCCGTCACGCCGAATTCCTCCCCGATGTCGGCACGCGCTCTCGGCACGGAGTCCACGAACCCGAAGCGCTCGATCATGATCGTACGCTCCCTGTCGTTGAGCCGGTCCAGCGCCTTCAGCAGCGCCGTCGACACCGCGGCCGCGGACGCCACCTCCTCGGGCATCTCCGCCCCTTCCGCGACGACGAAGTCGCCGAGGGTGGCCCCGTCCTCACCGATGGGTGCCTCGAGCGACGTGCTGCTCTGGATGGCGAGCGCCTCCTTGACGTCCTCGAGGGGAACCCCCGAGTACCTGGCGAGCTCTTCGACGGTCGGGCTGCGGCCGTTCGTCGCATAGAACTGTGCGGCGGACTGGTCGATGGTCGGCATCGTCTCGGACAGCCTGGCAGGGAGCTTGATGGGACGACCTCCGGACTGGGCGGCCTTGGAGACGGCCTGCCGAATCCACCACGTCGCATAGGTGGAGAACTTGAAGCCCTTCCGCCACTCGAACTTCTCGACGGCGCGGATCAGCCCGAGGTTGCCCTCCTGGATCAGATCGAGGAGCTCGATGCCACGGCGCCGGTAGCGCTTGGCGATCGACACGACGAGCCTCAGATTGGCCTCGAGGAAGCGTTGGCGGGCACGCTCGCCCTTCGTGATGACATGTTCGAGACGGCGTTGCTCCTGCACGTCGTCCACCTTGGCGAGGCGGACCCTTGCCTTCTCACCGGCTTCGATTGCCTGGGCGAGCTCTATCTCCTCACCGGCAGTGAGCAGATCCCGGCGACCGATCTCTTCGAGGTAGGCGTCGAGCGACTCGCCGGTCGTCTCTCTCACCTTCATCGCCGCGCTCATGGTGCGCTCCAGACTTTGTGAATGCGTTCACAAGGTATACGGAGCGATCATGCCTGGTGGATGCAGCGGACGCCGGAAGAACGTCGGGATCACGACCGATGACACGAGCGACACAGCCCGGTCACCACGAGATCCACCTGCTCGGACACGAAGCCGTGGCTCGACGAGAGGTGGGTGCGGATGTCGTCGACGAGGCTGCCGCGGTGATGGTCGACGTCGCCACAGCGAGCACACACGAGGTGGAAGTGCTCGTCTGGATGTGCCACCTCCCAGCGGGCGGCATCCTCCCCGGCCAGGTTCGACTCCCGCACCATGTCTAGATCCGAGAACAGCGCGAGGGAGCGGTAGACCGAGGAGAGGTTGACGGCAGGGTCCTTGGCGTTGACCCGCCGCGCGATCTCATCCGCCGTCAGGTGCTCGTCGGCTTCCCGCAGCACCTCCCACACGTGGAGTCGTGGAGTCGTGACCCTGTTGCCCCGACGCCGCAACACCGATGCGAGCTCACTGGCGGTGTCGAGGTCGGCGGTCATGGTGTCCCATCGGTGCGCTAATTGCGAATTATTCGCAATTAGTATAGCCTCCGACGAGGAGGGCCCATGCATGCACCGGACGGCTTCCTGAACGCCGCAACCGCCGTGGCCACCGGGGCCGCTAGCGCGGGCACGCTCGGCATCGCCATCCGCCATACGGGTCGCCGCCTCCAGGATCGCCAGATCCCCCTCGCCGGGCTCGCCGCCGCCTTCGTCTTCGCCGCCCAGATGGTGAACTTCCCCGTCGCCGCCGGCACCACCGGCCACCTCCTCGGAGGAGCCCTCGTCGCCGTGCTGCTCGGGCCGATGACCGCAGCCCTCGTCGTCGGGATCGTGGTCGTCCTCCAGGCGCTGGCCTTCGCCGATGGCGGGCTCACGGCCCTGGGGTACAACGTGTTCAACATGGCCATCGTGACGTCGTTCGGTGGCTGGGCGCTCTTCCTCGTGTTCCGCCGGCTCATGCCTCGATCCGGTACGGGCGTTGCCGCCGCCGCCGGGCTCGCCGCCACCGGCTCCGTGGTGCTCTCGTCGGTCGCCTTCTCCATCGAGTGGTTGTTCGGAGCGACGGCGCCCGTGCCGTTCGACACGGTCTTCGGAGCGATGGTCGGCGTGCACCTGCTCATCGGCATCGGCGAAGGTGTCATCACGGCGATGACGCTCGGTGCGGTGCTGGCGGTGCGGCCCGACCTCGTCCACGGTGCGAGCCACCTCTCCCCCGAGCAGCTCGCACATCGCCGTCGGGTGGGAACCAGGACCGTCGCGCTCGCCGGCGTCGGGGTCGCCCTCGTGGTGGCGGCGGTCGTCAGCCAGTTCGCCGCGGATGCTCCTGACGGCCTCGAACGCGTCGCCATCGACACCGGCATCGCGGCGTCGGCTCGCGACAGTGCCCTCGACGGCGCCCTCTTCTCCGACTACGCCACCTCTGGCGTCGACGATCCGTCGCTCAGCCTCGCCATCGCAGGCATCGCCGGAGTCGGCCTGTCGCTCGCCGTCGGCGGCGGGCTCGTCGCCGCCCTGCGACGACCGTCACGTCGAGCCACCTCCACGGGCGCTTGAGATGGGCACCGGCCACGCCCATGCCCTCTACGTCCACGAGCACTCGCCGCTGCATCGCCTTCCCCCCGAGGTGAAGGTGGCGGCGACCGGACTGTTCGCCGTCGGTGTCGCCATCACTCCCCGCGAAGCGGTGTGGGCCTTCGTCGTCGATGCCCTGGTCCTCGCCGGCGTGGCGAAGACGGCACGGCTCCGCGCCGGGTTCGTCCTGGCGAGGCTCGCCGTGGTGCTCCCGTTCGTGGCGTTCGCGCTCCTGGTGCCCTTCGTCGCCGGAGGCGAGCAGATCTCCGTGCTCGGCCTCGAGGTCTCCCGCGACGGCCTGTGGGCGACGTGGAACATCCTCGCCAAGGCGTCGCTGGGCGCCACGGCCAGCATCCTCCTCGCCGCCACCACCGAGCTCCCCGACCTGGTCAAGGGCATGGGGCGGCTTCGGGTGCCCGCCGTCGTGACGTCCATCGCCGCCTTCATGATCCGCTACCTCGAGGTGGTGGCAGCCGAACTGGGGCGCATGCGCACGGCGATGACGGCCCGCGGCTACGACCCGAGGTGGCTGGCCCAGACGCGCCCGCTGGCGGCGTCGGCCGGCGCCCTCTTCGTCCGCTCCTACGAGCGCGGGGAGAGGGTGCATGCCGCCATGCTGGCTCGGGGTTTCAGCGGCACGATGCCCGATCTCGACCCGACGCGCTCCACCAGGCGGGAATGGGTGACGACGTGCGCCATCGCCGCCATCAGCCTCGTCCTCGCCGTCATCACGCTGGTGACGTCGTGACGCTCGCCATCGAGCTCGCCGGCGTGTCGTACACCTATCCGGACGGTCACGTGGCGCTCCACGACGTCGACCTCGAGGTGGAGGTGGGCGAGCACATCGCACTCCTCGGCCCGAACGGAGCCGGCAAGACGACCCTCGCCCTCCATCTCAACGGGATCCGACGGGCCACGTCGGGCACGATCTCGATCATGGGCCTGCCGCTCGACGACGACGCCCTTCCCGAGATACGGCGTCGCGTCGGGTTGGTGTTCCAGGACGCCAACGACCAGCTCTTCATGCCGGTCGTCGAAGAGGACGTCGCCTTCGGCCCGGCCAACCTCGGGCTGCGTGGGGAGGAGTTGGCGGAGCGGGTCGACGCGGCGCTCGGGGCCGTCGGTGGCAGCGAACTGAGCCGTCGCGTCCCGCACCACCTGAGCGGCGGCGAGAAACGACGGGCGGCGATCGCCACCGCATTGGCAATGGAACCCGACATGCTGGTGCTCGATGAGCCCACCTCGGGTCTCGATCCGGCAGGACGGCGGGAACTGATGACGCTGCTCGCAGACCTGGCGGTGACGCTGATCGTGGCGACGCACGACCTCCCGCTGGCGCTCGAGCTCTGCCCGCGTGCCGTGGTCATGGACCACGGGACGGTCGTTGCATCAGGACCCACGGCCGATATCCTCGCCGACAGTGAACTGCTGTCCCGTCATCGGCTCGAGCTGCCGTACGGGTTCGACCCGGGCAACATGCCACGTCGCGACGGTGGATGATCGTCTGGGGCCGGGGGCGCACTCAATTCCCAGACCCAGATGCCGATGAGGTAGACATGACGGACGAGCGGGCGCTCACCAGCACCGCCCACATCATCTCGGGGCCGGAACCGGAAGTCACCGATGACCCGGTGGAGCTCCATCCCAGACTCCAGGCGGACTTCTCGTCGCTGAAGCTGCGCAGCGACGGCACGCCCGACGTGGAGTCGTGGCATCGCGTGGTGGCCGCCATCGACGCGGACTACCACGCTCGCGACGAGATCTCCTCGGTCGTGCAAGAGGAAGCGGCTCGCTTCGAGAACCTCTTTCGCACCTCGCCCATCCCGATGATGGAGCAGGACTACAGCGAGCTCGAACGCTGGATGGTGGGACTGCGCAAGGCCGGCGTCACCGACATCAAGGCGCACATCGGGGGTGACATCGAGCTGGTCAGGCGCATCGTGCCCATGATCAAGATCACGGCCGCCAATCCGGCGGCGATTCGTGCCGTCGGGCTGCCGCACGGACAGCTCATCGGCCCGGTCGACCCGGCCATCGTCAACGATGAGTCGTTCGACGGCTGGGTGAGCCAGATCGATGCGGTGTGGCATCGGCGCCCTGTCTCACAGGCATCCTTTGTGGCTGCCACCGCCACGGGGCGCAGATACGACGCCGAGTCGGTGCTGTCGGCGCCCCTCATGGGCGGCGCCCCCGACTTCAGCCGGGCGGTCTTCACGATCATCGACGTCACCGGCCACCGTGACGAAGAGCGACGCATGCAGGAACTGGTCGAGACCAAGAACCGCTTCTTGGCGTCGGTCAGCCACGAGATCCGCACGCCACTCACCGCCGTGCTCGGGTTCGCCGCCATGCTCGACAATCAGGACTACGACGACGACGAGGACATGCGCGGCATGATCTCGGCGATCGCCACCCATGCCCAGGACGTGGCCGACCTCGTCGAAGACCTGCTCGTCGCCGCTCGCGCCGAGATGGGTCAGGTGGAAATCACCATGAGCGAGCTCGACATCCTCGACGAGATCGATCAGACACTGCGCGCCGGCGGCTCGTTCACGACCAACGTCACCGTGGTCTGCGAGGAGCCTCCCGGCCCGGCGTTCGGCGATGCGGCCCGCGTCCGCCAGATCGTCCGCAACCTGCTCACCAACGCCAAGAAGTACGGGGGCCCGACCGTCACCGTTTCGGTGGAGCGGCGTGAAGGCTTCGTCGACGTGGCCGTGGCCGACAACGGCCCCGGGCTGCCGTTCTCCGAGTGGGATCGCATCTTCGAGCCGTACCACCGGGCCCACCGCGCCACCGGTCTCACGGAGTCGGTCGGCATCGGGCTCGCCATCTCCCGCCAGCTCGCCGAACTGATGAACGGCCGCCTCGAGTATCGCTACAGCAGGGGCCGGAGCATCTTCACCTTGAGCCTCGTCGCCGCCTGACCCGGCCGCGAATCCGGACACGAGCGGCTGCGGACACCCGGGTCCGGGTCGTAAGGTGGTGCCCAGCAGGACAGGGGAGTTATCACGTGAGCGATGCAGATCGCACGGCGGCAGAACAGCGGTTCCGCGACGACTTCGGCTGCGGCGCCGAAGACGCTCGACTCGCGGCACGAGTGCAGGTCCCATTCGACGACGGCGCCATGCCCTCCAGCGGCCTCCAGCGCGACATCTCCGAGCGAGCCGCCCTCTTCGCGCGACACGCCGCCGACCTGCGCGGAAACGAACTCGGTGTGGCTGCCCGGCGCGCCATCGAGGAATACCTGCAACTCGCCCGTGACCATCGCGACCAGCACTACGCAGCCCTCTTCGAGGACCTGCTCGATCAGACGCACGGCCCAGCCGCCGCCCCTGAACCCGCGGAATGAGCGGTTCGCGAGAAAGGTGTCCTCACGGTCGTGCCCGTTCGTGAATGAGTGAGGCGGGAGAAACCCGCCTGGAGCACGAGGAGTTACGCATGAGTCGGTACCTGTTGTCGGTCCACAGCGTCGAGGGCGAGGAGCGCCCGGCCATGACACCGGAGACGATGGCCGAGTTCATGACGCGTATCAACCGGCTCGAGGCGGAGATGGACGAGAAGGGAGCCTTCCTCTTCACCGGAGGCCTCCACGGGCCCGACACGGCGACCGTGGTGCGCAAGCACGACGACGAGTTCGTGGTCACGGACGGCCCCTTCGCCGAGTCGGAAGCGCACATCGGGGGCTTCTACGTCATCGAGGCCGCCGACCTCGACGAGGCGCTGGCGTGGGCCGAGAAGGTCGTGGATGCCGTCGGGCGTCCTATCGAGGTCCGCCCGTTCTTCGACTCGCGAGGTGCNNCCCGAGACGTTCACGGTCAGGCCATCGCCACGGTCTCCCGCGGGCCGGTTCGCAGTGCTGCGTCACACCTCACGGCAGGGACGGTCTCACCGGACGACCGGGGGCGGACACCGGCATCGCACAGGCGCGATCGCTATGGTCGCCGCAGGGAGGGGCGCTGCAGACGCAGCGCGCAGATGCGTGCCTGCCTCACGTGCCATCCCGCACAATCCGTGAACCGGGAGAGCGCGCATGGCCGAGGAAGACCTCACTGAGGTGGTGTCGGAGTACGACGACTGGGAAGAGGAGGAGCGGCGCCGCAGGCGGGA
>JABAOD010024194.1_pt2 | contig 11364 bp, 16 predicted proteins | sample 7062151 | NCBI WGS metagenome assembly JABAOD01 (sample SAMN14538626, study PRJNA623070) | marine sediment metagenome | biome: marine biome [ENVO:00000428]; feature: marine pelagic biome [ENVO:01000023]; material: deep marine sediment [ENVO:00002113] | place: India: Gulf of Khambhat ...
AAAGCCATCCGGGCCGAGGCCACGGCAAATTGGGTAAACCGGGCCATGCGCCGCGCCTGCCTTCGATCCATGTACTCCTCAGGGTCGAAGCCGCGCACTTCCCCGGCAATGTGGACCGGAAAATCACTCGAGTCGAAAAATGTGAGTTGACCGATGCCCGACTCGCCCTTGACCAACCTCTCCCACGTCTCCGCAGCCCCTAGACCCAGCGGGGTCACTGCTCCAACGCCGGTAACCACAACCCGTCGTCTGTCGTTCCTTCCCTTCATCTTCCTGGCCAATCCAGGTTTCCTGATGCCTCAGGCTACTTCCGGACGTTCAGATACCGAGACTGGAGATGCTAACCCGCGTGACATGCTCCGTCAACCGATTATCGTTCGTCCGGCGACCCCCCTTGCCACACGTGGGCCGTGAACAGCACTAACCACCGGCAGACGCCTCGGCGGGGAGATCCTCCCGGTTTCCCCATTCCTCCCACGACCCATCATAGGTCTTCACGTCCTCGTAGCCGAGAAGCTGGGTGAGCACGAACCACGTGAAGGCTCCGCGCACCCCGGTCTGACAATAGGTGATGATAGCGCGGTCTCCTGTGAACCCAGCGGTCGCATAGATCTCGCGGAGCTCGTCCCCGCTCTTGAAGGTCCCATCGCTACGCACCGCATTTGCCCACTCCAGGTTGATCGCTCCGGGGATATGCCCGCCGCGGGCCGAGCGAACATCGCTCCCCTCGAACTCAGCCGGCGACCGAGCGTCGCAGGTGGCCACAGACGGGTCCTCGATCCTCTCCAGAACCTCATCCCACGTGGCTCGGATCGAGGTGTCCACGGAATCGATTCCGTACTCAGTAGGGACCACGTCTGGGATGTCTGTGGAAAGCTCCCCCTGCCACGCGCTGGTCCCTCCCTCGAAAAGCCTGGCGTCTTGGTGACCGTAGACCTTCAAGACCCAGAACATCCTCGCCGCAAACAGGTTCCGGTCTCCGTCGTATACCACAACCGTGGTGTCGGGACGGATGCCCAGCGAGCCCAGGAGCATCTCCATCTGCGCGGCGGTGGCTATCTGACCCCGTACCGGGTCTTCCGGGTTCACGATGTCCTCCTCCCAGTCCACGTAGAGAGCTCCTTCAATGTGGCCTGCTTCGTACTGACGCCTGTTCGCCCTCACGTCCAGGAACCGCACCTGGGGATCGTCCAAGTGGTCCGCCACCCAGGCCGAGTCCACCAAGACCTCGGGGTGTGCGAAAGCAGAAGCACCCGGCGTCGCTACCGGCTCGCTCGGCGCAGACGTGCAGGCTCCCACGGACGCCAGCACGAGCCCTACCGCCAGCCCGACCAGGAACCGGTGTCTCATCGTCCGTTCACGCTAGCGTTCAATGCAAAGAGAGTATCGCCTCGCATCGCCCTCCGGTCAAAGGGTCCCTCCACACGATTGCCTCGGCCACCTCCGACCGGTAGAATGCGCAGCGAGAGACACGGAAGGAAAGTCTAGTGGCCAAGAGACGTACACGTCCTCCCACCTGGCAACAGCGTGCCCTGATCGTCATCGGGATCCTCGTGGCGCTAAGCATGGCCCTCTCCCTGCTCCTGCCCGCCGTTTTCGGGGGATCCTTCTAGCCCGTCCCGCGTACAGGAGCCCGCAGCCTCCCAGAGGCTGGAGACCCTGGGGTCGCCCTCTTCCCCGTCGATACCTCACCGCCCACAGCAGGTCCGCTCAGGTCAGCCCGAACCAGTCAACCTGCCGGCCTACGAGGAGTGTGCAAGGTCGGCCACCTGCCGATGGCTGCAACGAACAGCCGCTTGATAGGTGAGCGTTCGATGCGGAGCTCGGGAGAAGCGATCTGCCGGCCGCGATGGCCGGTGGGTCTAGACTTGAGGAGGCGTCTGGGTCACGCCTGCCAAGGCCTGGCCGGCGAACCCGCGGAAGAAAACTCCTCCACGCCTGCCCCCGTGAGCGCGCTGGTCTGAAAGAATGGTCCTGGAAGGACCTGCGCCAGGGCAAGCGCCTCCTCAGTAGGAACCTCCGCCTCCAAATCCCCCTTGCACGCCACCAATAGCGGCTGCGAGAAGGGAATCACCCGGCCCACCTCCTCCCGCCAGCGACCGAGGTCGGAGAAGCTTTGCGGGTTGCTCACGTCGTACGCGAAGGCCACCGCCTTGGCCCCGAGGTAGAAGGAGTCCCTCATCACGGCAAACCGCTCCTGGCCAGCGATGTCCCAAATGGTCAGCTTGACCAGCGATCCGCCCACGTCGACCACCGCGGTTTGAAAATCGACGCCGATCGTCATGAGGCGGGATTCCCGAAAGGTGCCAGTGGCGTAGCGGCGAAGGAGGGTGGTTTTCCCCACCGAGCCGTCCCCCACGATCGTCACCTTCAGGACGCGGGGTCCGGCCGCGATCATGGCTGCGAGGGACTACTCCAAAGCGGAGCGGTGGACGAAGACAAGCTGGGAGGGATCGGGAGATCCTTTGGCCAGGAGCTCACCGTTGGCTGTCTCGAAGTCGAGGTGGACCTCCTCCAGGACCTTGATGGTGCCCACGGCAGGCTCACTGGTGTAGAGGGCGAGGAGGGTTGAATACCGGCCAGGCACGAAGTACAAGGCCTTGCCGTCTTCTACCTCGGTCTTGCGGACACTGGTGCCGAAGATCTCCGCTGACGCCGAGCGGAATCCGCTGAGCATCCCCACCACCAGCTCGCTCTCCATCCCGAAGTCGCCCTGAGTATACAGCGGGACGCTGGACTGGTTGTCGTATACGGCATAGGCCACAAGCCGTGAGCGGTGCCGGTTTCGGATGGTCATGCTGTAGCCGTCCGTCACGGCGGTCCGCCAGGCATCGCCCTCCGGATAGGCCTGCAACAGGAGCTCCACACTGGAACGCTCTGACTGGTAGTGAGAGTACAGCTTTTCGAATTGAGCACGGTTGATGTTGCCCGCAGCGAAATCCTGAGCCGTATGCTCCATCTTGGCCCGCAGCCGCTCCAGGTAGGCGTGGCCGTCCTGGTCGGGGCCTTTGTCCTTGGGTAGGTCGGTCGGCCCGGGGACAGGTGGCTTCGCAACCGCCGGAGCCGGTCGGGGAGGCTCGACGGGAGTTCCCAGCACCAGGTCCCTCAGGAACCGCCGGAGTCCTCGGCGTTCCGCCATATTCCTACTTCTGTAGGGGGATCCCCTCCATTCTATCAAGTGGGGTAGGGCCGGAAAATAGTACCTTCGGGCAGCCCCCGCGTCTCATCTATCAGAGGGCTGCAGGCGCCGGAGCCACAAGTGCATGTTGGCGCCCCACGGCTCGACTCCGCTCGGCCCGGGCACAAATCTCCTCCCGACTCGCCTCCGCTAGCCTTGGCGCGCTCAGGGAAGGGGGCTTACATTGCTCCACCCGCGTGGGACATATCCTCTGCATACCTTTCCTCCTCTAGGGACGAGCGGCGGGGCTCCAGAGCCCCGCCGCTCCACCGTTTCAGAGACGCGCAGCACCTGTCCCGGCGTCATCCAACTTCCTGGCCGGGCCGCATCCCCCTCCAAATCCTCTCCGCGAGCGCGAGGGCCTCCTCACGGTGTGCCACCCGTCCGTCCGCCTGGGCTTCCCACGTGGCGCGCAGCAACTCGCCGATAGCCGGTCCCGAAACCCCCGGAAGGTGGCGCAACAGATCCTCTCCGTCGAGGAGCGGTTGAGGCAGAATGCTTTCTCGATCCTCGAACCACGCCGCGAGGAGGTAGCCTGCCCGATTCAACCGAACTCCCCACAATGCTCCTTCCACACGTCCTGAGTCCCGCGCTCCCATCCAATCTGCAAGGGAGAGGAGCACCGCTTCCACCCCCGCCCCGCCGGTCTCCCGATAGAAGCGATGAATCTCTACAGGGCCGGGCGGCTCGCCACCCGTCAGGCCCCACGCCTCAGACAGCGCTCGGTGGACTCGGGTTCCCCGACGGACCTCCAGCGTCGAGAGCCGCAGCCGCCGCAGAGCCGCCTCCAGGCCCCGGGCGGTCGACTGCGGGTCCGGAGGGTGGTCGTTCGAGGTGGGAGGCAGATGGTGTAGGAACGCCACCATCTTGAGAAGAGTCAGCCGCGTGCGGCCACCCGAGATCCGTCGGCCCAGATGCCGATCCACGCGTAGCCAGGCCGTAGCAGTTCCTGGATCCCCTCCCTCCGACGCCTGCTGGGCTAGGAGGTGCTGAAGCGCCTCCACGGTGCGGACGGCGTGGCTACCCAGCGACCGAACAGGAGGAAGGCTCGGGAAGATGGCCGAGGCCATCCCTAGTCTGAAAAGCTGTCCCACGTAGAAATGACTACGCTCGAGGGACAGGATTCGGACCAGCTCATCCCTCAGCCGCTCCCCCGCCACTCGGCTCAGGAGCGCAGCATCGCGTCGCATCCAAGCTTCTGTCTGGGACTCTGGTCGGAGTCCCAGTTCTCCGGCGAGCCGAATGCCGCGAACCAGCCTCAGCGGATCGTCCCGGAAGGCCCCTTCCGACACCGCGCGCAGGACCCGATCCTCGAGGTCCTGGAGCCCTCCTCGCGGATCCATCAGAGTGCCGCCGTCAAGGGGAGTCTGAAGGTCGATGGCCAAGGCGTTGACAGTGAAGTCGCGACGGGACAGGTCCTCCTCGATACTCCTGCCTTCCAGTGACGCCACATCCAACCGGTATTCCCGGCCATCGCCGGCCAGGAGGACCCGACCCACATCGCGCGCCTGATCGAGCGGGAAAGCGCTCCCACCCAGAAGGTCGCCCAGCTCACGCGAGAGGGCGATGGCACCCTCGGGCACAGCCAGGTCCAGATCCGGAGGGTCCCGGCCCAGCAGGCGATCTCGCAGGAACCCCCCTACAAGGAAGGCCTCCTGGCCCCGAGACGCGACGAGTTTTCGCGCATCGGCCAGGACTCCTGACCGCTCAAACCAGGTGGTGACCACGGAACTGCTCGGAGCGTTCCAAGCCTCAGGGACTAAGCCAGCGGAGGTTGGAGCTACAGGGCGAGACTCTCCCCGGGCTCGAGGACCACACAGCTGAATCCGGCCGACTCTACTCTCGCCTCGAAGTCCCCCGCGTCCTGCCGGATCAGGTCAAAGGTGTTGTAGTGCATAGGAACTACCACCTTGGGCTTGACCATCTCGACTGCCCGCAGAGCATCGTCGGGTCCCATGGTGTAGTTGTCCCCGATGGGAAGCAGGGCCAGGTCCACCGGTGCCTCCTGGGGTATCAGCGCCATGTCCTGAGTTCAGCCCGGTGTCCGCCGCGTCGTACGTTCGCTTTCCCTCGATCGTGAGGAGGAAGCCGCAGGGATTGCCCCCAGGTGTTCCGTCAGGAAACGTGGACCCATGCAGGGCCGGAGTCAGCTTGACGCGTCCAAAGGGGAATTCATGTCCTCCACCGATGTGCAGGCCGTGAGCCTCGAGACCTCTTACTTCACAGTACTGGGCAATCTCGAAATTGGAAATCACGGTCGCTCCGGTCCTTTCCCCAATGACCAAGGTGTCACCAAAGTGGTCCCCATGAGCGTGAGAGACAAGGATGTACTCCGGATCGAGATCCTCCGGCCCCACATCCGCCATCGGATTCCCCGTCAGGAAAGGATCGATGAGGAGACGAGCTCCACCGCCCTCGATGCTCCAGCACGCGTGGCCGTGCCAAGTGGCGATCACCGCCATGGGTGCCTCCCTCCATCCCGTCGTGCTCGGGCAGTGTATCGCTCCCTTCCTGGACGGTCAATGACAGGGCACTCCGTGGCTCCAGAATGAGGTGCATTGACACTCCCCCCCGCGCAGGCGTAGAATCCAATCGAAAGGAATACCGAGACCTTCGGGGCAGGGTGAGGCTCGCGCCCTCGACAGGCGCGGGCCAATTCCCGATCGGTGGTACAGCCCACGAGCCGGCGGCCGCCGGCACGATCCGGTGAAACTCCGGGGCCGACCGTACAGTCGGGATGAAAGAAGGTCGCTTAGAGCCGCCCACCGGCCCTGCCGGGAGGCGCGCTGATGCGACGGTACCCGCCCCGAACGATTCCGTTCGGGGCGTGCGTCTTGGCGCGCACGGCGCATGGTCGGCTCTTGTCTCCCGCCCCGAGCCCTCGGGGCGAACTTATGACCATAGCAGAACAGGCTTCCTGGGACCCGAGGCCCAGTGCAGCCACCAACGGTGCCGGGAGTCGGATCGGGCTCCTGATCGTCACCCACGGTGACATGGGCGAAGGCATTCTCCAGGCCGCCGAGATGATCGTGGGACCCCTAAAAGGCGTGACAGCCCTGTCGCTGAATCAAGGGGAGAGCCTCGAGGACCTCCATCAGCGACTCTCCAACTCCATCGTGGGACTGGATTCAGGCGGCGGCGTCCTGGTGATGCTGGATCTGTTCGGGGGCACCCCTGCCAACGCCGCCGCTTTGGCGCTGGACCGAGACGGAGTGGAGGCCGTGGCGGGAGTCAACCTGCCGATGCTGGTGGAGGCACTTCAGTATCGCGAGACGGTTCCTCTATCACAACTCGCCACTCGGATCGCCTACGCCGGGAAGACAGGCATCCGCGATCTGCGGTTAGACCAGAGCGAGCCAACCTCAGAGGAGGGCGAGACAGACCGTGGCTAGGATCGTCCTGGCCCGGATCGATGATCGATTCATCCACGGTCAGGTCGTGACCAAGTGGCTCCAGCACGTGGGCGGCTGCGACGAGATCCTCATCGCGGACGATGCCATGGAGAAGGATCCTTTTCTGCAATCGGTAATGGCCATGGCAGCGCCCCCCGGCATCTTTCTGCGGATAGCAGGCGTAGAGCAAGCGATCGCCCACCTGCTGTCCTCGGTCCACGATCAAGGGCCCAAGATCCTGCTCCTCATGCGCGGCCCGGAGACGGCGCTTCGCCTGCTCAGAGCCGGCGTGGCCCTGCCTCAACTGAACGTGGGCAGCATGGGAGGGAGGCCCGATCGGCGTCCCCTGTACCGCGAGATCTCGGCTTCCGACGAAGAGGTCGCCCTGTTCCAGGAGATCGAATCGCTCGGGGTTCCCGTCCGGGTTCAAGTCGTGCCTGACTCCGACCGCGGTTCCAGCCTCAAGACGGTCCTGAGGCGGCGCCTCGACGCCAAGAGGGACCGTGTGACACCCACCTCGGCAAGGTGATGGGTCGAGGGCGGCTGCTGGCCCCGCTGGCCTTGGCCGCTGCCCTGTGGATGGCAGGCTGTGCGGTCGCGACCGCAGCCCCAGGGAACGAAGAGGCGATCTACACCATTGGCTCGGTCCAGGCGGCGCTGGTGGCGCTGGGCTACTACCTTTCGAACAGCCCCTTTCTAGCCAACATGGGCTTCCTAGTCTTCAACCGGCCACTGGTAGCTGGAACCGTGGTGGGGGCCATCCTGGGCCAGCCGGTGGAAGGTGCCATCGTGGGCGCCACAATCAACCTGATCTATCTAGGGTTCATCGCCGCCGGCGGATCCCAGCCGGGGGACATCGGCCTGGCCGGGTGGCTGGGCACGGCCCTGGCCCTCGGCGCAGGCCTGGATCGAGACACGGCGCTTGCCGTGGCCGCTCCTCTGGGCCTGCTGGGCTTCTACAACTTCCAGACCCGGATGAGCGTGGACTCGGTCTTCGCCCACTGGGCAGATCGTCGCGCCGAACAGGGTGACATCTGGGGTGTAGCCCGGACCAACTGGATACCTCCGCAGATCCTCCTCTTCGCACTGAGCTTCCCCCCGGTCTTTCTGGGTGCCCTGCTGGGCGTCCCCGCCGTCCAGGGCGTGTTCGACTGGCTGGGGACCAATGCGCCCTGGGCATTGGGATGGCTGTCCACTGTCGGTGGGTGGCTGCCCGCACTGGGAATCGCCATCAATCTGAGGTTGCTATGGAGGTTGGAGACGGCGCCCTACTTCGTGCTCGGCTTCTACGCCGTCGCCGTGGGCGGACTCAACCTGCTATTGGTCGGCGTGGTGTTCCTGAGCTTGGCGGTGCTGCACGTGACATTCTCAAGAGGAGGGTTCGGCCGTGCCCCCGCCGCCTAGCAACCAGCTATCCCGGCGCGACATCTTCCGCTCCTGGATCCGGTGGCTCTTCTTCTCCCACGCCAACTACAACTGGGAGCGGCTCCAGGGAACCGGATTCGCCCACGCCATGGCTCCGATCATCGAGGTTCTCTACCAAGACAAGGAAGAGATCCGATCCGCGCTGCGACGCCATCTGGCCTTCTTCAACACCGAGCCCGACCTGGGCGGAGCCATCCATGGCATCGTCATCGCGATGGAAGAACAGCGTGCGGCGGGAGCTGACATCACGGAAGACGCCATCGCCAACCTCAAGAACGGCCTGATGGGACCGTTGTCGGCCCTCGGGGACACGCTGAAGCAGGGACTGTGGATCTCCGTCTGGCTGGCCTTCGGCATACAGTTGGCCGTCGAGGGGAATCTCCTGGGACCGATCCTGTTCTTCGCAGCCGTCGCAGCCTTCTCCTGGGGGCTAGGATGGGTCATCTACTATCAGGCCTACCGTCGGGGCCAGGCATTCGTGAGCGAGTGGATCCGCGGAGGTGTCATGGACCGAATCCAGACCGCCGCAGCGGTCGTGGGAGCCGGCGTGCTGGGAGGCCTGGCGGCACAGTTCGTGAACATCTCGACACCGCTCGCGATCACCACGGGCGAGCAGGCCGTCCGAATCCAGGAGGATGTGCTGGATGTCTTCCTCCCCAGCCTTCTTCCTCTTGCCCTGGTGCTGGTGATCCTCTGGCTTCTGCGGCGGAGAGTGGGAGCGTTGACCCTCATGGCAGGGATCTTCGCGGTCACGCTGGTTCTCAGTCTGATCGGCTGGTTCACGGGAACCGCCATCCTGTGATCGAACCAGACGCGAAAGCGAACCTGGAGCAGACTGCCCTCGCCGTACGCCACCCATCCGGACTGCACGCCCGTCCGGCTGCCCGATTTGTCCGGACCGCCAGCCGATTCGCCAGCGACATAGAAGTCGAGAACCTGACCCGCCGCACTCATCCTGTCGACGCAAAGAGCATCCTGAGCATCCTCACCCTCGGTGTGGAGAAGGACCACCAGATCCGCATCACCGCGGAAGGAGATGACGCCGCCGAGGCGCTCGACGCGCTCCGGCGACTTGTCCTGGCCCACCCCTCGTCCGACGGAGACGAGTGGGCGTGATCTCACTTCAGGGGATCGCAGCCTCCCCCGGGTTTGCCGTGGGCCGGGCGCATCTGTATGGCGAAAGGCCTGGCAAAGTGCCTCCCGGCAGGCCCGCGCATCCAGAAGCGGAACGTGAGCGGTTTCGGGTGGCGACAAGGGCAGCCCGTGAGGACTTGACACGCCTCATCTCACAGGCCAGGGGCTTGCTGGGCGAGAGCGCAGCCTCCCTCTTCGAGGCCCACCTCATGATGCTGGAGGATCCCTCGTTCCACGAGGCTATCCTCAAGGAGATCGAAGGGGGTAGGAGGTCCGAGGCCGCCGTTGCTGATTCCGTGGATGGCTTCGCGGCCCGTCTGGAGGAACTGGAGAGCCCGCTCTTTCGCGCCCGGGGTTCAGACATCCGTGAGGTCGGCGATCGCCTGATCCGGGCGCTTCTCAGCTCCCCGCCACGCCGATCCCGTGAGTTTCCCGATTCGTCGATTCTAGTGGCGCGCGACCTAGCCCTATCCGACCTGGTCCGCGTGGACAGAGAACAGGTCATAGGCTGGTGCACCGAGGAGGGCAGCACGGCCTCGCACGCCGCCATCCTGGCACGAGCCCTGGGCTTCCCTGCGGTGGTCGGCGTGGGGGAAGCCCTGCGCCAGGCAAAGGACGGCGACGAGATCGGCCTTGACGGCGAGCGCGGCAGCGTCTTCGTACATCCGGATATCAAAACTCTGCGGCGCCTCGAGAAGCGACAGGCGACCTACCTCACGGCACAGGACCGATCCAGATCCGAAGCTCAGGATCCGGCCATCACGCGTGACGGCCACCAGATGCCTATCTTGGCCAACCTCCCAGATTCAGGTTCGGCCAGAATCGCCCTCTCCTTTGGGGCGGAAGGAGTGGGGCTCCTTCGAACTGAGTTCCTGTTCCTCGACAAGTCTCTCATTCCTGACGAGGAGGAGCAGTACTCGGCCTACTCCTCAGTTGTAGAAGCCATGGCCAACCGCCCCGTCACCGTCCGCACCCTGGACCTCGGCGGCGACAAATGGCCCCCCTTCCTACCGCGGCTGCAGCCTGGCTCCCCCGCCACGCTTCGAGGCATCGGGCGCTCTCTCGAACAACCGGCCTTCTTCAAACTGCAGCTCCGCGCCCTTCTCAGGGCGGCGTCTGCCCGAAACCTACGGATTCTTCTTCCCATGGTGACGACCCTCGATGAGGTCCGTAGGACCAAGGCTCTTCTCCAGGAATGTCGCGATGAACTGGAAGCGGAAGGGCTGCTCATAGGCGACTCTGCTCAACTCGGTGTGATGATCGAGGTCCCCGCCGCCGTGGACATGGCCGAGCGACTGGCGGCCGAAGCCGACTTCTTAAGCCTGGGGACCAACGATCTCATCCCCGATCTCCTGTCTTCACAGAGAAGCCGCCTATACCGATACGATCCAGTGGATCCTCTCATCCTGCACACGCTAGACAGGGTCATCGAGGCAGGGCACTCCGCGGGAATACCCGTTGCCCTCTGCGGAGAGCTGGCGGCCGACCTCGAGGCCATCCCCCTCCTCGTAGGGTTGGGGCTGGATGAGCTCAGCATGCGTCCCACGGCGATCCCGGAGGCCAAGGCTAGGGTCCGTTCCCTGGATCAACAGCAGGCACAGCTGTTGGTCAAGAAAGCTCTTCGGCTTTCGTCGGCCGCCGAGATACGGACCCTCGCCGGAGAGTCCCTCTCGGGCTGAACTCCGCCGACCGGCCCGAGTCTGTTCCTTATCGACATGTCCTCGTCCAGTCCCGCCACGTGCGACCACTACTACGCAGCCACCGTCGGAAACATCGCACACCCCTTCAACGAAATCGGAAGAGGGACCGGGGGCAATCGCCTGATCTCCCAGGCTCTCAGGAGACCGCGCGTCCTCGGCCCGCCACACGCTCCATCCCTCCGTGGACCGCCAGCAGTCTCGATTGGCGAGACCGCGCATGNNCTACAACCTCCTCTAGACCTCATGGTGTTTGCTCCCCGCCAATCTGCCGTCCCATAATCGAATGTGGCCCGCTCCGACGCACAATCGCGCGAGGCGTGGTCATCCGGAGACTGCACCGATTCGGCACAAGAGGAGGGAGTCGGGATGGATCTGGGTCTGAAGGATCAGGTGGCGCTGGTCACCGCCGCTTCGAGAGGACTGGGGAAAGCTGCCGCCCTGACGCTCGCCCAAGAGGGAGCGCAGGTGGCCATCTCCGCGCGAAGCGGTGAGTTGGAATCCACGGCAGATGAGATCCGCTCCAAGACAGGGACCG
>JABAOD010000979.1_pt1 | contig 11361 bp, 15 predicted proteins | sample 7062151 | NCBI WGS metagenome assembly JABAOD01 (sample SAMN14538626, study PRJNA623070) | marine sediment metagenome | biome: marine biome [ENVO:00000428]; feature: marine pelagic biome [ENVO:01000023]; material: deep marine sediment [ENVO:00002113] | place: India: Gulf of Khambhat ...
GCTTGCAGATCTCCGCGTGCTGCTCCTTGACCGCCGCGTAGCGGTTCACGTCGTGGACGTAGTGCTGCAGTTCCTCCGGGTTCAGGTCCGCCTGCAACTTCCCGGTGAACTCCTCGATGAGGGTCGTCATTCGGATGACGGTGTGGGCCGCCAGCTGCGCATGCTGCGGATCGTAGATACCGCAGGGGATGTCGCAATGGGCGTAGGCCGTCTCCGCGGGCATGACCCTGTCCAGGACGCGAGTCACCATGCTCGTGCTTACCTTCACGTGAACTCCTCCCTAAGGGTGGAGCGTAGACACGCTGGCCATGTAAAGGTTTGGGGGAGGGCAACCTTATGTGGCGTCCTCCCTTGGAGGGGGTGGGGGCGGACGAGTTGGAGATCCGTGTTGCCGTGTCGGACATCGCGCAGTGGGAGGGCGAGGCCGTCGTCGTCAACCTGTTCGAAGGGGTGGAGGTTCCCGGCGGGGCCACGGGGGCCGTGGACGCGGCCACCGACGGGATGGTCGCCGCCGCCATCGCCCAGGGGGACTTTCGGGGCGCGTTCAAGGAGGTGCTGGTGCTCCCCACCATGGGACGCATCCCAGCCGCCCGGCTCCTCGTGGTGGGGCTGGGGCCGCAGGAGGCCTTCACCTACGACCGCGCCCGGGAGGTCTCCGCTGTGGCGGCCCAGACGGCCCGGGACCGGGGCTGGAGGAACTTCGGCACCATCGTCCACGGGGCCGGCGTGGGCGGCCTGGACCTGGACCGGGCGGCCCAGGCTGTGGCCGAGGGGGCCCTACTCGGCCTCTACACCTACGAGGAGCTGAAGTCGGAGAAGGGCAAGGGGATGCCCCAGGCCGTCACCCTCGTCGCTCGGACGCAAGAGGACGCGTCCACCGTCGAGGAGGCCGTGCACGTTGCCCAGGTCGTCGCGGACGCGACGAACTTCGCCCGGGACCTGGTGAACACCCCCAGCAACCGGAAGACCCCGCGGGAGCTGGCGGCGCGAGCCCAGGCCATGGCCAAGGAGGCGGGGCTCACCTGCCGGGTACTGGACGAGGAGGAGGCGCAGGCGGAGGGCATGGGCGCCTTCCTAGGCGTGGCCCGGGGGAGCGATGAGCCGCCGCGGTTCCTGGTCCTCGAGTGGAAGGGCGGTGAGGGCAAGCCCGTCGTCCTGGCAGGCAAGGGCATCACCTTCGACACGGGGGGCATCAGCCTGAAGCCCCAGGAGGGTCCGTTGGGGCCCATGTGGGAGATGAAGTACGACATGGCCGGCGCCGCCACCGTCCTGGCCACCTTGAAGGCGGCGGCGGAGCTGAAGCTGCCGCTGCACCTGGTGGGCCTCGCCCCCTGCACGGAGAACATGCCCGGGGGCCGGGCGCAGAAGCCTGGGGACGTCGTCTCCACCGTGGGCGGCCTGACGGTGGAGGTGGAGAACACGGACGCGGAGGGCCGCCTGGTGCTGGCCGACGCCCTGGGGTACGCCCTGCGTTACGAGCCCCAGGCGGTCATCGACCTGGCCACCCTGACGGGGGCGGCCGTCATCGCCCTGGGGAAGAAGGCCGCCGCCCTCTTCGGGAACGATGCCGCCTTGCTGGCCAGGATCACCGCCTCGGGGGAGGCCACGGGGGAGGCGTTCTGGGAGCTTCCCCTGCTCCCGGAGTACGAGGATCAGCTCAAGAGCCTGGTGGCCGACGTGAAGAACACGGGCGGTCGACCCGCGGGGGCCATCACCGCCGCCCTCTTCCTCAAGCGGTTCGCGGGCGACGCGCCCTGGGCCCACCTGGACATCGCCGGCCCGGTCTGGAACGACGGGAAGCCGCCCAGCCCGAAGAAGGCGTACCTTCCCAAGGGGGCCACGGGCTTCGGCGTCCGCACCCTGGTGGAGCTCCTCCGGTCCTGGCCGGGGGCCGCATGAGGCTGGTGGAGGCCCGCTTCCTCGAGCGACCCAACCGCTTCCTCGTGCTGGCGGACCTCCAAGGAGAGGTTGTCCCCTGCCACCTGCCGAACCCGGGACGGCTCCAGGAGCTCCTCCTTCCGGGGGCTAGGCTCTCCCTCCGCCGTCAGCCCCGGCACCAACGGAAGACGGCCTACGACGTGGCGGCCGTCCGCACGGGCGACGTCCTCGTCTCCGTGGACACCCGTCTCCCCAACCGGGCGGTCCGCCGCGCCTTGGAGGCGCGAATCCTCCCGGAGTTCCAGGCCTTCACCCAGGTCCTCCCGGAGGTCGCGCTGGGCGACAGCCGCATGGACTTCCTCCTCCGGGACGGGAAGGACTGCTACCTGGAGGTGAAGTCCGTCACCCTGGTGGAGGACGGCGTCGCCCTCTTCCCCGACGCGCCCACGGAGCGGGGACGGCGGCACGTGCAGGAGCTGGCGGAGGCCGTCCGCGGGGGCCTCCGGGCGGCCATCCTCTTCCTGGTGCAGCGCCCGGACGCCCGTCTGTTCCGTCCCCGCGACGCCACGGACCCCCGGTTCGGGGAGGCCTTGCGGCGGGCGCACGGCGAGGGGGTGGAGGTCTACGCGTATCGCAGCCGGTTCGACGGCGGGGCGCTCGTGGACCTCGCGCCCCTCCAAATCTCTTTAGCCGTCGGGTAGTTCGCAGGCCCACCATGGAGGCCTTGCACCAGGCTCGTCCGCGGGGCCCCGACGCCTCCCTTCCGGAGATCTACGAGGCGTGGAGGCCCGCCATCAAGGAGCGGTTGGCGGACTTCGCCGCCGTGTGGCGACGGGGCGAGGACGAGGAGCTGTTCGCCGAGATGGCCTTCTGCCTGTGCGCGGTCCAGACGGGGGCTGCGCGCTGCGACGCCGCCGTCCGGTCCCTCCAGGCGGACAACCTCCTGCTAGCCGGGTCCTCCCGGGAGGTGGCGAGGGCCCTAGTCGCCCACGGGGTGCGGTTCCACTGGACCAAGGGCGAACGCATCGTCCGCGCGCGGCAACAGTTCTTCGACCCCGCACCGACCCTGCGTCGGCGGCTGGAGGCGCGGGCCACCGAGGCCCAGGACCTGCGGGACTGGCTTCAGGAGCAGGTGGTGGGCTTGGGGTGGAAGGAGGCCTCCCACTACCTCCGCAACATCGGCCTGGGCCACGAGCTGGCGATCCTGGACCGCCACATCCTCCGCAACCTCCGTCGCCTGGGCGTCATCGACGCCGTGCCGGCGAGCCTCTCTCGAGCCAAGTACCTGGAAATCGAGGCGGCCATGGGCCGTTTCTGCGGGGACATCGGGGTGCCCATGGCCCACCTGGACCTCCTCCTGTGGGCCCGTGAGACGGGCTACGTTCTCAAGTGAGGACCATGCGCCGCTTCATCGTGGTGGGCCACCAGGCCGTGACGACGCCGGACTTCGGCCTGGACGACCTGGCGGGGGCCACGGGGCGGCTGGACGTCCTTCTCCGGTGCGTGAACTCCGCCTTCATGCTCTCCCACGGCCTCCGGGAGGACACGGAGCTCCACCTCGCCCTTCTGGGTCCGCCGGGGCCCCCCACGGTGCTTCACTTCGTCGGGGCCGAGCTCCGCCACCTGAATCCGGACGAGCGGAGCACGGCCGCCCTGGTGCGGAAGGCCCTCGCCCGCGGGAAGGAGGGGAGGAGCACCCCGGGCATCCACGTTCGATACCAGGACTTCCATGGCCTGCTGCAAGAGTTCTCCGAGACCCTCGTCCTCCTGCGGGAGGATGGGCAGGACCTCCGGAGGGCGGAGCTGGGGCTCGACCCCACCTTCCTGCTCTCGGACCACCGGGACTTCTCGCGCGAGGAGGCGGCGGCGATTCAGGCTGTGGGACCGCCGGTGGTGGCGGTGGGTCCCCGCGCCCTCCACGCCGACCACTGCATCGTGCTGGTCCACAACGAGCTGGATCGCCGCCGGCCCTAGGCCTCCCGGAGGGCGCGCCCCAGCCCCTCTAACCCCGCGACGAGGACCTCCGTCGCCATCCCGAAGCAGAGGCGGAAGCCGTCCTCCGCGCCGAAGAAGCGGCCGGGGGCGATGAGGGTCTCGTGCTTCTGCAGGGCGGCCTTCGCCAGACGGTCCACGTTCCCCCCGAAGCGGGGGAAGGAGGTGTAGCCGGCGGGCGGGACCCAGTCGACACGGTCCTGCTCCTCCATCCACGCCTCCACGAGCGGACGGTTCGTCCCCACCAACCGCCGGTTGCGGCGCACGCTGGCGGCCCGTGTTTCCAAGGCACGGATGGCCAGGAGGTCGCTGAGCTTGGACGGGAGCACGGAGGTGAACCTCTGGACGGCCTGGATGCGGGCCAGGACCTCGGGGGCCGCCAGGCACCATCCGATACGCAGGCCCCCCAGGCCGTAGAACTTCGAGGGACTGGCGGTCACGACGAAGCGGTCGCCGAGGNNACGACGAAGCGGTCGTCGAGGGTGAGGGCGCAGGGCGGAGCGTCCTGAAACGCGGCCTCCCGGAACACCTCGTCCACCAGAATGCGGAAGTCCCGCTCCTCGGCAAGGGCGGCCAGCTCGTGGAGGGTGGCCTTGTCCAGCGCCACCCCGCTGGGGTTGTGGAGGTTCGTGAGGACGAGGAGGCGCAGGTCCCTGGGGAGGCCGCGTATCGCCTCGACGGGTACGCCGAACCCCTCCTCGTACCGTCGGTCCACGTAGGTCACGCGCATCCGCAGCACCTGGAAGATCTTCGCCAGGGGCTCGTAGTAGGGGCGCTCCACGGCCACGCGATCCCCGGGCTCCAGGAGCGCCAGGCCCACCAGGAAGTTCGCCTCGCTGGCCCCCGCCGTGGCCAGGACGTTCTCCGGACCCACGCCGTTCAGGCGCGCCACGAGACGCCGGAGGTCGGGGGATCCTCCTTCGATGCCCCAGGACAGGTCCATCGCATCCAAGCCCTGGAGGTCCCCCAGGGGAACGGAGGGCATGTTGCTGCTGGCCAGATTGTGCTGGCACTCAGGGCCGTGGGCCAGGAGGTAGTCCGCCAGCTCGAAGGAGGGAAGGTCCACGTTCCGCCATCCTGGGGGAGGGGAAAAACCTACCTGGGACGCCACCGCCGCAACCTTTAAAGGCCCCCCTCGGTAGAAGAGGGCGGGCATCGCATGAAGGCCGTCCTGGTCGTGGACATGGTGAAGGACTTCGTCACGGGCAAGCTGGGGAGCCCCCAGGCCCAGGCCATCGTGCCCCGGATGAAGGCCTTCCTGGAGAGGGCCCGTTCCCGGGGCGTGCCCGTGGTTTACGTCTGCGACGCCCACCGCCCGGACGACCCGGAGATGAAGGTGTGGGGGGAGCACTCGATGGAGGGGACGGAGGGGGCGGAGATCGTGGAGGCGCTCTCCCCGGCGGAGGGGGATCTGGTCTTTCGCAAGCGGGCGTACGACGCCTTCACGAACCCCGAGCTGCACGCCAAGCTGCGGGCCGAGGGGGTCGACGCGCTGCTGGTCACGGGCGTGGCCACGAACATCTGCGTCCAGAACACAGCGGCGGGGGCCGCCTTTCGGGGGTACGACGTCACCGTTGTGGAGGACTGCACGGCGGCGCCCTCGGAGGAGGAGCACCGACAAGGCTTGAAGTACATGGAGACGATGTACGGGGCCAGGGTCGTCGAGGCCGAGGCGGCCCTCTAGGTGGTCCCTTGGGGAGGTTTCACACCGCCAGCGAGGAGGAGATCCTCCGGGGCCAGACCACGGATGTCTACTTCCAGCGGGCGAAGGAGGTCCTCCGAGCCGAGGGGAAGGACGGGACCCCCGTCGTGGCGGAGCTCACGGCGAGCGAGCTGCCCCAGGGATGGGAGTGGGGCGTCTTCTGCGGGCTGGAGGAGGCCGTGCGCCTCCTGGAGGGCCACCCGGTGGACCTCTACGCCCTCCCGGAGGGGACCGTGTTCCGCACCCGCAGCCACCGGGGCGTGCGCGTCCCCGTCATGGTGCTGGAGGGCCCCTACGGGGCGTTCTGCCTCTTCGAGACCCCCCTGCTGGGGTTCCTCTGCCAGGCCACGGCCATCGCCACCAAGGCGGCCCGCGTAAAGCGGTTAGCCGGCGACCGGGAGGTCGTCTCCTTCGGCATCCGCCGCATGCACCCCGCCCTGACCCCCATGATCGACCGGGCCGCTTTCGTGGGAGGACTGGACGCCGTCTCCAGCATGGCGGGTGCGGAGGCGATTGGGCAATCACCCAAGGGCACCATGCCCCACGCCCTCACCATCGTCCTGGGAAGCCCCCAGGCCGCCTTCCAGGCGTTCCACAGGCACGTGGCCAAGGACGTGCCCCGCATCGCCTTGGTGGACACGTACCTGGACGAGGTGGCGGAGGCCATCGCCGCCTGCGAGGCGATCCCAGGCCTGGAGGGCGTGCGGCTGGATACACCCTCCTCCCGCAAGGGGGACTTCGCCGAGATCGTCCGCCAGGTCCGCTGGGAGCTGGACGTCCGGGGGTTCGAGGGGGTGAAGGTGTTCGTCTCCGGCGGTCTGGACGAGGCGCACCTCCCGCTGCTTGCGGAGGCGGGTGCGGAGGGCTTCGGCGTGGGGACCAGCGTCTCCAACGCCCCCACGGTGAACTTCGCCATGGACATCGTGGAGGTCGAGGGGCGGCCCGCGGCCAAGCGGGGCAAGTATAGCGGGCGCAAGGAGGTCTTCAGGTGCGAGGCCGACTTGACCTACGATGTCGGGTGGGAGGCGTCCTCATGCCCCAGATGCGGGAAGAAGACCCGCCCCGTCCTGGAGCAATTCCTAAAGGGCGGGAGGCTGGTGCGGAAGCTCCCTTCCCCCTCCACCCTGCGGGAGGGCGTGCTGCGGCAGCTCGCCCGGCTTCCGGAGGGGGGGTGAGGGCCACGTCCCTATGGTGGCTGGCCCTGGCCTTCATGGACAGCGGGCGGGTCTCCGACGAGTTCCGGCCCAGCCTCCGCTCTCGCATCCGGAGGGACCTCCTCCTCTTGGTCGCCGCGGGAGCGGGATTCCTCGTGGGGGGCGCGGTGGTCCGCGTCCTCCTCTCCCCCGTGGTGGGGCTCGTGCTGCTGCTGCTGGGGGTCGCCCTCGTCCTGACGGGGGCCGTAGCCTGGGTGGCGTACGGACGGAGTGTGGCGGGCCGTTGAGGGGCCTGGACCCCACCGCCGGCAAAGCTTGATATGACGGATGGCCGTAGGCCCGCCGGGTTCATGTCCACGGTTCCCCAGGACCTTCGGTACACGAAGGAGCACGAGTGGGTGCGGACGGAGGAGACCCGGGTCGTGGTGGGGATCACGGACCACGCCCAGGTCGAGCTGACGGACGTGGTGTACGTGGAGCTGCCTGCCGAGCAGACGGAGGTGGAGGCCGGGGAGGAGTTCGCCGTCGTGGAGTCCGTGAAGGCGGCCTCGGAGATCTACGCCCCCGTCAGCGGCGACGTCGTGGAGGTGAACCGCGAGCTGGAGGAGCGTCCGGAGCTCATCAACGAGGACCCCTACGGGAGGGGCTGGATCGCCGTCTTCGAGATGCGCCATCCCGGCCAGCTGGAGGACCTGCTCACGTCCGCCCAGTACGAGGAGCTGACGCGGGAGTAGGTTAGGGATTCGACACGGCCTTCTGGGGCAGCAGCTCCCCGCAGTCGAGGCACGCGGCCTGGCCGTTGGCGTCGACCTCGATGTTGATGGAACCGCAGCGCGCACACCAGAGCACGGGCTCCGCCGTGATCTCCGGCGTGGGCTCCTCCTCCGCCGGAACCTCCTCCTCGGGTGGCTCTTCCTCCTCCGACTCCTCCTCGTCGACGGGCTCCTCCTCCGCCCCCTCTTCCTCCGCTTCCTCGTCCTCGGGCTCTGCGGACGGCGCTTCCTCCTCCTCTGGCTGGACCGCCTCCTCCGCGGATTCCGGAGTCTCCTCTTGGCGGTACGCCTTGACGGCGCCGTAGGCGTCCTTCGCCTTGACCAGGGCGCTCACGTGGTCCCCCGAGTTCAGGAGCTCCACGGCCTGCTCCAGCTCCTCTAGGGCGTCCGTCGCCTCGAAGCCCTCGTCCTGGGCCTCCACGATGAGGGGACGGATGCGGTTGATGAAGGTCCCGACCTTCTTCACGGTCTCGTTGTCCAGGGTCTCCCCCGGCTCCTCCGCCGCCTTGGCGGTCACCGTGGGCTCCGCCGTGCTCACCAGGTAGTTGGCGGAGACGAAGTCCCCCGTCTCGATGGCCTGGCGCACGTCCTGCAGGAACTTGGAGGCCATGGACTCCGCCGCCTCCTGAAGCTCCTCAATGCGCCGCTCCCGGGTCCGGTCCAGGAGCTCGTCCGCCTTCTCGATGTGCTCCCGGTAGGTGGCCAGGTCGTCGTCGTCCAGGGCCTCTGTGGCCCGTCGCAGGGAGGTCCGAGCCTGGGCCACCTTTCCGCCCATGGCCTCCACCTCCTTCAGCGTTCGGTTCTGGCTCGTCAGGTGGTCCCTGGCCCGCTCGATCTCCTCCAGGTAGAGCGCCTGCGCCGCCTCGTTGAGGGCCTCCAGGACCTCGGGCGCCTGGAGGTACGTCTCCTCCTTGAAGGCGTCCATGGCCCGCTTCAGCTGCTTGTTGAGGGCCTTGGTCGCGTCCGTCTCGGCGTCGCTGAGCTCCAGGAGACGGTTGGACGAGATGATGGCGATGGCCCAGTTGGCCTGGACGTAGTCCATCACCTTCTGCTCGATCTTCTGGACGGAGTCCTGGGCCAGCTGGGAGGCGGTGTGGTAGCGGCGCTCCTTGAACCGGTTGACGGCCTCAGAGAGGAACCGCTCCATGATCGTCAGGTTCACGCTCAGGCCCGCCACCTGGGAAGCCTTCATGCTGAGCGGGGGCGAGCCTGTCTTCTGCTTCCCCTTGGAGCCCTTGGCCATGGGGCCGTTGCCTCAGAGCCTCCTGGGGGCGTTGTGAAGTTAAGAATTTCGCAGACAGTATCAGGGCTGGTAGTGGGCGCTCGGACGAGGCTACAGATCGTACACGAGCCCGGGGACCCGCGGGAAGGGCTGCACCTCGCCCACGTGCCGGGCACCCACAACCCAGGCGAGGAGCCGCTCCAGCCCGATCCCGGCCCCGGCGCAGGGCGCGAGCCGCCCCTGGCGCGCCAGGTCCAGGAGCAGGGCGTACCGCTGGGGCTCCACGTCGTCCCGCTCCATCTTGTGCAGGAGGCGTTCGGGCTCCCACTCCCGCTTCGCCCCGGAAAGCACCTCGCCGTACCCGGGCAGGAAGAGGTCGTAGTTGTCCCACACGCCCGTCTCCGGGTCCTCGTAGTCGTAGAACTCCCGCGGGATGTTCGTGACCCAGGCGGGGGCGTCAATGGCCGCCGCCACCCGAGCCTCCCACGCCGCGCCATGCTCCGCCTTCCACTCCTGGGCGTCCAGCCTGCGGAAGGGGGCCGAGGGGACCGGCAGCTCGTGCCTCCCCAGGACGGAGAGCTCCTCCGCCGCGTGCCGACGGAGGTCCTGCAGGAGTCCCCGTAGGGCGCCCTCCACCAGGACCTGCACCTCCCCCGCCCCGGCCTCCCGCATCTCGAAGTCCAGTTGCGTGAACTCGTAGATGTGGACGCCGGTGGTCCCCCGCTCCCGCCGCTCGATGCGGAGGTTGGGGGAGAGGATGAAGAGCTTTGGGAAGGCCAGGGCGCACGCCACCATCTTGTGGATGATCATGCTCAGCGTCCCCCGCACCTCCTGGCCGTAGATCTCCACCTCCAGGCGCTTCTCGATGGAGGCCCCCGGATCCGGCCAGAGGGGGTCGGTGGTCTTGGACAGGACGGTAGGCAGCAGCCACTGGAAGCCCTCGTTGACGTAGTGGCGCGTTAGGTGGGACAGGGCCCGGGTGGTGACCCTAGCGATGGCCCTCTTCCGTTCCATCTCTTCCGGCGCCAGCGCCTCCAGGGGCATGGGCATGGGCACGTGCGCACCGGCCCCTGGGGCGCCCTTTTCGTCATCCAGCGTCTTCACTCTTGGTACCTCCTAGTGTGCGGACCATTGAACCCCCCGGAAGCACGAGGATGGAGCACTCCCAGGGCGTTCCATCGGCCCTACGAACGATTCGCCGCAGGGGGCGAGCCAGGGGCAGAAGCTGGCGTGGCCGTGTCCCAGCCGAGCACCGTCGCCATCTCGGACCTCCAGGCGGCGTGCGCATTGATGGCACGGTATTTAATCCCTCGGGGACGGTTCGCGCACCCAGGGGGCGGGTCAGGGCCCTGCCCCTCGCATGTAGGCCAGGTCCTCCTTGTCGGACTGACGCATGGACCTGCGCACGGCCCAGGACTGGAGAAGCCTCGGGACCCTGAGGTCCTGGAACTCAATCTCCGCCTCCGTGGAGATGCGCGTCCCCCCGGGCGCCGGCTCGTAGACGTTCTCCCAGTGGCTCCCCACGGCCAGGGGGGTGTCCCCTCCCAGGAGCTCCACCCGGAACCTCTCCGGAGGCGATTGGGTGTACTGCCACCTCGAGGTCCACTGCCTGCGGCCGAGCACCCACGTGCGCTCGAGGACGACGATCCGTGGAGCGGTCAGGCCCCGGAAGGCCACCCCCCCCTCCTCCTTCAGGATCCTCTGGGAGAGGACTGCGGGGTGGATCGACGTGATGTCGTCGCGGTGCCTCTGGAGGAGGGACCAGACGTCGTCCAGCGAAGCGGGGAAGAGCCCCGCCACCTCGACCTTGACCATGAAGAGCCCCGGTCCGCGATGAACCTAGCCCGCCTTTGGGAAGAAGCGCCGAACGGGCAGAAGCAGGCCCACCACGGAGATGGCCAGGGCAATCGGGGCCGACAGGAGCGGTGGTGGCAGGACGTCCGACGCGGGGTCCAGGCTCATGTACATGTTCAGGAAGATGAGGACGTTCAAGAGGGGCAGCGTCCACAGGGCGTACCAGGCCCACCGCTCCCCCCGTCGGAAGCTCGTGGCGGCGATGGCCGCGATGAGGAGGCCACCAATCAGCAGGAACGACCCCCCCGCCCGCGTCTGCTGGTTCACGAGCCGCAGAAGCGCGGGGTCCATGTCTCCGATTTCCTTCGGCGTCATGCCGGCGACGCCCTCCACGATGGCCGGATCGGCCGCCGTGCCCAGGGCCATGTCGCCGACCCCGAAGAGGGCGAACACGATCCCCAGCGCGAGCAAGATGGTCCAGGCGTATCGCTCATAGGCTCTCTCAGCCATGGCCCCCGCAAGGGGGAGGTCACCATAAGCCTGCGCCAGCCGCGAGAGGCCGCCCCGAAAGGGTGAAATACGCGCATCTTCCTCCTCCCGCCCCATAAGGAGGGGAGTTATGGCACGTCCACTCGGAGTAAGTATCCTGGCTGTGCTGGCGTTCCTGGCGGGCATTCTGCTGCTGGCCGTTGGAGCGCTGGCGCTGCTTGCGGCGGGCGTCTTTCAGGAGGCGCTGTTGGCGGCGATTGCTGCGGTGTCCGTGATCATGGGCATCCTGTACTTGGTCGGTGGCATCGGCTTGTGGAGGCTCACGATGTGGGGGTGGTGGATGGCCGTCATTGCCAG
>JABAOD010006426.1_pt1 | contig 11360 bp, 13 predicted proteins | sample 7062151 | NCBI WGS metagenome assembly JABAOD01 (sample SAMN14538626, study PRJNA623070) | marine sediment metagenome | biome: marine biome [ENVO:00000428]; feature: marine pelagic biome [ENVO:01000023]; material: deep marine sediment [ENVO:00002113] | place: India: Gulf of Khambhat ...
TCAGGCTTGTACTCGGCGATCTGGCCCCAACGGCGCATCTGGGTCAGGTACCAGATCGCGTCCGAGTAGTAGGGGTAGGTCGCGTTGTAGCGGAAGAACACGTTGAAGTCGGGAACTTCGCGCTTGTCGCCTTTTTCGTATTCGAAGGTACCGGTCATCGAGTTCGCGATAACGTCATAGTCCGCACCCACGTATTCCGAGCGGCTCAGGATTTCCACGGCCTCAGGACGGTTGGCGTTGTCGTTTTCATCCAGCCACATGGCCGCGCGGATCAGAGCTTTGGTGATCGCGATGGTGGTGTTCGGGTTTGCTTCCTGGAACTCTGCGGACAGGCCGAAGACTTTCTCGGGGTTGTTCTTCCACAGTTCATAGTCGGTGATGACCGGAACGCCGATGCCTTTGAAAACAGCCTGCTGGTTCCACGGCTCACCTACGCAGTAGCCATAGATGGTGCCGGCTTCCATGGTGGCGGGCATCTGCGGCGGAGGGGTCACCGACAGCAGAACGTCAGCACCGATTTGGCCGGTGATGTTTTCGGGGCTGTAGAAGCCCGGCTCCAGACCGCCAGCGGCCAGCCAGTAACGCAGTTCGTAGTTGTGGGTCGAAACCGGGAAAACCATGCCCATGTTGAAGGGCTTACCTTCGTCGGCATATTCCTCGACGACCGGCTTCAGAGCGGCAGCCGAAATCGGGTGCTGCGGGCGACCGTCGTCCATGGTCGGAACGTGCGGCTTCATCTTCTCCCAGATTTCGTTGGAAACGGTGATGCCGTTACCGTTCAGGTCCATCGAGAAGGGGGTGATGATGTGTGCTTCGGTACCAAAACCGATGGTCGCTGCCAGAGGCTGGCCTGCCAGCATGTGTGCGCCGTCCAGCTGACCGTCGATCACGCCGTCCAGCAGAACTTTCCAATTCGCCTGAGCTTCTAAGGTGACATACAGGCCTTCGTCTTCGAAGTAGCCTTTTTCATAGGCCACAGCGAGAGGCGCCATGTCGGTCAGTTTGATGAAGCCAAATTTCAGTTCGTCTTTTTCGACGTCGAGCATCTCGGCGAATGCCGGACCTGCCAGACATGTTGTTGCAGCCAAAAGCGTTGCGATGCGTTTCATTTCAAGTTCCCTTGGTTGGCCCCACTGAAGGGCAAAAACAGAAAAAGCCGCTGACAAACCTCGCCTGATTGCGAAGATGTCGAGCGGCTTTGCTCCGGGTTACCCACGTCATTGGGGTGAAATATGATCAGGAACGCCTTTGCTCCCGAGACAGGCGTATGCTGCACCTGCATTGTTGGACATTCAAAGAAATTTGCCAATTTTCACAACTTCGCTGCATTGCAGCAGAAAAATTGCTTAAAATTTAACCACTAGACCGCGGCGGGATCAAAAATTGAGCCATCAAAGAAGGAATCGGGTGCCAATATCAATTTGCCAGAGACCGAAGCCACCGCCGTCGGATGCGCGATAGAGCCCTCAAGCTTCTCAGACGCGCCCGGCATCTCGGCCCCGGCATCGGCCAGATTCCGGCGATAGAGGTCCGTGCGGAACACCATACGCGCCGAATCCATAGCCTGCGCCCGATCCAATCCGGTTCGCGCGGCCAACCGGCTGCCGATTAATGCAGCCTGAGATCGCCAAGGGAAGGTTNNCCCGAGAAGAAGTTTAGGAAATCGTCGCGCTGTCGTGCCTCTCCGAACGGAGAAATCACCAACCGACCGAGAAGTGCGCGCTCTAATATTCCTGCGTCGACGTTCACATATTCCGGTCGCGCCAGAATTTCCGAAGCCGTCAGACGGTTCTCTTCTGCTGCCAACCAGCGCCCGGCCCGCCACACGGCGCGCATCAGGCGGCGGGTTAAGTCGGGTTCAGCAGCAGCCCAATTGTGACGCACGGCCAGAACCTTTTCTGGTGCGAAGGCCCAGATCGCCACGCCGGGTAAAAGGAGCTCTGCCGCGCCGTTTTCCACAGCGATGCTGCCCCAGGGTTCGCCAACACAAAACGCATCGATCTCTCCGTCAGACAGAGCCTGCGCCATCAACGGTGGCGGGACGGTCTTCACAAGCAGATCTTGAGGCGCCGTCACCCCCAAGGCGCCAAGCCAATGGTACAGAAGCTCCGCATGCATCGAAAACGGGAATGGAACCCCGATCCGGGGTTTGTCCCCAGACGCTGATATCAGGGCCTTGCCCGCTGCAAATGCGTCAGAAAAGTCGAACGTGTGGCCGTTGTCCCGCATGCGCGCTGCAAGTTCGCGCGAAACGCCGATAACATTGCCGTTGACTGACAGAACCGACAAAGCGTCCAAATGGGCGGCGGCCCCACCAAGGCCCAGAGCCGTGGCAACCGGGACCGGCGACAGCATATGTGCCGCCTCAATCTGACCAAGAGCCAGCATATCGCGCAACGTCGACCAGCTAGGGGCGCGCTGAAGCTGAAGATCCAGCCNNAAACCCAATTTCCCGCGCGATAGCCAACGGCGCCATATCCACCAAGGGAATGAACCCTGCCGCCAATCGCACTGTCATGACAGAAGCCCCGCAGCGGTTACCAAGGCCTGCGCGACATCGACAACCTTTTTCCCTTGGTCCATCGCGGTCTTGCGCAGCAGTGCGTAGGCCTCGTCTTCGTCCAGCCCCCGCGCCTTCATCAAAAGCCCCTTGGCGCGATCAATCACCTTGCGCTCTTCCAGCGCGCGGCGTGTGGCGTCCAGTTCCGCGCGGATCTGTTGGAACATGTGGAACCGCGCGATGGCGGCATCCATGACCGGTCGAATCCGCTCTGGCCGCAATTCATCTACGACGTAGGCTGAAACACCCGCCTCAATCGCAGCCTTGGTCAGGCTGTTGTCACTTTGATCGACGAACATTGCCACAGGCCGCTCCAACGGGCCGGAAGCCAGCGCCAGTTCTTCCAGCATATCTCGGCTCGGGCTGGTGACGTCGATCAGTACGATGTCGGGGTTGCGCTCTTGGATACGGCGGGCAAGCCCGGTCTCTTCCGAAATCACGAAGATATCGAAGTCGCCAGCCTCATGCAGGCTGTCCACGATCAGCAAAGCGCGATCACGGTCCTTTTCGACCACGACGATAGAGATTTTCTTGGGCATTTCCGGTCCATTCGACTTAGGCCCGAGTGTAGGAAACCGTTGAGACCAAGTGGAGCGCATGGCTGCTATGCATTTGGCAGCCGCAGCACAGTCGCTCAAATATTACCCGAGACGGCGTTTGTCGCACAATTTTTTTGCAATTCACGAACTAGAGCAAGCTACCCTGCTCTGGCGGCTGCGGGACCGATTTCTTCTTCCGAAGAGCGCCCCCGATGGCCATGCGCCCGTCCTGGAACTCGATCTCCAACGCCCCGGCTTGTGCAGCCTCGGCCTTGCTTGTCACCACTGTTTCACCCGAACGAACAACAGCATAGCCACGTCGCAGAGTCTCGGTATAGCCCAAGGTATGACGCATTCGCTCCAGCCCTTCCAGACGGTCTCGCAACCGGCGGTTTCGCGTCTCGCCTGCTTGCACAAGCCGCGCGGAGAGTTGATCCAACGCGGTGCGGCGCCTCTCGTTGTCGCGGCGAAGCAAATCCGGGTGAAGCCGGTCGGCGCGGTCCTTCAACCGGCTGCGCGCGGTTTGGATGGTTTGGTTCAGCGTGGACGGGCGAAGGCTGGCGGCTTGCTCTGCCAAGGCCAAACGTTTGGCGCGGGTGGCTGAAATAAGAGCCGGGTCGAGCCGCTCTCCCCAGAAATCCAGCCGCTGTCTTGCATTCTGCGTGAGGGTCTGTGGCTGCGGCAAGGCGCGGGACAAGTCTGCGAGCCGCTGCAACCTTTGCGCCAAAGCTCGGGTCGTTCCCTGTGATAACCGGGCGCCTTGCTGGTCCACCCATGCCAGTAATTCCAGACGAACTGGCACCGCCAGCTCGGCCGCTGCTGTAGGGGTCGGTGCACGCTGGTCTGAGGCAAAATCGATCAGCGTCGTGTCCGTTTCATGCCCCACAGCCGAGATTAGCGGTATCTCTGACGCCGCAGCCGCCCTGACAACAACTTCTTCGTTGAAACCCCAAAGGTCCTCAATCGACCCGCCCCCGCGCGCGACAATCAACAGATCGGGCCGGGGCAAAGCTCCCCCAGGGGTTAGCTGATTGAAGCCGTCTATCGCGCGCGCAACCTCGGGCGCGCAGGCGGCACCTTGGACAGCAACGGGCCAGATCAGAACCTTACGCGGGAACCGGTCGCGGAGGCGGTGTAGGATGTCCCGGATCACTGCGCCAGAGGGCGAGGTTACAACCCCGATGACCTCGGGCAGATAGGGCAAGGTCTGCTTGCGTTCTGGGGCGAACAGGCCCTCTGCCGCCAGCGCCTTCTTGCGCTTTTCCAGCATTGCCATCAAAGCGCCCTCGCCCGCGACTTCGACCTCGTCCACGTTCATGTTGTACTTGGACTGCGCGCCGAAGGCCGTCAGCTTGCCGGTCACGATGACCTCCAGCCCCTCTTCAGGCATCACCGACAGACGAGCCGCCTGCCCCTTCCACGTGGTACAGGCCAGCACGTTGTTGTCATCTTTGACGTCGTAATACAGATGGCCGGATCGGGCTCGGAACACACGGCCAACCTCTCCGCGCACACGGATTCGGCCAAAGGCGTTCTCAATGGTCTTTTTCACGGCCCCCGAAATCTCGGAAACCGTGAATTCCGGGGCGTTTTGACCGGGGGCGGCATCTTCGATCAGGTCGGACATGGGCTGCTTCTTGTGTTGTGCTTTGCGGCAGCTTAGAACGCACGCGATCAAAGGGAAAGCAGAGGCGGCAGATGAACATTCTTATTCTTGGCAGCGGTGGGCGTGAGCATTCCTTGGCTTGGGCCATCAAGCAGAACCCCAAGTGTGACCGGCTGATCGCAGCCCCGGGTAACGCGGGCATGGCCGAGATCGCGGAATGCGCCGCACTGGACATCGAAGACGGCGGCGCGGTTGTCACTTTCGCCGAAGAGAATGCCGTAGATTTCGTCGTGATTGGCCCCGAAGCACCGCTGGCCACCGGTGTCGCTGACCGCCTGCGTAACGCGGGAATCCTGTGCTTTGGCCCGTCCGAGGCCGCCGCCAAACTGGAAGCCTCGAAGAGCTTTACCAAGGAAATCTGCGACGCTTGCGGCGCGCCTACCGCGGGTTACGCGCATTTCACCAAAGCCGAGGCGGCCAAAGCCTATATCCGCGAGCAAGGCGCGCCGATTGTTGTGAAGGCCGACGGTCTGGCCGCTGGTAAAGGCGTGATCGTTGCGATGGAGCTGGATGAAGCGCTGGACGCGATCGACGACATGTTCGGCGGTGCATTTGGGGGCGCAGGCGCCGAGGTTGTCATCGAAGAGTTCATGGAAGGCGAAGAGGCCTCCTACTTCATCCTGTCTGATGGTGAGAACGTGCTGCCTGTGGGCACCGCGCAGGACCACAAACGCGTGGGCGACGGCGACACCGGCCCGAACACCGGCGGCATGGGCGCCTATTCCCCTGCCCCAATCATGACCGATGAGGTCGCCCAGAAAGCAATGGACGAAATCGTCAAGCCGACCGTGGCCGAGATGGCCAAACGCGGCACCCCCTATCAAGGCGTTCTCTACGCGGGCTTTATGATCAAAGACGGCCAGCCGCGTCTGGTGGAATACAACGTCCGCTTTGGCGACCCAGAATGTCAGGTGCTGATGATGCGCCTTGGCGCTCAGGTACTGGACCTGCTTTTGTATTGCGCACGCGGCGAGTTGGATCAGGCCAAGGTCGAATGGGCCGATGATCACGCGATGACCGTCGTGATGGCCGCAAACGGCTATCCGGGCAGCTACGAAAAGGGCTCTGTCATCGGCGGTCTGGATGCCCTGCCTGAGGACAGCATGAACATGGTCTTTCACGCTGGCACAAAAGAAGTCGACGGCAAGATTGCTGCCAATGGTGGTCGTGTTTTGAACGTCACCGCGCGGGGGGACAACCTGCAGGAAGCCCGGGACCGAGCCTATGCCATGGCCGAAGCAATTGACTGGCCCGAAGGATTCTATCGCAAAGACATCGGCTGGCGCGCACTGTGATCGGTATTTAGTCGCAGACGATCGAACACGACGGCGGGCATTGCTCGCCGTTTTGAGTTTTTGGGCCGAGAAGAAGCCTGAGGCATTTCCCCACGGCCGAGCAATGTTTGAATTGGTGGGTTAAAGTCAGTCGAGCTGAACCACGGCGAGGTTCACGTTTTCTGAACCCACGACCTGGGTGGTGTGACCCGAGCCGTTCACGTCCTCCATCTGCCAGATACCGCCAGGCGTGATGCTACGGACTTCACCGTCACCCGCCTCTACCGAAAGCTCCCCGGTCAGGCAGAACGCGATCTGCCGGCGTGGTGAGGGATGTTTGTCGCCGCCCCAACCAACCGGGAGAGTGACGAATACACAGCGCGCGGTCTCGATGGGTTCGGACAGGTAAAGCGCGGGCGCGGGCGGCGCGAAATCCGCAAGTGCCAGATCGATTGCCTTGTCCTGAAAATGCGACACCCCTTTCGCGTCTTCGGTAAGATACAAATACTCCATGATACCCCCTATCTATGAGACTATCATGCCATAAATCGGTAACTTAGGCGATGCTTGCGGCCACTAACGGCAGGCTAGCGCTGCAGAAATTGAGTCGACACCCGCATAAGCCCCGACAGTGCGGGTACTCAGTTCACCTCCAGAGAGACGCGTCGCCATCACCTTCCGCCAAGACCCATCAACCGTCACCAATTCCGGTCCTTGACCGCACTCCCGGACGCCTCCGGCAATCGTTTCGTCACCAATCCGGTGATTGGTGAGCCCGTCCAGATCGGCGACGTGAACCAGCACGCCATCGCGGTAGCGCCAAACCCGTAAGCGTTTGGCCAGATGGGGCCGGTCGATATAGGCAATCTCCTGGTATCCGTCGCCATCCAGATCGGCCGCGCCGATCGGGGCCAGCCAGCGGTGGGTGCGACCGATATGAGGGGTGGCGGCGACCAAGCGGGCGCGACGGTCGTAGACGGCCAATCGAGCGCCCAGATTAACATCGGTATGGACCACGATCACTTCTGGCAGCCCGTCGCCGTCAAGGTCGGCCAACCTGGGGGCGACGTCTTCGAAAACCTCCCCTGCGGGAAGGATGACCTCGGCCGGGCAGGTGATCCGCGGGTCGCCGGGTTTCTGAATGTGGATCGTCAGACCTTTGGCATCCCGGATACCGCCGAGAATGCCATGGTCGTATTCGCTCGTTTCCTGCGCGAAACCTGCGAATATGCGCAATTCGTCGTCACGGGCGGCCCAGCTTTCGTGGCGCCCCTGCCCGTTTGTGTTGGAGAATGCTACTTCAGCCGAGCGGCCGGGAAGCCCCCGCTCTGGCAATTGTGCCTCGCAGCTCAAGGCAGCGGTTGCCGCGCAGGCGGCCAGCGTTGTCGCTATGGCCGCCCGCAGTCGCATCAAATCTGCTTTTCAGGCAGTTTCACCACCAACCCGTCCAGATCATCGGTTACTTTGATCTGGCAAGTGAGGCGCGAACGGCCCGGTTCCGGCTGCCAGGCGAAGTCGAGCATGTCTTCTTCCATGGCATCCACCGGAGGCAGTTTCTCGGCCCACTCGGCGTCGATATAGGCGTGGCAGGTCGAACAAGCGCAAGCCCCTCCGCAATCCGCCTCGATTCCGGGAATGTTGTTGTCGCGGGCACCTTCCATCACGGTCAGGCCGGTGGCCACGTCAACCTGATGCTCGGTACCATTGTGCTCGATGTAGGTGATCTTAGCCATGCGATCCTCTCATCATGTCCTTATCTTGAGTCGCGACGTGCATAGGGCAAGCGCGCGGCTTTTGCCAGCGCCCCAAGAAGGAAATCCCCGACTTACGCAGCGCCATGACAAGGGCGCCCGGTCAGGCGCCCCGAGTTGTTGTTGAATTTTATTCGTCGTCCAGCGAAAGGGCGACGAAACGTGGCTCACCCTGACGACGCACCAGAAGCAGGATGGATTTGCGCCCACCATCGCGCGCCATCGCCAACCTTTCAGTAAAGGCGGTGATATCCGTCACTTTCTGCTGGCCAGCTTCGGTAATGAGATCACCTGCTCGCAGGCCCTTGTCATAGGCCTCGCTGTCTTCGGCCACGTCGGTGACCACTAGGCCCACAGCGTTTTCGCCAAGATCCAGTTGCTCACGTAGCTCGGTTGTAAGCGGCGAAATCGTCATGCCCATGATTTCGGCTGTCTCTGGCTCGGATTCAGATTGGACAACCGCGGGAACGGCGTTCTCGGCGGTCTCGCGTCGTCCCAGAACAACTTTCAGTGTCTGGGTTTTACCATCGCGGAACACAACCATGCGGACAGCGGCACCAACGTCTGCGTTGCCGACGCGGCGAACAAGATCGCGTGTGTCTTGGATCTCTGCCCCGTCAAACGACAGGATCACGTCGCCCGCTTCAACACCGGCTTCCGCGGCGGGACCTTCGGGTACGTCGGTCACCAACGCGCCACGGACTTCTTCCAGTCCGATCGCTTCCGCCACATCATCGCTGACATCCTGAATGCGGACACCCAACCAACCACGGCGTGTTTCGCCGAATTCTTTAAGCTGCGCGATTACCTTGGTTACAACCGAGGACGACATGGCGAAACCAATACCAATCGAACCGCCGTTCGGCGACAGGATCGCGGTATTCACGCCAACGACTTCCCCGTCCATGTTGAACAGCGGTCCGCCCGAGTTGCCACGGTTGATCGCGGCGTCGGTCTGGATGTAGTCGTCATAGGTGCCCGAAAGCGCCCGGTTGCGTGCCGAAACAATCCCGGCGGAGACCGAGAAGCCCTGACCAAGAGGGTTACCCACGGCCATGACCCAATCCCCAACGCGGACGATGTCGCTGTCACCGAAAGGTACGAAAGGCAGCGGCTCGTCGCTTTCGACTTTCAAGAGCGCGATATCCGTTTTGGGGTCCGTACCGATCACGGTCGCCTCAAGCTCCTTGCCCGAGAAGAACTCGATCAGGATTTCATCGGCGGTCTCGATGACATGGTTATTGGTGACGATAAAACCATCCTCGGAAATCACAAAGCCAGACCCAAGAGCATTCTGGCGACGGGGACCGCGGCGGCGTTGGCCGTCTTCATCCGGCAGCAAGTCTTCGAAGAAATCCTCGAATGGGGACCCTTCCGGAACCACAGGCGCCGGGCCGGTTGAGGCGGCAACGGTGGTAGAGGTCGTGATGTTCACTACCGACGGGCTGACACCTTCGGCGAGATCCGCGAAGCTGTCCGGTGCGCCACGTGCGTGAGTCGCGAGGGCTTGGGCCAATAAGAGTGCCATGCCCAAGACCAGTGCAGCGAAGGCGCGGGCCGGGGTTGTGGCGGTTTGGGTCAATGTCAGTGACTGCGCTTTCACGTCTGAAGTCTCCTGCGTAGGTCTGTTTCTTTTGGACGCGGCTCGTCGCGCCTAGATTACCCAACAAGTTAGGTGCCCAGACGCAGAACGCAAAGGGTTTGCGTGTTGTGAAGACCCCCAACCGCTTTCACATAGGCGTGAAACGGCCGTTATCCGCCCAAAATCCGGGACAGCCACACCAGCAGAACCCCGACAGCCAAGGCAGCAAGTCCCATTAGTCGGCGGGTGTCAGAAGGAAGTCTGCGAAGCAGTTCAAGAACCTCGTCCAGACGCGAAGGGGCCAGTGCGAACACCAGCCCCTCGACAACCAGAACCAATCCTATGGCGTATAGGATGGTCGACATGTCTTAGTCTGCCACACCTGTATCGGAGCGCAGATAATCGAAGAACTCGCCGTCCGGGCTGAGGACCAGAGTCGAGTTTTCGCCTTTAAGTGCACGGGCATAGGCGGTCAGCGAGCGATAGAATTCGAAGAACTCCTCGTCCGCCCCAAAGGCCTGTGCGAAGATCGCGTTACGCTCGGCGTCCGCCTGACCACGGATGATCTCGGATTCTCGTTTCGCGTCCGACACCAGCTCGACCACGGTCCGGTCGGCTTGAGCGCGGATTCGCTGCGCGGCTTCCTGACCACGCGCCCGCTCGTCCGTCGCTTCACGCTCACGTTCAGCACGCATCCGGCCAAATGTCGCGTCCAAGTTTTCACGCGGCAGGTCAGTCCGCTTCAGGCGAACGTCGACGACTTCCAGACCCAAAGCGGTTGCATCAGCAATAGCCCCGTTACGAATACGCAGCATCAGCGCCGCGCGGTCCGAGCTAAGAATGTCATTCGACGAAACCGAACCCAGAATTTCCCGCGTTTGCGAACGCAGGATCGAGTCCAGACGGCGACCTGCAACCGCGATCGCCTGATCGCCGGCAGCACCCGTCGCCTGACGGAACTTGTTCACGTCGCTAATGCGATAGCGCGCGAAGGCGTCAACCACCAAACGGCGGTCATCCAGCGGTGTAATCTCAATCGGGTCAAGATCACGGCTAAGGATGCGGGCGTCGTAACGCGCCACTTCCTGGATAACCGGAATCTTGAAGGCCAATCCCGGCTCTTCCTTGATGTCAACGACTCGACCGAATTGCAGTACCAGCGCTTTCTCGCGCTCATCCACGATAAAGATCGACGACAGAAGCCCTGCAATGAGGACAACAACGACGGGAAGAAGAAATCCTGCACGTTTCATGACTTAGTTCCCCCCGGTTGCTGGTTTGCGAAGTTCATTCAGTGGCAGGTATGGAACAACCCCCTGCCCCTGCCCGGTTTCTTCGAGGATGATCATGTTCACATCGCCCAGAACCTGCTCCATCGTCTCTAGGTACAGACGCTTCCGGGTTACTTCCGGGGCTTTCTGGTACTCGGTCAAAACCGCCGAGAAGCGGCTTGCTTCACCTTCGGCCTCGTTCACGACCTGTGCACGATAAGCTTCGGCCTCTTCCAGTACCTGCGCAGCTTCACCACGCGCGCCCGCCAGAACGCGGTTGGCATAGGCGTCCGCCTCTTTCTGAGTCCGGTCGCGTTCCTGTTCCGCAGCCTGAACATCGCGGAAGGCGTCGATCACCTGCGTGGGCGGGTCGGCCTTGTCGAAGTTGACGCGGACGATGTTCACGCCCGAGTCATAGCTGTCGAGAGTCGACTGGATCAGGTCCTGCAGGTTCGCAGCAATCACACCACGGTCCCGGTTCAGGATCGGTGCCAGTTCCGACTGGGCGATAATCTCACGCATGGCCGATTCCGACACGGCGCGGATAGAGGATTGCGGGTCACGAAGGTTGAACAGGAACATCGCGGGGTCATTGATATTCCAGACAACCTGGAAATCGATGTCGACAATGTTCTCGTCGCCGGTCAGCATCAGACCAGCTTCGCCACCCGAACGACCAACACCGATATCCTCGGTCTGTTCACGGGTGACTGGCAA
>JABAOD010013323.1_pt4 | contig 11356 bp, 9 predicted proteins | sample 7062151 | NCBI WGS metagenome assembly JABAOD01 (sample SAMN14538626, study PRJNA623070) | marine sediment metagenome | biome: marine biome [ENVO:00000428]; feature: marine pelagic biome [ENVO:01000023]; material: deep marine sediment [ENVO:00002113] | place: India: Gulf of Khambhat ...
GCGCCGCGCTCGCCCGATACCAGTTCGGCCCCCGGATCGAACTCCCGCCGGTACAGGACTCTTCCCTCGACCATGCCGAGGTTCCAGCCGGCGCTCCCGCCGAACGCGAGTTCCCGCTCGGTGGGGCGGAACTCGGCCAGGGGGTTGAGCTCCGGGCTGGTGATGGGAAGCACCGCTCCTTCGGCCAGCGCCCATCCGCCGTAGGCGCCGATCCGCACCTTGCCTCCCAAGGGCCGCACCCACGCCTGCCCGCCGTCGAGGCCGAGATACCCGAGCCTCGAAAACACCGTCGTTCGCCCGGCCTGCACCGTGACATCGCGCGTGGCGTACTCGGCGTACCCCTCGATCAGTTGCACCTCGGGCTCGACCCCGGGCCAGAAGCCGCCGTCCTCCAGGTTCCCACCGGCGCGGCCTTTGACGTGCACCTTCAGGCCCTCGATGCCGAACCCCCACACGCTGGCGTCGATCGTGGTCACGACGGGCATACCGCGCTGCTCGGCCCCTGGGCGGAAGAACCCGCAGTACAGGGCCCCCGTGGGGCACGACACCGCGAACCCGTCGGGTGACTCGAACCCGCCGCCCGGCAGGGCGACGGCATCGGCGCTGGGGATGCTGTCGGCTTGGACGCCCCGGTAGGCCACAGACTGGAACCACGTATTCCAGCGGACGTGGTAGCCCTGGGCGTGAAGCGGCGGCGCCAACGCAAGCAGTCCCCCAACGGCGGCCGCCGCGCGAACGACGGACCTTCTCATATCCCCTCCCCCACAAGGACTGAACGATCGTAAGCTAGGATCACATACCCGACCCGTCCAGAGCGAATTGACCACCGCGGCAGGGGTATTCAACGACACCCATGCCGGATACTCGCGTAGCTCAGTGGTACCCGAACAGCATTGAGTAGATGATGAGGCCGATGAGCGTGATCCCGATGCCGAGAGCGGTAAAGCCGAACACGCGAAACGCCCACTCGAGCTTCTTCGGATACGGATCCACGAGGTGGCGCTCCAGTGCTCCGCTCGCGACCAACTCTTCGTACTCCCGCGGTTTGTCCCGCTTCAGCTCCGCGAGCGGAACGCGACCGGTGAAGATGACCGGGTCCATGGGGAACTTGTCCGGTCGGAAGTGCGTGTTGAAGAAGTGCACGGTGAAGATGAACGCGACCGCCAGCAACGCCTCGTCGCTGTGGAGGATCGTGGCCACGTTCACCGACCAGCCCGGGATGACCCGGGTGAAGAACTCGGGGAACCACAGCACCAGCCCGGTCGAGCCGATCACCAGCATGCCCCAGAAGACGGCGAAGTAGTCGAACTTCTCCCAGTAGGTGTAGCGGCCGTAGTGGGGTCGCGGCCCGCGGCCGAGGAACCACTTGATCGACTGCACGAACTCGCGATAATCGCGCTTCGTGAAAATGAGCGATCGCTCGGTTCGGATGAACTGGAGCCACGTGAGCCCCGAGCGCTCCTTGCGCTTTCGGACATCCCACAGATGGGCACCGAAGATTCCGATCAAGGTCACTGCCCCGACGCGATGCAGGGCACCCGTCGTGGGGAATCCGCCCACCAAACTGGCAAACGTCTGCGCCCAGGCCATGTAGGAGAACTTCAACACCATCCCGGTCAGCGCCAGGACGAAAAAGCTGATCAGCATTACGCCGTGCATCGACCGCTCCCACACCGTGAAGCGTCGCACCACACGCTCGCCCTGTGCCGGCTTGGAACGTAGCGCGAGCCCCGGTGTCCAGAGCAGTCGCCACAGCCAGGCCAGCGTGTGTAGCGTGGCAAAGCCAAGGGTGCCGATCAGCAGGGCGGTCATTCCCCAGAACGTCCAGAACAGCCATGGGTAGTTGTCGGGGTCGTGGTGCGTGGCGTGGGTCAGATACCCTGTGAACCGGACGCTGACGCCCGAGTGACACTTCGAGCACGTTGCCACCACGTTCCGACGACTGAGCATCGACGCGGGCTGTGAGGTCGGCAGGATGTTGTGCGTGCCGTGGCAGTCGTAGCACTTCGCGGCCGCCGCGTCGCCCAGTCGCGACACCTTGCCGTGGAACGTGTCGAAGAACGTCGTCGCCTCGGTCTCGTGACATCGTCCACACTGCGACATCATGAGGAGCCGGAAGTCCGCACGGTCCACCCGGCTGATGGTGTGCGACGTGTGACAGTCCTCGCAGGTGGGGAGACTATCCGCCGACGCCCGGCTCATCCCGGGCGCGTGGATGCTCTTGGCGAATTCCTCGGCGATGCCATGATGACAGGACCCACACGTGGCCGCGAGGTTCCTCCGATTCACCGTCGAGTTCGGGTCTGATGCCGGCAGCTCTCCGTGTGCACTGTGGCAGCTGCCACATGTCGCTGTGACCAGCAACCCACTCTGGAACAGGCCCTTCCCGTGGATGCTCAGTTCGTAGCTTTCGACGGGTGCCGGCACATGGGGCACGATGCGCACCGCCGCCTTCTCACCCTGCCGGTGGCACTGGGCACAGAGCTGTGGGACGTTCCGCGGGAAGGTCGGCGACTGCGGATTCAGTCGATCCTGGGTCGCGTGCCGATCGTGACAGTCGAGACAGCGGGGCGCATCGTTGTCGCCCTGGGCGGCCAGCTGCCCGTGAATACCGCCGTTGTATTCGGCCACACGGTCGGCGTGGCAGATCCCGCAGTCGACCGGATTCTGGATGGTCGCGCACGGGCGAGTAATGGCAGGACTCACCTCCACGTGACACTGGGCACAGGCGGTCCCGCCGTGATCGTTGGCACTGTACGCGTCGGCGTCGACGTAGAGCGAGACGGTGTCACCGCGGGCGACGCCCCGGAGATCACGGTCCCCGTGACACGCGAGGCAGTCGCGGTTCGCCACACCCGCATCGTAGAACACCCGCCGAATGCGATGGGGTGAGTGGCAGTCCACGCATGCCGGGATCTTGTGCGGCTCCTCCTCCCATAACCGCCCCTCGATCACCTGCTGATGGACCTGCTCGATCTGCGCGTGGCACTGCATGCACGTGGCCGCCACGTTCCTGACGTGAATGCTCGATCGCGGATCAGTATGCGGCAAGATTTGGTGAGAAGTGTGACACGATGTGCACACGGCTGTGACGGTGAGCCCCTGCCTGAAGAGGCCGGTGCCGTGGATCGACTCGGAGTAGTTCTCGAGAATGCTGTCCTGCGGGATCGTCCGGCGGCGCGAGACCGGCGTGCCTTCCTGGTGACACTCACCGCACAGAAACGGGATGTTCATGACCCGCGTCGGGGAGGTCGGGTCCCGGTGGGACCGGATGTCGTGCTGACCGTGGCAATCGCTGCAGCTAGGCGCCAGCCGGTCGCCCCGAGCGGCGGCCTGCCCGTGCAACGAGGTGCGGTGCTGTTGGGCCTGAGCCGAGTGACACAGACCGCAGTCGACGCGCGGGCGTCGCTCGGGATGCGGAAAGTCCATTCCCTGATGGCACATTGCGCATTGCACCCCGGGGGGGCCGTGCACCGACCGCGCTAGTGTGCGGGTGGAGACGTGGAGCCGTGCACTGTCACGCGATCCGGCAAACATCTGCCCGTTGCCGTGACACACGAGGCACGGATCGGTGTCCTGTGCCGCGGCGGGCGAAACACAGACGAGAAGGCCCGCCAGCGAGGCGGCGATGCCGACTCCCACACCACGAAGTGCAATTGCGCGCGGCACCGACCCCATGGACCTCCCCCTTCGCAACACCCGCTCCCACAGCGCGCTGGGCGAATCGCTGCGGAAATGTAGTGAAGCCCGGGAGTAGCCGAGCCTCCTTAAAGGAAGCCTCATGCAGAATTCGAAATGGGGGTTTTCGACTACGGTATTTTCCGGATGCCCGCACGGAGCGGGCCGGAGGGGAGATGTCAGAGCTCTCTCGAGAGGGGTTCTGCATGGGCGGTCGGGGCGAGTCGACGCCGCGCGACGCGCGCACCGACTCGGTCGCACGGGAGGCGCCCGGGCGGGGCGACCTGTTCCCACGTCCCGGTGTGGTTTCCTGCGTGCTGTTGGCAGCCACGCTCGTCGTTCTCATTCCCTCGTTGGCCGCCGCGCAGAGCTGTTTGGCGTGTCACGGCAGCCACGAGTTCATGGCCGGCGTCACCGGCGACTCGGCCCGTGCCGCGCGGCTGTCCGTCGACCCGGCCGAGTTCGCATCCACGGTGCACGGCGCTCTGGGGTTCTCGTGCGATGCCTGTCATGTGGGCATCGGTGATTTCCCTCACGGAGCGTCCCATCGCGTCGAGTGTGGTGGCTGCCACTATCGGGAACGAGAGCAGCTCGCTCAGAGCGTCCACGGTCGGTCCCACCCCCTCACCGGCGAGGAGCCGGCCACCTGCGTGGATTGCCACAGCGACCACCACATTCGTCGCCCCACCGACCCTCGGTCCACCGTCTATCGACTCACGCAGTTCGAGACGTGTGCCGTGTGTCACCAGGACGCCGAGCGGATGCGCCGGTTCGGCCAAGAGAACGTCCGCACCGTGACCACGTATCTCAACAGCGTTCACGGCCGGGGGCTCTTGGCCAAAGGACTCACGGTGGCGCCGGTGTGTACCGACTGTCATGGCGAGCGCGGGTCAGGCGCCCACGAGATTCAGGAGGTCGCCGAGGCAACCTGTCCCATGAACCGCGAGCGGGTGGTCGAGACCTGTGGTCGGTGCCACGCCGGCATCACCGCCCAGTACGACCGCGGGATCCACGGCGAACAGTTCCGTGAGGGCAATCCGGATGCCCCGACGTGCATCTCGTGTCACGCCGAGCACGGCATCCAGCCGGTGGCGAGTCCGGAGTCGGGCGTCAATCCTCGGCACATCTCGCGTACCTGCACGGCCTGCCACGATCAAGAGGAGTTCAACGCCAAGTACGGGTTGGGCGTCGCGCGAGGTCGAACCTTCGACCGCTCGTTCCATGGCATCGCGCTGCGCAGCGGCCAGGTCACCGTGGCCAGCTGCGAGAGCTGCCACGGCGCACACGAGATCCTGCCCTCTAGCGACCCCAACTCGACCATCCACGCAGACAACCTGGTGGCGACGTGCGGGAGCTGTCACCCCGGCATCGGCAAAGGGGTGGCACAAGGGCGCATCCATGTCGTGTCGTTTGTCGACGAGAAGTCGGCGGTCGGCCTCGCCGTACAGTGGTTCTATATCCTCGTGATCGGCGTGACGGTGCTGTACGCGGTCGGGCTCATTGCCCTGGATCAATACCGGTACCGAGTCGTCGATCCGCGGCGGGGCGGAGGCCGCCATGCTTGAGTGGACTCCCTACGAACACGACCTCGATCGTATCACGGTGACGCGGTTCACGCGCCACGAGCAGATTCAGCACGTGATCCTGATCGTGAGCTTCGCGCTGCTCATCGTGACGGGCCTGCCGATGCTGCTCGGGACTGGGGTCAGCGGCGCGTTTTCGCTGCGCACCTGGATTCACCACCTCGCCGGCGCCACCCTGATCGTGCTCGCGCTGTACCACACGTTTTGGATCCTGCTCACCGAGGAAGGCCGTCGCGATTTCGGCAGCGTCATGCCGCGGGTGCAGGATGTCCGAGACCTGGTGCAGTTCGTCAAATATCAGTTGGGGAAGTCGGACGATCCCCCGCAGTTCGACAAGTTCGATCCGTTCGAGAAGTTCGAATACTTCGCCGTGGTGTGGGGATCGATCATCATGATCGTGACCGGCCTCATGATGTGGTTCTTCGAGCTGACCCTCCGCGTGTTCCCGAAGTGGGTGTACGATCTCGTGCTGCTGATTCACGGCTACGAAGCAGTGCTCGCCTTTCTGGCGGTCATCTTGGGCCACCTGTACAACGTGCACCTCAAGCCCGGTGTCTTTCCGATGAGTCGCGTGTGGCTAGACGGGAAGATGACGCTACGGAAGCTGAAGGAGCACCATCCGCGCGAGTACGAACGGTGGCTCGCGGCCCAGCGGATCCAGCGCGCGACGGATGGCCAGCAGGCGTCGTGACCGCGCGCCGGCGGCTCCTATCGGCCGCCGGTCTCTCGCAGTGATTCCGAGCACCGGGCACAGAACTCGGAACGCTTGAGGTCCACCTCCTCGACATAGGTTGAGGCCCGCATCACGCAGTCGGGCTCCGGGCAGTGCACGAGGCCGAACGCGTGGCCGAGTTCGTGCACCGCCTCCTTGATGGCCCGATCGACCAACAGTCCCTCGTCAGGCGGAAGCCCATAGTACTCCGTGCGCAGGCGGTGCGTGGATACGATGGCACCGGGACCGTCGAGCTGGGATTGACCGAACACGAAAGTCAGCACCGGGATGAACAGGTCCATGGACGTGAGCCCGATGATTTTGGCCGTCGGGTCCCGGCGATGGCGGAGCAGCGCGGCCAGGAGGAGGGTTGCGTGATATTGACGACGGCCCGGCGCGAACGCGAGCACCGTGTCCAACTCGACGGGAAACGCCTCGGCGGGCCGAGACATCGCGTCGGCGATGCCCCCGACCAACGCATCGGTCCACCGCGGCGCGTAGCCGTTGAGCAGCGCGACGTGCACGGCGGCCGGCACGGCTACCGCCTGATTCCGTACCTCTTGAGCTTGTTGTAGAGCGTCGCTCGGTCGATGCCGAGCGTCTTGGCGGCTCGCGTGACGTTGCCGTCCATCTCCTGGAGAACCCGTTCGATATGCTCCTTCTCGACCGCCGCGAGCGACTGGGCGACCGGCTCCGTACCTCCGCCAGACTCGACGTGCAGCGGGAGATCCCCGGGCTCGATGGCCAGCCCCTGCCCGATCACCATGGCGCGCTCGATTGCATTTTCGAGCTCGCGTACGTTTCCCGGCCAGCGATAGCGCAGCAGCACTTCTTCGGTGGCCGGGCTGAGGGTCCGCACCGGCCGCCCCATGGCGCGGGCATACTTCTCCACGAAGAACCGCGCCAACTCGAGGATGTCCTCCGGGCGGTCGCGCAGCGGCGGTACGTCGATCCCGAAGACGTTGATGCGATAGTACAAATCCTCTCGGAACGTGCCTTCCGTGACCATCTGCTCCAGATTCTTGTGCGTCGCACAGACCAGACGGAAGTCCGACGAGATTTCTTGGTTTCCCCCTAAACGGGTGAACCGCCTGGTTTCCAGCACCCGAAGCAGGTCGATCTGCATCTTGGGCGTGACGTCGCCGATCTCATCCAGGAACAGGGTGCCACCGTTCGCCAACTCGATCTTTCCCTTACGGCGATACTGGGCGCCGGTGAACGCCCCTTTTTCGTGCCCGAACAACTCGCTCTCCAGAAGCGTCTCGGGAATGGATCCGGCATTCACCGCCACGATCGGGAAGAAGCGGCGCTTGCTTTGGGCGTGGATCGCGCGGGCGATCAACTCCTTCCCGGTCCCACTTTCGCCGCGGATGACGACGGTCGAATCGGTCTCCGCCACCATTCGGATCGTCTCGAGCACTCGCCGCATCTTCGGGCTCTCGCCGATGATCGGTGCGGCCCGGCTCAGCTCCGACACCTTCTCCTTGAGCCGGAGGTTCTCCTCGGCGAGTTCCTTCTGACGGAGCGCGTTCCGCACGAGGTTGGAGAGATCGTCCGGGTCCACCGGTTTCGTGATGTAATCGAATGCCCCGAGTTTGAGCGCCTCCACTGCCGTCTCTACAGAGGCGTAGGCCGTGAGGATGATGATCGTGGCGTTCGGGTCGATCTCGCGCACGCGACGCTGGACCGCGATGCCATCCATGCCGGGCATCTTGAGATCGAGCAGCACGATGTCATACGGCCCTGCCTCCATCTTGGCAATCGCCCGGTTTCCGTCCTCGGCGGTCTCAACATGAAAGCCGTCCTCGCGAAACCACTCCTCGAGCGAGCCGCGCACCGACAGCTCGTCGTCGACGATCAGGATCTTCCGCGTCGTCATTCCACCACCCCCTCCTTCGCGCCAACCATCGACCGTCCCCGCGCCAGGAGTTCCGGATCCCGCGGGAGGGTGATGGTGAACGTCGTTCCCCGGCCCCGACCCGACTCGACCACGATCGTTCCCTCGTGCCGCTGCACGATGCCGTACACGACCGCCAGACCGAGCCCCACACCCTTGGCCTCGTCTTTCGTGCTGAAGAACGGGTCGAAGATGTGCGGCTTGACCTCGTCTGGAATCCCGACACCGCCGTCGGCGATGGAGAGCCGCACGGCGTCACGGGCGCGATCATCTACGGTCCGCACCGTGAGCGGCCCGCCGTCGGGCATCGCCTCCACCGCGTTGATCAACAGCGCAATGAGCGCCTGAACGATCTGCTCCCCGTCACCCGTGATCCGATCGTCCTCGAGCGAAAGCTCCGTCGCGGTGGTGACACCGCCGAGTTCCACGTGATGCGCCACCAGCTTGAGCGCGCGATCGATCAGGGCATGCAGGTGGACGGGCTCCATTTCAGCACTCCGCCCGCGAGCGTACGTCAACAAATCCCTCACGATGTTTCCGCACCGCAACGACTCGGATCGGATCAGGTCGAGATGCTCGAGCATACGGCCCCGCTCCGTCGAGTCGGGCACCGATTCTTTGATCCGCTTCGTGATGAGCTTCGCGTAGGTCAGGATCCCGGAGAGCGGGTTGTTCAGCTCGTGGGCGACCGTGGCCGCCATCCGGCCCAGCGAGGCCGAACGTTCGACGTGAATGATCTGCCGGTTCATCTGGTCCAGCTCCGCCGTCTTCTGCTGCACCCGGTCTTCGAGCGTTTGCGACCACGCTCGCAGCTCTGCGTCGGCGGCCCTGAGGCTTCTGGCCATGTGGTTGAAGGAGGTGGCCAGCGCGCCCAGCTCGTCCGTCCGCTGCAGATCGATCTCGACGTCGAGGTTGCCACGCGCCAGCTCCTCGGTCCCGTGGCGCAATCGGTGGGTGGGCAGGTGGACGGCCCGATACACGATCACCGCCACGATGGCCATGGCGAGAAGAATGATGACAACGGCGAGCGCAAGCGCCTCGCGACGGGACGTGGCGACCGCGGCATCAAGCGCTTCCATCGACATCTGCACGTCTAGCACGCCCAGGATCGACTGATCCACCTGGTGCGCGTGGCAGGGGGCATTCCAGCACCCGTCGGCGTTCTGGATCGGGTTGATCATGCCGAGCACGCGGTGACCTTCCTCCTTCCGATACACTCGAGCCCGCTCCTCCGTGGGAACGGCCTCGAGCGGGTCGGCCGTCGCGTGACACACCAAGCAGGCCTCCGCCTGGAGATCGACCGACTGACCGATCTCGCGCTCGGCACTCGAGAACTTAATCTCCCCAAGCTTGTTGTAGATCCGGATCGCCTCGACGCCCGGCTCCGCTGCGAGGAGCCGGATCATCGCATAGGTGCGCTCCCGTTCGTTGCGGAGCATGCTGGTGTAGAGGCTTTGNNCTTTGCTTGATGAGGTCACTGGAGCGGTACGCCTCGCTCTTGACCTCGTTTTGGAGCGTGTCCGACTGAAAATGTCGGCTCAGCCCCATGTAGACGCCAAACAGCACGAGGATGGAAAGAGAGAGGACGAAGAAGAGCTTGAAGCTCAACGTCGACCCCACGGACCGGAGTATCTCCGGAATCCTTTTGGCCGGACCCCTAGTCACCCCAACGTCCACACCGCCTTCCGCCGCGACCGGCAACTCACGGCACACCACAAATCAAATTTGCGTCCGAAACATCTCCGACACCAGCCCTCGGTAGCGCTCCCGGCCCAGCACCTGCACGAGGTCTGGCATCGGCGACCCTCCGTCTTCCATCGTCCGGCCGACTGTCGCGGCGTGCGGGACCACGACCGCCGCCTCGAGGTGGCGTCTCAGGAGCCGCAGCTGGCCGAGGTACCAGCGTAGCATGTGCTCGCCGCGGAAGAGATCGGTGACCTGTTCGGGATGCTCATGAGGCCGGAGGGTGAAGAGCCAGTCGGCGGCCGAGTCGCACCGGGTCCTCCACGACTCCAAATCGGGGTTCCGTGTGAGCACCTCGCCCGCGACGGGCGCGGTGAGCGGCACGCTCAACTGACGGCGTACCAGCCAGCCACACAGCTCGCCACGCGTCAGCCACACTCCGGATCGCGGGAGAACAACCTCGTCGATCGGCTCCAAGACCCGGCGAGCATGATTGTCCAAACCGAGGCGGATCGTGTCGTCCTCGAGGCTTTGGAGCCACAAGTGACCCGGGCTGTGTGGCCGATCGAGGTAGAGCGTGCAGCCGGCAGCCAGCCATGAGAGAAACGCGTTGACCACGTCGGCGGAGGGAGACTCACCCGCTCCGGTGACGGTACGTGGACCTGCATCGTCCACATAGTCTCCTGAGTCCGCCCCGCGGCTGCCCTGAAGTGCGTGATACAGTTCGCAGTCTTCACACTCGTAGTTGCGATCACACGGTCGGTAGCTGAGTACGCCCGCCAAGACCCAGATGCAGGGAAGCTCGTCGTCCAGTCGATCAGAGGTCTTCATCGTCCCCCTCACGCCGTCGTCATCCGCTTCAGTCGCTCAAGAGGAACTCGCGTGCCAGTTGATCCCAATGCTCGGGATCCAGCAGGCGGACAAAACCGTGGATCGGTTCGCCACCGTCGGGCATGACCACACCGAGGTCGCCTGCCGGCATCCGACGCAGCCGCTCCGCGGTCTGCCCCATCCATGCGCGGGCCAGGTCACCGCTCATCAGGTTGCGCCACGTGGCCCGCGTGCGCGGGACCCGCACTTTGAGCAGCCACCCATCCTCGTAGGGACTTCGGGCCAGCAGCTCCGGGGAGTCGACGACGGTCCGATTCACCGCCACGACTTTGCCGTCGACAGGCGATACCATGCCAATGGGCCTGTCGTCCACCACGAGCGTCCACCCGCGTTCGCCAAGTCGCACACGGGTCCCTACCTGCGGCAGGTGAACCGCGTCGATCGGCCCGAGGAGACGCTGCGTGAAGTCATCAACGCCGACCGTCACGACCTCACCATCGTCAGGTGCGGCCCATGCGTGCCCCTGATGGAAGTGGAGGCCGTCAGGCGTTGCGAACCACGCGCCGGGGGGTTGCGATCGAACAAAACCGCGGGGGCGCGGGCCGAACAGGCGCGCCACGCGTGGCGGGCTCAAGAACCGCAGCACACCGGCCGAGACGAGGAGGTAGGCAATGACGATGATGTACTCGATCCCCTTGGTCGCGTAGATATCCCCTTGCATCGCTCGCGCTCCTCTCATGCAGCTGCCGACCGAGCCGGCGCCACGGGTTCATCCGTACGCTCGGAGAGGCCCGGGAGCGTGGCCAGGACCGGCATCCGGTTCACCACCCATCGGAAGACCCAGAGCTCGGCGCTGATGACACCGAGCGTGACGACGATCTCCATCCAGGTCGGCACGTAGTGCTCCGCCGCGTACCACTTGAACGCGATCACCGAGACATTGAGGCGGTTGAGCACGATCCCGATCAGCGC
>JABAOD010030449.1_pt2 | contig 11353 bp, 8 predicted proteins | sample 7062151 | NCBI WGS metagenome assembly JABAOD01 (sample SAMN14538626, study PRJNA623070) | marine sediment metagenome | biome: marine biome [ENVO:00000428]; feature: marine pelagic biome [ENVO:01000023]; material: deep marine sediment [ENVO:00002113] | place: India: Gulf of Khambhat ...
GCGCGAACAGCAGACCGCGATCAAGGCGGGCTACCATTCCACCAGCTTCCAGATTTCCGGTTGCCAGTCCCCTACCTCAACACCTATCTCTGAGAAGATGGCGACGGCCTTTTTGAGGTTGTCCATCGATTCTTCGAGCCTCCCTGCACTATGCAGCAGATCGGCCAGGTTATTGTACAGTGCCGCCGCCCGGTGACGATCCCCCAGCGAATTACACAAAGTCAGCGCTTTTTCGAACAGGACCAGGGCGTTCTCCATCTCCCCATCAGCCCCAAATAACAATGCCAGGTTATTCATCGCGGCCGCCTGCGCGCTGGGGCTCTCAAGATCTTCGGCATAGGAAAGGCTGCGCTGAAAATGCCCCCGGGCAGCATCCATATCCTCTTGACTCCTGCGCAGGATTCCCAAGACATTGTGGGCCTGCGCCAGCGCTCGGGTGTCTCCTGTCTCCTCAGAGAACGCCAGCGCTTCATCAGCCAGGTTCAGAGCCCGGTCGAGATCCCGCCGTCGGTGCACGTTGAGGCTCCAATCTGCAAGCAGCCGTGCGCGCCGCTCGGAGGAAGGGGTCTTCTCAAGCACACCAGATGCGGCCTGAAAGTGGCTTTCGGCCAGGTCCCAATCCCCCATACGGTGGCAGACTAAGCCTAGCTTGTGCTCGATCCTTGCTAACGCCGCCGATCCATCGAAGGACGCGGCGGTTTCATAACTGGTCAACGCGGCGCTGTACTCGCCCGTAAGCGTATAGAGATCTCCTAAGGCCTCATGAATTTCAGTCGTGTCCCGGTGACCCAATGCCAGGGCGGAACGGTAATGATCCTGTGCTTCAGCGTTGGCGTACAACGAACGTGCATGATCACCCGCAAGCTTGTAAAACTCAGCTGCCTGAGATTCTTCGCCAGCCCTTTGATAATGCTGGGCGATCTTGCTGGCGCGAGCCACAACCATGTCCTGACCGCGAGCCCGCTTTCGCAGCGCTTCCGCTACTCGGCGGTGTAGCAGGCGCAGCCGGGCAAGGTTGGTCTGTTGGTAAACCAGATTGCGGAGCTGTTCGTGGCTGAAGTCATAAACCAGGCTCCCTTCTTCGAGCCGTTCATCAACTTCCTCGATCAGTCCCTGTAAGAGCAACTCCTCCACTGCCTGCACGCTTTCTTCTTCGCTTCTGCCGCTTGCCACGCGCAGCGTATCGAAATCGAACGAGCGACCGATGACGGCAGCCGTGGTCAGAATCTGAGATGCTGATTCTCGCAGCGCGGCAAGCCGTGAGAGCAATAGATTGCGCACGCCTCCGGTGGGAGATAGATGACCGCTCTCCAGCATCGCTGGGTCGTTGGCAATTAATTTCAGGTATTCCACCACAAAATAGGGCAACCCCTCGGTCTCCCGAAAAAGCCGGTCCTTAACAGCCTCGGTGACCGGCTCGGCAATCGATGACTGGACCAGAGAATCCACATCGGCTTTATCCAAACGCCTCAATGTGAGCAGGCGGCCAACATGTTCCCGCTGAGCCTCGGCCATCAGCGTTCGAACGCGGTGATCCGGCGGGATCAATTCGCTCCGCCAGGTAAACAATAAACAGAGCGGGCGACGGTTAAGCCGCCACACCAGGTAGGTCAGAAAATCCAGCGAGGCTTCATCGGCCCAGTGCAGATCGTCGATGACGAGCAATCCGGGTCGGGACGACCCGCGAAAGGCGTGCAGCATGCGTGCAACCGCTTCAAAGAAACGACCCTGTGCGCCGACCCCCTCCAGGGGTGGCGGGCTACCCAATCCCGCCCGGAACTCCGTGAGCTCGGGAAGCAGCCGAGTAGCTTCAAGCAGCCAGTTATCGGCCACGCGCTCCACGGCTGAATCTGCGCCAGCCGTCTGGAGCGCGCTCCGTAAGGCATCGATAATCGGACCAAAGGCCAGACTGGCCTCTCCCTTATAACAGCGTGCATACATCCCGGCCCCGCCAGTAGCCCGGACGTGGTCCAGGAAATCCTCTGCAAGCCGGGACTTCCCAATCCCCGCCTCTCCTTCCAAGGCAACCACCCGCCCGTTGCGTATGCTGCCCTCGTAAATTTCTGTCAGGACCGACCACTCATGCGTTCGTCCTACCAGGGGGTAACTGAGACGCTCTTCCCAACCAGGTTCCTGGCCCGCTCCCCCCTCCGGGATTGCCTGGCCTACCCTTTCCCGCTCCTGCTCTGCCGTTTCAATTCTGATAGGCGATCGTCGGTCAACGCGATGCTCGGGCCCAGCCAGCCTATTCTCCCGTATCGCCTCATAGAGCTCGGTCGTCTTTTCCAGCGGCGGGACTCCCAACTCCTCATCCAAAACCCGCACACATTCCCGATACTGCCGCAGAGCGGCGGCCTGTTGACCGGACCAGGCATACATTCTCATCAACTGCCTGTGAGCAGGCTCGTGCAGCGGGTCCAGGGCCAACCAACGGCGGGCGAACGTGATCGCCTGCTCGAACTGCCGTCGTTCACAGTGTCCTTGCACCATTTTTTCGAGCGCACCAGCGAAAGCTCTCCTTAAACTCTCCGTCTCAAAAAACTGCCATTCGTCAAAACTTGGGCTGTCTCGAAGGGTAAAGCCGTTCATGAAGTCGCCCCTGTAAAGCTCCACCGCTTCAGTCAGGTTGGACAGGCAGATGTGGCAGATTGCCTCTTCGTCATGACCATGGCTCTGGTGAGCCACCAACAACTCCCTGAACTGTTCAACGTCCACCCAGAGAGATTCATCACGAGTTAACGATACAGCTTCCCGATCCGTCTCCAGATAGGCCCCATTCAGGGCCTTTCGGAGGGCCGAGAGCGTGCGGCGTAAGGCCGCCCGTGCGCGTGTCTGATCAAATTCCGGCCACAGCAGTGTCGCAAGGCCGTCCCGGCGCTGGATGTCCGGGGATAAAACCAGGTACGCCAGGAGCGCAACGGCCTTGCGGGTGTCTACTCGGAGGGGCTCGCCATCGATCTCGATTTTCGGCGGTCCCAAGATGTAAATTTCCAGGTGAGGCATCAACCACTTCCTATTCTTTCATTCACGCGATCACAGAATCGAAAAACGAATCGACCTGGTGCGAGGCCTATCGTCTTCCTCATTGGCCAGCTTTCAACAATCGTCCGTCCGGGTTTGGACCTGCTCGCTATTTTACCGTATTACGCAACGAATTTATCAAAAGAGCGAATTTCGTAACGATCCAAAAACAGGACATCGCCTGATTCTGTATCCATACATTTCTTGAATCCATTAAGTTGATCTTTAGGCCCGATCCGTAACGCTCACCGTAACGTTCTCAAGACGGCCGTTTGAGATAATCAGACCGGCGTGGCGGATGGCGTCGGACCGCTCTTTCTAATGCGCAGCGAAGCCCGGCGGACAGGCCCTGGAGACATGCAGGATAGTGGCGCAAAATTCGTTCACAAAAATACAAAATCTTGTTTAAAATTAGGGACCGTACTTGCACACCTGCTGGGTCTGCATCGGACAGTGGGATTCTGGCGACACCCGACAGCCCAGATCCTTCCGCTGTGTAGGTATAAAGTTGTTTAAGGGCCTCTACCTGGCAAAGACATAACAACGAATAGATCGTCACAAATAGTGTTGTCGATTCTATATATTAAGGAGACTGGTATTTCGATGCGCACAGCACTGAAATGGCTTGGGATCATCCTGGGTGGGTTGTTAGGCCTGGTTTTGCTGGCGGTTATCATCGTTTTCTATCTGACCGAACAGCGACTGAACAAAACTTATGATGTCGCGGTGGATGCCGTGGAGATCAGCAGCGGGCAAGACACGCGTCAGCGCGGCGAGCAGCTCGTCCGATCCGCCGGATTCTGTGTGGAATGCCATGGTCAGAATCTGGCGGGTCAGATCATGGATGACGATCCGGTCGTCGGCCGCCTGGTGGCCCCCAACCTGACCAGCGGTGCCGNNTGGGTTCGCGCTATCCGCCATGGTATCGGCCCGGACCGGAAGTCCCTGATTGTGATGCCATCCAACTATTTCTACAGATTTAGCGATAAGGATCTCGGTGCGATCATCGCCTACTTGAAATCCCTGCCGCCGGTCGACAATCAGCTGCCGAATACATTCCTGGGACCAATGGGCCGCATGTTCATCCTTCAGGACCCGTCGTTATTCCCCGCCGCAGTGATCGATCATACGGCGCCCCGACCGCCAGCGCCCGAGCCGGGCGTCACGGCCGAATACGGAAAATACATGGCCAACTCCTGCACCTTGTGCCATGGCGAAGAGCTGGCCGGCGGAACCCATGAAGGCGGCGGACCGAACCTAACGCGCGGCGGCGAATTGGCCACCTGGACCCACGAGGATTTTAAAAAAGCGCTGCGCACCGGGATCGCCCCAGACGGCAAGATCCTGGACCCTGAACAAATGCCGGTCGAAAGCACGAATTGGCTATCCGACGATGAGATCAGCGCGATCTGGCTGTACATTCAATCGTTGCCAGCCGTCGAGGTGGAAAGCTAGCCTGAAGCGGAGGATGGCCCTGGAGGCCCCGCTCAGGGAGAAAAGGTAATTCAACATCGAAAGGGANNCTCAGGAAGAAAAGGTAGTTCAACATCGAAAAGGGACACGATGATGCCCATACACGAAACGACGGGACCACTGGCCGATTCCATTCAAGAAATCGCTGAAAGGCGCCGGACCGGCTGGCTTTTCTCTGCGGCCCGGCTGGCCTGGTTGGCGATGATGCTGCTCAGCATCGGACTCCTGATCGCAGCCATCCCGGTTCGGACCGATCAGCTGATCGGATCTGTGGATCCGCGCTCGCTACGTAGCATCGGAATCAGCGCAACCGCCTACGCGAATTTCGCCGTTCTCCTCAACGTCTCCGTCGTGGTGGCACACGATATCATTGCAGCGATCATCTTTTGGCGCAAGTCGGACGACTGGATGGCGCTGCTTGTTTCCTTTGCGCTGGTGACAAACGGCTCGGTATTGCCTCTTACACTGCTCTTTCCGGCGGAAAGCACATCGGCCGGCCTTCTTTGGATGGTGAACCTGGTGGTCTTCTCCGGTTTGATTTCCAGTGTCACCCTGCTATACGTCTTTCCCACAGCGCACTTCGTGCCGGGCTGGACATGGATCTTGGCGGCGACCTGGACGATCTTGATGGCCTTTACCCTGTTTTCACCCGACTCGCAGCTCAGCCTGACCTCCTGGTCCGTGCCGTTCCAGGCGCTTGCCCTGCTGGTCTGGTCGGGTACGGGTGTGTTTGCCCAGATATTCCGGTATACCAACGTGTCGAACCCCGTGCAGCAACAGCAGACGAAATGGGCGCTCCTTGGTCTCACCGCCGCCACCTTGGGCCCCGTAATCCTGCTCATCAACGTCGGCACAGCCGGCAGCGGACCGGCCGTCCCCAATATCCTCTATCAACGGATTGGAGATTCGTTTTTCGCGTTCTCACTCCTGTTTCGCGCTGCCTTTATCACGGCCTTTCGCATCGCGACGTTGATCTTCCCGATTTCATTTGCAATTGCTATCCTGCGCTATCGACTGTGGGATATCGACGTCTTGATAAATCGGACGCTCGTTTACGGTTCGCTCACCGGCGCACTCGTGCTGGTTTATTTCATCAGCGTCATCACCCTTCAGGGTGTCTTCCGGATCCTGACCGGACAGGGGCAGTTTGCCATCGTGGCATCGACACTGGCCATCGCAGCGTTGTTCAACCCCCTGCGCACCCGGATTCAGAGCGGGATCGATCGACGTTTCTACCGCAGGAAGTATGACGCAGAACAGGCGATGGAGTCTTTCAGCCACGCGATGCGCGATGAAGTGGACCTGGACGAACTATCGAAAGCGCTGGTCTCCGTGATCGAAGATACCATGCAGCCAGAGTATGTTTCCCTGTGGCTGAAGCAAACACATCCGGAGGCCAGATGAAGAGACCTGCTGGTAGTGGACGGGAGTCCAGTCGCGACCTCTGGCCGCGAATCGGGGTGATTCGCACGATGCAGGAAGTGAGGCGCGCGCCTGACGGTACCTAATCCTGCAACCCTGCAGCCTCGGCGGTCTTTATGGATCTCCGCAGTGAACCTGGCCTCGTTCCTCGCCTTTTTGGCGAGAGCTTTTCGTTTGGCCGTGTTGAGGTGCTGCAGAACTTTTGGTGGGCGATCAGCGACCAGCAATCCCCGGCAACGATCATCAAGATCCTGTCAATCGCAGTCCTGTTCAGTCCGTGCGCCCGTGTCGGCATCAGACCATCGACCGCCGTTTCATGCGGCGCACGGACAACGGCGAGCAAAGGTTGACAGCACCCGTTATTGCCGTCCGGGCTATGAACGATCGGACCAAAGAACCACCGACCTCGCTCTCAGTGGTCCAGGACCCAAGCCGGGCGTATTCACACCTGTGAGGCCTAAGTGATCGAAGGATCACCGGACAGCGGGGCCGACGCATCAGATCAGCGCCATCGATTGATATCGCAAAAGGTTCAATTCGCGAGCTTTCGAACGTTGCCACACGTCAGACCCGGGAGGTAGAACCGTGACCCAGGAGAGGAATATCCATCCGCAAAGTGGCTCCCAGACACCATTCGACGTGCTGGTTATCGGCGGTGGACCGGCAGGTGTAACCGCTGCGCTGCGCGCCAGCGAGCTGGGAGCCAGAGTGGCTCTGGTCGAACGGGATCGCCTGGGGGGCACCTGCACGAATGACGGCTGCGTCCCCACACGCGTGCTCGCCAAAGCCGCCCGCCTCATTCGCGACGCAGAACAGTTTGCTGACTACGGCCTGGAGGCGGTAAAACCGCAGCTCGACTTCTCCAAACTGCTTGCACGCACCCAACAAGTAGTCTACGACCTCCACGAGAAGAAGCAGCTCATCCAGCATCTCGAGGAGTCCGGGGTGACTGTTTACGATGCGGTGGGCCCCGCTCGATTTATAGATCAACGCTCCATGCTGCTTCCTGACAATACCCAATTGCAGGCGGAAAAGTTCATCCTGTGTGCCGGCGGTCACGCTCGCCGGCTGAATTTTCCGGGCGCCGAACTGGCTCTTACCCACAGCGACGTATGGTCGCTCAAGCGGCTTCCAGAATCCGTGGCGATTATCGGCGGAGCTGCGACCGGTTGTCAGATCGCTTCGAACTTCGCGGCCTTCGGCTCGCATGTCCATCTCTTGGAGCTGGCGCCGCGCATCCTGCCAGCGGAAGACGAGGCTGTCTCCAGGGTCATGATGGACGCTTTCGTTAAGCGCGGCATCGAAGTGAGCACCGAGATAAGCGGGGTCGAACAAATCAGCAGGCAAGACGGATCGCTCGAGCTTCACTACACAGATCAGGGCCGCAGGCAGGCGGTCTTCGTGGACGCTGTTGTGCTTGCCGTCGGATGGCCCGGCAACATCGAAGCTCTCAATCTCGCGGCCGCCGGCGTCCAGACTGATCGAAGTTTTATCCCGGTAGACGATTATTTACGGACCTCGGTCGATCATATATTCGCTGCTGGCGACATTACAGGTAGGATGATGTTGGTTCAAAGCGGCAGCTACGAAGCGCGCATCGCGGCCGAAAACGCCGTGCTGGGTGTAGGCCAGCCTTATTCGCACCAGATCGTCCCACACGGCGGTTTTACAGATCCCGAATATGGCAGCGTCGGACCCAGCGAAGAACAGGCGCGCGCCGAGGGCCAGGACATCGTGGTTGCGATCGTTCCTTATGCGCATCTGGACCGGGCCGTGATCGATGGGCGATCGGAAGGGCTGTGTAAATTGATCGCCTCTCGGGACACGCATCGGATCCTGGGTGTGCACGTCGTTGGTGAGCAGGCGCTGGAGGTCGTTCAGCTCGTCGCGGCGGGTATGGCGGCAGACATGTGGGTGGAGCAGCTTGCAGAACTGGAGATCGCCTACCCGACATTCACCGCGATCTTGGGGCTGGCGGCCCGGCAGCTGGTCCGGAAACTGGACATTATGCCTCTGGCCGCTCAGTGGCGGACACTTGGGAAGCCACACACTGCGGAATGGGAGTGGCGCGACGCATAGTTCTGCGCCCCCGGCCAATCGTAACGTACTTCGTAACGATCTCGAGACGATCAAACCATAACATGGAGCTGAGATGAACACGCGATTCCGCAGATTCTGGCGCGTATTGCTTGGACAGAGCGAGCAAGAGCCTGTTCTGGCTGACCAGAGGGTGGTCAAACCATCAGAAAATGCGCGCGCAGTCGCCTTAGAGTTTCCCGAAAACGATCCGATCGTCCCGTATTTTCTGGCAACTCAAGGGGTCGTGGAAGTCCAGAAACTCAACCTGGAATCGCCCACTTTGCGGGAGCTGAAAAAAGCCGGCGTAAAGCTCACCATCCCGCTCATCAGCCAGGGTGAATTGATTGGCCTCCTCAATCTGGGCCCGCGGCTCAGCGAGCAAGAATATTCAACAGACGATCGACGCTTGCTCGGCAACCTGGCGACCCAGGCCGCGCCGGCCGTGCGCGTGGCTCAACTGGTCCGTCAGCAGCAGTCAGAAGCACGCAAGCGGGAACGGATCGAGCAGGAGCTGCGGGTCGCCCGGATCATTCAAAAAACGCTGCTACCGAAGAAATTGCCTGAATTACCCGGTTATAGGGTATCCGCCTACTACCAGCCGGCGCGCGATGTCGGTGGCGACTTTTACGATTTTGTCTATTTCTCCGATGGACGTCTAGGGCTGATCATCGGTGACGTCACGGACAAAGGGGTGCCGGCGGCGCTGGTCATGGCGACCACCAGAAGCTTGCTGCGCGGATCCGCTGAACGTCTGGTTTCGCCGGGTGCGGTCCTCCAGCGGGCGAACGATCTGCTGTGCCCGGATATCCCGCCTAATATGTTCGTCACCTGTCTGTACGCCTTGCTTGATCCCGCTTCTGGGCGTTTGCAATATGCAAACGCGGGTCACAACCTGCCCTACCGCCGCTGCAGGGATCGGGTTGACGAGCTGTGGGCGTCTGGCATGCCCCTGGGACTGATGCCCGGCATGACCTATGATGAAAACGAAACCCAGCTGGCTCCGGGCGAAACTCTGCTGCTATCCAGCGACGGACTCGTCGAGGCCCATAACACCGAGGGCGAGATGTTTGGCTTTCCCCGGATTCGCGGCCTGATGGCAGATCACCCCGGTGGCGCGGAACTCCTGGACCACCTGTTAGCAGAACTCTCTAATTTCACGGGACCGGATTATGTGCAGGAGGACGACATCACATTGGTCGCACTGCAACGTTTCCCAAAGAAATCTGCGTCCGCCTCCCCCAAATCCCAAACCACCGGTGAGCGGCCGGACTCGCGGTGGGAAAAACTGGCTGAGTTCACGGTTGCCAGTGAACCGGGGAACGAACGGAGCGCTGTAAAACAACTGGTTGAAGTCCTGAAAGATCGAGAGATCCCCGATCCGGTCCTTGAAAGATTGAAGACTGCGGTGGCCGAAGCGACCATGAACGCCATGGAGCATGGCAACCGTTATGACCCGGGAAAGGAGGTGGCGCTTCTTGTCAGCGCCCTTGACGACGCCGTCTCAGTTCAAATTACAGACCACGGCGGCGGGAAACAAATTCCTGCTGAGGCGGAGACGCCCGACCTGGATGCCAAACTACGCGGCGAACAGTCTCCGCGGGGGTGGGGTCTCTTTTTGATCAAAAACATGGTCGACGAGATGCAAATCTCCACCGACGAGCGACATCACACGGTTGAATTGATTATGCGCTTTGGAGAAGACAGGGATGAAAGCTCAACCGTTTAGAGCAGAAGTCCGGCCTCGGGCACCCATCGTGATCATTGATCTGCATGGAGAAATCGATGCGTTTGCTGAAAGCGGCCTCAACGAGGCCTATGAGCAGGCCGAAGCGGAGAAACCACAAACTGTTCTGTTGAACTTTGAGGATGTCCACTATATCAACAGCACAGGGATCGCCCTGATCGTGAGCCTGTTGGCCAAGGCGCGCAAGGTTCACCGCCGAATCATCACCTGCGGTTTGAGCGATCACTATGTAGAGATCTTTAAAATTACGCGCCTATCGGACTTTATGAGCATTTTCCCAGACGAAGATGCCGCCCTCGCGGAAATTCAAAGCACGGCCTAAAAGCGTGTAAACGGATACCAGGAGGTAACGATGATGAAAGCTAATGTAACGATGAACGTACGGAAGTTGGCCGAAGCGGCCAGCAGTATCGAGATCCACGGGGAGATCACCGCTTTTGCAGAGAACGCGCTGATGGATGCCTACACGGAGGCCAATTCGGCCGGCGCCCGGGTCATCATCTTAGATTTCACTGACCTCGACTATATGAACAGTTCCGGGATTGGCCTGCTCGTCACATTATTAATCCGTGTTCAACGTCAGAACCAAGAGCTGATCGCTGTCGGGCTGAGTGAGCATTACCAGCAGATTTTTGAACTCACCCGGCTCAATGAGGCAATCGCGGTTTACGGCTCAGAGGCCGAGGCGCTGGCGGCACTGAACGCCGCGGCCGGCTGAACTCGGGAATTACAGGATTGGCTCGACGAGATTTTCGAGATGAAATCGAGGGACATAAGATGAACAATTCATCCACACAACCTTCAGCTCGCGATCAGGAAGAACAGACGGCTAAAAAAAGCGATGTCGAATACTGGGCGAAACCTGTTTCTAAATTGAAGGTGTCTGCCCTGCCTGAAGATGCGATCAACCTGAACGTTGAGGGACGGCAGGTGGTCGGCCCGCTGCAGGGTTTCGGCCAGCTGTGGCAGAAGACCTATCGGGTGCGGCTCAGCGGCGCGGATGTCAAGCCGTCCGAGGTGATCAAAACCTGGAAAGAGAATTTTCCCAACTTTTGGCCTGAGGGCAATCGCTTCTATGGACCGCTCACCGGAATTTCCCCCGGCGAGGTGGCTGTGCTCAATCTGGCGATGCCGGGTGGGATGAAGCTCTCAACCGGCGTGATGGTGCTCTACGCGGATGAGGAATCCTTCACCCTGATGACGCCAGAAGGTCACATGTTTTCAGGTTGGATAACCTTCAGCGCCCAGGAGGAGGACAACGCCACCGTAGCACAGGCGCAAGCCCTGATCCGCGCCAACGACCCGCTCTACGAAATCGCATTTCGGATGGGCGCCTCGCAACAGGAAGATCGGTTCTGGGAAAAAACACTGGCCTCCCTGGCCGCGCACTTCGGAGTCGATGCCCAACCACAGACTCACATCACCTGTGTGGACAGCCGGGTCCAATGGTCGAGGGTCTGGAACATCCGCTACAATGCGGGAATCCGCACGACCCTTTTCCTGATAGCCAGCCCATTTCGCTGGGCACGAGGTCTGATCAGGCGGTAAAGACCAGTGTGCAGACTTCAGCTGTTGGTGAAGGGCCTATTAGTTTGGTCAGCGCCGCGCATCGCC
>JABAOD010009571.1_pt1 | contig 11348 bp, 14 predicted proteins | sample 7062151 | NCBI WGS metagenome assembly JABAOD01 (sample SAMN14538626, study PRJNA623070) | marine sediment metagenome | biome: marine biome [ENVO:00000428]; feature: marine pelagic biome [ENVO:01000023]; material: deep marine sediment [ENVO:00002113] | place: India: Gulf of Khambhat ...
CCCGAAGCCATCCCTGAAAAGAGGCACCTCCAAGCGCATCCGTAGAAGACGGGCTTGATAGGACGGCGGTGTAAGCGGGAAGCCTTCGGGCGACCCGTTCAGCCGGCCGTTACTAACGCTCGTAACCGCACCACGCTTGCTGGTCTGGCCGTTTAGCAGGTCGCGTATGGCCGTCTCTTACCTTTCATGACCCTCGATGACGCTCAGCGCTCCCTGAAGACTTCCCAGGGGCCCCACGAAATCTTCTTCTCAGGTTCGATTGCGATGAAGGCATTCGAGTGGTCGAACGCGTCGTCTGGATACTTCTTCAATAGCCTTGCCAGGACCTCATCGATTTCTCGCGGGTCCTTCAGAAGGGTGGCAGTGCCTTTGATCATGATGCCGCGCCAGTCGAAACCCTCCCGCTCCTGTCCGTACACGTCGACCTCAAAGGCCACCCTCGGATTCGACAGGATGTTCCTGACCTTCCTGGTTCCCGGCCCCGTTCCGAGGAGTATCCTCCCTTTCTGGTAGATGTAGTCAACCGGCGTGCAGTGAGGATACCCATCCGTGTCGTGAGTGCAGACCCTGCCAACTTCACACTCCTGAAGCAGGCTCTCTTCGTCCCTTGTGAACATCCCTCCGACGCCTCGTGTCATGTCACCATCATTGACATCCCTCAGGAAAGTCCTTTGCAGGGATGTGGGTGCTGGAGAATCCTCATCCCGAAGCCCAGGCCCGCCATTTCTGTGACAGGCATATGAGGGGGGATGCCATTACGATAGACGTTGAGACCCGCTGACGCCCTCAGCATCGGAGGCCACGAGAGGAAGAGGGAGGTGGCCTGTCCCGTTTGCCGGGGGAACTGGAAAATCTGCAGGTTTGCCACATGCCCAAAGCTGGAGGGGATAAGGGAATGGGCTACGGATTTTCAGAGACGCCAGGGCACCAGCCTCTACGGGGCCACCCCTCCTTCCGCCTTCATTGGGGAGTGGGGATACCCGAAGGTCCTGTCGGGGCCCCTCCTCCCTCCGACGGATGAAGGGGTACACCTCATGGACTCCGAGGAGGCCTGGCTCGACATGCCCCTCCAGGATATCCTGACCCTCAGGATGTCCATGGTCCGGGGGAAGAGGAGGATCAACGTAGACCTTGCCCGAAGGCCCGACAGGACTCTCCGGGCGGTGCAGGAGGTGGCCATGGCCTCCGACCCCGTCCACGCGGAAATGCTTCTGTCGAAGAAGCCCGGCCTCCAGGTGTACTTCTCGCCGAGGGGGGCACCCATCGGTCCCTCGGCTCCCTTCGAGGCCCTAAGGATCGCCGAGAACCCCACGGTTCCCAGGAGGGTGGACTACATCGTCTCGGATACAGACCTCAAGGCGGAGGAAGGGAGTTGGGACCTCTACCTCCACGGTATGAAACAGAGGCACCTCACCCGTATCCTCAGCCTGGGCCTCCTGGGGCAGGCGAAGAGGCGGCGGCTCGTCCCCACGGAGTGGAGCATCACTGCCATCGACGATATTCTGGCAAGAAGGCTCAGATCAAAGGTTAGCCAGCATCAGGAGATTGGGGAGTACCACCTCTTCGGTCACCGGGCGGTGGCAAACAACGTTCAGGTCCTCCTCCTACCAGGACCATGGATGTTTGAGGCCCTGGAAGGGTGGGAAGGCCATCCATCGGGGCCGGTAGCGGACCACGAGATGACCCGGGGCCGAAGGGACTATCCAAGGAACCTCCTCGGCGCATACCATGCCGTGAGGCTCCCTGTTCTGGAGTATCTTGATGGCGCCAGGCGACAAGCCACTGCCATCGCCTTCCTGGAGGTTTACAGGGAATGGATACCCCTGGGTGTATGGCGCTTCCGAGAGCTTGCTCGAAAGGCATTCCAGGGAGAATTGAGGCGGTTCTCCACCCTTGAGGAGAGTCTGGACGTTCTACGGAGTCGTCTAAGGATTCCTCTGAGGAGATGGTTGGAGAGGAGCAAGCTCTACTCCTTCCATACAGAGCAGAGGCGGCTGGAGGAGTTCCTCCCCTGAGGCCTTTGCGGCAAAGGATTTGTACGTCAGCAGAAATGAGGCGACCGGGATACCATGGATTTTGAGGCCTACAGGGACGAGTTCCCCATCTTCAGGACGAAGAGCTACCTGAACACGTGCTCACTGGGACCGCTGTCAAACCGCGTCCGGACTGCGTTGGGGATCTTCCTCGATGACTGGGATGAACTGGGCGCCCATGCCTGGTACGAGCGATGGCTGGGAGCCATAGACGGGGTAAGGGCCAGGTTCGCAAGGCTTGTGGGGGCTCGCAAAGAGGAGGTGGCTCTCGCACCAAGCGTCTCCTATGCCTTGTCTGCCGTGGCGAACGCCATGACCTACCCCGATGAGTCCAGGGTCGTGACGACCGATCTGGACTTCCCCACAATACCCTTCCAATGGGCGGGTCGATCCGAGGTTAAGGTCGATTTCATAACGAGTAAGGACACCATTACAGTCCCTAGCGGCGCCTTCGCCGATGCTCTGGAGGACAAGGCTGTAGCGGTTGCCACCTCGCACGTCTTTTTCGCCACCGGGTTCCTTCAAGATGCCGCGGCCATTCCAGGGCCGCCCGCCAGGCCGGCGCCCTGAGCATCGTGGACGGTTATCACGCCACGGGCCAGCTCCCGGTAAGCGTTCCATCCCTGGGGGTCGACGTTTACATCTCCGGATCCCTGAAGTGGCTTCTGGGCGGCCCTGGACTCGCCTTCCTCTACGTGAGGCGAGACCTGATGGAGGACCTCGTTCCCACCTCCACAGGTTGGTTTGGCAACGTCCATCAGTTCGATTTCAATCCTCAGCGTTTCGCTTTTCACAAGGATGCCAGGAGGTTTGAGGTGGGCACCCCGGCCATGGCCTCCGTCTTTGCAGCCTCTGCAGGCCTGGATCTGATTTTGGAAATCGGACCTTCACGTACCAGGGGGAGGACCCTCGATCTGGCGAACGACCTTATAGAACGGGCGAGGGACGCCAAGCTTGACGTGAGAGCGCCGCCGCCTGAGTCCCGGACAGGCATTGTGATGATCGAGCATCCTCAGGCTGCCGAAGCCGTGGATCGCCTCTTGGAGAGTGGGATTATAGTCGACTCCCGGGGGACCCGTGTACGAGTCTCACCCTTCTTCTACAACACCTTTGAGGAGAACCAGAAGGCCGTCGACCTACTGCAGCACACGCTCTAAGCAGTTGGAGCGCTGATACTGCCGCCTGGACTGCTGTTTCCCCAACGCGCTGGAATCGGGAGGGCCCATATATAGACCAATTGGCATGACCATTCATGGAAGCGTCTCCAAGGCTCTACGTCGACGTCCACGAACCCACAAGCATAGAGCAAAGGCTCAGGGATACCGGCCTGCAGGTTGTGAGGAAGGCCCTCGCCCCCGGAGACTACGTGGTAGGCGACGTGGGCGTCGAGAGGAAGACCATCCATGACTTCTTCTCGTCCATCATCAAGAAGAGGCTCTTCGAGCAGGTGACCAGGCTCATGGAGACATATCCCCGGGCCCTCCTCCTTGTGGAGGGAGACCTCAACCTCATTGATGAGTACAGGAACCCCAAGGCCCTCTGGGGTGCCTTCATATCGCTACACCTGGAGGAGGGCATTCCGGTCCTTTTCTCCCCGGATGAGACCCACACCGCTCACATCCTAGAGACCCTCTATAAGCGCCAGACCCGGGAGGGCGGAGGGTTTGGCCTGAGACACAAGCCAAAGATGATGACAATGGAGCAGCACCAGGAGTTCGCGATCCAGGGGTTGCCCAACGTCGGAGACACGCTCTCTAAGCTCCTCCTTGAAAGGTTTGGCAGCGTCCGAAGAGTCATGGCGGCCTCCGAGGGGGATCTCCTGAAGATCCCCAAGATAGGGAAGGTGAAGGCGCGTCAGATTGTCGAGCTTCTTGACGCTCCATACGAGGGTGGACAGAGGAGGCTGCCGTAGCGCACGACACTTCCAGAAGAGATCGGCGGCTGAAGGGCCCGCGACTAAGGAGGCACGAATCTGCGAAGAACCCGCAGGGATCTGAGCTTCTCCTCCTTGCCCACCTTGGCCTCCTCCACACCCATGGACATGATCTCGATGGTCTCGTCCATGGCCTTTCGGTCAACGGGGAACGGTATACCGTCCTTCCCCCCCAGAGCGAAGGAGAACTTCACGGGATCGCGCCAGCTGGGCTTCGCCCCGTATATGGCCTCGGATATGTAGGCCAAAGCCCTTACGGTCGCCGGTCCGACACCTGCTATTCCCAACAGCTCCTCATAGTCCTGGGGCTGGAACTCATAGGCTCGCCGTAAGGTATTCCAGTTGAGATTCTTGGGGACTGTGAAGTACTGGTATGGGTCCTCCTCCCCCGTCCACTCCCTCAGGCTCCTCTGCCCCGGCTCCCTTACGGACTGCAGGAGACGAGCAATCCTCTTGGTGTCCTCGCGGACGAGGTCCAGGGAGGCCTTTCTGCTCTCTCGACTCTCCTCTGCCGTCATGTCCAAGGCCACCTCGATGGGGTCCCCGAGGATGGCCTTGTGGGGTTCTTCGTCGAACCTACGGACCTCCCTCCAGTACCAGTGGTAGCGGCGGGCGAACCCACGCTCCGGGTTCATCCCTTGCTGGATGACGACCCAGCTGCCGTCCTCAGACAGGATGAAGGAGTGGTGGTAGAGCTGGTGTTGGTCCTGCACCGCTGCATTGTCCACCTTGGCGCTGAGCTTGCTGGCCCTTACTAGGGAATCCACCCTGTCATCGACCAAGCCAAAGGCGCTCCCCAGCTGGGCTATCTCCTCAGGGCTTCGCCGGGAGGCCCTACCCTTACCGCCCGCGATCCCGATGCCCAGGTTTCGGGACTTCAGGGACTCCTTCAGGGCGCCGGTGACGACGGTTCCCAGGCCGCTGGAGTCCCAGTCCCATCCTGTGACGTTGCCGAAGCACTGAAGCCAGAAGGGGTCTGAGAGCCTCTCCAGAAGGCCTTCCCGACCGTACTCGTGGACGATGACCTCGGCGATAGAGCCCCCGAGCTCCACCATCCGAGTGAAGAGCCACCTTGGCGCCCTGCCTCCGTGGAGGGGCAGGTCAGCCACCCCAACCTTCACGAAACAGCATCTACCCCGTCAGATAAGGACCTGAGGGTTCCTCATTCCAGGAACCGCTGATAACGGGCCTCCAGGGTCCTCCTCATATTGCGGTAGGCCTGCTCATCCAGTTCCCCCGAGGCCAGCTTGTTCTCCAGAATCTTCAGGCTTCGCTGATAGTCCGACAGGATTCCCTCGTGATACTCCCCCGCGAGGCCCCTGGCGCGCTCCAGAAGTTCCCTGCCTCGTTCGCTCAGGCGATAAACGATGCGGGGCCGCCCATCTGCCGGGAATATGGCGCTGCGATCCACCATGCCCCAGCTGTATAGCTCCAACAGCTGCTTGTCGACGCTCTGCCGGCGCAGCTTCAACCGGGTCGCCAGGTCCTCCGGGTGGTCGACGCCCTTCAGCAGCAGACTTAGGATACGCTGCCGGCTGGGGGAGGCTATGACCTGCAGCAGGACCAGGTCGGCGTCCACGGCCCCAGATACCTACCGGACTATTTGATTTGTCCTCGTTCCCGGGGGCCTTTTCAACTCCGAAGTGGAGGATGTCGCCCTTAAGGTAGAGGTTATCAATTTTTATTCTGAAGACATTATAAATATATCCCTGACTATCACTATTACCATGGCAACAATGTACGGTAGGCGGACTATTGGGATGCGAGGGTCTACACCTCGCGTCTGGGCAAAGCTTCTGAACGCTTTCAAGTCCTGGCTGAACGGTGAGAACGGTCGGTCGCGGAGGCCTGGAATGGGACACAACGGGGCCTCGAAACCGATAACCCTAAGAGTGGTAGGACCATCCATTGCCGTCACCAACGGAGACATCGGAAGGCTGCTTCGATGAAGAGAGAGGAGATCCTGAGGCGTCTGGAAGAGAGGCTCGCAAGGGGCGAGATTAGCGAGGGAACCTACCGCGAGATCAAGGCTCGCTATGAAGCCATGCCCGAGGAGCCGGAGGAGCCTGAGGATTTACCGGAACTCGAAGGCGAGGAAGTTCGCTCAGAGGACATCGAGAGACTTGTCGACGAAACCGTTGAAGGCGTCCTGGAACAGGTCGGGCGAAAGCTGGAGGCTGTCCTGGACTCGGGGGACTTCGAGAAACGGATGGAGGACGTCGGTCAGCGGGTTCGAGAGGCATTCACCCAGCTGGGCCCCAGGGTGGAGGCGGGAGGCCGAAGGATCGTCATCAGCGGCTCAGGTGTCGTTTCCAGCGACACCCCCATCGACGAGTTCAAGTGCAGCGGTTCTGGCAAGGTGACCAGCGACCTTCTTGCGAAGAACGTCCGCATCTCCGGAGCATGCAAGATTGATGGTGGTTGCGAGTGCGAGGAGTTCGACTCCTCCGGCTCCGTGAAGGTAGGCTCCGATGTTCGCGCCAGAGAATTCCGGTCGTCGGGATCCTTAAAGCTCGCCTCGGACCTCAGGGCCCAGGAGGTCGAGACCTCAGGCGCTTTAGTGGTGGCGGGGGACATTCTCGATGCCCAGCAAGTGACGGTGAGCGGCAGACTAGATGTGGAGGGCTCAGTACAGACCCAGGAGTTCACAAGCAGTGGAAGATTTCGGATCGGCAAGACTCTGGAGGCCCAGGAGGTCGACATACAACTGGCGGGCACCTCGCGGATCCCTGCCATTAAAGCACAGGAGATATCTGTGCGTAAGGGGAAGAGGAATGGCGATTTGGTGGCCGACACCATTGAGGGTCAGCAAATATATCTGGAGGCGACGCGAGCTCAGTTGGTCCGCGGCAGAGAGGTTCGCATAGGCCCGTTCTGCACCATCGGCACTGCGGAGGCAGACAAGCTCGAAGTCCACGAGACTTCTACAGTGAAGGAGCAGAGAAGGCCCCTTGAGGGCGAGAGCGACTCCGAGTAACGTTATTGATTCGAGGTAGCTGCGGATCTTATAGAGAAGAGGCCACCCACGAACAGACTACCCTGCAGTGCGAATCGAATTTTGAAGGGGTCTTTTTCACCGATTCGCGAAGGACGCAGAAAAGTTGATATGCCTGCGATAGGTGGCGGCACATATGGGACGCATAGGTCGAGGGTGGCAGCTTACCAAGGTAAGCTTCGGTGTAATTCGTAAGGACAAGGAACTGCTGCTATTCCCCTTCCTGGGCCTGCTCATCTCAGGTCTTATGTGGGGGCTCTTCCTGGCCAGCGTTCTCTTCCTGGATATCGCCTTCATTGAGCAGATACGGCAGCAATCTGACTACCTTTACTACGCCCTTTACTTCGTCTTCTATTTCATCACAGCCTTCATTGCCGTCTACTTCCAAGCGGCGGTGGTGGGCTCAGCTATGATTCGCCTCGAGGGAGGTAGCCCCACCATCGGGGACGCCTTCAGGCAAGCGAACAAGCATGTGGGCAAGCTCTTCAAATGGGCTCTGGTCACGGCTACAGTAGGCCTCATTCTCCGGGCCATCGCCCGTCATGGAGGCATTATAGGCAAGATCATCGCAGGGGCCTTAGGCATTACTTGGGCCTTGGCCAGCTACATGGCCATACCTGTAATAGTNNTAATAGTGGCCGAAGGCCTAGGTCCCTGGGCCGCCTTAAAGCGCTCGGCATCCCTTTTCAGGCGCACATGGGGTGAGACCCTCGTGGGTGGCTTGGGCACGGGGCTCATCCTGGTCCTCTTAGCGTTCCTCGGTTTGGTCCCCCTCATCGCAGGCATATTCCTGGCGGTCAACGTCTCCCTACTGGTCGGCCTGGTTGTAATCGCTGCGGCTGTCGTCTACTGGTTCATCATATTCCTCCTCTGGGGCGCCGCCTGGCCAGTCCTGTCGGCTGTTCTCTACCGGTATGCCGCCGAGGGGAAGATCGCCCCTGGGATATCCGAAAACGTGCTGCGCACATCCATCGTAGCCTGAGGGTCAGAAGGGCCCTAGCGGCCCTCCACGAGCCTCAGAATTTCGTCCCAGCTAGCAGTGGTCTTGAAACCCTTGGGATGGAAGGTGGTCCTGCAGGCCAGGAAACCACCCTCCCTCAGGGCCCTCGTCACCTTCTCCATGGATGGCGCCGGAATTCGCAGGGCGCTTGAGACCTCATCCGTCGTATAGAAGAGTGGTGGAGCTTCTGCCTCCTTTATCGACCAGTCCACAAACCTGTTCACATCATGCGGGAAATATTCCCGCGGGCTAAACCCTCGTAAGAGGCCTGGGCTGCTGAGGGCCCCCTCCCATAGGGGACCGACCTCTCCAACCGGCCGAATGCTTCTAGGGCCTCCCGGCTCAAACTGAACATAGCCGAGGTGGCTCAAGGCCTCTTCGGCTCTCTTGGCCCCTTTTGTGACCTCCATGTAGGCCCTGTAATAATGTCCCCTCCAGAAGGAGAGAAGGGGGCGTATGGCCATATCATACTTCGCAGCAGTCCTTGCCACATAACCGACAAGAATCCTCACACCAACCTCATGGGAGAAGGGTGCCCTCAGGGGCGTGGCCCCATATCGCCGCCTGCAGACCCTGGAATAGGCCCCGGCGAGGGCCGCGGTATCCGTGGCTGTCACCGCCAAGTAACCTCGGGGCCTAAGGGACCGCAGCGCATTGTCAACGAAAGGTACAGGGCTGCCAAAGGGGTCTACGTCCACGTAGTCAAAGCGTTCCCTGCAGAGAAGGGAGTTGAGTTCCTCGCGTAGTGCCATCGCTCCCTCGATCCCGTTCAACTCCAGATTCTTGAGGATAAGCTGGTGGGCATCCCTCCTCCAGTCGTTGAGGGCGATTTCGAAGCCGTCCTGGGCTTCCAGCGCCAGCCTGATTCCTAGAACCCCCGTGGACGCTAACCCGTCCAGGACGCGGTGTATCCCTGATGAGACCGCGCCCACGACGAGGACGGAGACATGCCGCGGAAAGGCCATTGCCTCGTTGTAGAAAGGCCTCCCATCGAGTTTCCCCGGCCCTCTTACGCCGTGTACCTCGGGCACTAAGATTCTCGCGAGGCCTTCCTGGACCTCCACCAGGGCTCCCAGATCGCCTACCTCTCCCATTCCCCTTTCAGCAACCCTACGATCTTGTACGGCAAAAGGTTTCTGTTGACGGGGGTCACCTCCAGAATCCTCACGTCATCTCTCCTGCGTATGTCCTGGAGCAGGGGATTCCTGGACTTCTTGTGGAGGGTCAGGATGACGGGCTTGTCGCTGTCCAGGGCGTCCTTGATGGCCTCCACGAAGGCGCTGCTCTCCATCTCCATCTTGCCCACCTCATCCACAACTATGATGTCCGACTGCTCGGTGGCCGATCTGACGGCCCTTACGCCCACCTCGTCCAGGGCCTGCACGTCCACGCCGTACCTCCCCACCCTCACGCTGGAATCGATGTCCTGTGAGGCGAGGACCTTCCTAACCTTGGTCCTCCAGTCCATGACCCAGAAACCTATCCGCCTGCCGTTCTTGAAAATCGGTTCGGTCACCATACCTCCAACGGTCTTTCCCTCTTGCTCCAGCATCTCTATGACCTTGATGAGAGCGAAAGTCTTGCCAGCGTTAGGGAGTCCCGTAATGCCAATCTTCAAGCTTGTGACCATGGAGGCTCTCTGCCAGAGGTAAATGCCATCAAACTATTAAACAGGTGCGATAAAATTGGCACGAGCAGGGAAACTACTCCTGGCCCCCCGTGGGCACTGCCCTCTCCATCGCCTTCACGTACATGAGGGGGTAGCGCAGCTTGTCTATGTACCTCATCTCGCAGACCGCAACGGTGGTCCCGTACCTGACCCTCAGCTCCACCTGCAGCATGTTGCCCGTGAGGGAGACGTACTTGTAAACACTCTTCTTCTCCCGAAGGTACTTCCTGTCGATACGGACCCTGACATCCTCAACGAAGGGCTGCACCCTCACCCCCTCTTCGATAGACTTCTCCAGGACGTCCACATTCTGATGGCTCAGAGGCGTGCCCACAAACTGGTGGTAGATGGAGCCCATCTTGATACCGGCCTCAAAGGCGGCCCTCTCGGAGTCGGTGCAGTCAAAGTAGCTTGCAGCGGGGTCCCTCACAGGATCACCGACCCTTCAACAGGAATGACAATTTTAGGCTTTGGCAGTGCTCTGTCTACAAGCAACCAGGGACTTGGTGGAGGCTCTGGACCACAAGGCAGTCCCGTTCAAGGCCAACACCCTCACGTTCGAGGAGAATCGGTTTGATGCCTACCCCTCTCGCCCCCAGGACATCAGCATCGTAGCTGTCCCCCACGTGAACCGCCTGGCTGCCCTGGATGTCCGATCGCTCCAATGCAGTGAGGAATATGCGGGGATTCGGCTTTTCGGCCCCCACCTCCCAGGAATAGGTGATGGTGTCGAAGTATCGGTTGATTCCCAGTTCCGCAAGTCTCCCTGGTAGCTCGTGGGAGGCGTTGGAGATCACAGAGAGGGCGTATCCTTCATCTCTGAGAGCCTCGAGGGAGGGGATGGTGTCCTCATAGAGGTGGAGGACAAGGTCAGCCTCAAACCTCCGTCCGATGGTCTCCAGGAGTTCCTCCGTCGGCGGCACACCAAGCCTCTTGAGGACCATTACATCGAAGGCTCGGAAGTATTCCTCCTGTTCCTCGACGTTCCGGGGGATGGGCAACGGGGACTCCGTCGCGACCTCCCTCAAGGCACGGTGTATGTCCGCTCTGTTCACCTCCGGGCCGCGAACGCCTGTCCTCTCGACGATCTCCGCCGCGGAAACCTTGTATCCGTGATCTCGAAGGGCAAGGGTCCATATCTCGTCTGCCTGAGGCTCGGCCCACACCAGGGTTCCCCCAACGTCGAAGAAGACCACCTCGTATCTGTTCATGGCCGGTTCTGCTGCCCTAAAGCCCTACCCTCAATAACCTTTGTGCTGGTCCCCTCTTGCGGGGGTGGGTCCAATCGGGAAGCCTTATAGCCCAATCCGGATTGCTTGGCTCATGGCCCACAAGTTTGATCCGAGCAGGAAGGACATACTCCACAGTCCCGACAGGTTACAGTGGCAGGACCCGGAGGCCATCCTGGAGTCCTTCGGGTTAAGACCAGGGATGGTTCTGGCGGATGTGGGCTGCGGAACTGGGTTCTTTTCCATCCCAGCGTCGAAGATGGTGGGGCCCGAAGGGCGGGTGTACGGGGTGGACATGCAGGAAGAGATGCTCTGGAACTTCCAGTCGAGGCTAGTGGAGGCGGGCGTCAACAACGTCCTTCCCGTCCTCTCCCTAGAGGATGCCATACCGCTGCCGTCAGGCTCCGTCGATATGATTCTACTGGTGAACACCCTCCACGAGCTGTCTGGCGATGCCACCCTCTTGGAGATAGGACGCATCCTGAGGCC
>JABAOD010060585.1_pt1 | contig 11346 bp, 9 predicted proteins | sample 7062151 | NCBI WGS metagenome assembly JABAOD01 (sample SAMN14538626, study PRJNA623070) | marine sediment metagenome | biome: marine biome [ENVO:00000428]; feature: marine pelagic biome [ENVO:01000023]; material: deep marine sediment [ENVO:00002113] | place: India: Gulf of Khambhat ...
GCCTCGATCAGGTTCAACATGCGCTTGTAGATCAGGTCGTGATCCAGCGACTCGATATCGTTCAGTCTGTCGCGAATCTGGCCCAACAGGTCCTTGTAGCTGTTTTTGTCCGCTTGCTCGGGGTCGAATTTTTGCAGAAAACTCTCGACCAGCAATAGCGTGATATCGGGATAGGTGTTCAGCGTTTCGATTATGTAGTCACGGCTGTGAGGGAAACGAATCTGTTGCAGATAGGCCGTGTAAGCCCGCAGGATCTGGATATTTCTGGCCCTGATACAGGCGCTGAAAAGCAGGCGGTTGAACAGGTCGTTCTCGCTTTGCTGACGCCAGATGCGTTCGAACAGTTCGCTGAAATACAGCGGCACTTTGTCGACGTCAACGTCGCACAGGTCGTCTCCCCCGTCGAGGGTAAAGTGATTTATCCAGTAGATCCGGTTACCGAGCTTGATGCGGTACGGGCGACCGATCAGAACACCCAGGCCCATGGATTCGAAGATCGGCATCGATTGCGATAACGGTATCGATTCCTTGAGCGTGTACAGCTTGATCGAATAGTTTTTCGAATCCCGGGAAATCTTTACCAGGCGGGCCTGGGCGCGATTGCGGGTATTGATCTGGCCCAGGACCTGCAGGTCGATCAGCGCATCGTCAACCGAGAAATCGCCCTGGTAATTCTCCGAGAAAGTGTCTTCCCCCGGTTTCGGCTTGTTCAGCTCGGGGTTGGCCGCGAGATGCTTGTCGAGCTGTTTGAACCAATTATTCATTATCCGACCCCCCTTATTAGTATCCGGATATTGTAAACCTTTTATCGTTTTCGTTTTGCCCCTATATTATCAGCTGCGAGCGAAATCGCCGACTATCAACAAGAAGGAGCGATACCTAATGCCAAAGTCAGCACCCGTCATTCCGCCCGTCTCCCCGGATTCGCTGCGGCGGCAAATCCGCCGTCATTATCTCAAAGGGGAATCCGAGGTGGTCGAGCAATTGATCGAGGTCGCGGCCTTGAGCGCCGGGGAACGTGAAAAGATCAGTCATGCGGCGGCAACTCTGGTGCGCGAGGTGCGCGCCAACAGCTCGCCTAGCATGATGGAAAATTTTCTCGCCGAATACGGTCTGACAACGCGAGAAGGGGTGGCGCTGATGTGTCTCGCCGAGGCGCTGCTGCGCGTGCCGGACGCGGATACGATAGACGACCTGATCGAGGACAAGATCTCGCCGGGAAACTGGGGCGAGCATCTCGGTCATTCCGGATCACCGCTGGTCAACGCCTCGACCTGGGCGCTGTTGTTGACCGGCAAGATTATCGCGCCGGAAGACGAGAGTGGGCTGTTTAGAACCCTGCACGGGCTGGTCAAGCGCCTCGGCGAGCCGCTGGTTCGTAATGCGGTGGGCCAGGCGATGCGCGAGATGGGGCNNTACACCTACTCCTACGACATGCTCGGCGAGGCCGCGCGCACCGACGCCGATGCCCGGCGCTACCATCTGGCCTATTCGGACGCAATCAGCGAACTCGCGGACGCCTGCCGCAATCCGGACATTCGCGACAATCCCGGCATCTCGGTGAAGTTATCGGCGTTGCATGCACGATACGAGCTCGGGCAGTATCAGCGCGTAATCGATGAACTCGTGCCCCGTGTCGAGTCGCTTGCGATGCTGGCCTGCTCGGCCAACATGGGATTCAACATCGATGCCGAAGAGGCCGACCGGCTCGACATTTCGCTCGACGTCATCGAGGCCGTGCTGGCCAATCCGGCCCTGCGCGGCTGGGACGGTTTCGGCGTCGTGGTGCAGGCCTTCGGCCGTCGTGCCGCCCCGGTGCTCGACTGGCTCTACGCGCTCGCGCAAAAACTCGACCGCAGGATCATGGTACGCCTGGTCAAGGGTGCCTACTGGGATACCGAGATCAAGCGCGCACAGGTACTGGGGCTGGAAGACTACCCGGTGTTCACGCGCAAGGTCAGCACCGATGTGTCCTACATCGCAAACGCACGCAAACTGATGTCCATGACCGATCGAATCTATCCACAGTTTGCCACCCATAACGCGCATTCGGTGTCCGCGGTTCTGCAGCTCGCAAGCGGTCAGCAAAACTTCGAATTTCAGCGCTTGCACGGCATGGGTGAAGCGCTGCACGATCAGGTCCACCGCGAGCAGCAGACGCGTTGTCGCATCTATGCGCCGGTCGGCGAGCACCAGGATTTGCTGGCTTACCTGGTGCGCCGATTGCTCGAAAATGGCGCCAATAGCTCGTTCGTCAATCAAATCGTCGATACGTCGATTACGCCGGAGTCGATTGCGCGCGATCCGCTGCAGGCGGTGAATGAACTGCAACAGATTCCGAACCCGGTCATTACGCCACCGGACGAGCTTTACGGTGACGCGCGGCGTAACTCGAAAGGCTGGGACATTACCGATCTGGAAACCCTCGCGTCACTGCATGACAGGCGCGAACCCTTGCGTGACAAGAGATGGCAGGCCGCTCCGACCACCGCCTCGATAGCATCCGCGCTCGAGCCGCGCGGGGTGCATAATCCGGCGGACCCGGGCGACCGGGTCGGCGAGGTCATCGACGCGGACGAGGCTTGCGTCGAAGCCGCGCTGACCGCGGCGAGGGAGGGTTACGCTGCCTGGTCACGGCTCGCCGTGGAGAAACGCGCCGCGGCAATCGAGCGCATCGCCGACCTGTACGAGGAAAACGCGCCCGAATTATTCGCCCTGCTTGCTCGCGAGGCCGGCAAGACCTGGCTCGACGCGGTCGGCGAGGTGCGCGAGGCGGTCGATTTTGCGCGCTATTACGCGAGCGAGGCGAGGCGGGCCGACAGTGGTCACCCGGCACGCGGCGTGTTTGCCTGCATTTCGCCGTGGAATTTTCCACTGGCCATTTTCAGCGGGCAGATTTTTGCCGCGCTGGTAAACGGCAACGCGGTGATTGCAAAACCCGCGGAACAAACCAGCCTGATCGCGGCTTTCGCGGTAAACCTGATGCACGAGGCAGGCATCCCGGGAGACGCGCTGCAGCTGCTCCCGGGCAGTGGCAAGGTGGTCGGCGCCGCGCTTTCGAGTGATTCCCGGGTCGACGGGATTTGTTTCACCGGCTCGACCGCGACTGCGGCACACATCAATCGCAACATGGCGCGGCATCTCGCCCCCGAGGCGCCGCTGATCGCCGAAACCGGCGGCCTCAACGCGATGATCGTCGATTCGACCGCGCTGCCGGAGCAGGTGGTTCGTGACGTGCTCGCGTCGTCGTTCCAGAGCGCCGGGCAGCGTTGCTCGGCGTTGCGCATGCTTTACCTGCAGGAGGATGTTGCCGACAAGATCCAGGAGATGCTGTTTGGTGCGATGGACGAGCTCGCGCCTGGCAACCCGTGGTTGCTCCGCACCGACGTGGGACCGGTCATCGACCAGGCCGCTCGGGACAAGATCAGCGGACACTGCGAACGCATGCAGGCGGATGGCCGCCTGCTCAAGGCACTGCAAGTCCCGGAAGAGGGCCTGTTCGTGGCGCCTTGCGTAATCGGCCTCGACGGTATCGAGCAGCTGGAGGAGGAGATATTCGGCCCGGTGCTGCACGTCACGCGTTTCCGCGCCAACGAGATCGATCAGGTCGTCGACCGGATCAATGCGCAGGGTTACGGTCTTACCTTCGGCATGCACACGCGCGTCGATACCCGCGTCGAGCGGGTGGTCAAGCGCATGCGCGCGGGCAATATCTACGTCAATCGCAATCAGATCGGAGCCGTGGTCGGCACGCAGCCTTTCGGCGGTGAGGGCCTGTCGGGTACCGGTCCGAAGGCCGGCGGACCCTGGTATTTGAAACGCTTCGCTCGCCCGCCGATGGCGGAGGGAGGCGATGCCGACGCGAATACCGTCGAGCGCGAATCGGTACAGGCGTTGATCGATAAAAAACGATTTCACAAAACCCGCTTAAAACCGGTGAACTGCGAAAAGCTCAACCGCATCGCGCGCGAGCAGGAACTGGAGCTGCAATTACACTCGATCGTGGGTTTCGAAGAAATGCCCGGACCGACCGGCGAGACCAACCAGCTTTCAACCCATCCACGGGGACGTGTCCTTTGTCTCGGCCCCGACCGCGAGAGCGCGCTACAGCAGGCGCTGCTGGCGCTGGCGCAACAAAATTCGGTCATTGTCGTCGCCGAGGGAGGGGCTTCGGTCGGCAGGTTACTGAAAAAGGAGGGACTCCCCGCGGGCGGTATCGATGGCCGGCTCGAACCCTCGACACTAACCGATCTCGACTCGATCGATGCGGTCATGTCCTATGCCGGTACGGATGATCTGCGCGCCTGTCGCCAGGCGCTGGCCGCGCGCGACGGCAAACTGTTGCCGTTGATTTGCGAACAGGATAGCGTCGAAAGACTTACGCTGGAGCGTCACCTGTGTATCGATACCACCGCGGCGGGAGGCAATGCGAGCCTGATCGCGGCCGGCAGTTAACCGGTAACGCGGTAAAACTTGCGCCTGCCGCAGGCCGGGCAGCGCGGGATCTGCTGGCTGCGTGACAGCTGGATCGTGTTGCCGCAACGCTTGCAACTCAGCGTGCCGGCGCTGCAGACTTCGCCACTTCGATACAGGTTCGGCTCGCGGCTCTCGGCCTCGAAGCGGCGAAAATCCAGCCAGGTCTTGTCGGCCGCGCGCGAGATCATTTCGATAAACTTGTCCTCGACCAGGGTGAGGTCGAAACTCAGCCAGTCACCAAGTTCCTTGCCCTGCCGGTTCAGCGTCTCGTTGGCCTTGTGCATATCGCGCTTGAGCGAAGCGGCAAGACTCTCGGCTTCTTCCTGGGTCAGCGCGTAGACCTCGCGTGCAAGCACCTGCGCGTTGTGCACCATTTCATCGACCGTTGGCGCCAGCGCTTCCTCCGCCTCGTCCATCGCTTCCTTGACATGCTCGACCATGTGATCGAATGCATCGACCAGTTTTTCGCGATCCTTGATATCCATGATCGCATTAATAGCGCATAATATCGGGGCGCACAAGCATGCTTCGAAATTCAATGACCAGGACAGACAAGTCGATCGAAAAAGGCTCGATCATGCGTTGGTGGGACCGCGTGCAGGGTCTGCCCGGAGGCAGCCGGCTGTTCAGCCTGATCCTCGGGCGTATTGCGCCTTACAGCGGTAGTATCGGCGCTCACGTGGAATCGATCCGGCCCGGTTACGCGCGGGTCAGCCTGCGTGACCGGCGGCGCGTGCGCAACCACCTGAACTCGATCCACGCGATTGCGCTGGTCAATCTGGGCGAGATTGCGACCGGCCTGGCGGTGCTGTCGACGATCTCCGCGAATATGCGCGGCATCGTGCTCAGCATTCACGCGGACTACCTGAAAAAAGCACGCGGCCGGCTGACCGCGATCGCCGAGTTCGAACTGCCGGCCCTGGAGCAGGACAACACGCCCTGCGAAGTCGAGGCTCGGCTGACCGACCCGTCAGGCGATACCGTCTGCCTGGTTCGCGCTACCTGGTTGATCGGATACAAGACGGCATGACCGAGGGCTTCCCCGGCCCGGCCCGGGCATTTTGCGATCAGCTCGGTATCCGCTACCCGATAATCGGCGGCGCAATGTATCCCTGCAGCAATCCCGAACTGGTCGCCGCGGTTTCGGCGGCGGGCGGCATCGGTATCCTGCAACCCATTTCGCTGACCTACGTGCACGGGCACGATTATCGAGAGGGCATTCGCCTGATGCGGCGCCTGACCGACAAGCCGATCGGCATGAACGCGCTGATCGAAAAATCGTCGCGCAAGTACCGCGAACGCATGGAGCGGTGGATCGATATCGCGCTCGAGGAGGGGGTCCGTTTTTTCGTCACTTCGCTGGGCAAGCCCGACTGGGTTGCCGAACGCGTGCACGCGGCGGGGGGACTGGTTTATCACGATGTCACCGCAATGAAATGGGCAAGAATCGGCCTCGACAATGGCGCCGATGGACTGATTTGCGTGAACAACCGCGCCGGGGGCCATGCCGGTGAAAAAACCGTGCGCGAGCTCTACGACGAATTGCATGGCCTGGGCGTGCCGCTGGTCTGTGCCGGCGGGGTCGGACAGGCCGGCGATTTCCGCGAGGCACTGGATATCGGCTACGCTGCCTGCCAGCTCGGCACGCGCTTCATCGCGAGCCACGAGTGCCGCGCCAGCGATGCCTACAAGCAGGCCATCGTCGACGCCGGCGAGTCCGATATCGTGTTATCGGAACGCGTTACCGGCGTGCCGGTGTCCGTTATCAATACCGAATTCATCAAGCGCAGCGGCACCCGCCTCGGCGGTTTTGCCCGCTGGATGCTGTCGGGCCATCGCACCAAGCACTGGATGCGCATGTATTACGCTCTAAAATCGATCTGGCAACTGAAACGTTCGTCACTGGATGAAACCGGCGAACAGGATTACTGGCAGGCGGGCAAAAGCGTGTCCGGCATCAGCAGTATCGAATCCTGCGATGAAATCATGCGCCGGCTGGTCCGCGAGGAGGCCTAGATGGAAAATGCCACAACCCTGATTTACGTGCACGACCCCATGTGCAGCTGGTGTTTCGGTTTCGAACCGACCCGGCGTCGGATATTCGAAGAACTCGAAGATGAAATGCCGATCAGACGCGTGCTCGGCGGACTCGCACCCGATTCGGACGAACCGATGCCCGATTCGATGCGCCGCGGCTTGCAGCAAACCTGGCGGCACATCGAGCAGGTGATACCTGGCACCCGTTTTAATTTCGATTTCTGGACTCGATGCGAGCCGCGGCGCTCGACTTACCCGGCCAACCGCGCGGTGATCGCGGCGCGGGAACAGGGCGAGGCGTTCGACGCTTTAATGACCGCGCGCATTCAACAGGCTTACTACCGCGAGGCACGCAATCCGTCGGATGATCGAACCCTGATCGAGCTGGCCGGTGATCTCGACCTCGATACGGCGGTATTCGCCGAAGCCCTGGATTCTGCGGAGACGCAACAGAAACTGCTCGCCGAAATCGCGTTTGCGCGATCGATTGGTGCCGATAGTTTTCCGAGCCTGCTCGTGCAAACCCAGGGCAGCCTGCGTCCGATCGCTTTGCACTACATCGATCCTGACGCGATGTTACGCGAGATCAGGGCCGCCTAGACCAGCGCTTCGCGAATTTCGTCGACCTCGGTAACGCCGCCGCTGAGGTCGATTTCCTCGAAAGTTTCGCGCATGCCGAGGCGATCCAGCGCGCCGACACGCGCCGGATCGATACCGGCGAGCGGGTGGTGCTCGTCTTCGACGGTTTGCATCAATGCCACCTGTACCACGTCGACGTAGTCGGGCTGCCCGTCCTCGACGTGGCGCTCCACGTTCAGGTGTTCGGCAGGCACCCTGACCAGGGCCTCGCTGAAACCCCAGGTCAGCAGGATCCGGCTGCCGACCACCGGGTAGAGCTCGTTGAGCAATTCATCCAGCAACGGCCGGTTGTTCAACAGCTCGGTATCGTCTTCGGCCTTGACCAGGATCGGCGACAGGCCGATGCAATGGGTCAGTCCCGCGAGCAAAGCGCTATCGGCTTCGAGCGACGGAATGCCCTTCGCGATCACCGCGCTCAGCGCGGCAACGTCGGTGCTCTGTTTCCACGCCTTGCGCAAATAGGCGTCGACCACCGGGTGGGTTGCCTGGAACAGCTGTTTCATCGCCAGGCTGGTCGCCAGCGTGCGCACCGTGTCGAGACCCATGCGCATCGCCGCCGCCTGCACGGTTTCGGCCGGGGACACGCCGCGATACAGCGCCGAATTGCCGACCTGAACGATACGTGCGCTCAGCGCCGCGTCGGTTTCGATGATTTTCGACACGTCGGTAATCGAGGCATGATCATCGTCCGCCGTGTCGCGCACGCGCAGCGCTACCTCGGGCAGGGTTGGTAAGGGCAGGCGATCGTTTTCCAGGTCGTCGATGATCGATTCAGGGGTCAGGCTCATTTTCTCGCGGTTCCGGAAGTGGACTATCCACGAGTATAGATGCCAATTTCAATTTCGCAGGACTGGTCTCAGGTCTCGACCGGATAGGGCAGGTCGACATTGCGCAGCCTGGTTTCGGGTTGCGCCAGTAGCTGCAGTTTCCCCGCCTCGGCACGGTCGATACGCGCAATGTACAGGCAGTGGCACAAGCCGTTTTCGTCGAACTCGGCATCGACGATCTTGCCGCTACCGTCGGCCCCGGTGTTTCCGTTGGCGACGAGTTCGTCGCCGGGTTGCGGCAGCCGGTCGGTCTCCAGCTCGGCCAGGAACATGCGCCGTTTCAGCTTGCCGAGATACTGCATGCGCGCGACGATTTCCTGGCCCGGATAGCAGCCCTTGTTGAAACTGACCGCATCCAGATGGTTCAGGTTCGCCATTTGCAGCACGAACTCTTCGGCGGTTTGGGGATAAATGACGGGAACGCCGGCCCTGATTTCGGACAGCCGCCAGGATTTGAAGCTGGATTGCTCGAGGTTTTTCGCGAATGCCTGCCACAGTTCGATCGCCTCGTCCGCGGACAGGCAGAGCAGCAGGAAACGACGCTGCCCCGGCAGCGACGACAGCTGCAGCGCAAGCACGCTGTCGTTCTGCCGGCAGGCCCCGGGTTTTTCCGGCAGCAGTTCATGTGCCGGGAGCGAACCCTCGTCGCCCTGCAGCGCGAAGCGTGCGAAATGCTCGCTCGCATCGGCCAGCGTTACGCGCGAACGCAGAATGTAATGGTACAGGCGTTCCATCAATGGAACGACCATCGAGCGGCTGGTGATCAGAATGTAACCGTTGCTGATTCGAATCACGCGGAACACGCCGAGCATGCGCCCCTTCGGCGTCGAGTAGGAACTCATCTGGAAACGGGTTTCATCGATCAGGCTGATATCGTTACTCAGCTGGTTTTGCAGGAAATCCGTTGCGTCCTCGCCGTTGACCAGGATCAGGCCCAGTTCGCCCGCTGCGCAGATGAAATTACTGCGGGTCGTACCGGCGCCCCGATTCGCCTGAAATTCCTGCCATTGTTTCATCCGCTCTTGCTCTCCTGTTGCTCGATTGCCCAGTCGATATGCTGCTGCACGAATCCACTGTGCGCGGCATAATCGGCGCGCAGCCTGGCACTTATATGAGGGTCGTGCGGCGCGTTTCCAAGCGCGATGACGACATTTCGCAGCCAGCACTGGTGGCCGATGCGCCGAATTGCCGAGCCTTCCATTATGCGCAGAAATTCAGCTTCGCTCCAGCGGAAGCATTGCAGCAGCGAGATGCGGTCGAGGCCGTGTCGCGGCTGAAAATCCGGTTCGCTGGTATAACCTGCGAAACGATTCCACGGGCAGACCAGTTGGCAGTCATCGCAGCCGTAAATCCGATTGCCGATTGCGCTGCGAAACTCGATCGGGATCGCACTGCGATGTTCGATCGTCAAGTAGGAGATACAGCGACGGGCGTCGACCCAGTAGGGTTCAACGATTGCTCCGGTCGGGCAAATATCGATACAACTGCGACAGCTGCCACAATGGTTGCGCAACGGCCGGTCAGGCTCGAGCTGCATGTCGGTATAGATTTCCCCGAGGAAAAACCACGAGCCGTGCTCGCGGTGCAGGATATTGCTGTGCTTGCCCTGCCATCCGATACCGGCTTTCGCCGCGAGCGCCTTTTCCAGCACCGGCGCACTGTCGGTAAACACGCGATAACCCATGCTGCCGAAGGTGTCGATAATGCGCTCGGCAAATTTTTGCAGGCGCTTACGCATCAATTTGTGATAATCGCGTCCGAGCGCGTAGCGCGAGATATAGGCCCGGTCGCCCAGGCCGAGTAGCTCGAGCGGATTGCGTTCTTCCTCGATCAGGTAATCGAGGCGAACGCAGATAACCGACAGGGTATCCGGGATCAGTTTGGCCGGGAACAGGCGCTTGTCGATATTGCGCGCCATGTATCCCATTTCGCCATGGTAGTTCCGTTTGATCCATTCCGCGTAACGCGCATGTTCCGAATCGAGACGCGCATCGGTAATTCCAACCTGCTGGAAGCCGAGTTCACGCCCGATTTGTTTGATGGTTTCAGATTTTGACAACGGAGAGGCCGGTATTTCGTCTCGATGCGGGTGCATCTTTCTATGCGGCTGTTACAATATCGCATTTTCCTCCAAACCTGAAATGTCGATCTACCTTGCGTTAGCCGTGGGCGGTTCACTGGGGGCGATATCCCGTTACTGGGTATCGACCACCAGCTATCATTGGCTCGGACAAAACTTTCCCTACGGCACACTGCTGGTCAATTTACTCGGCTCGCTGGCGATGGGCTTCTTGTCCGTGTTGCTGGTGCATCGCTTCCAGGTCAGCGAGGAAATCAGGATTGGTTTACTGGCCGGCTTTCTCGGCTCGTTTACCACTTTTTCAACCTTTGCCATGGACAGTTTGCACCTGGCAGGCAATGGCGCTTTGCTCAAGGCGGCGAGCTACATCGCGCTGAGCGTAGTCTTTTGCCTGCTGGGAGCCTGGGCTGGCCTGGTAACCGCCAGACAATTCATCTAGACATGCTTGATCCCAAACTATTACGCGGCGACCTGGACCAGGTAGTCGAGAAACTGCGCATCAAGAATTTCACGCTCGATGGCGCTGCCTTCAAACAGCTGGAAGAGCGGCGCAAGTCACTGCAGGTATCGACCGAAAACCTGCAAAGCGAGCGCAATAGCCGTTCCAAAAAAATCGGCGAGGCCAAGTCCCGCGGCGAGGATATCCAGCCACTGCTCGACGAAGTTGCGAGTCTCGGCGATCAGTTGAAACAGGCCGAAGCCGAACTCGACGAACTGCAGCGGCAACTCGACGCGATGATGCTGGACATTCCCAACCTGCCCCACGAAACGGTACCCCCCGGAGACAGCGAAGCCGATAATCTCGAGGTCCTGCGCTGGGGCGAACCGCCGCAATTCGATTTTGCACCGCGTGACCACATCGACCTCGGCCTCGCGCTCGGCGGCATGGATTTCGAACGCGCGGCCAGGCTGTCCGGCGCTCGCTTTGTCACCATGACGGGTCCTCTGGTCACGCTGCATCGGGCGCTTATCCAGTTCATGCTGAACCAGCATATCCTCGAACACGGTTATACCGAGACTTACACGCCCTACCTGGTCAACTCGAACACCCTGACGGGAACCGGCCAGCTGCCCAAATTCAAGCAGGACCTGTTCCACATCGATTCGGAGAACCACGATCTGTACCTGATTCCAACCGCAGAGGTTCCGGTCACGAATTTCGTCGCCGACTCGATTGTCGAGGCCGACCAGCTACCGCTGCGATTCGTCGCGCACACGCCGTGCTTTCGCTCGGAAGCGGGCTCTTACGGCAAGGATACCCGCGGCATGATTCGCCAGCACCAGTTC
>JABAOD010007004.1_pt1 | contig 11340 bp, 9 predicted proteins | sample 7062151 | NCBI WGS metagenome assembly JABAOD01 (sample SAMN14538626, study PRJNA623070) | marine sediment metagenome | biome: marine biome [ENVO:00000428]; feature: marine pelagic biome [ENVO:01000023]; material: deep marine sediment [ENVO:00002113] | place: India: Gulf of Khambhat ...
CGAGGCCTACCTCAAGATGCTCGAGGAGACGGTGCGCGAGCTCAAGGGCGAGGCGGTGGCGGCGCCGCCCTCGGTGGCGCTCGACCTGCCGGTGGCCACCGCCATCCCGCCCGACTACCTGGGCGACGCCAACCTGCGGCTGGAGATCTACCGCCGCATCGCCGCCGGCGAGGGCGACGGCCGTGAGATCCTCGACGAGCTGCGCGACCGCTTCGGCCCGCCGCCGGAGCCGGTCCGCCGCCTGGTCGAGGTCGCCTCGCTGAAGCGCCTGGCCGAGCGGCTGCGCGTGCAGACCATCTCGATGAAGGGCGGCAAGCTGCAGATCCGCATGCGCCGCGACTCGCCGGTCGACCCCGACCGGCTGATCCGGCTGGTCTCCGAGCTGCCCGGGGCCAGCTTCTCGCCCGGCGGGGTGCTGTCGGTGGAGGCCGGCCCGGGCATGGCCGCCGTCGAGGCCGCCCGCGAGACCCTGGAGATGCTGCTGTGAGAGGCAGGCCTCGGACACGCAGCACCGTCGCCCTCTCGCTCGTCGTCCTGCTGGCGCTCGCCTGCGGCGGCGAGGAGCCGGCGGCGCCCGACCTGGCGGCGCGGGTCGGCGAGCGGGGCGTCGGCTACGAGGAGTTCGAGGCCTATCTCGAGGAGAACTCGGTGGACCCCGACTTCGGCTGGGGCAGCGACGTGCTGAGCGCCCTGTTCGACCAGTTCCTCGACGAGGAGCTGCTGCGCCGGCTGGCGGTGGACCGCGGGCTGGCCGAGGAGGAGACCGGGCGGCGGCAGTCCGTGGAGCTGCTGCTGGGCCGGGAGGGCCAGGCGGTCGACGAGCTCGAGGTGGCGGCCTACTACCGGCGGCACCGGCAGCGCTTCGAGCGGCCGGAGCGCGCCCGGGTGCGGCAGATCCTGTTGCCCGACCGGCCGGCCGTCGACCGGGCGTTGGCCGAGCTCGAGGCCGGCGCCAGCTTCGAAGAGCTGGCGGAGCGACTGTCGCAGGTGCCGACCGGCTCCATCGGCGACGCCGCGCTGGGTCGCGACGAGCTGCCGCCGGCCTTCGCCGAGGCCATCTTCGCGCTCGAGCCGGGCGAGGTCAGCGAGCCGGTGGCCACCGACTACGGCTTCCACCTGTTCCAGGTCATCGAGCGGCTGCCGGCCGGCCCGGTGCCGCTGGCCACGGTGGCGGACGAGATCCGTGAGACCCTGCGCCGGGAGGCGGCCGATCGGGCCCTCCGGGAGCTGGTCCGGCAAGCGCGCGAGAGATACAATGTGACGGTCTTCGAGCGCAACCTTCCGTTCAACTATCAAGGTCTCTACAGCGATGGCTCTTCGGCCGCAACGGGCTAGCATTCTCTTCATCGCGGCGGCGCTGGTGGCGGCCGCGGCGGCCGCCGACGTCAACCGCATCGTCCTGCGGGTGAACGACCGGATCGCCACCCTCTTCGAGTTCGAGCAGCGGCGCCGGCAGCGGGTCGAGGAGATCCAGAAGGCCGACCTGTCGCCGCAGCGGCGGCAGCGGCTGCTGGCCGAGGTCGGCGAGCAGACGATGCGCGAGATGTACGAGGAGCTGCTGGTCCTGTCGCGCGCCGATCAGCTCGAAGTCCGGGTCAGCGAGCGCGACGTCGACGACGCCGTCGAGCAGGCCAAGGCTTCCTTCAACATCGACAGCGACGAGCAGTTCCGGATCGCGCTCAGCAGCTCGGGGATGACGCTCGAGGAGTTCCGCGAGCAGATGCGCAAGAACCTGCTGATCCGCGAGGTCATGGGGCGCGAGGTGCAGCAGAAGATCGAGCTCGAGGAGGAGGACCTGCGGCGCTACTACCGCAACCACCCCGAGGAGTTCACCACCGCGCGGCGCCTGCGGGTGCGCGAGGTGGTGGTGTCCCAGGGGGTCGCAGTCGATACCGCGGCCCTCGCCGCCGAGGTGCGGGCGGCGCTTCAGGCGGGCGAGGAGGGGGCGGCAAGGCTGGCCGAGCTGGCGGCAGAGGAAGGCGTCAGCAACGTCGTCGAGCTGGGATGGGTCGAGCGGGGTGACCTGGAGACGGCGCTCGAGGAGGCCGTCTGGCAGCTCGAGCCGGGAGCCGTGAGCGAGCCGGTTGCGGCCCGCGGCGGCTTGCACGTGGTCGAGGTGGTGGCGATCGAGCGCCCCAGGCTGAAGGAGTTTGCCGAGGTCCAGGAGGCGATCCAGCGCAAGCTCCGCTCGCAGCGGTTCCAGGAGCAGCTGGCCGGCTTCTTCGAGGACCTCGAGCGCAGCTCCTACATCGACGCCGATCCGCCGCCCGAGGCGGCCGGCTTCCGTGCCGCGGTGGTGCCGGATGCTGCCGAGGAGCTCGGCGGGATGGTGATGCCGGCCCCCGAGGCCCCCGACGCCGAGGCCCCCGACGCCGAGGCCGACGGCGGCGAGGCCGATCCCGGTCGCGGGGCCGGCCGTTAGCTCAGGGACAGCTCACCCCAGGCCGCAGGGCTCTGCCCGCCGTTCTCCGGCCGGCGCGCCCACTCCACCATCTCTTCACGCCCGCCCTCCGGCCCTCCTGATCGGGCCCGCCGGGCGGCCTCTGCCCGGCGCCTAACTGTCGACAGCAAAAGAATTTCTGGACGGTGGATAAAAATGGACAAAAGTGGATCTCCCTGCTAGACTCCCTCAGTTCTTCAGCAGCGACGGGTGGAGAGCATGTTTCGTGGCAGCGCGCCGGCGAAGATCGACGACAAAGGCCGACTCAAGATGCCGACGGTCTTCCGGCGGCAGCTGGTGGAGGAGTTCGGCCGCGAGATCTTCCTCACCTCGGTTCTGGGCGAGTCGGTGCTGGTCTACCCGCTGCCGGTCTGGCAGGAGCTGGAGAGCCGGCTCTACGGGCTGCCGTCCACCGATCGGGTCAAGCAGCGCTTCCTCGAGCGGGTCAGCTACTTCGGCCAGCAGTCCAAGCTCGACGCCCAGGGCCGGGTGGTGGTGCCGCCGCTGCTGCGGGAGAGCGCCGAGATGAAGGGCGAGGTGGTGGTCAGCTCGCGCCTAGACCATTTCGAGGTCTGGAACAAGCAGCGGCTGCAGGCGCGCTTTGCCGACCGCCCCTTCAGCGACGAAGAGTTCGATTACCTGAGCGAGCGGGGGATCTGATGAGGCTCCCCCGCGCGTCCTTGAATGGCTAGCAACGTCTGGTGTGTCGCACGAACCGGTTCTCGTGCGGGAGGTGATCGGCTATCTCGCCCCACCGCGAGATGGCCTGGTCGTCGACTGCACGCTCGGTGCGGGCGGGCACGCCGCGGCGCTGCTGGAGGCCGTCCCGGGCCTGCGGCTCATCGGCATCGACCGGGATCCGCAGGCGCGTCGTCTGGCTGGCGCCAGGCTGCGTGAGTTTCATGGCCGCGTCCGCATTCTCGCCGGCGAGTTCGGCGAGTTGGGGGCGCTGTTGGGGCGGGCCGGGGTGGAGAGGGTTGACGGAGTCCTGGCCGATCTCGGGGTCTCCTCGATGCAGCTCGAGACCGCCGAGCGCGGCTTCAGCTTCCGCCGCGAGGGGCCGCTGGACATGCGCATGGGACCTGGCCAGCTGACCGCCCGCGAGATCGTGAACCGCTATTCGGAGGCCGAATTGCAGAGGATCTTCAGAGAGTACGGAGAGGAGCGGCGGGCGCGGCGGATCGCGCGGGCGGTGAGACAGGCCCGCGAGCGGCGACCGATCGAGACGACCACCGAGCTGCGAGAGCTCATCCACCGGACCATCGGCGGCAAGGGGGGGCGCCGCATCGACCCGGCGACCCGGGTCTTCCAGGCCCTGCGCATCGAGGTCAACCAGGAGCTCGCGGGCCTGTCGCGGCTGCTCGACCAGGTGGCGACGCTGCTCGGCGGCGACGGCCGCCTGGTGGTGATCTCCTACCACAGCCTCGAAGACCGCCTGGTCAAGAACCGGCTGCGGGACATGGCCCGCGGCGAGATCGACGAGGCCACCGGCCGCAGCCGCTCCGAGAGCCGGCTGATCGAGGTCCTGACCCGCAAGCCGGTGCGCCCGACGGCGGCCGAGGTGGCGGCCAACCCGCGCAGCCGCTCGGCGCGCCTGCGCGCCGCCCGGAGGCTGTAGCGATTGCGAACCGCCTACGTCATCCGCCGGCCGGTCGACAATCGCTACCTGGTGCGGGAGCGGGACCGGCGGCGGCTGCGCGAGCTGGCCTGGGTGCTGCTGGCGGCGGTGCCGGTGGCCCTCGCCCTGATCGTCTACGTCTGGGTCAACCTCGAGCTGCTGCGCTCCGGCTACCGGATCCACGAGCTCGAGGGGCGCCTGCAGCAGGCCCAGCAGCGCCTGCGGATGCTGGAGCTGGAGGAGTCGTATCAGACCGGTGCCGCGCGGCTGGCCGAGCGGGGCCGGGAGCTCGGGCTCGGGCCACCGGCGGAAGAGCACCGGCTCCGTCTTCGGAGTGAGCCGTGAAATCGCGCGGCCTGCTGCTGGCGGCCTTCTTCTGCGCCGTTCTCGTCGCCTTCACCGTCCGGCTCTGGCAGCTGCAGGTCCACCGCCACGAGGAGTTCCGGCAGCTGGCGTCGCGGCAGCAGCTGCGCACCGTCGAGCTGGAGCCGCCGCGCGGCACGATCTTCGACGCTCGCGGGCGCAAGCTGGCGGTGTCGCTCGAGGTCGATTCGGTCTATGGCGCGCCGCCGGCAATCGCCGACCCGGCCGCGGTCGCGGCGGCCCTGGCGCCGGTCCTGAGGCACGACCGGGCGGCGCTCGCGCGGCGGCTGCAGGAGGACCGGCTGTTCGTCTGGCTGGCGCGGCAGCTCGATCCCCCGGAGGCCGCGCGGGTGCGCCGGCTGGGTCTGGAGGGCATCGGCTTCGTGGGCGAGCACCGGCGCTACTACCCGCAGCTGGCCACCGCCGCCCAGGTGATCGGCTTCGCCGGCCGCGACCACACCGGCCTCGAGGGCCTGGAGAGCTTCTACGAGGGAGTCATGGCGGGGGCGGCGGCGGAGCGCGTCGTGCTGCGGGACGCCAACGCCGGCACCGTGCTGTCGCCGAGGCTGTCGCTGGCGGAGCCCGAGCCCGGCATGGACCTGCATCTGACGCTCGACTCCTACATCCAGCAGGTGCTCGAGGGCGAGCTGGCCGCTGCCGTCGAGCGCCACCAGGCAAGCCGGGCCATGGGGGTCATTCTGGATCCGTGGAGCGGCGCCGTGCTGGCCATGGCGACGGTGCCCAGCTTCGATCCCAACCGGTTCCAGCATTCGCCCCGCGAGCGCTGGAAGAACCGGGTGGTGACCGACCAGTTCGAGCCCGGCTCGACGTTCAAGATGGTGACCGCGGCGGCGGCCCTGGAGGCCAACCTGATCGATCCCAGCGACGTCATCGACTGCGAGATGGGCGGCATCACCCTCGACGGCGTGCTGATCCGGGACCACCACCCGTTCGACCTCCTCACCTTTCGCGAGGTGATCGCCAAGTCGAGCAACGTCGGCGCCATCAAAGTGGGCCTGCTGGTCGGGCGCCGAGCGCTCTACGACCAGATCGAGCGCTTCGGCTTCGGGCGCCGCACCGGCATCGACCTGCCCGGGGAGGAAGAGGGCCTGGTGCGTCCCGTGGAGCGCTGGCATGCCCGCGAGCCGGCGTACATCTCCTTCGGCCAGGCGGTTTCCGTCACCGCGCTGCAGCTCGTCAACGCCTTCGCGGCGGTGGCCAACGGCGGCACTCTGTACCGGCCGTACGTCGTCGCCGCCCGCGGCCGGCAAGGCCGGATCGAGATGCGTCACGGCGAGCCGGAGGTCCTCGGCTCGCCGATCGGCGCCGCCACCGCCCGGACCCTGGAGCGGATGCTGGAGGCCGTCGTCGCAGAGGGCACCGGCAAAGCCGCCGCCGTTGCCGGCTACCGGGTGGCCGGCAAGACCGGCACCGCGCAGAAGCCGGTGCCCGGCGGCTACTCTCCCGACAAGCACCTGGCCAGCTTCGTCGGCTTCGCGCCGGCGCGGCGGCCGGCCTTCGTGGCCCTGGTGGCGGTGGACGAGCCGATCGGCCTCTACCACGGCGGCGACGTCGCGGCGCCGGTCTTCGCCGCGGTGGCACGCGAACTGCTGAGCTATCTGGGGGTGCCGCGGGACGAGCCCGGGCCCGATCCGGCTTTGCCGCCACCGCCGGCGCCGCTGCTGGCTGGCGCCACGGCGGCGGTGCCCGCCGCGGCGGGCGAGGTGCCGGATCTGCGCGGGCTGAGTGCCCGTCAGGCACTGGTGGCGGCGGCCGCCGCCGGTCTCGAGCTGCGCCTGCACGGCAACGGTTTCGTCACTCGGCAGCTACCGGCTGCCGGGGCTGCGCTGGCGGAGGCAGGAGGTACTGTCGAGCTGTGGCTCGCAACGGCCGCTGCCGGCGCCGGTTGACGTGAGACTCGAGGCCTTGATCGAAGGGATGAACCTGTCCGCCCCGCCGGCCGGCCTCGAGGTTGCCGGCGTCAGCCACGACTCCCGCCGCGTCGAGGTGGGCGACCTCTTCGTCGCCATTGCCGGCGAGCGTTTCGACGGCAGCAAGTTCGCCGCCGAGGCGGTGCGGCGCGGCGCCGTGGCGGTGCTGGCGGCGGCGCCGGCACCGGAGGGGTTCCCGGCCCCCTGGCTCCGCGCCGCCGATCCGCGCGCCCTGCTCGGACCGCTGGCGGCCCGGGTCTACGGCCATCCCGACCGCGAGCTGGTGACGGCCGGGGTCACCGGCACCAACGGCAAGACCACCGTGGTGCATCTGCTGGCGGCGATGCTCGAGGCGGCCGGCAGGCCGGCGGCGCAGCTCGGCACGCTGGGCTACCGTTTCCGTGATATCCGCCAGGCCGCCGAGCGCACGACCCCGGAGGCCCCCGACCTGTTCCGCCTGCTGCGAGGGATGCGCGACGCCGGCGCCGCCGCGGCGGCGCTCGAGGTCTCCTCGCATGGCCTCGCCCTGGGGCGGGTCGAGGGCATGGGGTTCGATCTGGCGCTGTTCACCAATCTCACCCGCGACCATCTCGACTTCCATCGCGATCTGGAGGACTACTTCGCGGCCAAGCGCAGGCTCTTCGACCGCCTCAAGCCGGGCGGCCGGGCGGCGGTCAACGTCGCCGACCCCTACGGCCGGCGGTTGGCGGCGGCGCTGCCGGGGGCGCTCACCTTCGGCGCCGGCGGCGAGGTCGACGCGCCGCAGGCAGAGCTGGATCTCGACGGCATCCGCGCCCGGGTCGCCACGCCGGCCGGCGAGCTGCGGCTGCAGTCGCCGCTGCTGGGCCGGTTCAATCTCGAGAACCTGCTGGCGGCGACGGCGGGAGCCGTGGCGCTGGGGCTTCCCCTCGAGGCGGTGTCGGCGGCGGCGGCGGCGACGTCGGCGCCGCGGGGGCGGCTGGAGCCGGTCTCCGGTCCGCAGCCGTTTCCGGTCCTGATCGACTTCGCGCATACCCCCGCCGCCCTGGCCGCGGTGCTCTCTGCTCTACGCGAGCTGGGCGCCGAGCGCCTGATCGCGGTCTTCGGTTGCGGCGGCGATCGCGATCCCGGCAAACGCGAGCCGATGGGTCGCGCCGTCGGCGAGCTGGCGGAGCTGCCGATCCTGACCTCCGACAACCCGCGCAGCGAGGACCCGCTGGCGATCATCGGCGAGGTCGAGCGCGGGCTGCGGAGCTCGGGCAACCGCGGCTACCGCATCGTGCCCGACCGGCGGGAAGCGATCCGGCGGGCGATTGCCATCGCCGACGAGGGGTCGGTGGTGCTGATCGCCGGCAAGGGGCACGAGCAGATGCAGATCATCGGCGACCGGCGGCTGCCGTTCTCCGACCACCAGGAGGCGCAGCGGGCGCTGGAGGAGAGGTTTGGCGCAGGGCAGGGTGGATGAGGCGGCGGCGGCGATGGAGGGTCGAGTGATCGGCGGCGATGCGGCGGCGGTCTGGCGAGGTGCCGCCCTCGACTCGCGCCGGGTCGCCGGCGGCGAGCTGTTCTTCGCCCTCGCCGGCAAGCGCGACGACGGCCACCGCTTCGTCGCCGCGGCGCTCGAGGCCGGCGCCGCCGCGGCGGTCGTGTCGCGGCCGGTCGAGGCGCCGGCCGGTGCCGCCCTGATCCGGGTCGACGACACCTACGAGGCCCTGCACCGCCTGACGCGGGCGGTGCGGGCGCGCACCCCGCGCCACCTGGTGGGCATCACCGGCTCGGTCGGCAAGACGACGACCAAGGAGCTGCTGGCGGCGATGCTGGCCTGCCGCTACCGGGTGGCGGCCAGCCCCGGCAACCTCAACAACCTCTACGGCTTCCCGCTGGCGCTGCTGGGGATCCCCGAGGAGACCGAGTGGATGGTCGCCGAGATGGGGATGTCGACGCCGGGCGAGCTGGGCGGGGTGAGCCGCCTGGGCCGGCCGGACGTCGCCGTCTTCACCAACGTCCGGCCGGTCCACCTGGTGAACTTCCGATCGGTGGAGGCGATCGCCGAGGCCAAGGCGGAGCTCCTCGAAGGCCTGGCCGAGGGCGGCCTCGTCGTCGCCAACCGCGATGATCGGCGGGTCGTCGCCATCGCCGAGCGGCACGCCGGTCCGGTGGCCTGGTTCGGCGTCGAGCGCGAGGCCGACTACCGCGCCCTGGAGCCGCGGCCCGAGCAGGATCGCCCCGGGACCCGCTTCACGCTCGCCGCCGGCGCTCGCCGGGTGCCGGTGCGCCTCGCCCTGCACGGGCTCTACAACGTCGAGAACTTCCTCGCCGCGGCGGCCTGCGCCCACCGGCTCGGCGTCGAGCTGGAGGCGATCGCCGCCGCCGCCGCCGCGGCGCGGCCAGCGGCGATGCGCGGCGTGCTGCACCGTCTGCCCGGAGGCGCCTGCCTGATCGACGACTCCTACAACTCCAGCCCCGCGGCGCTCAGCCGCGCCCTCGAGAGCGCCCGCCAGCTCGAGGCGCGGCGCCACTGGGCGGTGCTCGGCGAGATGCTGGAGCTGGGCGACGGCGCCGCCGAGATGCATCTGGAAGCCGGCCGCGAGGCCGCCCGCAAGGGCTTCTCGCCGGTGGTCGGGGTCGGCGAGCTGGCGCGCGAGCTGGTGCGGGGAGCGCGGCAGGAGGGTGCCGAAGCGGCCTGGTATGCGGATGCCGCCGCCGCCGTCGAGGCCGCGGCGGCGCTGCGCGCAGGCGATCTGCTCCTGGTCAAGGGCTCCCGGGCGGTGGGGCTCGAAGCGGTGGTGGCGGCGTTGCTGCGGGGTCGAGAGGAGGCGACGGGCTGATGCTCTTCCACCTGCTCTTTCCGCTGAGCGACCGCATCGCGGTCCTCAACGTCTTCCGCTACATCACCTTCCGCACCGCTGGCGCCGTGCTGACCGCCTTCCTGCTCTGCTTGCTGCTGGCGCCGTGGTTCATCAAGCAGCTGCAGCGGCGCTCGATCGGCCAGAGCATCCGCGAGGTCGGCCCCGAGCGCCACCAGGTCAAGGCCGGCACGCCGACCATGGGCGGCCTGCTGATCCTCTTCGCGGTGCTGGTGCCGACCCTGCTGTGGGCCAACCTGACCAACCCGTTCGTCTGGCTGGCGATCGGGGTCAGCTCGGCCTTCGGCGCCATCGGCTTCACCGACGACTACCTGAAGCTGCGGCGCGGCGAGAATCTCGGTCTGAGCGCCAGCGCCAAGTTGCTGTTGACGGTGGCGGTGGCGCTGGCCGCCGCCGTGGCGGTGCTGTCGCTGCCCGAGCCGTACAGCTTCGAGCCGACCGTGGCGCTGCCGTTCTTCAAGCGCGCGGTCTACAGCCTCGGCGTCTTCTACCTGCCGTTCGTGGCCGTCGTCCTGGTCGGCTCCTCGCACGCCGTGAACCTGACCGACGGTCTCGACGGCCTGGCGATCGGCGCCACCCTGATCGCCGCCGCCACCTACGCCGTCTTCACCTACGTCGCCGGCAACTCGGTGGTCGCCGGCTACCTGCAGGTGCCCTACGTGCGCGGCGTCGGCGAGGTGGCGATCTTCTGCGGCGCGCTGGTCGGCGCCAGCCTCGGCTTCCTCTGGTACAACGCCCACCCGGCCGAGGTGTTCATGGGCGACGTCGGCTCGCTGGCCATCGGCGGCGCCATCGGCATGGTGGCGGTGATGGCCAAGCAGGAGATCGTGCTGCTGCTGGTCGGCGGGCTGTTCGTCGTCGAGGCGCTGTCGGTGATCGTGCAGGTGGCCTCGTTCAAGCTGACCGGACGCCGGGTGCTGCGGATGGCGCCGCTGCACCACCACTTCGAGCTCTCGGGCTGGGCGGAGCCGAAGATCATCGTCCGCTTCTGGATCGCGGCGATCCTCTTCGCGCTGCTCAGCCTGTCGACCCTCAAGCTGCGATGAGCGAAGCCGAGCGAGCGTTGCCCTGGCGGCGGGCCCTGGTCTACGGGCTCGGGGTGTCCGGCCGCGCCGCGGCGCGGCTGCTGCGGGCGCGCGGCGTCGAGGTGCTGGCGGTCGACCGGCGCCGGCGGGAGGAGCTCGAGCTGGCGGCCGAGCTGACCGGCGACCCGGGGGTGGAGCTGGCGCTCGGCGGCGAGCCTGCCGAGCTGCCGCCGGCGGTCGATCTGCTGGTGCTCAGCCCCGGGGTGCCGCTCGACCGGCCGCTGGTGCGCGCCGCCCGCCGCCGCCGCCTGCCGGTCCTGGCCGAGGTCGAGCTCGCCTTCCGCTGTCTCGACGGGCCGCTCGTCGGGATCACCGGCTCGAACGGCAAGAGCACCACCACCGCGCTCACCGGCGCGCTGCTCGCCGCCTGCGGCTACGCCGTCGAGGTGGGCGGCAACATCGGCCGGCCGCTAGCGGCCTGCGTCGACGGCCCGGCGGGCCGGCTGTTCGTCACCGAGCTGTCGAGCTTCCAGCTCGAGACCGTCAGCCGGCTGCGGCCGCGCGCCGCGGCGCTGCTCAACCTGAGCGCCGACCATCTCGACCGCCACGCCGATCTCGGCCTCTACGGCGCCGCCAAGCGGGCGCTGTTCGCGCGCCAGACGGGCGCCGACGTGGCGGTGCTCAACGCCGACGATCCGGCGGTGGCGGCGCTCGCCCTGGCCGCCCGCCGGCGCTGGTTCTCGCGCCTGGGGCCGGTCGCCGACGGCTGCTACCTCGACGGCGACCGGGTGCTCGAGGTCGAGCCCGGCCGCCCGCCGGTGGAGCTGTTCCGGCGCCAGGAGCTGCCCCTGGCGGGGGTGCACAACCTGGAGAACGCCATGGCGGCGGCCCTGCTGGCGCGCGCCGCCGGCGCCGACCGCGGCGGCCTGCGGCGGGGCCTGGCCGGCTTCCGCGGCCTGCCCCACCGGCTCGAGCGGGTGGCGACGATCGGCGGCGTCGCCTGGTACAACGACTCCAAGGCGACCAACCTGAGCGCCGCCGCGCGCTCGCTCGAGGGGTTCGCCGACGGCTCGGTGCACCTGATCCTGGGCGGCCGCCACAAGGGCGCCGACCCGCG
>JABAOD010013165.1_pt1 | contig 11337 bp, 11 predicted proteins | sample 7062151 | NCBI WGS metagenome assembly JABAOD01 (sample SAMN14538626, study PRJNA623070) | marine sediment metagenome | biome: marine biome [ENVO:00000428]; feature: marine pelagic biome [ENVO:01000023]; material: deep marine sediment [ENVO:00002113] | place: India: Gulf of Khambhat ...
GGCCTCCGCGGTGCCCTCCTGGCGGATCCGCTCCGCCTCGCCGGCCGCAACGCGAGCGAGGCGCTCCTTCTCGCCTTCCGCCACGAGGATTGCCCGGTCCCTCTCGCCTTCCGCGGTAATGGTGAGCTTCCTTCGTTCTCCATCCGCGATGGCTGCCACCGCGTCCGCTTGGGCCTTCGCGGGAACGACCTGGGCGGCAGTCTGCTCCTGCTCCCGCCGCTTCACTTCCTGCTGCTGGACGAGGACTTCCTGCTCTTTCTCGCGGATGTCGATCTTTCGCTGCTCGACGATGAGTTCCTGCTGCCTCACCGCTGTCTGGAGCTGGAAGGCGATCTCCCGGTTCGCCCGCTCCACCTCGACCTGGGCTTCCGCCTTCTGCTTCGTGATGTCCCGATCCCGGTGGTACTGGGCGACGGAAGCCTCCGCCTCTGCGTTCGCTTTCTCCGCCTGTTGGGCCGCCTGGGCCTCTGCGACCGTCGCCTCGCGGTTCGCGTTCGCTTTCCCTATCCGTGCGTCCCGCTTGACCTCCTCGGTCTTCTTGACACCGAGAGCATCCAGGTATCCGTGGATGTCCTCGAACTCCTTGATCACGAAAGAGCGGATCTCGATGCCCATGTTCTTCAGGTCATTGCCGGCCATGCCAAGGATACGCGTTGCGATCGCGTCCCGGTCCGAGTTGATCTCCTCGACGGTCAGCGTGGCGCAGACGCCTCGGACATGGCCCTCGAGGGTCTTCAGGGCAATCTCGTTGATTTCGTTGTCTGTCTTTCCGAGTAGGTGCTCCGCGCCCGTGTTCAAGGTGGCCTCGTCCGAGGAGATCTTGACCTGGGCCACCGACTTGATGTTGACTTTCGCACCGGAGCGCTTCACGTCCGTGACGATGTCGTTCACGATCACATCCAGGGTGCGAACGTCGAGTTTGAGCCAATCGATTGACTCAACAATGGGGACGATGACCTTGGCTCCGCCCGAGATGACCCGATACCCGCGTCCTTCGGTCCCCCTCTGTCGCTTCCCGTAGACGACCATCGCCATATTCGGCGGCACTTTCTTGTAGCGGCTGGCGGCAATGAGGATTGCCGCGAACACCGCAGCCACGAGCACGAAGATTACGATTCCCGTGATGTCTCCATTTGGCATTCCGATCCCCCCTACACCTTGTGTACCTTCACCGAATTTCCAACTAGTGCCTCAACGACCACATGTTCGTCCCGATCGATCGCCTCGTCCGCAATCGCCTGGAGGAGAGTCCTCCCGCGGGCTTCCGTAATCACCAGGATCTGTCCCGGATGGCCGGGCCGGATGGGCACCATGACCTGTCCTTTGAACCCGACGAGTTCCGGCATGCTGACCCTCGTCTCCGCCTGAGTCTTCACGAACACGTTCAGCATGACGACCCACATTCCTCCCGCCGTGAGGGTCGCCAGGATCACCGCGAGGATGGGCGTGAGCAAGACTCCGTATCCCAGGCTCTCGAAGAGCGTCCCGAAGCCCCCGAAGGCGGTCCCGAAGACGCCGATCACAGGGAGGCTCAGGGGACTCACCCCAGTGTCCACGTCCGCATCGACGTCCGTGTCGAAGCCGATATCCCCGATATCTCCTAGGATGAGGACGAGCACCAGGAAGAGGAAGAAGACGAGCATGACGACCGTGTATCCGCTCATGCTCAGTCCCAGGATGTCGACCATCGCCTCAGCCCTCCCCGGGGCCGCGTCCTTGTCCGGGAGCCGGCCACGGGCCCGGCGAGCGGTCGTTGGACCTTCCCGCAACGGATCGGGCACCACAGCGCCAGCAGAAGGCGTCTCCCGCGTGCATCTTCGCCCCGCAGAATCCGCAGAAGGCACTTCTTCGCTCAGGCGGGACCGGCCCGCGCTCCCCGGCCGATGGGACCGCCGCCGGGGCTGGCTCCTCGCGGACCTCCCTCTCCGGGGGCCGAGGTTTCGCCGCCCGGGGTTCCCCTTCGAACGCGGCCCCGCACTCTGAGCAGCGAACGGCGTCCTCCGTGGTGAGGCTTTCACAGATTGGGCAGACATAGCCTCGGAAGACGACCCTGCGACGGCCGAAGCCGAGGTCCCGGTTCGGTCGGAAGCCGAGGGACCGCTCCGGGTCGAAACCCAGCGTTCGCTCCGCATCGAACCCGAGTTCACGGCTGGGCTCGAAGGTGAGCGAACGGTCCGGGTTGAAGCTTAGGATCTGTCCCACGGGCCCTCCGCCTAATGTAAATGATAACCGGCAAATGGCGGATAAACGTTGTGATGGGATGCCCTCGGATCGCTACACGACCACCCGGCGCTCTTCCTTCACGACGTTGAGGACGACCTGCGTATAGGTCCGCTCCACGTACTCCATGGAGCCGAGCCGTTTGACGAAGGCATCCAGCTCTCTTGTGTTCCGTAGCCGGATCACGATCACGGAGTCCCATTCCCCCGTGATGTCATACACGTGGGTGACGCGGTCGTCCCTCGCGATTCGTCGTTGGACGTCCAACAGCTTCCCCTTGTGAATTCGGATCCCGACGACCGCCATTACGTCGTACCCGATCTTCGACTCGTCGATCAGGGGCGCGTAGCCTGTGATCACGCCATCTGCCTCGAGACGTCGAATCCGGCTCGATACCGTGCTGATGCTCGCCTTCACATCCTTCGCGATATCCCGGTAGGACTTTCGGGCGTCGCGGTTCAAGTTCCGCAGGATGTCCATGTCGAGCGCGTCCAGCTTCACCGCGGCAGTCATCCCCGACCGCCCGACCATCCCCCCGCCACTTAATATTCTTCCGGCCGGATGCCCGCCTCCGGTCGGCTCCCGAGCTTTCGAATTGGACGTACGTTCTGGCTTTGCAGCCGAATTGGGCCATACGTACGGATTCCTGACGTGAAGGGTTTATATATGTCCAGAGGAATGCCTTGCGGGGCTACAGTCTGAGTGTTTCCCTAACGCAAACGGCGAACGACGGTTTCAGGGATGGTGTGACATGAAATCCAGGAAGGCAGACGGTGTGGACGCGGTGCTGAAGCGGATCGAGGCGGAACGGATTCGGTGGATCGACCTGCAATTCGTTGACATCCTCGGGTCGTTGCAGCACATCACGGTCCCCTCCGCCTCCATCGGGCCCAACGAGTTCAAGGGAGGCATCGGGAAGCTCGATGGTTCCTCCATCAAGGGCTTCAAGGCGATCTATGAATCCGACATGGTCATGAACCCGGACCCCTCGACCTTTGCGATCCTCCCGTGGTACGAGGGGGAGCACCGGACGGCCCGCATGGTCGTCGACATCCATGAGGGCGAAACCCACGACCGGTTCACCCGCGACTCGCGGTTCGTCGCCCAGAAGGCCTCGGACTTTGCCGCGAACCAGGGCTTCGACACGACCTATTGGGGTCCCGAGGTCGAGTTCTTCGTCTTCGATGGCATCCGTCTCTTTCCGAGTGCGGACCACGCGCGGAACCCGTGGGCCGGAGCCGGGTACGAGATCCTCTCCCGGGAGGCCCCGTGGTCGGACAACGGGGGGACGAACTTCCCGATCCGGTTCAAGGAGGGATACTATCCCGCGCCGCCCGTGGACACCCTTCAGGACTTCCGAAACGAGGCGTCCCGGATCCTCACGGAAAACTTCGGCGTCAGCCTGGACGCCCATCACCACGAGGTCGCCACGGCGGGCCAGTGCGAGATTGACATGCACTACGATCAGCTCGTGCCGATGGCGGACAACGTCGTGACGTATCGGTACGTGATGAAGATGGTCGCACATCGGATGGGTATGATGGCCACCTTCATGCCGAAGCCGGTCTTCGGAGACAACGCGAGCGGCATGCACACCCACCAGAGCCTCTGGAAGAAGGGCCGAAATGCGATGTACGATCCCGACGACGACTACGCGGAGATCAGCCAGACGGGTCGGTACTACATCGGCGGGCTCATGGACCACGCCCGCTCCCTGTGCGCCCTCACGTGCCCCACGACGAACTCATATCGGCGGCTCGTCCCCGGATTTGAGGCACCTGTATTCATCGCCTGGTCCAAGCGGAACCGCTCCGCGAACGTCCGCATCCCCGTGTACTACCGGGGCATTGAGAGCGCAAAGCGCATCGAGTACCGAACGCCGGATCCGACCGCGAACCCGTACCTCGCCTTCGCGGGCATGCTCTGCGCGGGCTTGGATGGCATCAAGCGGAAGGTCGATCCAGGCGACCCCGTGGACGAGGACCTGTACCACCTGAGCCCCTCGAAGCGCAAGGAGTACGGGGTCCGCGAGCTCCCGGGCTCGCTGAAGGAAGCGGTGGAGTACCTGCAGACGGACTACATGTTTCTGAAGTCCGTCTTCACGCGGGATCTCCTCGACAAGTACGAGGAGATGAAGCTCGACGAGCACCTCCAGACGGCCTTGAGGCCCTCCCCCTACGAGTACTACCGGTACATGGACGCCTGAGGGGCCCATGCCGCCCTCCCCGGACCCTCCCGGGAGGGCCCTCGGAGGCCGTTCCCTGACCCTTCGGGCCGACGGCCAGCGAGTTTAAAACCAAGGACGGCTCTATCTTCCTCGAGCCGATGGTCGAGGACAGCAAGACGATATCGGAAGAGCGGCGCATCCTCAAGGAAGCGGGCGTGCTGGACGAGAAGCTCCTGGACCGGATGGACATCTTTCCGGGGGACCTCGTCCGCCTCCGGTTCTTCTACCCCCAGAACGGCTTCGAGGAGGTCATCGGTCACTTCCTCGGCTTTTATACCCTCTACGAGGGCCCGGAGGGCGGGGGAGACCTGAACCTCGTGATCCGGACGAAGAAGAACGGCCGGTCGACGGTCGTTTATAAGGACCGGAGCTACCTCGAGGAGTTCGAGGTCCTCGAGCCGAACCGCGAGGTGCGAAGCATCATCCGCGACTTGGACGCCCGGCATGGCGGCCATGTGGGCCATGAGTTCGGCTGAAGCGGGCCGCCTCAATACATGTCGACGCCCTGGGCGAGGGCCCGCAGGCGCTCGATGCGTTTGCGGAGCGGCGGGTGCGTGCTGAACAGGCGAATGAACGCACCTCCCGCGAAGGGGTTGACGATGAAGAGCCCCTGAGACGCTGGACTACCGAATCGGAGGGGTCGTCGGCGGTTCCCCGCCTCGAGCTTCTCCAGCGCGGCGGCGAGGGCGAGGGGTTTGCCGATCGTTTTTGCGCCGCGGTAGTCCGCCTTGTACTCCCGGCTTCGGGAGATCGCGGCCCGCAGAAGGAGCGCTGCGATGGGCGCGAGGACCATGCCGATTACGGCAAGGACCAGGGTCACGATGTTCGCATTTCGGCTCCTCGCGCCGCCGAAGAGCATGCTCCAGAAGAACATCCGGGCCATGAAGGAGATGGCCCCGGCGAGGGTCGCCGCGACGGACATCACGAGGATGTCCCGGTTCCCGACGTGGGAGACCTCGTGGGCCAGTACGCCCCGGAGCTCCTCCTCGCTGAGGAGGTTCAGGATGCCCTCCGTGACGGCCACGACCGCGTGCCTCGGGCTCCTCCCCGTCGCGAAGGCATTCGGCGTTGCCGTGGGCACGATCGCCACGCGAGGCATGGGCATGTTCGCGAGCTGTGAGACCTCGCGCACGGTGCGATACAGGCGCGGGGCCTCGTTCTCGGAGACGAGGCGGGCCCGATAGGACCAAAGGACGATCCGGTCCGAGGCAAAGTAGGCGATTGCGTTCAGGACGCCCGCGAGGATCAGGAACAGGACCGCAGCGGTCACCCAGTCCCCGAACCAGATCGTTCCAATGGCCCACCCGAAGATCACAAAGATCATGGTCAGGGCAGCGAAGAGGAAGAATAGCCGCGCGTAGGCTCCCATGGTGCGCCTCGGTTTAGATGGTCCAAGAGGACTCCGAGGTACCTTATCAACTTGATGGCGGCGCGCCCCGATTGAACGTCAGTCCGTGAACCTCGACGATGGACAGCCCGCCGCTCGGGAGGGCCCGGAGCACCTCCTCGACGGGGACGGCGAACGCCGCGGCGAGGCCCTTTGCGAATGCCTCCCGATCGTCGGGTCCCGGGGCGACGACGACGTACGTGGTGGACCGGCTCGCCAGGGAGGCGACGGGGCCGCCCATGATTTTCCGATGGCCCTCGACCTCGACCCCGCCGATCGCGAGTCGGACAGGGAGATCGTGCAGGTAGTTCCGCTTGCCCCGGATCACGAAGGCGCCCCGCGGCAGGAACTCCCCCGATTCGGCGCGCTTCGACACCTGCTCCGGGAGGACCCAGTAGGCGCTGCCGCTTGCCACGCCCGCGGACCACGCCTTGCTGTAGGCGAGGGCGAACTCGCACGCCTCGCGGAGGGTCGCCTCCGGAGCCCGGGCCCCGTCCTTGATCACCGTGGAAGGCGCGCCGCGGAGGTCCGCGTGGGCGTACCGGTCGCCGGCCTTCAGGTGCTTCTTCACGAGCCGATCGTTCGAACGGGCGTCCCGGCCGCCAAGGATCAGGTGACCGTCCGAAGACAGGGTCCATCGGTACGCGTCGAACCACATTGCCTTCGTCCGCCGCGCCAGCGGCTTCTTTGCGACGCGCTCTGCCTTCCGTCGGGCCTGCTCCATCTCGCGCCGGGTGGCGTCGAGAGCCTCCTCGATCCGCTGGGCCTTCCGTTGCGCCTCCCTGCGGCGGTCGTAGAGGGCCTGGGCGTTCCCGGTAACGTCCCTCTCATAGTCCAGGGTGATGGCGTCGTAGTCGCCGATCGCGATCGTCACCGTGTGGGCTTTCGGGTCGACAGCCTTAATCTGCCCATGTTCGGGAGGCTCGCGGCCCTCGCGGACGGCCCGCAGCAGATCATCGAAGGGTCCGTAGTGGCCGTACAGGAACAGGGCCTGGGCCTCGAGTCGACCCGCCTCCTCGCGCAGCTCCCGGAGGGACGTCTCCTGTTGTTCCAGACGCCGGGCATACCGCTCGGATCTCGCGTCGGCCTCGGCCTCCTCGGGACGGGCCGCCGCGAGGTAGTTCGAGAGGGCCTCGTTGAACGTCGGGAACGGCCGGCGGTCGAGATCCGCGTACTGTATGAGTTCGATGGGGACCGCGTCGATCGCCCTGCCCTCCTGCAAGATGACCGCGGGTCGGCGTCCCTGATCCACCGCGACCGCGAGGTTGTTGAGGGCCGTGTACAGGGCGTCGACTTGGGCGTCGCTCAGGTCCCGGACGATCGTGGCCTTCGGGACGTCCGCGACCCGACACAGCTCCTCCGCGTACTGCCCCCCGAGGTTCATCACGCCCGCGAGGACACGGACGACCTGTCCCTTCGCCCCGCGGAGGGCCCGAGAGAGCCGGTCCCGGTCGAGGTCGAGGGGGTCGAACCCCTGGGACGGGAATGCGTACGGCTCGCCGACCCGCACGACACGATCCCGGAACGCTTGCGTGAAGAGGCACGCGACCGTGTCCTCGCCCTTCGTGACGATGATGTTCCCCTTGCCGAAGAGTTCGAAGATGACCCGATACGATTCCGACGTCCGTTCCACGTCGAAGACGGCCACCCGGTCGAAGTCCCGCTGGTGGACCGCCGTGATGCGCGCGTTGTCGAGGAGGCGTCTCAGGGTCTGGGCGAGGGGCGGCGGAGCTTCCGGTTTGTCCTCGATTTCGTGCGCGCAGAGCCAACGGCCCGCTTTGAAGTAGAGTTCCGTCTTCGTGCGGGAGGGCGTCCGGATCCGGAGGATCACCTCGTCGTCCCGCTGATAGATCTTGTCGACAAAGCCGCCGACTAGGCCTTGCCACTCGGCGACGAGGGCCTTAAGGTCGAAGGAGGAAAGGGCGGTCTTCATGGATCGCGTTCCGAAGGTGCCGAGCTTACTTGATGATTCCGACTTCCCAGGGCCGTCGCAGGGACCGATCGCCCCGCCGGAATCCCTTTCTGCGCGAAGGGCGATGGGCCTGCCGACGAGGCGAGAGCTTGAAATGCGACGATGTCCACATGTCGTACGATAGCCACGCGAACGCGGATGTCCAGGTCGGCGTCCTCCCTTCGTGGATGCATGTGAGCGGGAAGGTCGCATGGTACGTCTACCAGGGCCCCTACGAGGGCATCAGCGAGGCGTGGCAGACATTCATGGCGAAGGTCCGCGCCGCGCGGCCGGGCACGATCGTCGGGCCTCCAGGGGACGTGTACGTGTGCGACCCGGGCGACCACCAAGGGGACGCCCAAGCGAAGCTCACGACGATCCTGTGGGCCCCGATTCAGGAGTGAGTCCTCGAGGGGGCGGAGGCGTCGAGCCTCACGCCTTCAGGCTCGGGAAGTCCTCGAGGGCGACGCCTGCGGCGTTCCGACCGGGCGCGCCCGTCACGCCGCCACCTGGATGGGCACTGCTCCCGCATAGGTAGAGCCCTTTCACGGGCGTGCGGTAGCCGGACCAGCCGGGCATGGGGCGCATCGAGAACAGCTGGTCCGGCGTCATGTCCGTCTGGTAGATGCAACCCTCGGGCAGCCCCCACTCCCGCTCCATGTCCAAGGGCGTGAGAACCTCGCGGGCGATCACCGCATCGCACAGGTTCGGCGCGAATTCCGCAAGGGTGTCGAGGACGAGGTCGCCGATGTCCTCCTTCCGGTCGTCCCACGTCCCGGTTCGGAGACGATAGGGAGAGTACTGGGAGTAGATCGACAGGGTGTGCGTGCCCGGCGGGCACAGGCTCGGGTCCGTCACGGAGTGCAGCACGCAGTCGAGGAAGGGTTTCCTCGATGGGTCGCCGTACTTCGCGTCGTCCCACGCCCTCTCGAGGTAGTCCACGGACGGGCACACGTCGATGTAGCCCCTGTGGTGCGGCTGCACCGTCTTTCCGGGTCGGCAGGTGAAGTCCGGCAGCTCGCGCAGATGGCAGTTCACCTTCGTGACGACGCCGGAGGCTTTGATGGCCCGGACCTTGGTCCGGAATGCCGGCTCCACGGCGTCCGCGTCGAGGAGCTTCAGGAAGGCCGTCTTGACGTCCACGTTGGAGAGGACCGCGCGGGCGTCGACCCGCGTGCCGTCCCCGAGCTCCACCCCCGTGACCCGGCCCTCCTTCGTGAGGATGCGCCTCACGCCGGTCGACGTGCGGACCGTCGCGCCAAAGTGCTGGGCCGCCTTTCCGAGGGCCTCGCAGATGCCTCCCATCCCGCCCTTCGCGTACCCGAAGATCTGCTTCACGCCGTTGATCTCATGGAGGAGCATGTGGCCGAGCATGAGGGCCGTGCCCGGCGTCCGGGGCCCGGCCGGCAGGCCGATCGTCGCCGCCGTCACGAGGGTCGCCTTGACCTCCTCGGACTCGAAGAACTCGTCGAGGAGGGACGCGGCACTCTGGAGCAGCAGGCGCCGGGCAAGCTCCTCGGCCTCCCCGCCCCGGAACATGCCGACAAGGTCCGCGAGGGGAGGGGGCGCCCCGAGGACCATGGGTTCGATGAGCTCCATGACCTCGGTCCAGAACCGGACGTACGTCGGGTAGGTTTCCGCGTCCTTCTTCGAGAAGCGGGAAAGTTCCTTGTGATTCCTCCTCTGGTCGTTCCAGAGAAGGATCGAGTCGCCATTCGGGAAGGGCAGGAAGAACTGGGGGTCGAAGGGATGGGCCTCGTATCCGAACTTCGCGAGCTCGAGATCTCGGATGACCTCGGGGCGCAGGAGGCCCGCGGAGTACGCAAGGCGGGAGAACCTGACCCCGGGGAAGACCTCCTCCGTTGTGGACGCGCCGCCGACCACGGCGCGACGCTCGCACACGAGAACGCTCAGGCCCGCCTTTGCGAGGTAGCCCGCCGCGACGAGGCCGTTGTGCCCCCCGCCGACGAGGACTGCGTCGAACGCCGCCAGAGTCCACCCTCCTCAGCGCCGGGTCGGTGTCTCCCTGTGGCCATAGTACTCGTAGGCGGACATGGGCTTGTTGTAGTCGATCCGCCAAGGCCTGTCTTCCGCGGGGCGCTTCCCGAGAGCCCGCGCCATCTCCCGGATGTGCACGGGGAGGGCGCCGCAGCAGGCCCCGATGAAGTCGATGCCCATCGTCCGCGCCGCCTGCGCGTAGGCAGCCATGTCCCGTCGTGATAGGGTGAGGGTCTCGAGTTCAAAGGGGAACTCCGGAAGGCTCGTGAAGTCGGGCTTGTCGTCGGTCGTCCGGATTGCGGTGGGCTGACAGGCGACGTAGGCGTCCACAGCCTTACGCATCTCCTCCACGATGGGGAGCATGTGTCGCGGGTCGCGAAGGCAGTTCACGCCGATGATGTCCGCGCCCGCCTCAACGAGGGCTCGGGCGCAAACCGCGGGCGTTTTTCCTTCCGAGGACAAGGGCTTTTCCTCGAAGCACATCGTTGTCATGACGGGCAGGCCCGTGGCCTTCGCTTGCTCCGTGGCGAGGATCCCCTCCCCGAGCCAGGAGAAGGTCTNNCTCCGCAATCACGAAGTCGATGCCCTCTCGGACCTGGACCTTGAGCTGCTCGTCGAACTCCCGCCCCACGCGGTCCGCGGATTTCGGGTCCTCCGGATCGTACAGCCACGTGGGGCTGAGGTTCCCCGCGACGAAGGCCCGGTTCGCGGCGGCCTTCCGGGCGAGTCGGACCGCCTCGCGATTCAGATCCCGCACTCGCGCGGCGTGCCCTGTCGTGCCGAGCTTTTCCTTGCTCGCGTAGAAGGTCAAGGCCTGAAGGACCTCCGCGCCGGCGTTGAGGTACTCGCGATGGAGTTCCAGGACTGCTTCCGGGTGCTCGAGGACGACTTCGGGCGTGAATGGGCCCGCCTGGACGTAGCCCCTTTTCTCGAGCTCGATGAGGTAGCCTCCGTCGCCGAGGACGACGTCTCGGGAGAGCCTCTCGAGGATGCCTTCCTTCTTCGCGGTCCGCTTTTCTGACGTGGTAGCGCGCCGCCGTGTCGGATGCGTTGAAGCCACTGGGATCCTCCTCTCAGGTCGTGGGTCGCGCTCGAATCCCGTCGGGTGCGCCTTGGGTGTCTGAGCGCGCGGCGACTAAGGCGGCGAGGATTATATAGTCACTGGAGGGCGAGTCGACGCGAGCTGTTGTTGGGCGCCCCTGGACCCTCGGCCATCAAAGGGCAGCGGGGGCGAAGGGAAACGACGGCGCGGGAACGTTTATGTCGTTGCGGTCGATTGGTCGACCTCGCCGCCGCAGTGGCTTAGTGGTATAGCGGCGCCTTGGTAAGGCGCAGGTCGGGGGTTCAATTCCCCCCTGCGGCTTTGCGACTTGGATTGAGTGCACACCGCCTAGGGACACGTGTCCGTCGGGAGGAACGAGAAATCTCAGCGTGGAGACGAACCTCTCCCAACGAATCATTCGGATACCCCTGTTGGGTTGAGCCCTACTCGAGCGGATTTGGTGCCGCGGGATCCCCTGAGAAATGCGCAAAGCTATAAGGCGCAGAGGACGG